>ERZ761602.3352-NODE-3352-length-22833-cov-4.891430_pt1 | contig 22833 bp, 22 predicted proteins | sample MGYA00512165_ERZ761602 | MGnify/ENA primary metagenome ERZ761602 (study PRJEB28899, sample SAMN02445085) | bioreactor sludge metagenome | biome: EBPR sludge; isolation source: Thorneside wastewater treatment plant | place: Australia: Brisbane, Thorneside...
TTTTCTTGATATGAAAAACAGAGCGGTAAACGACCGTTTTACGATGGGTATGGCGGAATTCGACGTGAAATCCGGCCGCCGAGGCCCCGGTGGTGGCTATCCGTCCGTCTGAGCGGGCTGGCGGGCGTTGATCCACGCCACCAGGGACAGCATCACCGGCACTTCCACCAGCACACCCACCACGGTGGCCAGTGCGGCCCCCGAATGCAGGCCAAACAGCGAAATCGCCACCGCCACCGCCAGTTCGAAAAAATTCGATGTGCCGATCAGGCAGGCCGGCGCGGCGATGCCGTGGGGCAATCTGAGCCAGCGTGCGCCCCACCAGCCGATGAAAAAGATGCCATAGGTCTGGATCAGCAGCGGCACCGCGATGAGGCCGATCACCAGCGGCCGCTGGATGATGGTTTCCGCCTGGAAGCCGAACAGCAGCACCACGGTGGCGATCAGTCCGACAACCGACCAGGGCTTGAGCTGCCGCACAAAAGCGGCCACCGCCGGGTTGCCGCCTTGCCGATGCAATGCCTGACGCGTCATCACCCCGGCGGCCAGCGGCAGCACCACGTAGAGCACGGTGGACAGCAGCAGCGTCTGCCATGGCACGGTCAGGTCGGTCACGCCGAGCAGCAAGGCGGCGATCGGGGCGAAGGCAAAGACCATGATCAGGTCGTTCACCGACACCTGCACCAGGGTGTAGTTGGGATCGCCCCGGGTGAGCTGGCTCCAGACAAACACCATCGCGGTGCAGGGGGCCACGCCCAGCAGGATCATGCCGGCGATGTATTCGCTGGCCGACTGCGGATCGACCCAGTCAGCGAACAGGTAGCGAAAAAACAGCACGCCCAGTGCTGCCATGGTGAAAGGCTTGATCAGCCAGTTGATGACCACGGTCAGCAGCAGACCCTGCGGACGTTTGCCGACGTCACGCACGGCGGCAAAGTCGATCTGGATCATCATCGGGTAGATCATGACCCAGATCAGCACGGCAACCACCAGGTTGACGTGCGCGTACTCCACGGCCGCAATGGCGGCGAAGGCGCCGGGCGCCAGGAGGCCCAGGCCCACGCCGGCCGCAATGCCCAGGCCGACCCAGACGGTCAGAAAACGCTCGAACAGTCCCATGCGGGCAGCGTACCGGATTTTCAGAGGGTGTCGGGCAGGGCCAGGCCGATTTTCTCGACCTCCTGCGTCAGCGCCAGCCGGCTGAGCTTGTCGATGGGCAGGCACAGCAGCAGCGAAATCCGGCGCGACAAGACCGAGAACGCGTCGGCGAACGCGCGCTGTACCCTGGCATCGTCACCGCGCACGGCTGCCGGGTCCGGTACGCCCCAATGCGCCGAAATCGGCTGACCGGGCCAGACCGGGCAGGCCTCGGCTGCCGCCTGGTCGCAGACGGTGAAGACGAAGTCCATGACCGGGGCCTGCGGCGCGGCAAATTCATCCCAGCTCTTGCTGCGCAGTCCGTCGGTTCGGTAGTGGTTGCGTTGCAGCAGCGCCATGGCGTGGGGGTTGACCTGGCCGACAGCCTGGCTGCCGGCGCTGAAGGCTCGCATGCGCCCGGCGGACTGGGCGTTCATGATGGCTTCGGCCATGATGCTGCGCGCCGAGTTTCCGGTGCATAGAAACAGCACGTTGTGGACCTTGGGGGCGTTCATTCGGTTTCCTTTGTCGGGGGTGAAGGGTTATCGAAGCGCGGAGGCCGGCTGCGCCGCCAACGTGAGCCGTGTGGGCAATGCCAGCGTCACCAGCCAGCAGACCAGCAACATGAGCGCGGATCCGGTCAGGGCAGCCAGCAGCCCGCCCCATTGGTAGAGCAGTCCCGACAGCAAGGTGCCGATAAACCGGCCCAGCGCGTTCGCGGCGTAATAAAAGCCCACGTCCTCGGCCGCTTTTTCGCTGCCGGCATAGGCCAGGATGAGGTAGGAATGCACCGACGAGTTGATGGCAAAGGCGAAGCCGAACAAGCCCAGCCCGCCGACCGCCCACCACTGCAGATTGGGCAACTCCAGCAGCACGGCCGCCGCGATGCCCACCGGAATCAACGCCAGCACCAGCGACCAGGTTCGCGCCGCCGGAACCTCCGCGCTCAGGCCGTCTGGGCTGCGCCGCACGATGTTGGGCGCCAGCGCCTGCACCAGGCCGTAGCCGATGGTCCAGGCCGCCAGAAAGCCGCCCACCATGGTGAAGGTCCAGCCCTGGGAGTACAGGAACACCGGCACCCCGACCACAAACCAGACGTCGCGCGCACCAAACAGTGCCACCCGTGCGGCGGCGAGGTAGTTGATGCCGGCGCTCTTGGCAAACAGTTCCCTGGCAGACTTCGACGCCTTCGCCTTGCCCATCATCGAGGGTACGGACAGCACCACCCCGGCGAGCACCAGCAACAGCAGCCCGGCCATGGCCCAGAGCGAATGCTGAAAGCCCAGTGTCTGCAGCATCACGCCACCGAGAAAAAAGCCCAGACCCTTCATGGCATTCTTGCTGCCGGTGAACCAGGCCACCCACTTGAAGAGCTGGTTGTTGCCGCCGTCTTGGGCCTTGGCCTGTGTCTGGGTGATCTTGATCGCCGACTTGCTGGCCGTTTTGGTCAGATCCTTGGCCACACCGCAGATGCCCTGCGCCAGCACCACCCAGGCCACCGACATCGCCGCCGTCCAGGCCGGGTTGAGCAGCGAGAGCAGGGTGAAGCCGGTGATCTGCGTGACCAGACCCACGGTCAGCATGCGCTGGATGCCGTAGCGCGTGGCCAGCCAGCCGCCGATCAGGTTGGCCAGCACCCCCGCCGCCTCGTACAGCAAGAAGAGGAAAGCCAGCGTGAACGGGGAGTAGCCCAGCTTGTAGAAATGCAGCAGCACCAGCATGCGCAGTGCGCCGTCGGTGAGCGTGAAGCCCCAATAGGCGGCCGTGACGATGGCGTAGTTGCGCACCGCGTGACCCGCGCTGGCGCCTGGGGGCGGCGTCGTGGCAGTCATCAGATCCCGGCGGTCTGCAGATGGCAGGCCAGATCGACCATGCGGGTGGCGTAGCCCATTTCGTTGTCGTACCAGGCATAGACCTTGAGCAGCGTGCCGTCGGTCACCATGGTGGACAAGCCATCGACGATGGAACTGCGCGTGTCGCGGGCGTAATCGGCGCTGACCAGCGGGCGGGACTCGTAGCCCAGAATGCCGGCCAGCGGTCCGTTCGCGGCGGCTTCAAACAGCGCATTCACTTCCTCGGCCGTCGTGGCCCGGTGGAGTTCGAACACACAGTCGGTCAGCGAGGCGTTGAGCGCTGGCACCCGCACCGCGTGGCCATTGAGTTTGCCCTTGAGCTCCGGATAGATCAGCGCAATGGCGGTGGCGCTGCCGGTGGTGGTGGGCGCCATGTTCACCATGGCGCTGCGGGCGCGGCGAAGGTCTTTGTGCGGCGCGTCCACCACCAGATTGGTGTTGGTGGGGTTGTGCAGGGTGGTGATCTGGCCGTGGCGGATGCCGATGGCTTCGTGCACCACCTTCACCACCGGGGCCAGGCAGTTGGTGGTGCAGCTGGCAGCGGTGACAATGCGGTCGCGCGCCGGGTCATACAGATGCTCGTTGACGCCGACCACGATGTTCAGCACCCCCCCCACCTTCACTGGGGCGGCCACGATCACGCGCTTGGCACCCCGGTCCAGGTGGCCTTGCAGGGTCTCGGTCGTGAGGAACTTGCCGGTGCATTCCAGCACCACCTCCACGCCCAGATCGCCCCAGGGGATCTCGCCCGCAGTGGCATGTTCGCTGAACGACAGGCGGCGCCCGTCGATGCCAATGGCGTCACTGCCCTCGGCGGCAATACTGGCGCGCCATTTGCCTTGCACTGTGTCAAACGCCAGCAGGTGGGCGGTGGCGGCGGCGCCGCCCTTGATTTCGTTGAGGTGCACCACCTCCAGGCGGTTGCCCGCGCGCGGATCGGAGGCTTCCCGCTCGATGGCGCCACAGGCCGCGCGAAGGGCCAGTCGTCCCATGCGGCCCATGCCGTTGATACCCACTTTCATGGTGTTGACTCGCTATATGTTCAATAAAAATTGAATTGTCGGCCGGGCATGTGACAGTGGTGTGACAGAAACGCGGTGGTTCGCTCGGGTCGGCGAACCGAACCGGCCGCCCGTGTGCTTACCCGCAGCAGCGTGACTGGGCTCGGTCCACCGGTGTGGCGCTGGGCGCGCAGCAGGTCTGCGCTGTCGACGACGGGGCTGGCACGGGTGTGCAGCAGGCGCTGGCCGAGGTCGAGCCGGGGGCTTCACGGAAGACCGGGATGCTGTCGAGTGTCTGGAACTGCTCCCAGGCGATACCTTGGGGGTCGGTCACCCAGTATTTGTCGCTACGGGCGTAGCAGCAGGTGGTTTCACCTTCGTCCAGCAAAGCCAGGTCGGCGGCGCGGGCGCCCGCCTTGAGGGCCTGCAGGTCATCGGCGGAATCGACTTGTATACCCAGATGGTCCAGCCCGGTGCTTGCGCCACGGGTGGAGATGGCAAAGTTGACGGGTGGGTCTGCCAGCATCCATTTGGCGTAGTCGTTTTCGGTGCGGGCGGGCTCCTGGCCAAACAGGGCGCTGTAGAAACTGATGTTTTTTGCCAGGTCGGTCACATGCAGATGGACGTGAAAACGCTTCATGGGGGACTCCAGTGGGTCAGGGGTGTGAGTGGGCGAAGGGGCGGCAATCAGCACGTACTGCATGCCGGCGCGGGAGCCACGGCGCAGGCGCTGCCTTCGCAGCAGTTGCGCGTCAGGTAATCCAGCAGTTCGCGCATGCGGGAGAACTCGGCGCGATAGATCAGGTTGCGTCCCCGGGCTTCGGTGCTGACCAGGCCGCAATGGGCCAGTTCCTTCAGGTGAAAGGACAGCGCACTGGGCGCCAGTTCGAGTGCGCTTGACAAGGCGCCCGGCGTCAGCCCCTGCGGTCCGGCAACGACCAGGGCCCGAAAAGCGCGAAGCCGGTGCGGCTGCGACAGGGCCGCCAGCGCACGCAGAACACGGTTTTCCGATTCGGCGTCGTGATCGACGCTCGGAGAGTCAGGTGGGGCGAGGTTCATGCTTCAATTTTACAAGAAATATTGAAATAATGCGAATTCCCCGCACCGACGTGGGCCCTGGCGATTCAATAGGTATAGCAAGAAACGACGTTTTCACGCTGGGTATCGGTATAAATCGTTTCACAGATTCGACTTGATGCTGCCATGAAGCCGTCACCGTCGCTTGGGAAGCTCCACGTATCTCAGCCAACAGGAGCAAAACCATGAAAGAACTGCCAAATCCGACCTTTGCCTTGTCGCCGGTCGCCTTGCCACGGGGGTCACTTCATCCGGGGGGCATCGAGATGGGCGCGCAGCAGCCTGGTCAGAGCGCGCGCGGCGGCCTTTCAGTGGCGTGGGCGCGCCACCAGGACGAGGTCCGGGCCACACAACGGCTGAGATACGCGGTGTTTGCCGGCGAAATGGGAGCGCGTCTGCCGGCCACGATTCCCGGCCATGACATCGACCTGTTTGACGACTTCTGTGAGCACCTTCTGGTGCGCGATGAAACCTCAGGCGAGGTGATCGGAACCTACCGCGTTCTCACCCCGGTGCAGGCGCGGCGGGTGGGCAGCACCTACAGCGACACCGAATTCGATCTGACGCGCCTGCGCAGCCTGCGTCCGCGCATGGTCGAACTCGGTCGAAGCTGCGTTCACGCCGACTTTCGCCACGGTGGGGTGATCATGGCGCTGTGGACCGCGCTCGGCGAATTCATGGTGCGCAACGATCTGGACACCATGATCGGCTGCGCGAGCATTCCGATGATGCACAACGGAGTGCTCAATGGCGATGCCGCTGCAAGCATCTGGCGTCAGGTCAGCCAGACCCATCTGGCGCCCATCGAGCACCGCGTTTTGCCCCGGCTGCCGTTGCCGGTGGAGCAGCTCGATGGCAGTCTGTCCATTGAGCCGCCGGCGCTGATCAAAGGCTATCTGCGCTTGGGTGCCAAGGTGCTCGGTGCGCCGGCCTGGGATCCAGACTTCAACTCGGCCGACTTGCCCATCCTCATGCGCTTGCAAGACCTGCATCCACGCTATCGCAAGCACTTCCTGGGGGGCGTGTGAGCCTGACGCAGGGTGTGTCTGGTGCTGTGCTGTGGCGCACCAACATGCCGTCGCCCGCAGCCGGACCGACGGCCGTCACGGCGGGCTGGTCCGGCCAGAGCCCGCAATCGGAGGACGAGGAAGCGGAGCGGGGTGACCGCCGCGTGCGCGCGGTATTCATTTCAGACCTGCATCTGGGCACCCCGGGTTGCCAGGCGGGCGCGCTGCTGGAGTTCCTCAAGGCCTACCCCAGTGACACCTTGTACCTGGTGGGCGACATCATTGACGGCTGGCAACTCAAGCGGCGCTGGTTCTGGCCGCAAACGCACAACGATGTGGTCCAGAAGGTGTTGCGTCAGGCCCGCAAAGGCTGTCGGGTGGTTTTCGTTCCGGGCAACCATGACGAGTTTGCCCGCGCTTTCGTCGGCCATTCGTTCGGAGGGGTCGAAGTGGTGGCTGATGCGGTGCACACCACCGCCGATGGCCGGCGCCTGTGGGTCATCCACGGGGACCAGTTCGACGGCGTGGTGCAATGCGCTCGCTGGCTGGCGGTGGTGGGTGACAACCTCTACGAGTTCACACTCCGCCTGAACCGGCACCTCAACCGCTGGCGCACCCGGATGGGGCTGCCATACTGGTCGCTGTCGGCCTATCTCAAGCACAAGGTGAAAAAAGCCATCAATTACGTGACGTCGTTCGAGGAGGCGGTCGCCCACGAGGCGCGTCGCCAGGGACTGGACGGCGTGGTCTGTGGCCATATTCACCGCGCCGAAATGCGCCTCATCGATGGCGTGCTCTATTGCAATGACGGCGACTGGGTCGAAAGCCGAACGGCACTGGTCGAGCATCGCGACGGGCGACTCGAAATCGTGCACTGGGGCGTGAACTCCGCCGGTGCCGCCAGGTCCGAAACCCGTTCGGAGCCGGTTTCCGTGACCCTGCCATGAGGATCGCACTGATCACCGACGCGTGGACGCCCCAGGTCAACGGCGTCGTGACGACCCTGGTCGAACTGGTTCCCGAGCTGTTGTTGCGGGGTCACGAGGTGTTGGTTCAACATCCGGGCCTGTACCGCACACGGCCCTGCCCGGGCTACCCTGGTATTGATCTGGCGGTCCGTCCGGCCCGTGCGCTTGCTGCGGCGCTGGATCGCTTTGTACCGGATGCCGTACATATCGCCACGGAGGGTCCGCTGGGCTGGGCGGCACGCCGATACTGCCAGCGTGGTGGCTTGGCCTTCAGTACCGCATTTCACACCAAGTTTCCGGAGATTCTCCAGTCTGCGACCGGGCTGCCACTGGGGCTGGGTTATGCGGTTTTCCGGCATTTCCACCGGCCGGCGTCTGCGGTGATGTTGCCGACCCAAGGCGTGTTGCGCATGCTGGACGCGCGTGGTTTTCGCAATCTGCGCGGCTGGACCCACGGTGTGGATACCTGCCTGTTCCGGTACGTGGACTACCCGGTCCGCTTTGACGGGTTGGGGGACCTGCCGCGGCCCGTGTCGCTGTACGTCGGGCGGGTGTCGTACGAGAAGAATATCGAGGCTTTTCTGGCCCTCAACGTGCCGGGAACCAAGGTGGTCTGTGGGGTCGGCCCCGTGCTCGATAGCCTGCGCGAGCGACATCCGCAGGTGCGATGGCTGGGCGTGTTGCCCCGCGAGGAACTGGCCCGCCTGTATGCGAGCGCGGACGTGTTCGTGTTTCCCAGCCGCGCCGACACCTTCGGGCTGGTGATGCTGGAAGCGATGGCCACCGGGACCCCCGTTGCGGCGTTTCCGGTGGACGGGCCCACGGAAGTTCTGGGTGCGCCGGACGGCGTGCGGGGTGGGGCGCTGCACACCGATCTGGGTGTTGCGTGGGAGCGCGCCAGGCGGGTGCCACGGTCGCAAGCCCGGGCCCGGGCACTGGATTTCAGCTGGTCGGAAACCGCCCGCCTGTTCGAGTCCCATCTTGTCCCCGCTCGCGCACGATCGGCCCATGGCATGACCTGTGTCATGAAACATTCACGGGAATAATCAACAATTTGTCATGAAATCGAAACGTTTTCGCTGTTCATGACTGAAAACACGTTGCTCAAGCCCTCGACGGGCACCTTGCCTCTTCTGGACCGGGACCACAGCATCCTGGCCTTCAATGCGCGCGTGCTCGATTCGGCCAGGCGCGAGGACGTGCCGCTGCTTGAGCGCCTGCGTTACCTGTGCATCGTTTCGTCCAACCTGGATGAGTTCTTCGAAGTTCGTGTCGAGCCGCATCTGGAGGCCGCGCAAGCCGGCGACAACAAGGGCCTGTACAGCGTGGAGAGTTTTGAAGCCTTGATGGCGGCCGCCCGTCGCCTGGTGGATCAGCAGTACGCGCTCTACAACGATCAGTTGCTCCCCGCCTTCGAGCGGGAGGGGATGCAGGTCATTGCCCACGGTGAGCGAACGCCGGCACAGCGGCGATGGGTTCATGAATATTTCGATCGCGAAGTCCGGCCCATCCTGGTGCCGGTCGCCCTGGACCCGGCCCATCCGTTCCCGCGCGTCGCGAACAAATCGCTCAATTTCATTGCGCGCCTTGCCGGGCAGGACGCTTTTGGGCGTGCCAATGAAATAGCGATCGTCAAGGTTCCTCGGGTGTTGCCGCGCCTGATCCGTATGCCTGATCGGGTCAGTGGGGGACGACAAGTCTTTGTGTCCTTGTCCAGCGTGATCCGTGCGCATCTGGCCGACCTTTTCCCAGGGCGCGACGTGGGTCAGTTTTCACAATTTCGTGTGACTCGCCATTCGGACCTGTCGGTCGATGAAGATGATGTGGAAAACCTTCGCACGGCCCTTCGGCAGGGACTGGTGCAACGCCACTACGGGCAGGCGGTCCGACTGGAGGTCTCAGCCGGTTGTTCCGACTTCCTGGCTGACTTTCTGTTGCGGGAATTCGGATTGCCCCCGGTCGCCCTGTTTCGGGTACCCGGTCCGGTCAACGTGGCACGGCTGACCCAGCTGATTGACCTGGCCGGACGGGCCGACCTGCTGTATCCCACCTATCGCCCCGCCGAGATCCCGGGGCGCCGGCGGGGTGAGTCGGTTTTTGACCGACTCCAATCGGGTGACGTGCTGGTCCACCAGCCGTTTGAGAGTTTCGATGCGGTGCTCGATTTCCTGCGCGAAGCCGTCAACGACAGTGCGGTGCTGGCCATCAAGCAGACGATCTACCGCACGGGCAATGACGCCGCGATGATGGACCTCCTTCGCGAAGCCGTTCGCCGCGGGAAAGAGGTGACGGTGGTTGTGGAGCTCAAGGCGCGTTTCGACGAAGAGGCCAACATCAACTGGGCAGAACAGCTGGAAGCGATCGGTGCCCAGGTGGTTTACGGCGTGGTCGGACTCAAGACCCACGCCAAGATGCTGCTGGTCACACGCCGCGAGGGGCGGTCCTGGCGGCGATATGGCCATCTCTCTACCGGCAATTACAACCCCCGTACGGCACGGCTGTATACCGACTTTAGCGTGCTCACGGCCGACGCGCGCCTGACGACGGACATGGATCACCTGTTCGTTCATCTGGCCAGCCAGAGCCGCTTGCCCCGCATGCAGCGGTTACTGGTGGCACCGTTTGCCTTGCAACGCCGGTTGATCGGCCTGATCGACGCCGCCGGCCGCGCCGCAGCCGCGGGCGGGGAAGGGCGGGTCATTGCCAAGATGAACGCGCTGACGGATCTGGCGCTGATTGACGCGCTGGTGCGGGCCGGTCGACGGGGCGCGCGCATCGACCTGATCGTGCGTGGTGCCTGCATGTTGCCCGCGGGGGTGCCCGGACAGACCGAAAACATCCGGGTTCGTTCGGTTATCGGGCGCTTTCTGGAGCACACACGGGTTTTCTATTTCCGGGTCGGTGAACGTGAGGACCTGTATCTGTCGAGCGCCGACTGGATGAACCGCAACATGTTGCGCCGTATCGAACTGGCATGGCCGGTCACCGACCCGCTGCTGCGCCAGCGCATCATCGAAGAGGGGCTCTCCGCCTATCTGCACGATGGTCTTGACGCGTGGGAACTGGAGCCTGATGGCAGCTACCGGCGTTTGCAGCGGACGGGCGGTGCATCAGCCCAGCAGGCGCTCATTGCGCGGTATGGCAATCAGCCAAAAAACGGGAGTGATTGAGATGGATCTGATTCTCTGGCGCCACGCCGAAGCTGACGAGGCAGAGGGCGACACAGACGACCTGAGCCGGGCCTTGACGGCACGCGGCGAAAAGCAGGCCGCCCGCATGGCGGCCTGGCTGGATCGCCAGTTGCCCGAAGCCACCCGTGTCATGGCCAGTCCTGCGCGTCGCACCGAGCAGACGGCGCGGGCGCTGGGGCGCAAGTTCAAATTGCGGGAAGAGCTCAAACCCGGCGGCACACCGCAAGAGCTGTTGCAGCTGGCAATGTGGCCAAGCAGTCGCATGCCTGTCCTGGTTGTAGGCCACCAGCCCACATTGGGGCAAACCATCGCGCAGCTGCTGAAAATGCACGACAGCGAGTGCGCCGTGCGTAAAGGCGCCGTTTGGTGGCTACGCGGACGCGAGCGCGACGGTGTGTTCCAGACGGTGGTCCTGACCGTTCAGGCGCCCGAACTGCTCTGATCAGTCCTTGCGCGGGCGGCCGGTCTTGATGGCCGGCAAACTGTCGAGTGCCGCGAGGAAATTTGCCGCATTCATTGCCTCCAGAGCCTTGATGCCGGCGCGTAGCAACTCGCTCTTTTTGGTCGGGCGGGCGAGTTCGTTCGCACGCTGTTTCAGGAACGCCAGGCTGGCGTATTCCGCCTTTGGCATGGCGAAGCTGTCACGAACCAGTTTGGTCTTGCGAGCTTTCTCGGCGTCTTTTGGCGGGGACAGTTTCGTTCCGGTGCCGGCAAGGGCGGTTCGCACGGACTTGTCTGCAGCCGGCTTTTTCGGGGCGCTTTTCGCCGCTGGTTTCACGGGTTTCGCCTCCGGGGCCGAAGGTGCGGCGGCTGCCGCGGTTGCCGCAACCGCTGGCTGCGTTGCCGCCTTCGTGACCTTGGCGGGCGCCACTTTGGGCGCTGGGGAAAGGGACTTGAGCGGTTCCGGCGCCGCGACGGAGGCTCCGCTTGTGGAGCTTGCCGTTGCCGCGGCGACTGTGCTGGTGCTTGTGATCGGGGCCTTTTTGCTTGCCATGGGGGAGTCCTTGAAAACGATATAAACAGTTTATACCGTTTTCGGGCGCGCAAGTGCAGCCCCTTCAGGCATCAACTCTCCCGGAAGGTGAAACTCCAGGGGGTTTTTTGCCAGGCGACCATTTCTTCGCGCAGCAAGTGGGCAGACTGTGGGTAGCTGGCCGCCCAGCCTTTGCGGCCGGTGAGCTCGAAGCCGCGGCTCGATTGCGGATCGGGCGCCAGTTTGAGGCCGCGCAGGTCGGGGTCGCGTCGCGCGTGGCACAGGACCACGGCCAGGCGCAGGCATAGCAACTGCCGCGCGAAACCCTCGTCTTCGAAGTCAACGTCCAGCTTGCGCAGTTTGCCGCGATGCCCAAGCACCAGAAGGCTCAGACGGTGCAGTTCCGCCATCGAGAACCCCGGCGTGTCGGCATGGTCGAGGATGTATGCCCCATGTTTGTGATAGTCGGCATGGGCAATATGGGTACCGATTTCGTGCAACTGACCAGCCCAGGCCAGTTTTCGCGCGGCCCGTCCATTGGTGCCGTCCGGGGCCGTGCCCTGCAACTGCCGCAGGAACGAAACTGCAACCCGGCTGACCCGGGTCGACTGGGTGGCGTCCACCTCGTAGCGGACGGCCAGGCGATCGACACTGGCGGCACGGATGTCTGTTTGTTCGCTTTCGCGGTCAAGAAGGTCATACAGTACGCCCTGACGCAAGGCGCCCAGTGCGGCGTTCATCCGGCGAATGCCGAGCAGGTCGAACACGGCACGCAGCACACTGACGCCACCGCCCAGCACAGCCCGCCGGTCTTCCTTCAGGCCCTCCAGGCGCAGGCTGTCGGCGTGGCGCGCTCTGAGCATGGTTTCCAGCAGCCAGTCGAGCCCCTCGAGGGTGACACTGCCCGCTGGCCAGCCGGCAGCGGTCAGAATGTCCATGACTGCGCCAATGGTGCCCGATGAGCCATAGGCGACGTCCCAGGTATCGGGCCGGTAGGTGTTCAGGGCTTCATCCAGCACCGCCTTGGCGGCAATTTCCGCCAACTGGAACGCCATGGGGGTAAAAAGGCCCTCGGGGAAATACTTCATCGACCAGGCGACGCTGCCCACGCGGTAGGACTCCATCACGTGGGCGTCGAAACTGCGGCCCAGGATGAGTTCGGTCGATCGCCCGCCAATATCGACGACCAGACGTCGCTCGTCAGATTGCGGCAGCAAGTGCGAGACACCCAGGTAAATCAGCCGGGCCTCTTCCCGGCCTGAAATGACGCTGATCGGGAAACCGAGAATTTCGCTGCCACGTTCAATGAAAAGGTCACGGTTGCGGGCCTCGCGCAGTGTCTGTGTTGCGACCGCCCGCACATGGGAGCGGTCGAATTCCCGCAGTCGCTCGCCGAAGCGGGCCAGACAGTCCCAACCGCGCTGCATCGCCTGGGCGGTCAGGTTCCGTTCGGCGTCAAGACCATTGCCTTGTCGCACCGTCTCCTTCAGGTACTCGGTACGGTGAATATGCCCGCGGTCGTATCGGCCGATTTCGAGGCGAAAACTGTTGGAACCGAGGTCGACCGAGGCCAGGCGGGTGCCGTTGAGCATGACAGAGCAAATGGTTGCAGACGAAAGGAACATCCGGTTTTGTGAGGCGGCGGGGCATGCGCGGTGAGATCGCGTTTTCCGAACCTGCGGATGACCTGCACCGCATCATATGGCAGTCGGATGACAGTAAGGTGACAGTTGATGTTCCGGCGCCCGCTTGTCCCGACGAAACGGTTGTCAGCTCTGGGCAGTCAAAGTCCTGTCACATGTATGTCATATTCGAAACCTACAGTGCGTTCATTCCAACCAACCCTGTGAAAGGTTCTCGATGAAACGCACTTTCCTGAAAACCATTGCCGCCGCCGCCCTGACCACCGTAACGCTGGGTTTCAGCGGTGTTGCCATGGCCGCCGACATCACGGGCGCGGGCGCCACCTTCCCGTTCCCGATTTATGCCAAGTGGGCCGAGGCTTACAAGAAGGAAACCGGCACCGGCCTGAACTACCAGTCGATCGGTTCGAGTGGTGGCATTCGCCAGATTCGCGCCAAGACGGTCGCATTTGGCGCCACGGATGCCCCGGTCTCCGGAGCGGATCTGGACAAGGACGGCATGGTCCAGTTTCCCGCCATCATTGGTGGCACCGTGCCGGTGATCAACCTCGACGGATTCAAGAGCGGTGAACTGCGGGTTACCGGCCCGGTTCTCGCCGAAATGTTTCTGGGAACGATCAGCAAGTGGAACGATCCGAAGCTGGCGGCGCTGAATCCGGGCAAAAAGCTGCCGGACCAGACCATTACCGTAGTACACCGCGCGGACGGTTCGGGCACAACGTTCAACTGGACCGACTACCTCAGCTCGGTGAGCAAGGATTGGGCCGACAAGGTGGGCAAAGGTGCCGCCGTGAAGTGGCCCGCTCCCACCTCCGTGGGTGGCAAAGGCAATGAAGGTGTGGCGGCCAACGTCAGCCGAACCAAAGGTGCCTTGGGTTATGTCGAGTACGCCTATGCCAAGAAGAACAACATCCCGGTGCTGGCCCTGGAGAACAAGGACGGCAAATTCGTTCTGCCCGATGACCTGACCTTTGCCGCAGCTGCGGCCGGTGCCAACTGGTTCAGCGTGCCGGGCATGGGGATTTCGCTGGTCAACCAGCCGGGCGCCAACGCCTATCCGGTCGTGACCGCTTCTTTCATCCTGATGTACAAGGAACCGGCGAACAAAGCCGAGAGCGCGGAAGTGCTGAAGTTCTTCGACTGGGCATTCAAGAACGGCAAAGGTCTGGCGACGGAACTGGACTATGTCCCGCTGCCTGACGCCTTGACCAGCCAGATTCGTCAGCGTGTCTGGTCTCAGATCAATACGAAATAAAGCGCCAGCGCCGGCGCGGGGCGCCGGCCTCTCGACGGGCCAAGTCGGGTAAGCCGAAGCGGCCTGTCGGCACCCTCTTTATAAGATCGGGAGATTCCGATGCCCGTGACAGCTACCATGAACCCAGCCGCCCAATCTTCTTCGAGTGAACTGCCCAGTGCCAACATGGTTGCGGTCGCCCGCAAGCAGCGCCTGCAGGATGCGATTTTTCATCGCCTGACCCAGTTCTTCTCGCTCCTGGTTCTCGCTGCTCTTGCGGGCATCATCGTTTCGCTGTTCATCAATGCCTGGCCGACATTCGCCAAATTCGGCGCCAAATTCCTGTGGTACGTCGAATGGGACATCGTCAACGAGGAGTTCGGCGCGGCCATCGCTATCGTCGGAACCGTTGTGAGCGCGAGCATCGCGCTCTTGATCGCGGTGCCGCTGGCATTCGGCATCGCTTTTTTCCTGACCGAAACCTGTCCGGTCTGGTTGCGTCGTCCATTGGGCACGGCGATCGAACTGCTGGCCGCCGTGCCGTCCATCATCTATGGCATGTTTGGCCTTTTCGTGTTTGCACCGATCTATGCGGACTACCTGCAGGTGCCACTGCAGTCGGTGCTGGGTGGCATGCCGCTGGTCGGGTGGTTGTTCGGCGGCGCGACAAACGGTCTGGGCATTTTGGCTGCGGGCATCATCCTGGCGTTCATGGTTCTGCCCTTTATCGCAGCGGTTATGCGCGACGTTTTCGAGATCACGCCGCCGATCCTGCGTGAGTCGGCCTATGGTCTGGGATGCACCACCTGGGAGGTGGTGCGCAAGGTGGTCCTTCCCTATACCCAGAAGGGCGTGATTGGCGGCATCATGCTGGGTCTCGGGCGGGCCCTGGGGGAAACCATGGCGGTCACGTTCGTGATCGGTAACGCGAACCGGATGCCGACGTCCCTGTTTTCCCCCGGTACGTCGATTGCCTCGGTGCTCGCCAACGAATTCGGCGAGGCGCAGGCTCTGCACTTCAACACGTTGTTTGCCCTCGGCTTCCTGCTCTTCGTCATCACGTTCGTCGTCCTCGCGGCGGCGAAATGGATGATCGTCCGCGCGGAACGGGCCAAGGGCACCTGATACTTTGCGCACCTCAACACCACCAACCGAATCGTGGCAGGCCCCGACATGACTGAAAACATTACTCCTCTTTATATCCGTCGGCGACGCGCCAACATCATCGGAACCTCCATGTCCATGGTGGCGATGGTTATGGGCTTGTTCGCCTTGCTCTGGATTCTTTTTGTGTTGCTTTCCAATGGGATCGCCGCTCTGGATTTCAACATGTTCACCAAGGACACACCGGCACCCGGAACCGAAGGGGGGGGCTTGCGCAACGCGATCGTCGGCAGTCTGATGATCGTCGGCTTGTCCGTTTTGGTGTCGACACCGATCGGAATCCTGGCCGGCGTCTACCTTACCGAGTTTGGCGACACGAGCAAGACCGCCGAATTCACGCGGTTCATTACTGACATCATGCTTTCGGCGCCTTCGATTGTCCTGGGTCTTTTTGTCTACGCCATTGCGGTGGCGACTGTCGGCAATTTTTCCGGCTACGCGGGAAGTCTGGCGCTTTCGCTGATTGCCATTCCGGTTGTGATGAGGACCACCGAAAACATGCTGCGGCTGGTTCCGGGCAGCCTGCGCGAGGCGGCTTTTGCGCTGGGCGCGCCGCGCTGGAAAGTGTCGACCATGGTGACGCTTCGCGCCGCCAAGAGTGGAGTGATCACAGGCGTTCTCCTCGCCGTCGCGCGCATCAGCGGCGAAACCGCACCGCTGCTGTTCACGGCGCTGAACAACCAGTTCTTCAGCACCGATATGGAACGCCCGATGGCCAATTTGCCGGTCGTCATTTTCCAGTTCGCCATGAGTCCGTACGACAACTGGATCCGGCTTGCCTGGGGTGGTGCGCTGCTGATTACCCTGGCAGTGCTATTGCTCAATATTCTGGCCCGCGTGTTCTTCCGCGAAAAAGTGGGCAGCTGAAACCCAACGAAACTGATTGAGGAAAAACATGACTGATTCGAGCTTGGCTCCCGCTGCGGTGGCCCAAAAGAACGCCATCGAGGTGCGCAACCTCAATTTTTTCTATGGCAAATTCCAAGGCCTGCGCGACGTGACCATGGACATCGCCGAACGCAAAGTCACGGCCTTCATCGGTCCGTCCGGTTGTGGCAAATCGACCCTTTTGCGAACACTCAACCGGATGTACAGCCTTTACCCTGGGCAGCGTGCTGAGGGGGAGATCAACTTTTACGGGCAGAACATCCTGGACTCCAAGCAGGATTTGAACCTGCTGCGCGCCCGTATTGGCATGGTGTTTCAGAAGCCCACTCCGTTCCCGATGACGATTTACGACAACATCGCGTTTGGGGTGAAACTCTACGAAAACCTGAGTAAGTCCGACATGGACGACCGGGTCGAGTGGGCGCTGTCCAAGGCGGCGCTGTGGAACGAAGTCAAGGACAAGCTGGGCCAGAACGGCATGAGCCTGTCCGGTGGCCAGCAGCAGCGGCTGTGCATCGCCCGCAGCGTTGCGGTCAAGCCCTCCGTGCTCCTGCTCGACGAGCCCACTTCGGCGCTGGACCCGATCTCGACCGGCAAAGTCGAAGAACTTGTCCATGAGCTCAAGCAGGACTACACGATTGCCATCGTGACCCACAACATGCAGCAGGCTGCCCGTTGCAGCGATTTCACGGCGTACATGTACCTGGGCGAACTGATCGAGTTCGGCGAAACCGAGCAGATATTCTTCAAGCCCAAGCGCACCGAGACGGAAGACTACATCACAGGAAGGTTCGGCTGACCATGAGCGAGAAACACATATCGAGCCAGTTTGATCTGGAACTGAACACCGCCTCGGCCCGTCTCATGGAAATGGGCGGTTTGGTCGAGTCACAGTTGCGGCTGGCGATTTATGCCCTGGGTCAGTTTCATCAGGAAGCTGCCGACGAGGTGCTGGAGATCGAAACCCGCGTCAACTCGCTGGAAATCGAGATCGACCGCGAAATATCGTCCATCATCGGCCGGCGCCAACCCACGGCGCGAGACCTGCGTTTGCTTATTGCGGTCTCCAAAGCGACGGCCAATCTTGAACGGGCGGGAGACGAGGCCTCGCGAATCGCGCGGATGGTCAAGTCGATCACGGCCCATGGGGCACCGCGCAGCCTCCCGGCTTCGGAACTCCGGGTGGCCGGGGATCTGGCGACTGCCCTGTTGCGCAAAGCGCTTGATGCCTTCGCGCGACTGGACGTGCAAGCTGCCGTTGCCATCATCAAGGAGGACTCTGCCATTGATGAAGAGTTCAACGGCTTTCTGCGCAAGCTGATTACCTACATGATGGAAGACCCGCGCACGATTTCCCAAAGTCTGGATCTCCTGTTCATCGCCAAGGCGATCGAACGCATCGGCGACCATGCCAAGAACCTTGGCGAGCAGATCATCTACATCACCCGGGGTACGGATGTCCGTCACGTACCGCTGGAAGCAGTGGAAAGTGCGGCTCGATGAGAAGTCAGCCTCGCGTCCTGGTTGTTGAGGACGAGCCGGCGATAGCCGAACTCATAGCAGTCAACTTGCGGCACAACGGGTTTGCGCCGATCTGGGCGGTCGACGGAGATTCCGCGCAGCGGGAACTTGATGCGGTCTTGCCTGACGTGATCTTGCTTGACTGGATGATGCCCGGTGAGAGCGGGCTGACGCTGGCCAGACGCTGGCGGGCGGACGCGCGGACCAAATCCATCCCGATTCTGATGCTGACTGCTCGGGGCGATGAGGCCGACCGCGTCGCGGGTCTGGATGCCGGTGCGGACGACTACATCACCAAGCCTTTCTCCACCAAGGAAATGCTGGCTCGCATACGCGCGGTGTTGCGACGGCGAACGCCGGAGCAAGCGGGCGAGGCGCTCTCCGTGGGCGACCTGGTTCTCGATCCGGCCACCTACCGGGTTAGCTGGCAGGGACAGCCACTCAAGCTCGGTCCGACCGAATTCAAGTTGCTGCAGTACCTGATGACCCATGTGGAACGGGTGCATAGCCGAGGGCAGTTGCTGGATCGGGTCTGGGGCGACCATGTCTTCATAGAAGAACGTACGGTCGATGTGCATGTCAAGCGCCTTCGCGAGTCGCTGGGGATAGCCGGAGCGATGGTGGAAACGGTTCGGGGTGCTGGCTACCGGCTGACGGCGCAACCGTTGGCCACCGGGCGTGCACCAGGCCAGGTAGCTTGATTTCAGCCGCCCATCGCTCGGCGACAATTGCCCTATGACCTTTCGTCTTTCCAGCTACATGCTGGCGCTTCTGTGTGCCGCTGGAATAGGCTGGAGCCTGCGTGAATGGCCCGGGGCGCTGGTCGGTGTTGCGCTTGGCGGCATGTTGTGGGTTCTGATCGACCTGCGTCGCGGAATGCGGTTTGTCGAATGGATGCGCACCGGAGGCCTTGAGCGCCCCCCCGCGATGGGTGGTCTATGGGGGGAGGCCTGCGATCGTGCAGGTCGAACCATCCGCCTCAAGGACCAGCAGGCAATGGAACATGAAACGCGCCTGTCCGAGTTCCTTGCCGCGATCCAGGGGTCGCCCAATGGTGTCGTTTTGCTTGGCCCGGACGATTCGATCGAGTGGTGCAATCAGACCGCCGCAGACCATTTTGGTCTGGATCCGGCGCGTGACTATCGGCAGCTGATCGGCTACATCGTACGGGACCCGGCGTTTACCTCGTACAACGCCAGTCAACATTACGAACATGAGGTTTTCATGCCCGGGCGTCAGGATCTGCCCGGCCGGCCGGTCAAGCTGGCTGTGCGCATTCACGCCTATGCAAAAGGACGCAAGCTTTTGTTGTCGCGCGATGTCACGGCTGTTGCGCAGGCCGAGGCGATGCGCCGCGACTTTGTTGCCAACGTATCCCATGAGATTCGCACTCCCCTGACCGTGCTGGCGGGATTCATCGAGACGATGCAGTCGGTACCACTTGATGCTGCAGAGCAGGCCCGGTACCTGGATCTGATGTCGACGCAGGCCCACCGTATGACGACGCTGGTCAACGATCTTTTGACCTTGTCTCGCCTGGAAGGCAGTCCGCCCCCGGGGACGACCGACTGGACACCCCTCGCGGAGCTGGTGTCGCATGCGGAGGAGGAAGGTCGGGGGCTCTCCCGGGTACTGCATGGCGAGACTCAGGGGGTTGAGCAGCAGCTCGTCTTCGATGCGCCACCACCTGTCATGCTCGGCGGGTCTTTGACCGAAATCCGCAGCGCCATCTCCAATCTGATCAGCAATGCGGTGCGCTATACGCCCGCTGGTGGCTCGATCCGGGCGTCTTGGCAATACCTGCCCGACGGGCGTCTTGAATTCTCCGTAACCGATTCAGGTCCGGGCATCGCCAAGGAACACCTTCCACGGCTGTCGGAGCGCTTCTATCGCGTCGATCGCAGTCGGTCTCGGGAAACCGGGGGAACCGGCCTGGGTCTCGCAATCACCAAGCACGTGATGCAGCGACACGGCGGCGAATTGTCCATGAGTTCTGAGTTGGGCAAAGGCGCCCGTTTCAGCCTGATTTTCCCGGTCGCGCGGCTGCGTGTCGGCGTGTTGTCGGACTAAGGGTCGGGATGCGAGGCGCAAGCCCGCACAGCCCGAGAGGACCGCATGGCATGCCAGAGCATCACGGAAAAAATCCCGGAAACGCCCAACAATGCCACGGCACTGGTAATCCAGAAGGCCTCCGGCCTGCCCATTGCCGCAATCGGTCCACCGCCGATATAGGCTAACCAGTAGCCGCCCGACAATCCCAGACCCCAGAGCATTAGGCAGTACACCACCAGTGGCGCGACCGAGATCCTGTAACAACGCAGCAGGAACACACAGAGTGCCTGAAGCGCATCGGCGCAGTGATAAAGCGCTATCCATCCCAGCAGGGTCGCCGCCGTTGCTGCAACCGCGGGTCGGGAGGTGTAGGCCAATGCAAGAGGCTCACGCAACAAGGCGGTAAGCGCTGCGAACAGGATGGCCAGGCTCATGCCGAGGATGAGCCCGGTAACCGCAGCACGCTGGGCCCTTTGCGGTTGCGCCGCGCCAAGCCAATAGCTGGTGCGCGCACTGGTGGCGATTGCGAAAGCCAGCGGCACCATGTACAGGATGGCGGCGAGATTCGACGCCACCTGGTGGGCCGCTGAGGCGGTTTGCCCCATGCGGGCAATGAACAAAGCCATCAGGGTGAACGATGTGACTTCCACCAGAATGGCCAGCCCGGCTGGAACACCCAGCCGAGTGTACTGGCGCAGGCGGGCCCAGTCGGGGGGCTCCAGGCGCCGCCAGATCGCATACGGTCGGTACAAGTCCTGGGACCGTAGCAGCACCAAAGCCACCCCCAACATGCCCACGTTGACCACAACGGTTGCCCATGCGCAGCCCTGCAGCCCCATGGCTGCCAGACCGCCACCCCCGAAGGTCAGCCACCATGACAGGGGAATCTTCAATGCCAGGGCGCCTACCTGCAGCACTGTCACCAGCCGAGGTTTGCCCAGGGCCTGATTGAGGGTGCTGAACATCCGAAACAGCAGTGCCGGGCCCAGTGCGAGGGAAAGGATTGCCAGATAGTCGCTGACCGGCCCGTGCATTTCTGCTGGCACGGATGCCCAGCGGAGCAGCGGGCCGGGATTGAGCAGTGCGAACGTTCCAACGGCCGTTGTCGTCAGACACAGGTACAAGGCCTGTCGCAACGAATGCCCTACCTCCGCCTGGCGCCGTGCCCCATGCAGTTCAGCCCAGACTGGCAACAAGGCCTGCATGATGCCCATGAGGGCAACAAACACACTGATGTAATACGCCGACCCGACCGACAGCGCTGCAAGTGCCGATTCCGCATACCGGCCAGCCAGCACGGTGTCGGTGACACCAAATGCCATGACGGCCAATTGGCCGACCAGCACGGTTGCGGCATGACCGGTGATCCAGCGCCATTCCGAGGTGGGAGTATCGGGTGCCGGCGTCAACGGATGACTGATCCCGGTTGTCGGTACAGGACCAGACCTTCCTTGCGGTCGGAGAGGCGAAACAGAGTCACTTCACGACGCCATCCCGGCGGAACTTCGCTGGTCAGAAGACCGCTTCGCTCGTTGTCCAGATCTAGCAGCAGCCATGGGCAGGACGTGCCTTCGCCCAGCGGAGCGATTGTCAGGTCACTGTGGACCACCAGCGCCGCCCGCTGTGCGCGGCTGAGACCCAGGCCATGAACACAGACGCCGTCACCGGTGCGGGCTACCACCGACTGCACCAGCCGCGTGTAGCTGCGGGAATGATCCAGTAGCGGCAGCCACAAGGTCATGAGCAGAAGCCAGCATAACGCCGCGCCACCCGCGGGCAGAACCAGGCTTTTCCATAGGGCCGAGCGCTGTCGGCTGACACGCCAGCGCACCAGCGCCAGCCAGGCCGCGGTTGCCCCGATGCCAAACACCAGTGCAGTCAACGAAAACGTGGGCACGAAACCGGGCGCCAGCTTCGCGACGTTTCCGGCCGGCTGGCGCGGAAAACCGGTCATCATCGAAATCCATACGATCCAGATGATCGCGGCGCAGCTCGAAAAGAACAGCAGCGTGAACCAGTCGATCAGCGCCGACACGCTCCGTTGCAATGTCGGTAGGGCAAATCCGGCGAGAGCAGCCATCGCCGGCAGCGACAGCAGCAAAGCGCGGTCCGAAGACTGGGTCAGCACCGCCGTCATGACGGGCACGGCAGCAAACCACACGGCAGCCCCCAGATGGCGGTTGGCAAATGGCTCTCGAACCTGCCGCCGCCAGCGCCACAGCGTCCACAGCGCCAGAGGCCAGGCGGGCCAGCCGAACCACAGGAACAGGCGGGCCAGACTGGCCGCAGACTCGACCGAATCCGGCGGCGCGATCTGCCAACTCCACAGGTCCAGCAGCGTGGCAAGCACCAGGGCAAGCGCCCAACCGCCGGCGAGCAGCACAAGGCCAGTTTTTTCGGGATGCGTATCCTCGTCATCCCGTGCGGCGAAGGACCGCTCGCCCCACGCCAAAACCACCGCGCCGCAACCCAGCAAGGCGGCGATGCTGGGGGCTCCGCTCAGCGTCAGCAACAACAGGCCGGCCACCCCGCTGGCGGGGGCCCCCAGGGGCCGTCTGGGCAGAGCGGCATACCCGTACAACAACAAGGCCGCCCCTGCCAGTTGCACCACCGCCGGGGTGGTTTCGTGACTCAGTTGCGCCAGACCCAAACAGGCTATCAGCGCCAGAAGGCCGGCGTCGGCCAGCGCGCGGGCATAGTCGGTGGGCTGTGCTTCGCCACCGAAGGCGAAGGCGACGGGCTGCGCAGCCGGGCTGCGGGCCAGATGGAAGATCGCATACCAGGTAGCGACCATCGCGCCGACCAGCAGAAAAATGAACGGGATGCGTGCCGCGAACGCCGGGTCCATGCCGGCGGGCGCCAGCAAGATCGCCCAGGCGCCGAGCCAGTAGGGCAGCAGGGCGGGCACTTCAGGACTCTGCCCCATCAGTGTCGGCGCCAACCACGCCGCCAGATCACCGGGCGCTCGGGCCAGCTGCACCATGATGCCGTAGGCCGCGATGTCGGCATTCTTCCACGGTTCCCGGCCCACAAATCCGGGCAGCACATAGGCCAGACAGAACCCGACCAGGGCCCAGCGCGGCAGGCGCCGGACGGCGCTTTGCGCGACGATGGCGGGGGTGGG
>ERZ761602.3353-NODE-3353-length-22828-cov-5.589031_pt1 | contig 22828 bp, 16 predicted proteins | sample MGYA00512165_ERZ761602 | MGnify/ENA primary metagenome ERZ761602 (study PRJEB28899, sample SAMN02445085) | bioreactor sludge metagenome | biome: EBPR sludge; isolation source: Thorneside wastewater treatment plant | place: Australia: Brisbane, Thorneside...
GCATTCGGATATTGATCCGGAGCCGAACCGCACAGGGTGCTGTAGACGAGCCTCGCGCCATCCCGGAAGATACGCGTGACGAACATGTCGGCACCGTTGTTGTACTGTCGATCGAACGCGGCGATCGTCGTCGGGTAGTTCGTCGAGAACGTGTTGCCGGTGATGTAGACGTCACCGAACGGATCGACGTCCACGTCGATGCCGAAGTCGTCGTCGTTTCCACCGACCACCGTCGCCCACGTGCGGGAGAGGCCCGACGTCGGGAGCTTCAGGACCCACGCATCGTTGTTGATGACGGTGCGGTCGAAGGCGCCTGGGGTCGTGACGAATACGCCGGGAGGCACGCTGCCATCGGGCAGCGGTCCACCCGTCGAGAGCGTCGTGCCGGTGGCATAGATGTTGCCGTCCGGATCGATCGCGACACCGGTGCAGTCGTCGTTGTTTCGACCGCCCATGTAGGTCGAGAACACGAGCGTCGTGGCGTCTTGGTCGATCTTCGTGATGAAGCCATCCGTGCCGGGGTTCACACCGAACGGCGCGAACGGGTTCGGCGGCTGCTGGAACGGACCGTCGAAAACGGGTTCGAGCGCTCCGGCCGTCACCGGGAACGACGTCGAGCGGGTCCAACCCACGACGACAGCGTTGCCATTGCTGTCCACGGCGATGTCGAACGCCTGCTCAGACGCAGCCGGGTTGACGATCGGATCCGGTCGGTTGAACTGCCACTGCGACTCCTGACCACCCAAGTAGGAGCCGTAGACCATCGCCGAGCCGGTCGCATTCAGTTTGAACACGAACGCGTCGGTCGGGCGATAGTTCGCGTCCTTCGGGTTGAAGCCCATCGCGTTGTTCGGCTGGAACGGCGGAACGCCGACGATGGCCGAACCGGTCGGGAACGGCAGGGGATCGCTATTGTCGGAGTTCGTGATGCCGCAGATGTAGGCGTTGCCCTGCGGGTCGAGGGCAATGCCGGTGCCGGTCTCACTGCCCGTTCCGCCGATGAACGTCGAATAGACCAGGTCGACGGCGTCGGTCGTGAACTTCGTCACAAAAGCGTCGCGGTTCGCGATGAATTCGTCGAACGCGCCGAACGTCGTGGGGAAGGCCGCGGCCACGGTCGTACCCGTGATGTAGGCGAAACCCAGATTGTCGGCGGCGCAGTCCCAGCCCTGGTCGTCACCGATGGTGCCGAGCAGCGTGCTGTAGACGAGCGGATCGATGATCAGCGGCTTGGTCCGGTCGTACTGGCCCACTTCATAGCCGATGAAGCCGCCGCGCTTGACGAAGCGGGCGACGACGGATCGCTTGACGTTGCCGATTTGCTGATAGACCTTGAGACCGGTCACGCGTAGGTCGCCGAACCGGGTGCCGATGGCAAGCGTATCGTTCGAGACGACGCGCACCGAATTCGAACCGGGGAAGTCGGTCCGAATCACGTTCGGATCGGTCCCGGGGGCGACGATCAAATCGTAGCGGGGCACACCCTGATCGAAATACAGCCGGGCATCGACCCCAGGGTAGATGCCGCGCATGCTGACTTCATTGAAGCGCCGCGCGCCGCTCACCGTGTTGCGGCCCTGGATGTAGTTGTAGACACCCTTGATCGGCTGGACGCCGGTCTCGGCGGGATTGGTCTGGCCGCCGACGAAAGTCATGCCGATGTTCTGTCCCCATCGGACGATGTCGGGGGTGGGACGGAGGCGGTTCCGGAGTCGGTTGTCTGCCCAGTCCTTCTGCCGCATCTCGTCGCGGTAGAGGCTGTAGACAAGCCCGCTGTCGGTCACCCAGATGTCCATCCCTGGCATCCCGGAATAAAACGTCGCCCGGCTGTCCCACTGTCCCTTGTTCTCCACGAAATGTGGAGGCTGTTTGGGGACGGTCTGGCTCACGGCCTTCGATCCGGCAGCGAATGCTGCCCCCGCCGCCAAACCCGAGAGCAGGAGGACGCCCAGGCGGCGCCACGCTCTGTTTCCTATCACCGTTGAAACACCTCGAAGCTCAGTATAGCGAAAACTCGATTCACAGTCAACGAAGACTCCTGACAAGCAGACGGAGCAACTCCCCCAAAATACTCGGACGAATTGGGCTGAGTGATGTTTCGGCCGAATCGGTCCTGCCTCATCCAGGGTGCTACAGGTACAGTCCAGGGAATTCGGGCGAGTGGCGAAATTGGTAGACGCGCTGGATTTAGGTTCCAGTTCCGCAAGGAGTAAGGGTTCGAGTCCCTTCTTGCCCACCAAGACCGACGCCCCGGGTGCAAATCGCAAACCCGGTCGTCGAACGGGGTCCAACGAGCCTTCACTACGTTGCCGCGTCACGCTACCGGCGGGGGATCGGGGCGTTGCCCCTTGATCGCCTTCGCCATCAGCTCCGGAAACGCCTCAGGGGTACACGCAAACGTAGGGATGTCGATCGACGCCAAGAAAGCCGCGTTTCTCGCATCGTACGCCGGCGCACCTTCGTCGCTGAGCGCGAGGAGGCAAATGAGGTTGACGCCCGACTGTTTGATCTTCGCCGCCCGGTTGAGGAATTTGATGTTGTCGCCCCCTTCCAGGAGGTCACTGATCAGAATCATGATCGTGTCGGAGGGAGCCCGGACAAGCCCCTGAGCATAGCGGAGTGCCTGCTCGATGTCGGTTCCGCCGCCGAGCTGAACACTGAACAGCATGTCGATCGGGTCCTGGATGTCCGCCGTTAAGTCGACCACCGTGGTGTCGAACGCGACCACATGGGTTTTGAGGGCCCGGATCGACGCAAGGGTTGCCCCAAAGACGCCGGCGTAGACGATCGAGGTCGCCATGGAGCCGCTTTGGTCGAGACAAAGGATCACTTCTCGTACTGCTTGGCCCCGACGGCCGTAGCCAAGGAGGGTCTCAGGAATGATCGTCCTGTAGTCCTGTTGGTAATGGCGGAGATTGGCGCGGATCGTTCGGTTCCAATCGATGTCCCGCAGCTTGGGGCGGCGGTTGCGGATCGACTTCGCCAGACTTCCGGCCACAGCTTGCCGCAGGGGACTGGCCAGCCGGCTCTCCAGATCCTCGACGACCTTGCGAACGACTTGCCGTGCAGTATCGCGCGTCTTTGCGGGCAGGATCCGACTGAGCGAAAGAAGGGTGGCGACGAGGTTGACGTCCGGCTCGACCGCTGCCAGGCTCTCCGGCTCAAGAAGGATCTTCTGAAGATCGAGCCGATCGATTGCGTCCTTTTGCATCACCTGGACGACCGATGTCGGAAAGTAGCTACGGATATCTCCGAGCCACCGGGCAACGTTGGGCGACGAGGGCCCAAGTCCGCCCTTGCGCTCGCTATCGTAAAGGGCGGCGAGCGTCTGGTCGCGCGCGAGGTCGAGGCCTTCGAGGTCATAGCCGGTGCCATCGGCTTCGCCTCCGCCGAGGATCAGACGCCATCGCCGGACGCGTTCGGTTTCATTCATGCGGCAACCCCAGGATTCGGCGAACGACGGGAAGCACCCGCATCGCCCGCCCTTCGTCGATCCCCACAACCTTCGCCGTGAGCGAGCGGCCCCCCGTCACGCGCTCGCCGATCTGTCGGCGCTCAGGCTTCGTGAAGAGGGAAAAGGTGCGTCGAATAAGGGGCAGGATTTCGTCCAGCACGGCTCCGTCGAGGCCCGTCACCCAATCATCGATCGCTTGGAAGAGGGCCTGCTGATGGAGAAGGATGGCCCCGGGACCGTCCAGCAGCCCCTCCAAAAACGCGGCGGTATCGTGAGCCGTCGCCCCGAACGAGGCTTCTTGCCCGAGCCGTAAGGCCAAGTGCTCGCCATCGACGGCACCCAGATCGAACCGAATCCGCTCGGCTTTGCCCGCCACCAGCGCGTGGCCGCCTCGGAGTTGCGTGATCGACTCCAGAGTGCTCAGCCATTCCGCAGTCTTCTCGGGGGCGTCAAACAGCCGTACAACTCCGCTGACGAGATCGAGGCGACCCGCCATTGCCGAAGCGGCGTCGTCATCCAAGGACACACAGGCCCGCGGCAATCCGACACACAGTCGCGTGAAGATGGCATCCAGTACGGGGACGACCCTCTCGGACTCCGTTCGGCGGACGGTTCCGTAACGGACGACGGCCGCGAGCGGAGGCAGCGCCTCGGCCAGTTCCCCCGTGTCGGTGCTCGTCGCAGAGAGAGCTTGGAGTTTGTTTACCGTCGGTTCCACCGCCTCTTGGAGGTCAGCCAAGAGCACGCGCTCGATCAGGACCGCAATGTCGGCAAGGGAACTTGCGTGCGCGGCAAGTTCGACCGCACGAGCGGTGGCAGCACCTGCGACGGTGTTCCCGTAGATGCTCGATTCGATCAGCGAGATGGTCAGCTCCGGACGCCACTGGATCCGCCAATGCTCGTGGAACGTGCCCTTCTTGCCGACCACCTGTTCCGCCCGACCCCAAGTCACTTCCAACAGGGCCAGGCGATGGAGCAGGTGACTGCGCTCCAAGTCCATCTCGCCGCGGAGGTCCAACTCCAACCTGCGATCGGTGTCGTCCACCTTCATTCGCAATCGCTTCTGGAGCGCGGCAAGATCGGCTTGGAGCGGGATCATCGGGATCGAATCGGGCACTTTGCCCATTCGATCGCCGACAATCAGCCGCCGACCGATGAGACGCCAGATCGCTTCGTGGCGAATCAGCACCGAATTCGCGGAATCGCGCAACTCACGTAGGCCCGGGCGGGGCCGCCCGCGCAGCGACGCGAGGGCGTCGGCGAGCCGGATCGCTTCGATGACACTTGCGGGAGAGGCGTCGAGGTCCTCGGATCTCATCAATCGCGCCACGGAAAGCAGCCACTGGGACGGCACCTCCTCCGGAGGCGTCCGCCACAGAAGATCATAGAACGCCGGCGATCGTGCCCCCGCGCCGTAGCCTGAGGCAAAGGTGAGCCGCTCGAAGGTCCAAGGAACGATGGTGGCACCGACCTTCACCTTCGGCAAGCCCCGCAACAGGGCGTCGTCCTCTCGGGCGTGGGGCAGGTGCTTCAACGCCGGCACGTGCCAAGCTCCGCAGACGACCGCAACGCGCTCGTAGCCCTCCGCCAAAGCCTGGCGCAGTGTCCGCCTCATGTGCGCCTCGCGCATTGCTTCGAACTCGTCGCTCGAGACCTTTCTGCGCTCGTCGGGCTCTTCTTCTTCCTCGTCGTCACCATCGACGTCGATCTCCATGCCCGATTCCCGGAGGGCACCCATGAGCGACTCGATCCCCGCGAACAGCTCGTGGGGATCGGAGCGGTGCTCGACCAAGTGTTCCCACCAATCCTCGACCTCGTCGAAGCCCGCGACTTCTGCGATCCGATCCATCGCTTCCGAACCCCGGCCTCCGACGACGTTCAGCCCGAGCATCGACGTCGCCGGCAGATCCATCAGCCGCACTGGCACCGACCGCAACGTGGCCCAGCGAAAAGCCTGCAACTCTGGCGAGAAGTCGGCCATCGGGTAATAGGCCGCCCACCGCGGCGTGTCCTTTGCGTAAAGCAGCATCGCGACGGGGGTTCGCACCTCCGGATCGAGGAGATGAGGAACGAGGGACTCCGCCTCGACAGGTCCCTCGACGAGGACGGCTTGAGGCTCCCATTCGTCCAGGGCGGCGAGGAGGGACCGCGACGATCCCGGACCGTGGTGACGAATCCCGAACAACCGAACCCGTTCGCTTACAGCAGTTCGCGACATGCTCGGTACAGATCCTTCCAGTCGCCGCGCTCTTTGACGACGGTCTCGAGGTACTCCTTCCACGCCAGCGAATCCTGCGTCGGATCTTTGACGACAGAGCCGGTGAGGCCGCTCGCAAGATCCGAGGCGCGAAGTCGTCCGTCGCCGAAGTGTGCGGCCATCGCGAGACCGTTGTTCAGCACTGAGATGGCCTCCGCGGTGCTGAGCGTCCCGGACGGGATCTTGAGCTTCACCTTGCGATCCAACGTCATGCCGTCGCGGAGCTCTCGGAAGATCGTGACGAGCCGTGTGATGTCTTCCAGAGCCGGAGGTTTGGCCGGCAACTCCAAGGCCCGGCCGATCTCTGCAGCCCGTTGTTGAACGATCTCCGTCTCTTCTTCTAGGGTTTCCGGTAACGGGAGATGGACCGTGTTGAATCGGCGTCGCAACGCAGACGAAAGATCGTTGACTCCTCGGTCTCGATCGTTCGCGGTTGCGATGACGTTGAACCCCTTCGCGGCCTGAACTTCGTCGTTCAGTTCTGGAATCGGAAGCGACTTCTCGGAGAGGACGGTGATGAGGGCGTCTTGCACGTCGGAGGGAATCCGGGTGAGCTCTTCGACGCGCGCGATCTTGCCGTCGGCCATCGCCCGCATGATGGGAGAGGGGACGAGCGCCGCTCTCGAGGGTCCTTCCGCGAGCAGCTTGGCATAGTTCCACCCGTACCTCAGGGTCTCTTCGCTCGTTCCCGAGGTGCCCTGAACGAGCAAGGTCGAATCCGCTGAAGTGGCCGCAGCAAGATGTTCGGCGAGCCAGGTCTTGGCGGTGCCCGGCACTCCCAACAGGAGAAGAGCCCGATCCGTGGCCAGCGTGGCGATCGCGACCTCGACCAACGATCGCTTGCCGATGTACTTCGGAGTCACGGAAAACCCGTTCTCCAGGGTGCCCCCAAGGACATAGGTGGCGACCGCCCAGGGTGAGAGCTTCCAGTTTGGCGGTCGAGGTCTGTCGTCGGACTTGGCCAGTTCGGCGAGTTCCGTGGCGTAGGCCTGCTCGGCGTGTTGACGGAGGAGGGAGTCGTTCATGTTCGTTCAGTTATCCAGGCTGTCGAGAAGTCGCTTGCGGGTGTCCAAGATTCGACACAAACGCTCGCGAACGGATTCCGCATGCGGCTGGTCGGAGTACGGAGAGGAAACAAGGTCCACGGATTCCGGGTGCAGATACGGCGCGAGTTGGAGGAGCAACCAGGCTTGCGTCGCATGCACTCGAAAGGCGAGGACGATCGCTCGGGAGAGGGATCTCGAGAGCGGCCGCTTACGCGCTACAAGGGTTTGGCCCAAGGGACTCGGACCCTCACCCTGGCTCTCAAGCTTTGGCTTGACCATCCGCTCGAAGATGACCTCACTCGCCCGATGGGAGAGCTGGTCCCAGCCGTCACGCGCGAAGTCTCGGTCGAAGAGGAATTCGAAGAGGGTGTCGATCCAGGACTGATCCTCGAATCGGATCGCAGACTCAGCGAGCCCCTCGATCAGGGCATCCGCGTAGTCCGTCTTCTCGGCCAAATCCAGCAGCTGCACGGGCGAGATGCTCAGGTTCCAACGAGCGGGCGGCGTGAATCGGATCACGTCGAAAAGAGCCAACGCCTTGGGCCCGTAGCTCGGGTGAACAGTCGTCTTTGGCAGCCACTTGGGAAGCGCCTTAGGCTCAGGGGGCCGCACGGTAAGGGACTTGTGAAGGGGAGCCTTCTCAAGTAGCAAGGTGGACGTTGCGAGAGCCGTCACCTCATGGGATGCCTTGGAGTCTGGTAGGAACATGAGCAGGTCGCACGCAAGGTCCCGGACTTCCTTTCGTGGATCGGCCAGCGCGTGGTCGAGCAGCGGTTCATCGGCCAAAGTCAGCCCGGCCCGCATCACTGCGATCGCTTTGGCTCGCTGCTTCCAATCCCGGTCGTCCCACTCGGCCGCCAGGCGCTCTCGGTAGGCCCCCGGATCGAGCGCTCGCTGCGCGCGTTCCTCCTCTCCTGGTTCTCGCAACGTGATCCCCTGCAGGTCGGCTAACCACTCGCCGCGGGCGCCCAAGACCGGGCCGAGCCGCTTGCCGTGCTTCTGAGCAAGGGGCAACAAACGCACCAGCGCCGACGGGGGCGCGACCTTGTTCTTGAGCGCAGCCCTCGCGGCCCACTCAAGGACGGCTTCCTCCATGCCGCCCTCCAGAGCCTCGTTCAAAGGACCTGCAGAGCTTATCGCGATGGGCCGAGGGTCCGATGGAGCGAGCGAGATCGGCTCCACATCCGGGGCCGGAACCGAGCCGGCCCGGGCCATGAGGTCAAAGGTGCCCGCAAGAATCAAGGCTCGCCGCTCCGTCCCCACGTCCGGCAACTCTGGCAACACCGTTGTTTCTGGGATGGTCGTTCGCCTTGTTCCGACTTGCAGTGCCGCCGCCAGGTCCTCGCGAGTATTCAAAGCCCGAAGTACCCCCAATTTCCCCACGCTGCCAGCAATCGCATGTCCCTCCCGTTCCACTCGCCGAACATCTCGCACGGAACGTTGCCCGTCATCGAGAGCAGACCCCAAGGCTCCCGCCCGCCCAAGGGCAGGGCTTCACCGCCTTCGTCGATCGCGTACCAACTCTTCTCGTCCCGGCCCAGAACCGCCTTTGAAATGTGGACGGGGACTTGCTCCAACCACGGATTGTGCGCCCAGGCGTCGGCCGCGGAATCCAGGCAAGACGAGAACCGCCGGCCGGCGTTGGGACGAAACGGGACCATCTCTCCCGGCTCGAGATACACGCGCAGAGGCCAAGAGGAGGGCGCATACCGGGCATCGCACTCGAGGGCAGAACCGGCAATCGGGCGCGAATCGAACGGCTGGCCTGCGACCGAGAAGGTCAGGTGCATCCCCCACCGCCCTGTCGAGCGTCCCTTCAACCACGTTCGGCACGTAGAGAGCCGGTCCTCGACTTGGACAATCTGTCCGATCACGTCCCATGTATCGGAGACGGCCTCCCCTGACACGTCCTCCTTGCGCGTGGGAATACCGAGAGCCGTAGCCACGTCGCTGCGAAGCCCCTCGTCGAGTTCGTCGACGCGACGCGCGGCTTCGTTCAGAAGCGCCAGGCTTCCGATCTGCCCCGACACCGTCGTTGCCCACCCTTCACCGACTCCGATGCGTGCGCCGACCCGCCGTAGCAGGGTCGCCACTCCCGGGGCCTGAGCATCCACCATCCGAGCCGCCATCTGATCCCAGCTTCGCGTCGATTGGACCGCCAGAAGACCTTGAGATGCGGCGTCCACGAGGAAGGACTCGCACTGATCGAGTCCGGCGAGGATGTTCGACCATCGCTTCTCCACCCGCTTCTGAGCGGCTTCGATATCCGGAGGTCCGGCAGTGGCCTTTTCCGATTGCTTGGTCGCTCGTGCTGCGCGTTGCTCCAGCCATTCCGCCACCCATGGGGGTCGGGCAATGCCCTCGAGTTCACCTTTCGCATAGCGAAACAGCAGCCCGAGAGCGTGCTTGCACGGGAGCTTCCGGCTCGGGCAGGAGCACTTGTAGGCGAGATCCTTGAGGTCGACCGCGGTCTGATAGGGGCTGCTGCCGCTCCCGATCGCCTCCCCCCAGGCTGCGGCGTCATCGCTGCCTACACTCGCCCACTTTGCCGGACTCGCCATTGCTCGGCTCGCTGCCGCCGCCGCCGCGTCGGGAGCAAGCGCAAGAACCTGCTCAGGCGAGTAGAGCAACATTGGTTCGTTTTACACTAACCCGAGGGCACAGTCAAGTCATTGGCCAGGATTGGCGCGTGAAGCCGTACCCTAAGCTCCCCCGGGACCCGCGTGACGCTCGCTGGGTTCCTTCCCTCTGGAGTCCGAAAAAAGTCATAAAGTGGCCGTCCGTTCATTCGCGCGATCTCGAACGGCGGTATACTGAGATAACGATCAAGCGGGGTTTCCGCCAAATCGCCAACGAATTCGATTGAGGTTCTGAAAAATGAAAACGATTCTGAGCATTCTCGCTCTCGCCGCATCGACGTTCGTGTTCGCCCAGTGCTGCCCCAAGGTCGAGGCCAAGATGGAGAAGCAGAGCTGTTGCGCCTCCAAGGAAGCCAAGATGGAGAAGCAGGGTTGCTGCGGCTCCAAAGTCAGCGCTTCGATCGGTGACGACGCGTTCATGGCCGAAGCCCACCGCATGATGATGAAGGCGGAAGGCAAGATGTCCTGCTGCAAATCGACCACCACGAAGATGATCGCGAAGGGCGGCGAGGGTTGCTGCAACAACATCAAGGCCAAAGCTAAGTTCAAGGTCTACGCGAACGGCAAGTACCAGTTCTTCGGTTGCAAGGGCTCCGCGACCATGGCCCGGAATCAGATGGTGGCGATGGGCGTGAAGGCCGGCAAGATCCAGCCGGTCCGAAGCCGACGATCGATCGGCTGAGCCTCCCACTGCGCAAGACGCCCCCGTGTTCACGCACGGGGGCGTCTTGCTGTTCACCTGGCCTGCCATCCGCTTCGCGCGGCATAATGCATCCCATGTTTCGGCGAACGCATTGCATTCTCTTGACGCTGGGCGTCGCTCTCTTCGCGTGGGGCTGCTCCAAGCCGGCGGATTCCGGCGATTCCGGATCGAAGCCGACCGGTGACGGCAGTGGAAAGACCGCGATGAAGATCGACTTCGAAACCGAGATCAAGCCGGTCCTCCAGACCTACTGCATGCCGTGCCATGGCGGCGCGGGTAAAGGTGGAGTCTCGCTCGATGCACTCGCCACGAACGATCAGGCAGCGGCGAACAGTGGCATCCTCCAGAAGATGGCAGGAGCGATCGAAGGCGGTAAGATGCCGCCCGCGACCGGGAAACCGATTCCCGACGACGTGAAGGCCAAACTCATCGCCGATCTCAAGGCAGCGTCCAGCTAGCCTCGACGCGGCTCGAGTTTCCAGAGATGCCGGACGAAGAAATCCTGCATCCTCCGAAACGCGTACGGCATCCCGAGCACGCCGTGCCCGACGTTGGGCGCGACGAGGAGATCGAACTCCTTGCCGGCCTGGATGAGGGCGTTCGCCACTTGGAGCGTGGAGGCGGGGTCGACATTGGTGTCGACCTCGCCGACCATCAGGAACAGCTTGCCCTTGAGATCCTTGGCCGCCGTCACGTTCGAGTTCGCTTCGTACCAAGGGCCGACCGGATAGCCCATCCAGAGTTCGTTCCACCAGACCTTGTCCATTCGGTTGTCGTGGCATCCGCAGTCGGCCACCGCCGCTTGGTAGAAGTCACCGAAGCGCAACACCGCGGACGCCGCGTTTTGGCCCCCGGCGGAGGTTCCGTAGACGCCGACGCGCGTGGCGTCCATCCAGGGTCGCGTCGCAGCCGCCGCCTTGATCCACGCGATCCGATCCGGGAATCCGGCATCCGCGAGATTACGCCAGGCCACGTCGTGGAACGCCTTCCCGCGCCAATTCGTCCCCATCCCGTCGATCTGAACGACGACAAAACCGATCTCCGCCATTCTGCGACTCGAACTCGTCGGTGAGAACGCCTTCGGCACATGGAAGTCGTGGGGGCCGGCGTAAATGTTCTCGATCACCGGATACTTCTTGGTCGGATCGAACTGCGACGGGCGGAAGATGATCCCGTAGATGTCGGTCTTGCCGTCCCGACCCTTGGCGACGAACCGCTCAGGCGCTTCCCAGCCTTCCGTCTTCAGCGCTCCGATGTCGGCCTCTTCGAGAACAGACAGCAGTTTTCCGTCCCGTGAGCGCCGAAGCTCGGCCCGAGGAGGCATGTCAACCCGGGAGCACGTGGCGACATAGGTCTCACCGTCCGGCGCCCACGTGAGGCGATGGGTGCCGTCGCTCTCGGTGAGCCGTGTGAGTCCCGTGCCATCGAATCCGACTCGCGCATAGTGCATGTGATACGGGTCTTGCCCGGGGATCTCTCCCATGACGCGCAGGGTCAGTTGCCGTTTCGCGGGGTCGACGCGCTCGACGCTCCGCACCATCCACGACCCCTGCGTCACCGGCTTGATCGCACCAGTTAGGAGGTTCACCAGGTAGATGTGGTTGAACCCGGAGCGTTCCGACATCCAGAGGGCTTCGCTCGACACGGGCAGGTACTCGACCCACAGCTTGCCGGCATAGTCGAGAAAGGTCGGACTCTTCTCTTCGACGATGGTGCGAACCTTGCCGGTCACCCCGTCCGCAGCCAGGAGGCGGATCGTCTGATGCCCGCGCTCGTTGTACACGAAGTAGATCTCGCGCCCATCCGGTGCCCATCGGAGCCGTGTGAGGTCCCAGGGGTTGGGAGAGAGCGTTTCGTCGGCCGCCTTCGCCTGGCGAGCGTCGATGTCGATGAGGACCAGGCGTTCGTGCGGGACCTTGTCTCCCGGCTTGAGGTACTCGAACGACCTCACTTTCGGCTGGATTTGATCACGCGGCGACGATTCGACGAAAGTCACCTTCCGATCGCCGCCGGCTTCGGTGCGAATGGCGGCCAAGCGTTTGCCATCCGGCGACCACACCAGGCTGCCCCCGCGATAGGTATCCCCGGAACGGCCATCCTTGGTCACCTGAATCGCATCTCCACCGCCGAGCGGCTCGATCCACACGTTGTCGGTTCGAACGACGGCACGCATCTTGCCATCGGGCGACAGGTTCGCTTCACGCGCTCGCCGGGGTGCCGTAGGAGTCACCGGACTCCCGTCATAGATCGCGAAGCAGGGGCCCTCGATCGCTTCAAAAGCGGCGAGAGCGGTGTTGTCGGCCGAGGTGACCAACCAAACGTGGCCGGCGAAGGTGCGCTGGACGAGGCTCGCTCCCGGGGCGAGGGTCCCGTAGGCGATCCGCTCGTTCGAAGTGCTGACCCAAAACAGCTTGATGTCTTTGTCGCTACGGTTCTCGATCGTGATCAGCGTCTCCTCGCCGGAACCCGAGGCGCGCGGCGGAAGAAACGCGGGCAGCGAGTCGGTCGAGACGGTCGCTTCGCCGACGCCGGCCGGCTCGACCTTCTGAGACTTCCGATCGACACGCCACCACTTGCCTTCAAGGCCGACGACGACTGCCTCCCGAGTCACCTCTCGGATCTGGGCTTGAAGGTCCTTCGGATCGAGGGTCTTACCGATCGCCCGGCCGACTTGCTCGGCAACCTTCGCGGCGTCGAAGGCGAGTTCCCTACGTCCGGTTCGGATGTCCACGACCACCGTGTCGCGTTGCTGGGGACCGACTTGAACTCGATACCACAGCCAGTCGCCCCCGGCAAGCCATTTCGGGGCGACGCTTATCCGATACACCTTGTTTGAAAAGCGTTGATTGAGCGACTCGGACCGCGCGTAGTCAGCCTGGGTTCCCTGGCCGAAAGCGCCGATCACGGCAAGAACGAAGACACCGACAAGGGGAAGGCGCATGGCCTATCATACGCCGCCGAACCGGCTCAAACCACGGAAAAGCCCGGCGAGTGTCCCGGGATCGGGAGGTGGATGCTGGGAGCCGTGTTACCCTCGTCTCATGAACTTCACACGGCGATTGCTGATCACCGCTCTCGCGAGTCTGGGTGCGCTCGGGGTAGAGGCCCAGACCTACTACACGGTGGACGTCCAGAATTCCAAGCTGTACTCCGTCAACCCGAATACGGCCGTCGTCACGTATCTCGGCAACCTGAACGCGTCGGTCACCCAGGCTGACCTTGCCTGGCATCAAGGGAACCTCTACATGCTCGACTCGGGGGTACCCAACGCAGGGGGCCGCGTGTTTCAGGTGGTCACCACCGGCGCGTGGCGCGGGTGGGCGATTCCGGGCGCGGTCCTCTCCGGTGCCGGGTATGTCATTGCGGACCAGCCCGGCGGCCTCACCTCCGACGGCGTGAACCTGATCGTCGCGCACGGAACGACCCCGGGCACCCTCTCATGGAAGCTGAGCTCTGTGAATCCTGTCAGCGGAGCGTTGACGCTGGTCGCGTCGCTCGGCCACGACTGCGATGCCCTCGCACGCGACAGCCAGTATTGGAGCATGGATTGCGATAACGGCAGCGGATTCGATTGGCTGATTCGCGGCAATCCGCCCACGATTCTTGCCGGGCAAGCTCCCTACAGCGCGGCAAGCGCGCCCGGCGATATCGAGGTGATCGATGCCATGACGGTCGTCGGTCCGTCGAAGGCGGGCACGACGCTCGTTCGGATCTCGAAGACCACCGGCGCGAAGACCGTCCTCAACATCACCGGAGCTCAGGACGCCAACGCCCGATTCGACGGCATCGCCAAAGGCACGCCGACCCCGATCTGGCGCGGGCAAACGTACTACTCGATCGACACGCAAGGAGACATGCTCTACCGTGTCGGGATCACGAGCTTGAACAACTTGACGGCGTCGGCGACGCCCGTCGGCTCGCTTGGGATCGACTTCAACGACCCGGACCTCGCTTGGCACGTCGATGCGCTGTATGCAATCGACAACACGTTTGGACCGAGGACGTTTCAGATCGTCACGTCGGGTGCGTTCGCCGGTCGAGCCATCGGGGGAGCCCCGATTCTGGCTCCTGGCCCCGTCGACGGGCTCGCCTCGACGGCATATCCCGGTGCAGGCAACCTCGTCTTCGCCTATTGGGAGCCGAACGGATCGAGCCAGTTCTGGATGGCCAACTTGAGCCCAATGTCGGGCGTCCCTTCGGGGGCCTTCTACTGGGACCCGGACGTCGACGGCTTGTGCTACGGCTGGAGTCCGGTCGACAACGGGATGCGTCTACTCCATTACGACGCGGGCATCCAGTTCGGCGGTGACATGTTTGTGTCGCGCCCCCTGAACTTCAACGGCTTCAACGTGTTTGGCTTCGGGGCGTACAACGCGTCGCTCTCCCCCAACGATATCGAGGAACTCAGCAACACCCAGGTCGTGGGGATCCATGCCGCGACCCGAAGGCTCGTGCTGATCAACAAGTCATCGAACTTGGCTCTCACGCCGTTCACGACCACCGGCTTCCCTGCCGGATCCACGCCGATGGGACTCGCATATGCTCCGACGGCGAGGCCCCCGATCGGTGTCATCGACGACCCGAAAGACGTCCGCAACCCCTGAACAGAAGAAGGTCCGAGGCGAACGCCTCGGACCCTCTCTCTCGGTTCAGTTGCCGGCTTTCTGCCCGGCCGGAAACTGGGCCTGGGCGGCACCTTCACCCGACACGGGCGGTCCGCCGGTCGGCGCCGTACCCGACTGGCCGGCATCGGGGTTGGTGTACCGGCCGTACTCGCTCTGGGCCTGCTCCGAGTGCATTTTCTCCAACTGGGCGTCGTTGGCACTGCTCGAAGAGGTTGCTCGATTCATCCAAACGAATCCCAAGCCGACGATCACCACAAGGGCGACAGCCGCCACGAGTACGACGGTTCCATTGCTGAGGTCCTTCTTCATCAGTTATCCGAGGGGAGTGGGCAGTCGCCTTCGTTGATGTCCCATCCCGAGTCGAGGCAGCTCAGACCCTTGTGCCAATACGGATCGGGGCTGTTGCCGCTCTGGTTGTCCTGCCACCGCGGAGATTCGCGGTAGCCGGGGAAGACCGTGCCCCAGAGGCGCGGGGTTCCCTGATAGATGTGGTAGCCATTCATCTTGAAGAACTTCACGTGGCCATCGGCGAACGCCCAGTTCGCTCCGTCGGCAGCCTTGTACGAGATCTCGCCGAAGGCGAAGGCGGGCTCGCCGGGAATCAGGTCTTCGCGACGCGTGTTGTTCGCTTGGATACCGTAGAACCAGTCGTCCTTGGTCCAAGGATCGACCACGTTGTTGCCGGTCGTCTGGCGACGCTCTCCGAACAGGATGGTATCGGCCGGCCGGGGGACCGAACTCGTCGTGATCGGGTCCTTGCCACGGAAGCCGCCCCAGTAGCCGTCCCGAACCTGGGTCGACTTGAAGACGTTGCTCGCGAGGGCGAAGCTGCGCCGGATCTGGCCCCGCGGAGTCGTGTACTTGGTGCGGCCGTCGAGCGGCGAGTACCACACCTCGAAGCTCTTGACGTACGGGTCGATGATCTTGTCGTACGACATCGCGTTGGTGGGGTCGCCACCGGCCGGCGGGCCAAAGCCGACGCGGACCTTCGGTCCGTAGTAGTCGTCGTTGTCACTTTGGTACATCAGCGTCGCCTTCGTCAGCTGGTTCAGGTTGTTGAGAGCAACGACCTTCTTCGCAGCGGTCTTGGCCTGGGCGAAAACGGGGAAAAGGATCGCGGCGAGAATAGCGATAATCGCGATCACCACGAGCAACTCAATGAGCGTAAAGCCCTGTCGTCGTTGACGGTTCATGGGAGTGTTCTCCTTGGTGGACTGAATGATGGCGTTCATGGGTTCACAAATTCCTTGACTTGGGGAAGGCGGGCCAGACCCTTGATCAACGTCGTCGTCTCCGGTGTCCGCTTCAGAGCGACGAACGAGGTCAAGGGTTCGAGACGGATCGAGAAGACCCCGTCGCGAGCGCGCAGGAGGTTGCCGGTGATGCCGTCGAGCATTTCGGTCACGGGCTTGCCAGTGCCGTCCTTGACGGCGAACTTCACGTCCTGGGCGCGATCGCTGCGATTCAAGGCGGTCACCGCGACCTCGTTGCCCAACGTCCGCGAGAAGACGGCCACACGGTTGGCATCGTCCGCAAGCACGATGCCGGGATCGCCCGATTGGAGGACTGACGCGTTCGTGCGGAGGTGGGTCAATCGCCGATACAGGTTCAGCAGGCCGTTGTTCGGGTTGACCATATCCCAGCGCATCCCGCGGCGATTTTGCGGGTCGGCTCCTCCCTCCATCCCGATCTCCTCGCCGTAATAGACGCTCGGCGCCCCAACCCAGGTGAACTGGACGACGGCGCCCATCGCCGCCAGCTTGCGGTTGTTGCCGGCGAGCGTGATGAAGCGCGGGGTGTCATGGCTGGAAATGAGGTTCAGCTGATTCCGGGAGACTTGGGGAACCGTCCAGCTGTAGACCGTCATCAGCTGATTCAGAAACTGGGTCGAGGTGGTCTTGCCCTCGGCGACAAATCGGAGGACGGCGTCGCGGAACGGGTAATTCATCGACGCATCCCACATGTCGCCTTTGAGCCACGGCGCGGCGTTGTACCAAACCTCGCCGACGATCCAGGTGTTCGGGTCGATCCCTTTCACCCGCTGTCGAAACTCTCGCCAAAACCAATCCGGCACTTCGTTGGCGACATCGAGCCGCCAACCCGCCAGGGTCGCGTTGTCGTGCCAGAAGTTCACCGAATCGAGCAGGTACTTCTTCAACTCTGGCTGAGCGAGGTTGACTTTGGGCATCGACTCCGCGCCCCACCACGCTTCGTACGGGGGGTTCTGCTTGACGGCGACGGGGAACGACTTGATGAAGAAGTAGTCGAGGTATTTCGACTTCTGCTGGTTCTTCAGGACGTCGACGAACGGCGGGAACGTCACGCCCACATGGTCGAAGATCTGGTCGAGAACGGTGCGGATACCGACCTTTTCGAGCCCTGCGGTGAGCTTCTTGAACTCAGCGTTCGTTCCGAACTCGGGGTCGATTTCATAGAAATCGACCGGATCGTAGCGGTGGTAGGCCGGCGCTTTCATCACGGGGTTGAAGTAGACGGCGTTGACGCCGAGGTCCACGAGGTGCCCCATCCGCCGCTCGACCCCGGCGATGTCGCCACCATAGCGGTTCCAATACGTGGGTTCGTCGCCCCACTTCTGGACGTCCTTGGGGTCGTTCGCCGCGGATCCGTTGTCGAACCGATCGGGGAAAATCTGATAGAAAACCGTCTTCTCAACCCACTTCGGGACCTCGAACGGCTTGAAGGTCTTCGGATCGAGGGCGAACCACTCGGCCTCCTTCTCGCGAACGCCGTTCGCGCCGAGAACCCAAGTTTTCGGGCCGTCGCCGAGTTCGAACCGGTACTTGAGACCGTCGCGCCGGTTCCACGGGACTTTCGCTCGCCAGGTTTCGAGGATCTCGTCGCCCGCGGTCCGCGTGAGTGGAATTCTCCGGTTCGGCGTCACCACTTCGAGCTTCGCGACGTCTTCGGGCCTGACGGTGATCGCGAGCGTCAATTCACCTCGATCGAAGTTCAGGTCGGGTGCGCTCTGAAGATGGCGGATCGCCGAAGGCGTGACGACGCCGTCACCCTTCTTTCCCGGCGTCTTCAGGTACTCGCTCGGAAAGAGGATGAGAATCGAGTTGATGTTGCCGTTTCCGTCGTCCTCTTGCTTCTGCGCCTTCGGGTCGGTGACCCAGTTTTCGTCGTCGAGGACGAACTTGTACTGGTGTTTCCCCGGTTGAAGTCGGCGTTTGAACGTCCAGGTCCGCCCGTCGGCGCCGCGCGCCATCAGGTTCGCTTTCTTATCCCAATTGTTGAACGTCCCAGCGACGGCAACGGATTTCAGGTCGCGATCGGCGCGGTACAAGAACTCATGGTCGACGCCGAGGTCCTGAATGAGAAGTGCGGCAAGGGTGGCGATCATCATCGGTCTCCGGTCTCCTCGGCGCGGCGCGAAGAGCCCCGCGCGACGAGTTCACACGCGATTTCTACGCGCCGCGAACTTTCGATCGGCTTGCCTTCTATGACTTTCAGTAGCCTTTTTATTGCGCGTGCGACCAGTGCCCCGATGTTGAGACTGACCGACGACAGACCGCCCTCGACCGTGCCACAAAGCACCGAGTCGTTGAAGGCGACGATACCGACGTCGGGACCGATTCTCAGACCATGCTCACGCACGGCTTGGACCGCGCCGAGCGCCATGAAGTCGTCGAGAACGACCAGGGCATCGGGACGGCTCGGTCCTGCGAGAATGCCGCGGGCAGCATCGCGCGCCGCCTCGTAACCGAACTCGGAGTGGACGACGACGGCCCTTCTCCCATGAGAAGCCATCACCGACCGGTAGCCGGCGATGCGATCGTCGCTGACCGTGACCGCTTCCGGACCCGCGAGCATCAGGATATTCGCGTAGCCTCGCTCGACCAGGTGCTCGGCAGCAAGCGAGCCGGCAAAAACGTTGTCGTTGTCGACCGAATAGAACCGCGCCGGGTCGGCCTTGCCGAGCACCACGAACGGGAAGTCATCGTGCTGCAGCCGGACGATACGCTCGTCGTCGGCCTCCGATTCGACCAGAAGCACCCCGTCGACTCGGCGCGTTCGGAGAAGCTCGTCGTAGACCGCCACCTGGCCGCTGTCCGTCGTCGCCATGTCGACGCAGAGGTGGTAGGGCGTCGAAGCCAGCGACTCCAGAATCTCGGAGATCAGCTGGGCGTAGAACGGATCGCCCTGGAGCGCACCGTGCGGGCGCTTCACCACGAGTCCGATCAGGTGCGTCTGCAAAGTGCGAAGCGAGCGGGCACGGACGTCGGGTTTGTAGTTGTGCGTCTCGATCGCAACCAGGACTCGCTGCCGGATGTCGTCTTCGACCCGCTCATCGCCCGACAGCACGCGCGAGACCGTGGCTTGCGACACGTTGGCGATCTTGGCGATATCAGACTGTCGGATTCTCATGGCGTCTTCTTTGGCGCGGTCTCGGTCCTTCGTGAACCGTGAATACGTATTCTGACGCCCCTATGGTAGCACAGGTTTCAGGATTCCGCAAGATTCCCCGTGCATTTTCCGGACCAAACTTCGCCGCCGAGCCCGGATCGCTCCAAGGGGGCGTGGCGATCGGACGTCCCATCTCAGCGAGACGAGTTTTTACCATCGCAAACTTGACAACCCTCCAGGACAGCCAGGTAGCGTCCACCTTACTGAAAGAAGGAGGATGACCATGACTCGGCTTCCCGATGCCCGGATCCCCGTCGACCGCGAGGGCGCAGCCCGATGATCCTCACGCTGCCTGCGCTCTTCGTGGGCCTGATGGTCACACCGAAGCCGGTCGTGATCGTCGATCTCAAGCCGCGTGAGGAGTTGAGGGGGCAGCTCACCCATCCCGAAGCGGATGTCGCCAAGATCGCCAAGACCCATTCCCTGAAGCTCGTCGAGACCGAGGGTGCGACTGTGCTCCTTTCGGAAGATGCCCTCGGCATTCCCTCCTTGCGCGCGAAAACACGACTGGTGGACGCGTTGATCTCCGCCCTTGATCCAGATTCACAGGTTCTTAGGGCCGAGCGGCTGCCCAAAGACGTATGTGATCACTTGCGGTCCGCTCTGGCCTATCTCGGCGGAGAGCTTAAGGTGTTCGTGGAGCGAGAGTCCTTCCGACTTTTGCTCGCGCCCAGCATGACGGTGCGGCTGAAGTCGGGCACCGACACGATCGAGCTGCGGCCCCATCAACGATCCTCGGATGCGGACGAGAACATAGCATTCGAGCAAAGTGGGCCGATCGTCAAGGTGGAGCCTTCCGAGTCCGCATTCAGCGACCTCTTTCAGCCAACGATTCCGAGCGGGCTTTGGATCGGTTCCACGGCCTCGACAACCGTCACCAAAGCCGCCGTATCCAAGTCCGCTCTGGACGTCTGGGTCGACGAAAGCGGAAAGGTCTTGCGAGAGCTTGAGGAGGTCCGCAACCGCCTCACCGACAGAGTGACCGGGCTCACGGTCAAACCCGGCACAAAACTCACGGAACTTGATCCATCTGTTCAGAGAAACTGGCGTCGGATGATCGAGATGAACCATGGTCACTTTGGTTTTTCGGATGCAGCCGCAGCCCAAAGGTTCCTTGATCGTGCCGTGATCGACAAGGTCTGGGCATCGACAACCCTTCGCGGGGTCTCAAAGGTGTCAGGCGGCGGTGTGTCCGCAAGTCAGATCGAGTTCCGAGTCTGGCCATAAACGCCGTCACGGCCGCCCGAGGGCCGTGACGCCCCCCATCCGGCGGGTACCCTCCCTGGACCCATGTCGCTCCCCATCGAGGACCTTACGCCCCGTCAGATCGTCACCGAGCTGGACCGCTACATCGTCGGCCAAGATGCGGCCAAGCGCGCCGTCGCGGTCGCGCTCCGGAACCGCTATCGACGCCAGCAGCTCCCGGCCGCCGAGCGCGACGACATCCTCCCCAAGAACATCCTGATGATGGGGCCGACCGGCGTCGGCAAGACCGAAATCGCGCGGCGGCTGGCCCAGCTCGCAAGGGCTCCGTTTATCAAGGTCGAAGCCACCAAGTTCACGGAGGTCGGTTACGTGGGGCGTGACGTCGAGTCGATGATTCGCGACCTCGCCGCCGCCGCACTCCGCCTCGTAGAGAAGGAGCGCATGGAGCAGACGCGGCCGGCCGCTGAGGAGCGAGCTTACGAGATCATCGTCGATCACTTGGAGTTCGAGGACGCCCCCTCCACGAAGCCCAAGCGCAAAAAGAAGGGGGCGAGCGCCGGCGCTTCCGCCGAGCTCGCGATCGAGAGCAATCCGTTGCTCAAGCAGGCGTTCGAGGTCTTTGGACACCAGGCGATGAGCCTTGAAGACAGCGACGCCGAGGAGCCGGCGGAGTCGGAGGCAACTCGGCAGCGTCGTCGCAGGCGACTCCTGCAGGAAGTCAAATCCGGCAAGCACGACGCTCGGACGATCGAGATCGAAACCGAGGAATCGTCGAGCCCGTTCCTCCAGGTGTTTACGCCTCAAGGCATGGAGGAGATGGGGTTGGACATGGCCAATCTCAACCATCCGTTCGCCGGCCGGAGGGGGTCGCGGTCGGTCACGATCGGTGAGGCGAAGGAGATCCTCATCGACCAGGAGGCGCGCCGGGCGATCGACCAGACTTCCCTTCACCGCGACGCCGTGCTCCGCACCGAACAAACCGGCATCATCTTTCTCGACGAGATCGACAAGGTTGCCGGCAAGCAAGGCGGCTCAGGCCCCGATGTGTCTCGCGAAGGCGTCCAGCGCGACCTGCTCCCGATCATCGAAGGCTCCACCGTCGCCACGAAGTTCGGGCCGGTGCGGACCGATCACATCCTGTTCATCGCCGCCGGTGCGTTCCACATTTCGAAGCCGAGCGACCTGATTCCCGAACTTCAGGGACGCCTCCCCATCCGCGTGAACCTTGAGAAGCTGACCGAAGACGACTTCCGGCGCATCCTTCACGAACCCAAGAACGCGCTCATCAAGCAATACCAAAAACTGCTCGAAGTCGATGGGGTCGTCGTCGATTTCGCGGCCGACGCACTCGACGAACTGGCTCGGCTCGCCACCGAAGTCAACGAAAAGACCGAGAACATCGGAGCGCGGCGTCTGCATACGCTTTTGGAGCGATTGCTCGAGGACATCCTCTTCGAGGCTCCGGACACGAAGAGGAAGAAGGTTAAGTACACGGCAAAGATGGTCCGTGACGCGCTCGCCGACCTGGTGCAGGACGCCGACCTGAGTCGGTACATCCTCTAAGCTGATGGACTGGCTGTGGCAGCTCGATCGCGAAGCCTATCGCCTGATCCACGTCGAATGGCGGCAAGACTGGCTGAACCACCTCATGGTCGCCATCACGACGACCGGCCTCGGATGGGTTCAGGCGATCGCGTTGATCCCCTTCCTGTGGCTTCAAACGACCCGCCGCGCGGCGATCGCCGTCTTCGTGGCGGGGGCGGGGGCCGGGCTGCTTCGCATTCTCCTGGTCCGACTCATCGATCGGCAGCGACCGAGCAACTTCGCGTGGTCGACTCCGCTCGAGGACTTCTTCGGGCATACGAGCTTTCCGAGTGGGCACACGACGACGACCTTCGGGATCGCATTCATGCTCCTGCTGCTCTGCCGGGAGACGAGCAGGGCTTGGGTCGGCTGGCTCGCGCTGGTTTGGGCGTGCTTGGTGGCGACCAGCCGCATCGTCGTCGGGGTCCACTATCCGACCGACGTGCTCGGTGCGGCGATGCTCGGATGCGTGGCGGCCTGCCTGTCGTGGCTCGTATTCGAGCGCAAAGGGTGGTTGCCCGCCTGAAAAAATGGTCGGGGCGGCCAGATTCGAACTGGCGACCCCCTGCTCCCAAAGCAGGTGCGCTACCAAGCTGCGCCACGCCCCGACATCCGGAGCGTACCCGAGCCTCGCGTTCGACCCCGGTCGATGGTCCTTTCAGGACAAATTGCGGTGAAATTTCGATCCGAAGCGAACTTTCCGCATCGCGCGACGACTCTCACCTGTAGAGAGAATTCTAGCCACGCTCGCTCCCATTTCCCCCGGGGGTCAGGCATCAGACCTTAAGAAGCGGATTCGGGCGGAGTTCCCCTCAAGTCCTCCCTTGCCCGGCCACAAGCTGGGCTTCTTTCTTTCTGGAGGTCGGTCGCCCGCAAGGTACAATCC
>ERZ761602.3354-NODE-3354-length-22813-cov-15.490860_pt1 | contig 22813 bp, 21 predicted proteins | sample MGYA00512165_ERZ761602 | MGnify/ENA primary metagenome ERZ761602 (study PRJEB28899, sample SAMN02445085) | bioreactor sludge metagenome | biome: EBPR sludge; isolation source: Thorneside wastewater treatment plant | place: Australia: Brisbane, Thorneside...
GGCGGTGGCGGCGGTGGCGCCGGTGGTGGCGGCGCAGGCGGTGGTGGTGCGGGCGGTGGTGCCGGTGGTGGTGCCGGTGGTGGTGCCGGTGGTGCCGGTGGTGCCGGTGGTGCCGCGACCGCAAATCCGACGCCCGCTGGCGGAACGCCCGGGCAACGCGCGGCTGCGGCCGAGGGCGCCAGCACTGCCGGTGGAGGCGCCGTCCAGCAGAGCCCGGAGGCGAGTCAGACACAGCCGCCTGCCGGCGGCACGCCGGGCGCGCGCGACAACGCCGCGCAGAGCCCGTCGAGCGCGACGCCCTCGTCGGCGTCGACCGATCCGTCCAGGCCTCCGCCCGCGTCCGCGGGCGCCGGCGGCGCCGCGGCGACGAGCGGCACGGCGACGGCTGGCGCTGGCGCCGGTGGCGGTGGCGCAGGTGCAAAGGCGGGTGCGAGCGCGGGTGGCTCGGCGAGCGCGACCGGAACCGCGGGCGGCGGCGTTGGCGGATCGAAGGGCGCGGCGTCGGGGGGCGCCAGCGCCGCCGGGAACGCGACCGCGACCGCGGGTGGTGCGAGCGGGAAGGCGGGCGCTGCCGCGGGCGGCGCGGCGAGTGGTGCCGCAGGCGGGGCCGGGGCGACGGCGGGGGCCGCCGCGAAGGGCGACGTCGCCGGTGCCGCGGGGGGCGGCGCCGCCGGTGCCGCAGCTTCGGGCGATGCGAAGGGGGCCGTCGGTGGCAAGGCGGGCGCGGCGGCGTCGGGCGACGTCGGCGCGGCGGCGGGTGGTGGCGCCGCCGGTGCGGCGGCGTCGGGCGACGCGAAGGGTGCGGTCGGCGGCGCGGCGGGTGGCCAGGCGGGCGCGGCGGCGTCGGGTGATGTCGCCGGCGCTGCGGGTGGCGGCGCGGCGGGCGCCGCGGCATCCGGCGACGCGAAGGGCGCCGTCGGCGCCGCGGGTGGATCGCAGGCGGGCGCGGCTGCGTCGGGTGATGTTGCCGGCGCCGCGGGTGGCGGCGCGGCGGGCGCGGCGGCATCCGGCGACGCGAAGGGCGCGGCGACGGCCGCGGGTGGATCGCAGGCGGGCGCGGCCGCGTCGGGCGACGTCTCGGGCGCGGCCGGCGGCGGCGCCGCGGGGGCGGCGGCGTCGGGCGACACGAAGGGCGCGACCGCGGGTGCGCAGGCGAGCGCGGGCGCGAAGGCCGAAGCAGCGACGACGACGAGCGGATCAGCGAGCGCGAGCGCAGGCGGCGCGACCGTCGGCGCGGGCGGCACCGCGAGCGCGACGAAGGGCGTCAGCGGCACGGCCGACGCCAGCGCGAGCGCGCCGGGCGCGTCGGTCGGCGGGGCGGCCGGCGGCGCGGGCGCGGGCGGTGCCGTCGGCGGCGGCAGCGTCGGTGGTGGCAGCGTCGGCGCGAGCACGTCGGCGAGCACCGGCGGCCTCGCGGGCGCGAGCGGCGGTGCCGCGGGCGCGGCGGGCGGCGCAGGCGCGGTCGGTGGCGCCGGTTCCGCAGGCGGCGCGGCCGGCGCGGCCGGTGCGGCCGGCGCAGCCGGCGGTGTCTCTGGTGGCGTCGGTGCGGGCGCCGTCGGCGGCGGCGCGAGCGGCTCGATCAGCGGCGGCGCCGCGGCGGGTGGCGCGAGCGCGGCCGTCGGTGGTGGTGCCGCGAGCGCGGCCGGTGGTGTGAGCGGCGCGTCGGCGCGCGCGGGCGGCGGCGCATCCGTCGGCGGCGGCGCGCCAGGCCTCGACGGCGCCGCCGGTGCCGCGGCCTCTGGCGACGTCGCGGGCGCCGCGGGCGGTAGCGCCGCGGGTCGGGTCGCGAGCGGTGACACGAGCGTCGCCACCGGTCAGGTCCCCGACGCGCCGGACGCCGCGGGCGAGGCGGCGCGCGCCCGCTCCCGCGCCGAGGGCGCGTCCGGCCTCAGCGACGCGCAGTCGATGCAATCGAGCGCCGAGTCGCGCGCGAGCTCGGCGCAGGGCAGCGCCGAGGGCCAGATCTCGAGCGCGACCGACGTGGAGGGGCATGCGCGCGGCGCGGCCTCGCCGGTCGAGGGCAACCTGCGCGGCGCCGAAGGTGATCTGCGCAGCCAGCAGCGCGAGGTCCAGCAGTTCGACTCGGCCGGCGACTTCTACGACCAGCGCGCGACGGTCGACGCGAAGGTCGACGCGGTGCAGTCGGCTCCGGACACCGCGGCCGCGGCCGCGACCGATCCGGTCCTCGAGAAGACGCGCGGCGTGCGTGACGCCGATGGCGCGGCGCAGCGTGCGAAGGCGGACGCCATCGATCGCGTCGGCGATGGGGATTTCTACGATGCGCGGGCGACGGTGGACGTCGGCGAGGGCGGGGTGACGGGCAGCGCGGACGCCGAGATCAAGAAGCCGAAGTAGGCGAGTCCTCGGGTTCGACCGATGCCGGCGAATCCGGACGCCAGAGGCGTCTCCACGCGTGTGGACATCGCAGCGAACAGCCGCGTTTTTCCGCCGGTTTCCACCGTACGATCGGTGTCCCATCGCGTTGACCACACGGCTACCCGGTCCGTAGGATTGGGCCGCGTTCGGATACTCCGACGCGAAAGGATCCAGCGGTGGACGAGGAAGCGCTGATCGTCTGGCAAGACGTGCTCGATCAGATCATGGCGGGCCGCCCCGGTGATCTCTCGTGTCCGCACTGCCAGACCCGCCCGATGGTCGTCGAGGAACGGCCCGACGGCACCACCCGCGTGTCCTGCTCGAAGTGCGGCAAGTACATCGAGGGGCGCTTCCAGCCCTGACCCGATTCCTGCCATTCGCACGATCCTCTCGTCACGTTCTCGAAAACCCAGTCTCTATGTCCGGCAACGCGTTCGGGGGAGCGCTCCGGTGAACCAGTCACGCAACCACCACGCAAGGACCGATTGATGGCCGACCGCCCGTTTCTCGGAAAGGGGTGGCGGTTCCCGGTGGCGATCAACCTCACCGGGGGCCTCTCCTCGTCGCAGCTCGAAGAGAGCGTGCGCGAGTCGATCTTCATCATCCTCGGGACCGCCCCGGGTGAGCGCGTCCAGCGTCCCCAGTTCGGCTGCCGGATCCACGACCTGATGTTCGATCCGAACAACAACATCACCGCCGCGCGCGCCCAGTACTACTGCGAGGAGGCGCTCTACAAGTACGAGCCTCGCCTCAAGGAGATCACGGTCGAGGCCGCGCCCAACCGGGTCGAGCCCAACCGCCTCGATATCCGCATCACGTACGTGATCGTCGGTCAGACGAACAAGAAGAACCTGGTCTACCCCTTCTACCTTCGTAGCCCCGACGAAGCGGCCTAGGAACCATGATCCCATCTCCGAAGCTCGACGACCGCACCTACCAGGACATCGTGGACGAGGCGGTGAGCCTCATCCCGCGCTACGCGCCGGAGTGGACCAACCACAATCCCTCGGACCCCGGCATCACGCTCCTGGAGCTCGCGGCGTGGATGAGCGACCTCCTCATCTTCCGCCTCAACCAGGTCCCCGAGAAGAACTACGTCGCGTTCCTCAACCTGCTCGGCATCAAGCTGCACGCTCCGCGCGCGGCCAGGGCGCTCCTCCAGTTCAAGCTGGTCGACGGCACCGCCAAGCAGAAGGTGCCCCACGGCACGCAGGTGTCGACGCCGCAGGCCGGCGATGACTCCACCGTCACCTTCGAGACCGCGCGCGATCTGACCGTCACCAACGTCGCGCTCGATCGCGCGTTCTCGTACTTCGACGACAACTACTCGGACAACTCGCGCTACATCAACCACGCCGCCGAGGGCAGCTTCGAGGTGTTCGGCGGCGCCCAGCGCGTCGATCGCTTCCTCTACCTCTCGGACGCGCGCTTCGCCGGCGTCGGCGAGTCCTCGGTCCTGCGCGTCTTCCTCGGCTGCCCCGAGCGCGGCACGCGCGACCTCGCGCGCATGCTCGAGTGGGAGTACTGGAACGGCGAGCGCTGGAAGGAGATGATCCAGGCGCCGATCGAGGTCGACCGCGGCGAGGTCGCGTTCTTCGGGCCGCTCACGTTCATTCCGACCACCGTCCACGACATCGAGGGCCTCTGGCTGCGTGGCCGGCTGTCCGAGGTGCCGAGTGATCCGGCCGAGACCGAGATCGACACGGTCCGCACGCGCGTCGAGATCTCGGGCGAGGGTCTCCTGCCCGAGAAGGCGTTCGCCAACCTGGACAACGGCGCCTTCATCCCGCTCGACCTCGGCAAGAACACGTACCCGTTCGGCAAGGAGCCCAAGGCCGACTGCGTGCTCTACCTCGCGTGCGACGAGCTCCTGCAGACACCCGACGCGTACATCTCCGTGGACCTGCAGCTCGCCGATCAGGCCGTGTTCCCGCGTCCGAACCCCAGCGATCAGCTGGTCATGGCGTGGGAGTACTTCGACGGCAAGCGCTGGCGCTTCATCGGTCGTTCGAGCCCGCGCGGCGGGTTGCCCGGCGCCGGCGACGAGCTCGGCTTCCACGACGACACGCGCGCGGTCACCCAGTCGGGGCTCGTCACCTTCCGCCGCCCCAAGGACATGGAGGCGGTCGAGGTCAACGGCGAGGCCAAGAAGTGGATCCGCGTGCGCATCGAGAAGGGCGACTACGGCGTCGCGCCCGAGTACGCGCTCGACGGCGACAAGTGGGTGACCAAGGACGAGCGGCCGCTGCGTCCGCCCGCGCTCAAGTCGATCAGCCTCAAGTACCGTGAGGACTACCGCGACGTCCGCCACGCGTTGACGTTCAACGACTTCACGTACACCGACATCACCGAGGTCGCGAAGACCGAGTACACGATCTTCCAGCCGTTCTCGGCGCGCAGCGACGAATCGCCGTCGCTCTACCTGGGCTTCGCCGACAAGCTGCCCAACGACCACGTCGGCATCTTCTTCCAGATGGACGAGGAGCTCGGTCTGGGCTCGCTCCCCGGCGACGAGGCCGAGGTGATGACGCCCGAGCTCACCAAGTACCAGGCGATCAAGAAGGCCGCCTGGGAGAACGAGCAGCGCGTGGTGTGGGAGTACTGGCGCGGCAAGGGCTGGGAGCCGTTGCCGGTCACCGACGAGACCGTGGGCTTCACCGGCTCGGGCTTCGTCAGCTTCATCGCGCCCGACGACGCGCAGAAGTGCCTGAAGTTCACCGAGGAGCGCTTCTGGATCCGCGCGCGGCTGGAGATGGGCGGCTACGTCAAGTTCCCGCGCATCCGCCGCGTCCTCACCAACGTCGTCGAGGGGTACCACCAGACCACCGTCAGCGACGAGATCCTGGGCAGCTCCGACGCCTCGCCGCTCCAGACGTACAAGCTCCTCCACGGGCCCGTGCTCGAGGGCGAGATCCTCGAGGTGCGCGAGAAGCAGCGGCCCAAGGACAGCGACATCATCGACCTCGGGCCGGACGCGGTGCGCATGGTCGACCCCGAGGCCAAGGAGTCGCAGGAGTGCTGGGTGCGCTGGAAGCGCGTCGACAGCTTCTTCGAGTCGGGGCCGCAGAGCCGCCACTACACCCTCGACTTCCTGACCGGGCAGATCGCGTTCGGCGACGGCCGCCGGGGGATGTACCCGCCCGAGGGACGCAACAACATCGTCGTGCGCAGCTACCGCATCGGCGGCGGCGCGTCCGGCAACGTGAACCCGGGCACGGTGACGTCGCTGGTGCGCGCGCTGTCGTACATCGACAGCGTCACCAACCCGCTGCCCGCGCAGGGCGGGGCCGATCGCGAGAGCGTCGAGGAGGCCAAGCAGCGCGCGCCCTACACGATCAAGAGCCGGGACCGCGCGGTCACCGCCGAGGACTTCGAGATGCTCGCGCTGCGCGCGTCGACGTCCCTGGCTCGCGCCAAGTGCGTGCCCGATCGCTCGAACCGCGGCGAGGTGACGCTGGTCGTCATCCCCAAGGCCGAGACCCGCGGCGAGCGCATCGACGACCTGTCGCGTCGCCTCCTGCCGTCGAACGAGATCATGCGCTACGTGAAGCGCTACCTCGACGATCGCCGCCTGGTCGGCACCGTCGTCAACGTGGTCAAGCCGCGCTTCAAGGACCTGTCGCTCAAGATCACGCTGCTCCGCCGCTCGATCGGCACCTCCGATCGCCTGCGCCGCGAGATCGAGCACAAGCTGCGTCGGTTCCTCCATCCGCTGGTCGGCGGCAAGGACGGCCGCGGCTGGGAGTTCGGCCGGCCGGTGCTCAAGAGCGACCTCGTCCACCACATCGAGGAGATCCCCGGCGTCGACGGCGTCGATCAGCTCGAGATGCGGGACGAGCTGCGCGACGTGACCGTCGAGCACGTCCGCATCGACGACGACGAGCTCCCGTTCCTCATCAACGTCCATATCGCGGAGAAGGTCCGCGACGACATCCGCTAACCCATGGTCGCCGAGCTCGTGAACCGCAAGGTCGTACGCGTCCCCGAGACCCTGGGGCAGCCGCTGGAGAAGGCCCGGATCCTCCTCGAGGACGCGGGGCTCGCCCGCATCGTCGTGCTCTTCCGCGAGGGCTACGAGGAGCCCGACACGGTCGTCGATCAGCGTCCGGCGCGCGGCCAGATGGTCTACGAGAACACCGAGGTGGTGGTCTGGGTCGCGCGCCGCGGCTACATGCAGCACCTGCCCGCGCTCTACCGTCGCTCGGACGCGGTCGGGCACAACGTGGTGCGCGACATCTGCTTCCTGTTCGAGCACATGTTCGGCTCGATCGCGCAGAAGATCGACGACAACCATCGGTACTACGATCCCCACACCACGCCCGCCGAGTTCCTGACCTGGCTGGCGTCGTGGACCGCCTTCACCGTCGATCTCGACTGGCCGGAGGCCCGCAAGCGCGCGCTCATCAAGCGCGCGGTCGATCTCTACCGGATCCGCGGCACCAAGCGCGCGCTGGCGCTCTTCCTCAAGCTGTTCACCGGCTACGAGCCGGACATCGAGGAGAACGTCTGGCCGTTCAAGGGCTTCCGCGTCGAGTCAGAGGCCCGCATCGGCATCGACTCCGTGATCCTGCCGCCGGTCAACCTGGCGCACTGCTACATCATCACGGTGCCGGTGAAGTTCGACGACGTCACGCCGGAGCTGGTGTTCCGCATCCACCAGATCGTCCAGCTCGAGAAGCCGGCGCACACCCACTACTACTTGAAGTTCCTCGAGGAGCAAGGCGAGGTCGAGCTCCGCGAGTTCTTCGCGATCGGTATGCGCTCCGGCATCGGCATCGGCGCCGAGGTCGTCGGCGTCAGCGGAGAGGAATAGACCCGTGAGGAATGACGATGAGTGAGCAGAACGGTTTCAAGCGCATCAACTTCTTCAAGGGGTTCCTCACCACCGAGAAGGACTGGAACGACGCCGAGAAGTACCACATCGACAAGCGGATGCTGCACAACCGTATGTTCCACTCCCCCGGAGTGGCGCTGGGTTACGGCGGCGATCTGCGCGTCGGCGCCCGCGCGCGCGGTGACCTCTCGGTCGAGATCGCCCCGGGCTACGCCGTCGACGGCGCCGGTCACGACATGCTCGTGTTCGACGCCCAGATCAAGAACATCAACCCCGAGGAGTTCCGCCTCCCGCAGACGGTCTACATCGTCCTCCGCTTCTACGAGGAGATGACCGACTTCATCGCGTACAAGGAGAACCTCGAGTACAAGGGTCACCGCCGCGTGCTCGAGAGCTACAAGATCGAGGTCTCGCAGACCGAGCCCGATCTGATGCGCGAGGTCGAGCTCGGCCGCATCTACCTGGAGAAGGGCGCCAACCGGATCCGGGATGCGCGCGATCCCGCGGATCCGCGCGCCAACGAGATCGATCTCCGCTTCGTGCCGCGCGCCGGCCGCGCCGGATCGTTCATGGCGCCGGCCCAGCGGCTGCGGCTGCAGAACCTGCTCTGGCAGATCCGCCGCGCGTCGCTCGAGTACGCCCGCCGCGGCGTGCACAGCTCGAACAACGTGGTGCAGTGCTGCAACACGGCGCTCATGCTCGACGCCTCCAACATGGTCGACATGCGCAACATCTTCGACATCTTCTACCTGCTCATCGAGAGCGAGGGCGAGATGGCGCTCGATGTCGACGCCCACCACCCGCAGATCGCGCAGAAGAAGGAGTTCTCCGAGTTCCGCCGCCACGTCGAGATCCTCCGCGGCCTGCTCGCCGAGGGGAAGTTCAACATGGAGGCGTTCAACAACATGCTCGCCTACCAGGCCAAGCTGAACGAGATCGCGACGGCCGCGGTGGCCGGCGAGAAGCTCCTGGTCGAGGTCAAGGAGACGCCCAAGGAGGAGGCGCCCAAGGCCGCCGACATCAAGGACTGGGAGGGCGTCAAGGTCATGCCCAACCCCAAGGAGTCGATGGATCTCGACGGGCTCACCTGGATCCTCGTCGACGAGATCAAGATCCTCGACACCGACTCGGAGACCAAGCACGCCTTCAACATCAAGGAGGCGCGCGACAGCTACCGCTCGCGGCAGAAGCTCAAGTATCCGGACGGCACGGTGCTCGAGGGGGTGGGCCGCGCCCACGTCGGTGGCTACGCCGAGTTCAAGATCCAGAACGTCACGCCCGGGCGTCCGGTCGTGATCCTGCGCCGCATGGACTACGTCTACGGCGACTACGAGCTCGAGATCCAGGTGAACGGCAAGTCGATCGGCGTGGTCGCCTGCTCGGGCACCGACCGCGTCCACCGCTGGCGCAACTGGCCGGCGATGATCCCCGCCGATCAGGTCACCGACTCGACGCTCAACATCAAGCAGATGGCGCTGACCGCCGGTCGCGACGTCAACATGTTCCACATCTGGGTCTATCAGCCCAAGTGACCATCCACCGCGCTCGTCCTGAGTGCTAGGATCACGCCGCCGCCATGTTCTTCCGGGCACTCGAGCCGCTCTTCAAGCCGTTCCGCGCGATCAAGAACAAGTGGGTCGGCACGCAGAGCAAAGCGGGCCAGCTGAAGTTCGACGCCAAGCGCGTCGGCAACCTGGGCAAGCAGGGGCAGGGGTACGCCCAGCAGGGCGCGGGGTACATGGGGCAGGGTCAGCAGGCCGCACAAGGAGCACAAGGAGCAATGCAGCCACCAGGAATGCCGCCAGGATTCCCACCAGGGATGCCACCAGGGATGCCGGGCGCCCCCGGGGCGCCAGGTGCGCCAGGTGCGCCGGGCGGCCCGATCAATCCCAACCCGCCGCTCGTGTCGCGCGGCTTCTGGCCCTTCGCCAAGAAGTTCTGCTCGCAGTGCGACGCGCAGATGGACAAGCTGTGGTTCCAGTGTCCGCACTGCGCGCAGGCGGCGGCGGCGCAGGCGGCGGCGGCGGCGGCGGCGGCGGCCAAGCCGGCACCCAAGACGATGGCGTTCATGCTCAACCAGGGCGGGGCGCCCGGGGCGCAGGGCGGCTCGCAGGTGATCGGCTGGCTGGTGCCGCTCCAGGGCCCGCAGCGCGGTGAGCTCTTCACGCTGGGCTCGGCGACGGTGATCGGTACCGATCCGAGCGCCTGCAACCTGGTGCTCCAGGACAAGTTCATGTCGTCCAAGCACGCCGAGATCAAGGTCGAGGCGGGCCTCTGGATGCTCAAGGACCTCGGCTCGACCAACGGCACGTACGTGAACGACAAGCGCGTCGACAAGCAGGAGCTCGTCGACAACGACTTCGTCAAGTTCGGTCAGGCCCTCTGCCGGTTCAAGAGCCTATGACCCGGCGCGGCCTCGTCACCGTCCTCACCCTGAGCGTCGCGCTCGTGGCGCTCGGGTCGCCTCGGCGCGCGGCCGCGCAGCTCGACTGGCAGATCGTCGAGACCACGCCGGGCGAGCCCACCGAGAAGGTCAGGAACCCGCCGCCGAACATCAAGGTTCGCGTCGTGGGCGAGACCGCGCCCAAGGACGAGGACAAGGGCAAGTGGAAGCTCGAGGACACCGACCAGCGGAAGAAGATGAAGGGGGTCGCGCCGACCACCGTCATCCCGTTCCACAAGTCGAGTGACTCGCTGGCCATCGTCGTCCTCGTCGAGGGCCACCAGTACTACTTCGGCAACGACAAGTACGTGCAGGCGCCGGCGCCGGCCAACCCCGACGCGCCGCCCGATCCCAACGCCGTCCGCATCATCACCAAGGTCTCGAAGGGCGTCTACGACGTCATCTGCAACGCGCTCGACGCGCCGGGCGGAAAGGACGACGAGGTCCCGACGACGATCTCGACCGCGGGCAACGCGTCGAGCTCGAAGGGCGCGCTCATCGTCTATTCGGTCGGCGCCGACGTGCGGTACCCGATGGGACCGCTCAAGGACGTGACGTGCGACAAGCTCGGCGCGCAGGAGCTGCAGAAGGGCAAGACCAGCCGCGAGATCGCCGAGGGGCTCCGCGAGTCGCTCACCCAGCTGAAGAAGGCCTCGGCCACGCGCCGCGTCCTCTTCATCATCTCCGACGGCTTCTTCGCCGGCTCCGTCGACGAGATCAAGACGATCCGCAAGCAGTTCGACAGCGAGAAGATCGACATCTTCGCGTTCCACCTCGAGGCGGGCAGCGACTTCATCGCCGGTGACGACCCGCAGAAGAACTCGTCGGTGATGAAGGCGCTCGGGCAGGGCGGCGAGGGCGACTACTTCAAGATCAAGGACGCCGCCGATCTCGCCACCAAGATCAGCGCCGCGGTGCAGACGATCAACAGCCGCTTCTACCTGGTCTTCCCCGGCCAGGTGCTCGACACGAAGACCAAGCTGAAGAGCGGCTTCGACTGGGACGGCAAGGAGCACGAGCTCGTGCTCCTGCGCGAGGAGGAGCCGCTCGAGAAGAACCGCAGCGTCGTGCTCGTGCCGGTGTGGGGCCAGTCCAAGGGCGGCTCGCTGTGGTGGCTGTGGATCGCGATCCCGGGCAGCCTGCTCCTGATCGTGGGCCTCGTCGCCCTCCTCAAGCGCAAGAAGCCGCAGCCGCAGCCGCAGATGCCCATGCCGATGATGGCGCCGCCACCGGTCGCCGCGCCCCCGCCGCAGATCCAGGCGGCGCCGGCCCAGGCCAACAAGACCATGGCGATCAACATCTCGAGCGGCGACGGCGTGCCCGTCGTGGGATGGCTCGTGCCGATCAACGGCCCGCAGCAGTACCAGACGTTCAAGCTGTTCGCCGGCGTCACCAAGGTCGGCAACGCCCAGGGCGCGCACATCATCATCAACGATGGCTTCATGAGCAGCGATCACGCGCACATCGCGATGTCGCCCAACGGCTTCACGGTCATCGACAACAACTCGACCAACGGCACCTTCGTCAACGAGCGGCGGATCCAGCGTCACGAGCTGATCGACAACGACGTGATCAAGTTCGGCAAGACCGACTGCAAGTTCAAGACGATCAACACCTAGCGGGGCGTGACCAGTGTCCACCGGTGCCGTGGTCGGGATCGTCGTCGGCTCGGTGGTCGGCCTGGTGGTCCTCCTCCTCTTCGTCACGTGGCTCGCGCGCCGAGGCCGCCGCGGCGGCCAGCGCTTCTGCGGCAACTGTCGGCAGCCGCAGCTGCCCCAGTGGGACCGATGCTACTTCTGCGGCTGGACGCCCGCGGCGCGGCTCGAGTTCATCCTCGGTCCGCTCGCCGGACACGTCGTCGAGCTGCGCGAGGAGGTCACGACGGTCGGCTCGGTCGCCGGCAACACGGTCGTCCTGGCTGACCCCGCGGTCTCGCGCAAGCACGCCGGCATCCGCCGCGTCGACGGCGGCTACGAGCTGGCAGATTTCGGCTCCACCAACGGGATCTACGTGAACGGGCACCGCATGCCCAAGAAGCTCCTGGCCGGCGGCGACGTGATCCGCGTCGGGAACAGCGAGCTGGTCTTCCGACGAGAGTAAGATGCGTTCCATCATGTCGGGCTCGGTCGATTCTCGCTGCTGGCTCTACCGGCGCCTCGGGGGCTGCCTCGTCCTGCTCCTCGCCATGGCGGGCGTCGCCGTCGCCGCGCCCGAGCTGAAGTTCTCGACCTCGCCCGGCGAGCCGACCGACAAGGACAAGCACCCCGCGCCGACGATCACCGTGACCGTGATCGGCGGGACCGCGCTCATGCCGGACGCGTACCTCCTCCGCCAGACCGACGGGAAGCTGGCCGGCATGCGGGCGTCCAAGGTCACGCGCTACGCCGACGGCAACGAGCCGGTCGCCATCGCCGTGCTCGTGCTCGGCGACGCCAACTGGCTCGAGGGGCGCAAGGAGCTGGTGCAGACGCTCGAGGCGTCGCTGGCGACGATCGCGACCGCGGGGCCGGCCGGTTCGCAGGGGATGTTGCTCATGTATCGCGGCGACGTGGAGATCCGGAAGCCGCCGGGGCCGCTGTCCGAGCTCGCCGACGTGAAGCTCGCGCCCAAGGATCCCGCGGGCCCCAAGGCCGAGCGGAACCTCACCGGCGCGGTGACGCGGGCGATCGCCGAGCTCGACAAGCTCCAGACGCCGCGCAAGGGCCTCTACATCGTCGGCGACGGCATCGACGGCGAGGGGTCGAAGAACCCGTCGGGCTCGATGCGCGACCTGCAGCGGCAGCTCGCCGACAAGGGCATCGTCACCTACGCGGTCGCGCTCCAGATCGACACGCCGGCCCTGGGGGCGCCCAAGCCGCCGCCCACGACCGTCGACCCGCGGACCGGCGAGGAGACGAGTGACCCGGCCCTCGAGGAGGCGTACGGCTTCGCCAACGCCGACTGGCGCAAGGTGAAGGATCAGGCCTACGCCGACCTCAAGATCCTCGTCGGCGGCGACGTCCAGCGGGCCACCTCGGCCAGCAACCTGGACAGCGCCGCCAGCGGATTCGTCACCGTTCTCGATGATCGCTACTACATCACCTTCGAAGGATTCGACGGAAAACGCAGGGCTGGCTTCAGCTGGGACGGCAGGGAGCACCCGATGATGCTGCGCATCGACGGTCAGGACCTCGCTGCGGTGCCGGTGACCCTCACGCCGACGTGGTCGCCGCCGGGCGGCGGCTCGACCTGGTGGATCTGGCTCCTCATCGGCGGTGGCGTGGTCGCCGTCGTCGGTGGCATCGTCGCCACGCGCAAGAAGCCGGCGCCGCCGCCCCCGGCGCCCCTGCCCGTGGCCGCGCCCGTGCCCGCGGCGCCCACGGGGCCTCCGCCCAAGCAGAAGACGATGTTCGTCGGCATGGGCGACGACTCGGTGTTCCCGCAGGTCGCCTGGATGGTCTACATGACCGGGTCCAAGAAGCACCGCTTCGTCAAGCTCCACCCGGGGACCAACAAGATCGGCACCGGCGCGAGCTGCGAGGTCGTCGTCGACGACGGCTTCATGAGCACGGAGCACACGCTCGTCTTCATGCTGCCCGACGGCTTCTTCATCCAGGACAACAACTCGACCAACGGCACCTTCCTCAACGACACCAAGCTCACGACCAAGCAGGACCTGTACGACAACGACCTGATCCTCGTCGGGAAGACCGTGCTCAAGTTCAAGTCGGTGACCTGATTCAGCCTGAGGCGGGGGCTGATGGCGGTCGGGAGCAGGGTCGGGTACGATGAGGCCATCCCATGGGCGGTCGGCTTCTCTTTCGCGATAGCCAAGGGCGCGACGGCGCCGTCGATCTCACGCCGACCGAGACGGTGTTCATCGGCCGCGGCCTCGAGTGCGCGATCCGCACCGACGACGCCATGGTGTCGCGCCGCCACTCCCAGGTGCGCATGGAGGGTGGCCGCTTCGTGGTCGAGGATCTCGGCTCGGCCAACGGCACGCTGGTGAACAACAGCCGCGTCCAGAAGCAGACGCTCAACCACAACGACGTCGTGCAGTGCGGCTCGATGTGGATCCGCTACATCGAGGACGGGCCGCTGTTCCCGCAGCACCAGGTGCGTCCCCCCGTCGCTGGGCCCGGCGGCGATCCGCCGCCGAAGAAGGGCGGCACGATGCGCATCGACGCCAGCGAGGTGCCGGGGCTGCCGCAGGCGCAACAGGCGCAGCCCGCGCGCGGCAACCCGATGGGCTACGCCGGCACGCTGGCGCAGCCCGGTCCGGCCCCGGCCCCGGCCTCGACGCCGTATGGCCAGCCGCCCGGTCTGCCGGGCGCAGGTGGGTTCGGCGCCGCGCCGGCGATGCCGTCGCCAGGCGGCTACGGTCAACCGCCGCCGATGCCCGGCGCGGGCGGTCCGCCGGCGATGCCCGGAACGTTCGGCGGGGGCGGCTTCGGCGGCAGCGCCGCGGGGGCGGCTCGTCCCGGTCCGCCGGCGATGCCATCTTCCGCGGGGCCGCCGGCGATGCCGTCGCCCGGTGGATTCGGTGGTCCGCCGGCGATGCCTGGCGGTGGTCCGCCGGCGATGCCCGGCGGCGGTCCGCCGGCGATGCCGGGTAGCGGAGGGATCTTCGGCGGCGGCGCGCCGGCGCTCGGCGGCCCGCCGGCGATGCCCGGCGCCGCGCCCCAGGGCGCCGAGCCGTCGATCGTGGTCGACATGGACGGGCTGCAGGACGGCGGCGCCCGCGAGCAGCTGGCGAAGATGGCGGTCGAGCTCAAGAAGGCGCGCGCGGCGCAGGACGAGCTCCAGGCCAACCACGACCGCGAGGTCGCCGACGGCAAGCGCATCCGCGCCGAGGCGGCGACGCTCCGCGACCGCATCGAGGAGATGCGCGCGACCATCAAGGATCGCGAGGATCAGACCGCCGCCCACGGCCGGGTCGCCGACGAGCTCCGCGAGGAGCTGCAGCAGACGCGCAACGAGCTCTCGCAGGTGCGCGGTGAGATGACGCAGATGGCGGAGTCGATGGCGACGCGCGAGCGCCAGCTCGGCCGCTCGCAAGACGACATCACCAAGCTGAAGGACGATCTCGAGGACATGAGCCGGCAGCTCGCCGAGGTGTCGCGCACCAAGGACGAGGGCTGGAAGAAGCTCAACGAGCAGCTCTCCGAGATCGAGCACCTGCGTGAGGTCATCAACGAGCAGGAGCGCATGCTCGAGGAGCGGCGCGTCGGCCTCATCTCGCAGGAAGAGGTCATCAAGGAGCTGCGCGCCGAGAAGGAGCGCAACCTCAAGAACCTCCACCAGCTCAAGGCCGAGCGCGACGAGGTGAAGACCGGCGCGTCCCGGCGTGACGCCCAGATCGGCGCGCTCGAGGAGGAGAACAAGCGTCTGTCGCGCATGCTCGTCGAGTCGCAGACCGGCGGCGGCGGCGGCGGCGGCGACGCCGTGATGCGCCTGACCAACGAGCTCAAGGATCTCAAGGTCGAGTTCCGCAAGGTCGAGGCCGATCGCGACCGCCTGCAGGAGACCAGCGACAAGAGCGCCCGCGACCTCGACAAGCTCGAAGGCCGCGTCGCCCAGCTCGAGGTCGAGCTGCAGGAGGCGACGCACGGGAAGATGGCGGCCGAGAGCGCGCGCAACGTCGCCGAGGAGGCGCTCGCCAAGTCCGAGGTCGCGCGTCACAAGGCGGCCGAGGAGGCGATCGCCGCGGCGCGCGCGAAGGATCAGGCGGCGACCGGCGGCGATGCTCAGGCGCGCGAGATCGAGAAGCTCAAGAAGAAGCTGGCCGAGGCGGAGAAGGCGACGGCTGGCACGTCCGCGTCCGACGTCAGCGCGCTACAGGCCGAGATCGAGGCCCTCAAGCTCAAGGCCAAGGAGGCCGACGGGCGCGCCCAGGTCGCCGAGCGCGCGACCAAGGGCCTCGAGGCCCAGCTCGAGGCGGCGCGGGTCGAGGTGCAGGCGGCCAAGGGCGCGGCCGAGCGGGCACAGGCGGCGGCCGCGAACGCCGGCGCTGCGGCGGCCGCCGACGGCGGCGGCGGCGGTGGTGGCGGTGGCGGCGGCGACATCGCCCGCGCGGCCCGCGAGGTCTACGACCACATCAACGACATCCTCTCGGATCTGCGAAACAACCTGAACCTGGTGAAGGACGAGCTGCCGAACGTCGGGGGAGGTAATCCCGACAGCCTCCGTATCATCCAGGAGACGGTCGAGACCCTGGTCGGCTCGGCCGAGGACGCCAAGGGCTCGCTGCGCGGCCTGCGTGACCTCGCCGAGAGCTCCTGAGCGAAAGCAGACAAGACGCATGATCTCCGACACGTCGAAACGCAGCTCCAAGGGCGAGATCGAAGATCTCATCCGTGCGCGCTACTCGCTCATCTGGGTGACCTCGCCCGAGGAGACCCGGGTCGAGGAGTCCTTGAAGAAGCTGTGCGTCGAGCGCGAGATGCGGCTCGAGGTCTGGTCGATCACCGAGGGCTTCAAGGTGATCGCGAACGGGCAGGGCACGCGCGACGTGAAGGACCCGATGAAGGCCCTCGATCACGTGCTGCGCGGCGAGGGTCGCGCGCTGTACGTGCTCCGCGACTTCCACCCGTTCCTCAAGGAGCCGGCCGTGGTGCGCCGCCTGCGCGACGCCGCGACCGAGCTGCGCAAGACCAAGAAGAGCCTCATCGTCCTGTCGCCGCTGTCGAAGTTCCCGCCCGAGCTCGAGAAGTCGATCTCGGCGATCGTCGACTGGGACCTGCCCACCCGGCAGGAGGTCGAGCAGGCGGCGCGCAAGCTCCTGCCCAACGCGCCGCCGGCGACCCAGCAGCTGGTCGAGAGCGATCCGACGTACATGGAGAACGTGGTCGAGGCCGCGCTCGGGCTCACGCTGGTCGAGGCCGAGAACGTCTTCGCCAAGGCGATGGTCCGCACCCACACCTTCGACCTCGAGACCATCCTCGAGGAGAAGAAGCAGATCATCCGCAAGTCCGGCCTGCTCGAGTACTACGAGCACCGCGAGGAGTTCTCCGACGTCGGCGGCATGGACACGCTCAAGGACTGGCTGGTCAAGCGCCGCAACGCGTTCAGCTCGCGCGCGCGCGACTTCGGCCTGCCGCTGCCCAAGGGCATCCTGCTCATCGGCGTGCCCGGCACCGGCAAGTCGCTCACCGCCAAGGCGGTGGGCGCGCTCTGGCAGATGCCGCTGCTCCGCCTCGACGTCGGCAAGATCTTCGCCGGCCTGGTGGGCAGCTCCGAGGAGAACATCCGCACGGTGATCAAGACGGCGGAGGCGGTCGCGCCCGCGATCCTCTGGATCGACGAGCTCGAGAAGGGCTTCTCGGGGACCGGCAGCTCGGGGCAGACCGACGGCGGCACCACGTCGCGCGTCTTCGGCTCGTTCATCACCTGGCTGCAGGAGAAGACGACGCCGGTGTTCGTGATCGCGACGGCGAACAACGTGCACCAGCTGCCGCCCGAGCTCCTGCGCAAGGGACGCTTCGACGAGATCTTCTTCTGTGACCTGCCCGATCGCGAGGATCGCCGCTCGATCATCGACATCCACATCCGCAAGAAGAAGCGGGATCCGGGCCAGTTCGACATGGAGAAGCTGATCGACGCGACGGTCGACTACTCGGGCGCGGAGATCGAGCAGGCGGTCGTCGCCGCGCTCTACGACGCGTTCGATACCGGCAACGACCTCTCGTCGGACGGGCTGCTCCACACGCTCAAGGAGATCGTCCCGCTCGCCATCACGATGCGCGAGCAGATCGACACCATGCGCGAGTGGGCGCGCACGCGCGCGCGCCTGTCGTCGTCGCGCGGACGCGGCACGCAGCAGAAGCCGCAGGGCGGCTGGATGGCGAAGTACGGCGCCACCAAGGGCGGGCTCGGCGACAAGGCCGGTGAGAACACCGGCGACGACGGCGAACGCAAGCTGGAGCTGTGAGAGGGAGCATGTCGCACTTCACCAAATGCGAGCTGAAGATGACGAACCTCGCGGCGATCAAGGCCGCGCTGGCCGACCTCCAGATGAAGTTCGAGGCCGCCGAGGAGCACCAGCAGGTCACGGTGCGCGGCTACCGCGGTGACACGCTCAAGGCGGCCATCAAGGTCGACATGGGCCAGTACGACATCGGCGTCATCGCCAACGAGCAGGGCACCTACGATCTCGTCGCCGACTGGTGGGGCGTCGAGACGACCAAGGGTGTCAGCGAGGCCGAGTTCAAGGACCAGCTCTCGCAGCGCTACCAGTATCACAACGTGAAGCAGGCCTGCGAGGAGAAGGGCTGGGCGCTCGAGGAAGAGGTCAACGAAGAGGACGGCTCGATCCGACTCGTCGTTCGCAAGTGGGTCAACGAGTGAGGGCGAGCAGGCCCGAACGAATCAGATCGACAAGCAGGAGACGCCATGCGCAAGCAGGACATCGAGATCGTCATCGCGCCCAACGGCGACGTCAGCTTCACCGTGAAGGGTGTGAAGGGCGCGAGCTGCATCGGCGAGACCAAGTTCCTCGAGGAGGCGCTGGGCGGCGCCGTCGTCGATCAGCAAAAGACCGGCGAATACTATGAACAATCGGAGGGTTACGTGTCGACGTGGGCCGGGGAAGGCAAGGACGAGTAACCCCGTATTATGAGTATCCGTGGCTGACTCCGACGACACCGAGCTGGACGACATCGCGGAGCTCGCGCCCGAGGAGCTCTCCGACGAGCTCGCGCGCGACATCGCGAAGCGCTGGGATCCCGAGCGGCTGCTGAAGCTCGTCGCCGCGCGCGCGGGCAAGGGCGAGGCCCTCGACGCGTCCTTGCGCGCGCGCTACGAGCAGAAGCTCGGCGTCGACCTCGGGCACGTCCGCGTCTACAGCGGCGCCTTCGCCGAGGAGTTCAACAAGCAGCGCAACGCCGACGCCGTCACCATCGGCGGCACCGGCATGATCCTCATGGGCGGCACCACCGACCGCCCGATGGAGTCGGCCTCCGGCCAGGCGCTCCTCGCCCACGAGCTGACGCACGTGGCCCAGGCCGAGCGTGGCGTGCATCGCGCGGGGCGTGGCGTCGACATGGAGCTCGCGACCGAGTCGCACGAGGCCGAGGCCGAGGAGGCCGAGGCCCAGGAGATGCAGCACCAGCAGGGCGGGGGACCGCGGGGCGACGGCGGCGCCGGGGCCAAGGAGGCCGCGGCGAAGCTCGAGCAAGAGGTGATGGAGAAGGTGATCGCGATGCTGGGCGAGTCGATGCGCGTGCTGATCCAGCGCTCGGGCTCGCCCTTCCGTCGGCCCTGAGCCGACGGTTTCGCGCTACTCTGGGTGGCGATGAGCGATACCAGTGCCGACGCCGGCGTGGTGCAGTCGCGGCGACAGCTCGAGCGGCTCGTGGCCGACGACGAGCTCGCCGGCCGCACCATCTCCGGCTTCGCCGCGCCCGGCGTGCTCCTGCGCGCGCTCGACCTCGACGGCGTCGTCGTCGAGCGCGTCGATCTCCAGGACGCCGACGGCGAGGACAGCCGGCTCGAGCATGCCGAGCTCCGCCAGAGCGACCTGCGCCGCTCGCGCTGGACCGGCGGCCTGTGGCACCGGGTGAAGGCGGTCGAGTCGGATCTGACCCAGATCGACCTGCGCGGTGCGCAGGTGCTCCGCTGCGCGCTCGGTCCGGTGCGGATGGCGAAGGCGGGCTTCGGCGGCGCCCGCATCATGAACACGACGTTCACGGCGACCGAGCTCTACAGCGCCGACTTCAGCCGCGCCGTGCTCACCAGGGTCGTCTTCGACGGCTACGACGGCTCGACGGTGTCGCTGTCGCGCACCGACTGGACCGGCGCGGCGCTGTTCGAGGTCGACTTCAAGCGCGCCAACCTGTACGGCGCCACGTTCCGCGAGGCCTTGCTCTTCCGCTGCGACCTGCGCGGCGTCAACCTCTCGTCGGCCGACCTGCGCGGAGCGCGGCTCGTCGGTTGCCAGACCCACGGCGTCGATCTCGACGACGCGCAGCTCTAGCGCCTGCTCTCCGAGGAAGCCATGCCCACCCGTCCCGACCTCCGCGACATCACCACCGGCGTCAAGGACGCGCTGGCCGACAGCGATCGCGACGCGCTCCTCGAGATGCTGACGTTCGTCATCAAGGAGTACGTCGTCGATGGTCCCCCGCCGATGCTCGTGCACCAGACCGAGACCATCGCCGACCTCGGTCGCCTCAGCTTCGCGCAGCTGATCCAGGCGCTGCAGACGCGCCTCGACATCCCGGAGCTCTCGCTGTTCACCGTCGACGGTGAGCAGGTCTCGGTGCGCGTCGGCGGCGCCAACCACGCGCTCACGGGCGGCCGCGTCGCGGCGGCCGCCGCCGCCGAGCTGCCGCGCCCCGCGGCCGGCGTGCGCGTCGTCGAGGCTGCCGTGCAGCAGCGCCCGGCGCCCGCCGCGCCGGGGCCGACCGTCACCGAGCGCCCGGCCGCGCCGCCGCCGCCCGCGCGCGGCCTCTCCGTCTCCAGCCGCCCGCCCGCGCCCGAGGGGCAGCAGCCGCCATCCGCGCAGCCGGCCCCCGCGCCGGCCCCGCAGTCCTCGTCTGACAAGCCCGAGGCCGGCGGCGACGACGCCTCCGCGCGCTTCTCGCTCCTGGAGCTGGACTGATGTCCTCCGTCTCCCGGCGCTACTACGAGCGCGGCATGCAGTTCCTCGCCGCGGACGACCTGCAGCAGGCCGTCGAGCAGCTCCAGGCCGCGGTCGATCTCACGCCGTCCTACGGCAACGCGCGCATGGCGTTCGCGGTCGCGCTCGCGAAGTTCGGCGACTGCCCGCGCGCCGCGTCCGTGCTCCGCACCGGCATCCCGCGCGCGACGTCACCGACCACCGCCGCCGCCATGCACGCCACCCTCGGCGACGTGCTCACCCTCGGCGGCGACTTCTTCGGCGCCGAGGAGGCCTTCCGCGTCGCCGGCGAGACGCCCGGCTTCGAGGCGCGCGCCGCCTCGGGCCTGGCCCGCGTCTACGCCAAGCTCGGCCGCCACGCCGAGTGCGTCGCGGCGCTCTCGCGCGCCGCGGCGCTCTCGCGCGCGTAGCTGCGAGGCTTCGCCTCGCAGCGGCCTCAGGCCTCGGGCCTCGGGCACAGATCCCACATCGGGGTTCGCTGCGTGTACGATCTCTCGACGTCTCACGCACTGGCTGTGTGGTCGGAACGGCACCATGCCGCGCGCCGGGATCAGGGCTGAGGCCCGAGGCCCGAGGCCTCAGGCGTCCTGACGCGGCGGGCGTAGCCCGCCGCGTCAGTACGCCTGCTGGTGGTAGCCGTACTGCGGCGACGGCGCCGCCCACAGCGTGTCGACGAACGCCTGCGCCAGCACGACCGTGATGTTGTCGCTGCCGCCGTTGTTGTTGGCGGCGCGGATCAGGTTGTCGGCGGTGACTTCGAGCGGATCGCCGGCGGTCATGATCTCGCGGATCATCCAGTCGTCGACGAGATCGGAGAGGCCGTCGCAGCAGAGCAGGTAGATGTCGCCGTGCTCCATCGGCAGCGTGTTGTGCTCGATCTCGACCGCGGCGTCGAGCCCGACGGCGCGGATGATGACGTTCGACGTCGCGGGGCCGAGCTGCCCGATCAGGTCCGGGCGATCCTGGTAGAGGTTGCGCAGCGAGTGATCACGCGTGAGCGGATGAAACTGGCCGTGGCGCAGGAGGTACGCGCGCGAGTCGCCGCAGTGGCAGATGTGGAGCGTCGGCCCTTCGGTGCGGCAGCCGACCGCGGTGGTCCCCATGCCATGGCACGACGGATCCATCTGCGCGCGCTGGAACACCGCCGCGTTGGCCGCCTTCATCGCCGCGACGAGCGGGTCCTGTCCGGGCGCCGGCATCGGCTCGCCGGTCTTGAGCGCGTGGACGATCGTCCGGATCGCCAGGTCGGAGGCGACCTGCCCCGACGCGTGGCCACCCATGCCGTCGCACACGACGTACACCCCGAGGAAGTCGTCGAAGTACATCGCGTCCTCGTTCTGGGTACGCTGGACGCCTACATCGGTGCGGCCGACCCCTCGCAACACGAAGCGATCGAGTGGAATCACTCTCGGTTCGGCTGGGTGCGTCACCTGAACCTCGTGGTGCGCATCGGCTGCATCGATAGTACGGAGGGCACGGGTCGAACCTTCCCTGGCTAGTAGCCGCGGGTCCTCTTGAGCTCCTGGACGGCCTCCAGGTGCGCGGGCCATGGCTCGCGCATGATGGTCTTGCCGGCTGCGCGGGCCGTGACGCCCAGCCGGAACGTGGCCTCGGGCCAGACGACGGTCAGGCGCTCGCGCAGGGCCTCGCGCACCTCGCGCGCCGGATCCAGCTCCGGGAGCTCGTCGAACGGGCTCTCGTAGCGCGCCTGGTACTCGCTGACCGGGCGGTAGAGGTCGCGCAGGATCGCCTGCGGCGCGTTGTGCTTGATGAGGATGCTGTAGATGTCGCGCGGCTGCTGGTAGTCGCGGAGCTCGGCGATGGGCTCCTCGGCGGACTGGCGTTCGAGCTGCGCTCGCACCGCCCGATTGACGATGCGCTCGTCGACGATCGGGTCGAGCTGGAACTCGGGCATCACGTTGATGCGGGTGCGCTCGTGGCGCTCGATGTGCCGCACGAACGCCGGATCCGCCGCCGCGCAGGCCGCCTCCTTGCGCCGGCGCAGCGCCTCGAGCTCCCTGTCCGCCGCGCTCGCGACCTCCGCCGCCTCGGCCTCCTCCTCGACGAGCGCGAGGTTCGGCATGTCGAACCAGCTCGCGAGCTGCGCGAGCGTCGCCGGATCCATCGCCTCCGCGAGCTCCTCGCGCGGACGCGTGAGGAGATCCTTGGCGCGAGGTTCGTCGCGGCCTGGCTTGGGGTCGGGGTCGTCGGTCGACACGCCTCGTCTTCTCTCGCGGCTAGAGCTGCAACACCACGATGTAGGCCATCGCGCCGACCGCGACGCCGACGAGGATGCTCACGATCCAGAACGTCGTCGACGCGCCGGCCGGCTCGATGCCCACGGGCGGAAGGGGTGCGCCGCCGCGCTGCGCGACGGAGACGATGCCCGAGCTGTCCTGGAGCATCATCGTCTTCTGCGGTGCCGGCCCGCCCATGCCCGGCGGAGGCCCGCCCATGCCCGGCGGTGGTCCGCCCGGCGGCATTCCGAGGCCCGGTGCCATGCCCGGCGGTCCGCCCATCGGCGGCGGTGGTCCGCCCATCGGCGGCGGTGGTCCGCCCATCG
>ERZ761602.3356-NODE-3356-length-22806-cov-12.290009_pt1 | contig 22806 bp, 12 predicted proteins | sample MGYA00512165_ERZ761602 | MGnify/ENA primary metagenome ERZ761602 (study PRJEB28899, sample SAMN02445085) | bioreactor sludge metagenome | biome: EBPR sludge; isolation source: Thorneside wastewater treatment plant | place: Australia: Brisbane, Thorneside...
CCCGGCGGGTGCGGGAGTGGGCGGGGTGGGTGGGTGTGGAAAGCGAAATTGGAATTGAAACGACCTGACACCAACTGCCCGGTGGATGGTGGTTGACAAACGCTGCTACTCCTCCTTGTTTCGTCCGCGCGACGCGAGTTGCCACAGTCGGTAGCAAACAAAGCCGAGCAGCGGAACGCATGCCAAAAGGAACGCTCCGACCCAGAGCGCAGCCCCCCAACTACGGAGCTGAGTCGCGTCCAGCGTGATACCTAGACCTATCAGGACTCCTCCCCCGAATAGCATGGAAGCTATCGAAAGCATTAGGAAACGCTCTGGTCTCACTGGGCGCTCTCGTAGAGAAGTGCACCGCCAACCACCGCCGTGGTATCCAGTGTAAGGTCCAGCCCGTAGATTAGCCGTTGATTCCAGTTCGCACCCGTAGCGGTGAACGTGCCTGTCGCGAGGTCAATCTTCCCTGCCTGCGTGAACTGTTGCCCAGTGAGGCGCTGCCAGGCCGAGATAGGTCCAATGGGAACAGGCTTAGAGAACGCACTCAGGGCCCCGTCGGGAATCTCGATGGCCACGCCGGCTTTGCTTGGTGGCAAGCCAGTTCTCCAGGTGATGCCGAAGCCCGTCGCTGAAGCGTTCGAGGATGGACCAGCGTAGATTCCGCCGCCGCGCCCCAGGGTGCTCGTCGACCTGATCGAAGCGGCTGCCTCGGGAGTAGTCAGGTGAACAAGGCCAAGCCCCCCCCGAGGGGCGCCGCCCATTGCAGGTAGAACCAACAAGCCCGTCTCTACAACGGCCATCGTATCGCTTGCCTGGCTTCGCACACCCTGTTTGGCTCGATCCAACTCGCCAGAGAGGACCTCCGCCGTGTTCTTCGCTGTGTTCGGTAGGATCTGAGTCGAGTCCATTGCTGTGACCACAGTCTTGGCAGGCGCTATCAACGCCTCCAGATAGACGCCTTGGGCCCCTTCAAGGTCGCCTTGAAAGGCTAGGCCAACTGGTGTGTTTTCCATGTAGACATCAGTGGCTACTCCGACGGGGTCCCTCAGGATGATATCGACGCCCGATCTCCAGGTCTCGAATGCCTCGGAACTGACCTCGTTGAGTGCACGCTGCGCAACTTCGAAACGGCGACCGGCTTCGGCCATTGTCTCTGCCGCGACAGCCTTCACCTGTTGCTTCACAGAATTTAGGGATCCGGCCATTGAGTCAAGCCAACTGAGTCCAGTCGGATCCCTCCCCCCAACCGGATTCCCCCGCACATACGCCCACCGATTCCCCCCATCCACCAGCCCCGCCGGGTCCACCCGCTCCCACCGCCCCAGCCACGGCAGGTACCCCCGCACGCCGTGCATCTGCATCCCGGTCTCCTCGTCCCGCTCCATCCCGGTGTACCGGTACCTCTTCAGCGAGACCTGGATGCTGCTGTCCTGTGCCCACCAGGCGGTGGTGCCGTAGGGATGGAATTCCTCGTAGCTGATGATCTCCCCGCTCTCGTCGCACTCCAGCACGGCGCTGCCGAGGTGGTTGTCGTACTGGTAGCGCACGACCGTGACCGGCGAGCCCGTGCCCACGGTCTTCGTCTCGATCATCGCCACCCGGCGCTGGCCGTCGTGGACGTGCAGGGTCTCGATCTCCTTGTCGAGCGTCTCGTTGACGGTGTTGAGCTTGCGGTAGACCTCGTAGCCGCCGACGTAGATCCTCTCGTGTGCGAACTGCCCCAGCCGCACCACCTTCCGCACCCGCTGGCCGGCGGCGTCGGTGGCGTACCAGGCTTCGTCGCCGCTGTTCAGGAGCAGCACCTTCCGCACCTGGTCGCGGAAGTCGCGGACGACGTTCTCGCTTACCCCCGCGCGCAGGTGGGGCAGGAAGACCATGGCGCCGCGCTCGTTGTAGGTGTATTCGTCGTCGTAGGCCGAGGAGTTGCCGGGGATGCTGGTGGCGAGGAGCTGGTTGTTGTCGTCGTGGATGGTGTAGTTGCGGGTCCAGTTGCTGCCCGAGCTGGGGACGTGGTGCACCTGGGTGATGTTGCCGGCGGCGTCGTAGGTGGTGCTCTGGACGTAGGTGCGCAGGGCCGGGTTGCCGCCGTCAGGAATGGCGCCGGGGGCAGGCGGGGCGAAGGTGGTCTGCGCCATGCCGACCTTCTCGCGGCCGGTGGCCTGGACGAGGCGGTAGAGGCTGTCGTAGGTGAAGGTCTGGTCGGCGGTGACCTGGGTGTTGTCGAAGTAGAGGTCCTCCTGCGCCTCGTCCTCGATGCCGAGCACGTTGCCCACGGCGTCGTGGGTGTAGCTCAGGTCCTGGAGCGCCTCCGTGCTGCGCATGGTGAGCAGCCGGGTGAGCCAGAAGCGGTCCTCGTCGTACTCGTAGCTGGTCTCGGTGCCGTTGCCGTAGGCGATGGAGAGCCGCTGCCCCCGCGCGTTGTAGAGGATCTCCTCGACCACGGCCGCCGCGTCCAGCTCGATGCCAACCAGCTTGCCGCCCGGGTCGTAGCTGTAGGCGGTCACGCTCCCGTTGGGGGCGGTCTGCTCCACCACCCGGTCGAGCGCGTCGTACTCGGTGCTGACGGTGAACTCCTCGGCCGAGAGCGCGCCGTTGCTCGTCAGCCAGGTGTCGATGTCCTCCAGCGACTCCTCGTCGAGCAGCCCCTCCCAGTCGGCCTCGGTCTCGATGTCCTCGAAGACCCGGCGCACCTGCTCCACGACCCGCCCGCGGAAGTCGTAGGACATCCGCACCTCGCCGGCCGTGTCGTACTGCCGCACCGGGCGGCCCAGGCTGTGGGCGGGCCCGTCGCTGACGGCGTCGCCGAAGACGGTGGCCTGCACCTGGCGCTCGCCGCTGCCCTCGTCGACGAACAGGCCCACCGGCCGCCGCAGCGCGTCGTACTCGGTGCGCAATGCGAGGCCGCCGCTCTTCCAGGTCCGGCAAGGCTGCCCTGTCGCGTCGAGGAGCACCCTGGTCTCGCCGTCTCCCGAGCTGCCGTCGTAGCCCTCATCGGCGGCGCCGGTGAAGGCCGGCCGGCCGAGCAGGTCGAAGCGCTGGACCTGGATCGTGTTGCCGCGCGGGTCGATGACGGCGAGCACATTGCCCTGGACATCGAGCTGCACGCGCGTGACGTGCCAGGCGGTGCCGTCGGGGGTCTCCACCTGCGTGTACGCCCGACCGAGCGCGTCGAGATGGGTGGTGCTCGGCGTGTCCTCGTGGTCGCCGCCGCTCGTGTTGTCCTCCTCGTCGCGGAACTCGACCTTCCAGGGGGTGTAGCTCCAGGTGCGGGTGTGGCCGTCGGGGAGCGTGACCCGGATGTTGCGGCCGAGCGCGTCGTAGGCGTAGTGGACCGCCTTGCCGCTCTCGGTCAAGGCGCTGTCGGCCTCGTAGGCGCTCGTGGTCGAGAAGAAGGGCTCGAACTGCTTGACGATGTTGCCCTTGGCATCGAAGACCGTGCGCCCGGTGCCGATGAAGCGCGCCGTCTCGCCGTCGGGGGCGGCCTGGACCTTGGTCTGCACGACCGTGCCGCCGCCGTCGCTGTAGGTCCAGGACTCCTCCCAGTCCTCGCCGCCGTACGCGCGCAGGACGCGGGCGTGGACCGAGGCGGGCAGCGTCTCGGTGTCGTAGGCGAAGTCGGCGGAGTGCTCCTCCTCGCCGTCGCCGTCCGTCCCGTTGCGGACGGCGGTCGTCAGCACCCGGCCCAGCGGGTCGAAGGTGGCGACGGTCTGGGTGCCGTTCTCGTCGGTGAGCGAGAACGGCGACAAACGCTGGTAGTCGGTCTCGGCGGTGACCGTCAGGCCGGCGGGGTTCTCGACCTCGGTCAGGACCAGCGCGTCGTCGTCCCAGGTCAGTGCGGTGATGTTGGCCCAGGCATCGTGGTGCGCGATGGGCTGGTAGAAGGCGAGCGGGTCGTAGACCAGGCGACCCGAGGGCAGCCAGGCGTCGTCGTCGAGTAGGAGGTAGCCAGCCTCTTCCAGCTCGGCCGGACCGACCCGCGTTTCGAACAGCTCGGCTTGCAGGGCCTCGGGGAAGGCGAGGGCCAGGCGCTGGTAGACGAGCGCCCGCAGACCGGCCTGCCCCAGGGGCAGCGCCCCGCTGAGGTCGTCAGTGGCGTAGGTGGTGCGCTCTTCGGAGAGCGGACGCAGCTCACCCTCGCCTATGGCCGTGTCCACCGTCGCGGCGGATGGCGGGCTCTCGTCGGTCCAGGCGGGCGGATCCCGCAGCTCCCAGCTTCGTTGCCGGGCCGGCAGGCCCAGGCGCCACAGGTCGTCGGTCACGACCCGGTCGTCCTGGTGGATGACCTCGACTTGCTGCACGACGACGTGCAGAGCGAGCTGCTCCGCCTCGTGGCCGGTCCCCCGCCGTGGGTAGGCGATGGTCGCGGTGCGCAGGGGCGTGCCGTAGGTGTCGGTCTCCAGGACCAGCGAGTCCTGCACGCGCGGATCGGTGGCCTCGCCCACTGGCTGGTCGTAGGCCGAGCTGCGGGTGCGGATCTCGTCGACACGGAAGGCGTCGGGTTGCAGGGCCACGACGGCGTAGCCCTGCTCGGTGATGGTGTAGAGGTGGGACAGGTTGCCCGCGCCGTCCTCGGCGAAGACCTCCTGGCGAAGGACTCGGCCCTTCAGCGCGCGGTACGCCTCGCGGCGGCTGGAGCCCGCGTCCGTGGGGACGGTGGGCTCGGCGAGGTGGGGCGCGTCGAAGAACTCCTCCTGAAAGGCGGCGGCCAGGGTGCGGCGGGGGATCCAGGCGCCGGTGTGGGTCCAGGTGCGCGTGCGCACCGGCGGCGGCCCGGCGACCCCGGGGACCGTCTCGGTGTCCCAGTGCTCGACCATCCCGAATCCGCGGAACTCGCGTTCCTCGCCGTCAAAGAAGCCGTGGTGCCAGGCGTAAGTCTCCACCCGCTGCCAGCCGGTGACGCTGTCTGTGTGCTCGACTCGGCTGAGGCACTGCACCGGGAAAGGCAGCCGCGTGGCCCAGGGCCGCCCGGCGCGGCGGTCGGCCAGGTAGAAGTGGGTCGATGGCGTGTACAGGAGCGTGGTGGAGCGCCCGAGCCCGTTGTCGTGTTGCTTCATCAGCCAGGGCTTGCCTTCGCTCATCAGCTTGACGAAGTGCAGCGCGCGGCCCCGGCCGTGCAGGAAGGGTGCTGACCAGATCAGGCAGGCGGTGCCCTCGCCCAGCAGGTCGGTGATCTGCACGTCGTGCGGTCGGGCCGCTGCGGGGATGTGCGGTAGCTCGGCCGGCGCCGACCAACCGTTGCCTGCCTCGTTGAACCAGATCCGCACGCCCTTGGGGCCGATGTAGATCAGGTCCGTAGGGCCGCTGCCGTCGACATCCGCCAGGCGGATCCGGCTGGGGTCGAACTGATCGGGGCTGTCGAAGCGCGGCGCGCCCTTCATGTGGATGCGCGGCCCAAAGCGACCGTAGCCCAGGTTGGGCCAGTAGCTGATCGAGCCGTTGAGGATCCGCACCACGTCGGACAGCCCGTCGCCGGACATGTCGGCGAAGTGGTAGTGCGCGCCCTGTCGAGAGAGCAGGAAACTCGGGCCCAGGTCGTCGTTCTTGGGCATCGGGATGCGCAACGGGGCGGCAAAACCCTCGCGGCCCTTGGCGGGGTACCAGACCAGCGTGTCGCCCTCGGTGACCAGCAGGTCGGCGTGGCCGTCGCCGTCGAGGTCGACCAGGCGAATGTCGGCGCCGTCCAGGCGGGCGGAAGGCAGCGAGCGGAAGGAGCGAAAGGGGCCCCAGCTCCCTTCGGGGGTGCGCGACTGGAAGCCGGCGTGCCCCGGGCGAATGACCACGACATCGAGGTTGCCGTCCCCATCGAGATCCACCAGCCTCGTCCCCGGCGCGTTCAGCTCGACGTTGGGGCGCTGGGCGGAGGAGCGCGCCAGGGCGAAGGCGCCCTGGCCCTCGTTGCGCTTGTAGGACCAAAGCTTGCCCTGGCCGCTGAGCAAGCCCGTCAGCCCCTCACCGTCCAGGTCCACAAACTGCCAGGCGCGCATGTCCAGGCCCAGGGGCAGCTCGTCCAGGCCGGTGACCGGGCGGATGGTCGGGTCGATGGTGGGTTCAGCGTAGGAGAACCTGGCCTCGGGTAGCGAGGCGCGCTCGTAGCCATCGCCGGTCCAGGTCCAGCCCTGCACCTGCACGCCGGCCAGGGTGGTGACCGTGGGGCGCTCGTCGTAGCGGAAACGCAGCGCCCGCACGACGCTGGCCAGCGGTGCATCTTCCTCGTCGACCCGGATCTGCGCGAAGGAGTGGAACATCAGCGCCCGCCGGCACAGGCGCCGGCAGCGGATGTCGAAGCGGCTGCGGAAGGTCGAGAAGGGATCGGCCCGACCGGGCCAAATCTGCTGGGGGGCCAGGGTCGGATCGTCCTCGTCGTGGTCGCCGTAGTCGAAGACGAGGTGAAAGCGGAACTGGCCTTCACCCCCGGCGGCATCGGGGTTCTGCCCCATCACCGTGTTGCCGTAGGAGACACGCTTGAGGTAACGGTATACCGCGCTGCGACGTTTCTCGGCGGGATGCGACTCCAAGCCCAGCCCGTCTTCGGCCAGGTACTGGTAGGAGATCACGTTGCCGCGCTCGTCGCGCTCCTCCTCCAGCAGCCACTCGAACACGCGCCGCGGCTCGGCCGGGTCCACCACGCGGGCGTTGTCGCTTCGGCCGTAGAGGCGGACCCCGTTGTCCCGGGAGTTGGTCCGCCAGAAGGTCCGCCGGTCGCTGTTCCGCCGCCAGCGCTCGATGTGGGCGAAGCCTCCCTCGACCCGGGGACGAAAACGATCGACGGTGTAGCCCTCGTCGTCCAGGGTGGCCGTGCGCGAGGCCGGGACCCACTGACCCTCAACCTCTTCGCGAAGCGGCACCAGGTCCTCGGCGTCCGAGAGGACGAAGACATCGGTGCTCAGGTAGCGGGGCAGGCCCTTGTCGGTCTTGCATCGGATGGAGGGCACCGTCAGGCGCCAGCCCAGGCCGAACGGCCCGTTGCCCCCGCCGGAGTCGTAGGACAGCCCAAGGGCCGGCGTGACACCCTGCCGGCCTTCCGACAGCGGCAGCGGAACGGACAGCGAGGCGGTCCCGGTGACCGGGCTCGCGCTGAACTTCTCCCCGATACCGCCGATGGCCCCTCCTCCCTTGGGCAGGGTGACCGTGGGGGCTTGCTGGCGGAAGTCCTCCCGCAGCAGCCCCCCCGGGCCGCGACCCGGGGCGGGGTTGCGCTCCAGGGTCCCCGGCCGTCGGGGCGGGCGAGGCGGATCGGAGGGTTCGAAGGCCATCAGCTCACCTCTTGCCAGAGTGCGGCGAGAGAGGAGCACCGTGAGCTCGATGCAGTTTCGCCCCGGATGGTGTCAGTCCATTGCGTTGCCGGAAGCGCTCTCCACGCAAGCTGGGCTCTATCGGAGCTTCGAAGGCATGTGCGTCAACAACCATCAGGCGCTCTCCATCTCATTGAACCGGACTCTACAATGGGCGAGGCGCCCCGTTTGTGATTCTTCACGGCCAAGGTCTCGAATTGCACTGAAGGTGGCACATGAAGGACTGCGAGCGGCGGACACGCAGGTTGGCCACCACGTAGGGCAGGAGGGCCGAGCCGCCACGCAGCGCTCTCCGGATTCGTGGCGCCGCTGGGGCTTCCCACGGGTCACGAAGGCGATCTTCGTGCCAAGGTCTGCAACCCCCGGCTCACCGCCGCTGCGGACACCCCCTCGCCCCGCGCCAGCTCGGACTGGCTCGCGTAGACCCCCTCGTCCAGCATCCGCCGCCAGGCGCGGGCTCGCGCCCCCGGCTCGGTGCGCGTGGGCTTCGGCGGGGCCGGCTTCTCCTCACCCGGCGGGGTCCAGCCCTTCGTCGGTTTCACCTCGGGCGCCTCAACGCGGATGCGGAACTGCGGGCATGGTGGGTTGGTCCAGCTCCTGAAGTCCCAGGACCGCGACACCAACAACCCCGGCGCCCAGATGGACATGGGGCCCGAGGAGATCCTGCTGCTCATCAGCCGGAACCCCGAGCAGACCCGTGCCCGACTCGAGGCCGTGCGCGCCCAGCGGGAGGCCGACGCGAAGAAGAAGATCGCCAGCGAGGCGAGCAAGCTGCTGCGCGCCATCAACGCGCGGTTCCGGGGTGCGGAGCGGAGCAAGGACCCGACCGAGGCCGCCCGCCTGCGCGGCGAAGCCGAGGAGCGGCTGAAGCACCTCGCCCGCATGAACCCCGAGGCCTGGCCCTGGGCCCAGAACGCCGCGGTGGTGCGCGAGCGCCCGGTGCTCGTGCCCGACGGCGGCGGACCGGTCTACGAGGGCCTGCGCGTGGGCATCCCGAGCGCCTGGAACGCCGAGAAGATCGAGTACGTCGAGTTCGGCCAGGTCAGCCGCGACGGGCAGATCGCCATCCGGGCGGCCGGCGAGGCGGCCTGGAGGCTCGTGAAGTCCGACGACGTGCGGCTCTCGGCCCTCAAGCCCGAGCACTACGGCGCCGACTGGCCCGTCGACGAGGAGGGCTTCACCGTGCGGGCCATTGAGCAGCACGCGGAGAACCGGCTCCGCTACCAGGGCGACTGGCCCGGCATGGGCTGGCACCAGGCCCCGGAGGGCTGGGTCGAGCGGCTGTGGGGGCAGCTCGGCGAGCGCATCGTCAGCGCGCTGGCGAAGGTGTCCTACTTCAACGCCCAGGCCCAGCGCATCCCCGTCATGGCGCCCGCCGGGCTGCGGATCGTCAACGCTGGGGCGGCCTCGGGCACGTCCGAGATCACCGTGTTGTCGCCCACCGAGGCCGGCTGGCGGGCCTTCCTCGCCGCCGCGCCCGGGTCGGGGCTCAAGTTCGGCGAGCTGGCCGAGGCCGGGCGCTGGTGGTGGGGGCGGGCGGTCCCGCGCAACCTGCTCAGCGGGGCTGAGGACGAGGGTGAGGAAGCGCTCGGGGAGGCGGCCTGATGCCCGCGCCCGCGCTCCTGCTCGGTGGGGCCGGTGGGCTCCTGCTGCTGCTCGCCGCCGCGGCCCCCCGCTCGGCCGAGGCCCGGGTGCGCGGGCCCTCGTCCTGGCCCCTGCCCCCGCTGTCCGCGCGCTGGCTGCGGCTCTCCTCGCCCTTCGGCTGGCGCATCCACCCCATCCACGGCGATCGCCGCCACCACGACGGGCTCGACCTGCCCGCCCCCGAGGGCACCCCCGTCGCGGCGCCCGAGGCCGGTATCGTGGACCGTGTGGACCACGCCGGGGCCGGTCGCGGCGAGATCAACGGCAACGCCGTCTTCGTGAAGTCGGCCACTCGGCGTTGGGCCTTCCTGCACCTGTCGCGGGCGCTCGTGGCCCCCGGTGCCCGGGTCCTGGCTGGGCAGACCATTGGTCTGGTGGGCAGCACCGGGCGCAGCACCGGCCCGCACCTGCACCTCCAGGTCTACGACGCCGCCGGGCGCCTCGTAGACCCGGCGCCCCTGTTCGCGGCAGGCACCTTCACCGCCAAGGCGGTCGCGTGATCGTCGCCGCCACCATCGGACACGCCGGGCGGCCCTCGCGCTGGGCGGATCGCGGCGCGGTCTTCGAGGGCGTCGAGGAGACCTCGGCCGTGCGCCGCTACACCGACGGGCTCGACCGTGAGCTGCGCCGGATGGGCCACTGCTGCGTCCTGCTCTCCGATGGCGAGTACCGCGACCAGTGGGGCCGCGCCGACGGGTACCGGGCCGGGGTCTACCTCAACTGCCACGTCAACGCGGGCGGCGGGGACCGGGGGCTGGTGCTCCACGACCACCGCAGCGCGAGGGGTCGGGCGTTGGCCGAGACCGTCGCCGCCGAGCTGGACCGGGCGCTGGGCTGGCCCTGCCAGGCGCGGGCGTGCCGGCCGGACACCAACGGGGTGCCCCGGGACGCGGACTTCTCCGAGGCGTTCGGGACGATCGCGGGAGTGCGGGCGGTCGCGCTGTGCCTGGAGCCGTACTTCCTGGATGGGCCGCGCCGGGGGGAGTTCTTGGGGCGGCTCGACGAGGTGGGGGCGGCGGTGGCGCGGGGGATTGATGGTTGGGCGAGGGCGGCGTGATGCAAAGCCTACTTCCCGTTCTCGACCGTACCGTGCTTCTCGAAAAGGTCCCGAACCTTCTCCCACGAGAGTTCCTTCCCGTAGGTCTTATCCTTCGGAATCCACACGACGCGGGCCTTGCAAACCTTGAGTCGCCCCATGAGGTCGTCGCCGTCGCGAACGGCGAACTCAACGCCCCTGTTGCCTGGCTCCACCTTGTGGGCAGGGATTGTCCCGGTCACCTTCTTGGCTGCCATTGTCACATCCTCCTTGCGGGTCTTGTGGGTGAGGGATGGAACGCTACCACGGTCGCGGCGACCACGTGGCTCGACGCGGCATGAGCGCGCAGGGCGTCCTGGAAGTCTTCGCCGGAACCGGCGGCGCCTCCCTCGGTCTGCACCGAGCCGGCTGGGCCCACCTCGCCTGCGTCGAGCGCGACCCCTCCGGAGCCGCCACGCTGCTGGCCGCCGGCTTCCCCGCCGTCGAGGCCGACGCCCGCGACGTGGACTTCGCCGCCTTTCGAGGCCGCGTGGCGCTGTTGTGGGCCTCGCCTCCTTGCCAGCCCGGAAGCACCGCGGGCCAGCGGCGCGGCGCCGCCGACGAGCGCGACGGCTGGCCCGTCACCCTGGCCGCCATCGACGCCTGCCGGCCCACCTGGTTCCTCGCCGAGAACGTGCTCGGCTGGAGCTACCACCTGGACCTCTGCGGGGGCGGGCACGCCGCGTGCCCCGCCTGCCACCTCGAAGGCGTCGCCGCCGAGTTGGCCCGCCGCTTCCCCTTCTCCGGTCGGTGGCGCCTGGACGCCGCCGACTACGGCGTTCCCCAGCGGCGCCGCCGGCTCCTTCTCTGGGCCGGGCCCCTGCCCCTGGACCCCGAAGGCCCCGCTCCCACCCACGCCCACCCCGAGGCGGCCGAGGGCCTGGGCCTGCGCCCCTGGCTCACGATGGGCGAGGCCATCGGCGACACGCTGCACCGCGGTACCTGCGACCGCCGCGCCTGCTACCCCTGCGACGAGGACCACGGCCGCGCCTGTTCCGAGCCCTCGCGCCTCGACCGTCCCGCCCCCACCGTGACCACCGCCGAGGAGAAGGGCACGCGGGCCAACGCGGTCGCGAACTGGAGCTTCAACGGCGGGCCTGACCGGGCCTCTGACGCCGCCTTCCTCGTCGCCGGCATCCGCCGCATCGACCTGGACGAGGGCCTGCGCCTCCAGGGCCTCCCCTCCGACTGGCCCCTCCAGGGCACCGTCCACCAGCGGTACACCCAGGTCGGCAACGCCGTCCCGCCCGCCCTCGCCGAGGCCGCCGGGCGCCTCGTGCTCGCCGCGCACCGCGCCTGGTTGGCCCTCCAAGCCGCCGGGGTGGACGGCGCCGAGCTGGCCCACGCGCTGCGACGGGGTCGCGTGTCCGTCCCCGGGAGGGTCGCTGCATGACGTGCTCCTGCTCTCACCCCGTCCCCGCGCCCGGCGCCGAACCCAAGGCCACCGGCCGGGTCCGCATCGACCGCGCCGCCCTGCGCCAGGAGCTGGCCGGAGTCGCCGAGGTCCGCGAGGCCATGACGAGCAAGCTGGCCGGCCGCCCCTCCGCGAACGTGGGCACCCTCTGGCTCCTGCTCACGCGCTCGGTCTACAGAAGCGGCGATCTTCCCTGGCTTGCCACGAGGGAGGCGGCTCAAAATGGACTTGACGCGGCAAGAGCAGCGATCCGCGCCCGCCAGATCAAGGCCGGCGAGGGCCGCTTTGAGGTCACCTGGGACGCCGCCGCGGGCTCGTTGACCTGGGCGGACAACGGGATCGGCATGAGCGCCGAGGACATCATCGGGAAGTTCCTGGCTATCGGCGAGAGCGGCAAGCGGGACGCCGACGACTCCGGCCAGGCCGCCGGGGGCTTCGGCGTGGCGAAGGCCGTGATCCTCGGCGTGTCCCGCTCCTTCAAGTGGTCCATGCACACCCGCGACAACCTCGCCATCGCCGACGGCATCGACCGGGACGTGCAGGTCTACGATGCCCCGCCGCGCCAGGGGACCTCGCTCACCGTCCATGACATCGACCCCGAGCTGGTCCGGTATTGGGACCGCGCCCGCGGCGTCCACGTGGACATCGAGGACCGGCTGCGCGAGCTGCTGGCCGCCAACGATCTGCCCGGCTTCACCTTCGTCTTCAACGGCGAGGAGGTCCGCCCGATGTTCAGCCGGCGAGGCGGCTCCCGCGTCGCCGTCGAAGGCTCCTGGGGCGAAGGAACCTCGGCGGCGGTCAAGGCGTACCGCCGCCCGCCCGGGGATCGTGGCGGCGCCTGGTACCTGCGCCTCAACGGCCTGTTCCAGGTCAAGTTCCCTGCCCAGCGCGGAAACCTCAAAGCGGACGTAGTGATCGACTTGACCACTACAGTCCGGCCGGGGCATCGGGGCTACCCCTTCAATGCTGCGCGCGACAGCCTCCAGGACCGCGCCGCCTGGACCTTCGCCGATCTCGTCGAGGAGGTCGAGAAGGAGTCGGAGTCGGTGGGCGCCTCGGAGGAGGACGAGTTCATCGACCCCGAGGGCGACGACGACAGCGAGGGCACCGGCGCCGACATCGCCGCGCAGATGGCCGACGCCTTCGCCGACGCCGATGTGCGCCGGGCCATCGCCGAGGCCGCCGGGGGCATCCTCGACTTCTACGTGGAGCAGTCGAAGTACGCCGGGATCGAGGAGCCCGTCGCCTCGGCCGCGCCCCGCGGCACCAAGGCCAGCCCCGCCGACGAAGAACCGCGCCGAGGCTGGGTGCTGCCCGCTGGCATCGCCGCCGCGCGCGAAGCCCAGGTCGAGCCCGACATCGAGGCCCCCTCCGAGGTGGCGGCGGCCCGAGTGCTGCGCGCCGTGCTCACCGAGGCCGACGCGGCGGGCCGGGCCGCGGGCGGCGCGCTCGCCGTCGTCGTCACCGAGGAGGTGGACCAGGCCCTCCGTCGCGCCGAGGTCGGCCAGCAGCTCGACGGCTGGCAGACCCAGGCCGTCGAAGCCGCCATCGACCGCGCTGCCGAGGCAGCCCTCGCCCCCGGCGGCGGCGGGCTGCTCCAGGCCGTCGCAGTCTCCAAGGCCCACGGCGCGCTGGACGCGCTCACCCCGAGCTGGGCCCGGTCGCTCGACAAGGCCGAAGGCCGGCGCGTGCGCAACCCCTTCGGCCGCTTCGCCGGCCTGCGCATCGCGAAGAAGACCTACGACCGGGGACGCGCGTACCGGTTCAAAAAGGGCTACGCGAAGTGGGTCCCCTACTTGCTCGCCTGGGACGGCACCCTGCGCCTGGTCGCCTCCGAGGCCCGCATCCGCCGCGCCTTCCGGCCTGGCTTCGTGCTCGACGATGGTGTGGTCGGCGAGGCCATCGAGCGCCCCGGCCCGCGCCGGTTCATCTTCATCCACCCCGACCGCTTCGCCCAGGTCGTGAAGGCCCACCGCGAGCGGCCCCTCGCCATCGCCGCGTTCTTGCACGGGATCGCCGTCCACGAGCTGAGCCACCTCGATGGCAGGATGGGGTTGGGCCACGACGAGTCCTTCATCGCGGCGCGAGAGGACCTGGGGGCAGCAACGGCGCACCTCCTGCCCGCCATCGCCGTGCTGGTGAGCAAGCTCCTACGTCTGCCCGAGGCGCCCAGCCCGGACGCCCGGCGCGCGGCGAAGCTGGTGCGGCAGCTCGACCAGGCCCGGACCGCGGTGAAGGAGCAGCGGGCAAGGATCGCCGCCCTGGAACGCGAGCGGGAGCGGCTGCGGGGAGCGGCGCCGGCTCCGCGTGGCGGGCTCGACGCCGAGCGGCTGCTCGACGCGGCGGCGGCTGCGCTGCGGGCGAACCCGCCGGCCGGTGTGGATGCCGAGTACGTCGATGCCTTCCTCGGCCGGCGGCGGGGGGAGCTGGTGGCGGTGGTGCGGGGGGCGTTCTCCCGCTGAAGCGCAGGCGGTAAGCGAATCGTCGGGCCCGTGGACCCCCCTTGTGGTACTCGAAGCCCATGGCCACCTCGAAGCCCACCAAGCCCCGCGCCGCGCTCTACGTGCGGGTCTCTACCATCGGCCACGGCCAAGACGTGGGCCTCCAGGTTGACGAGCTGCGCCAGGTCGCCGAGCAGCGGGGGTGGGAGATCGCGGGGGTCTACGAAGATTCAGGGGTGAGCGGGGTCAAGACCTCGCGCCCCGGACTCGACCGTATGCTCGCCGACGCCCAGGCTGGCAAGCTCGACATCGTGGCCGTCTGGAAGCTCGACCGCCTCGGGCGTAGCCTCCAGCACGTCCTAGCGACGCTAGATCAGCTCAATGCCCAGGGGGTCGCCTTCGTCTCGCTCCGCGACCAGGGCCTCGACTCCACCACGCCTGCCGGGCGCCTCTTCACCGCCATGATCGCCGCCTTCGCGGCCTTCGAGCGCGACCTCATCCAAGAGCGCGTCGTCGCTGGCATCCGCCGCGCCCAGGCTGCCGGGAAGCACTGCGGCCGGCCGCGCATGGAGATCGACCTACGGCCCGCCGTGGCGCTGCTCCGGGAGGGGCGGGGGCTCAAGGACGTGGCCCGGATCCTCAAGGTGCCGCGCGCCACCCTGCGTCGCCGGCTGGAGGAGGCCGGGCAGTGGCCGGTGGCGCGGGAGGCCGGCGAGCGGGAGGCAGCGTAGGGTCCAGAAGGCCACTCGCGCCGAGGGCCTCCAGGAGGGCGGTTCCGGGGTCCACAAGGCGGGGCCCGAACGGGGTCCGGAAGGAGGTGGATCTCAACCACGCCGGCCCGAATCAGCTCGCCTCCAGGTTGCGGATCCACTGACCGAGGCTGATCAACCTGCCTTCGTTGATGTGCTCCAAAAGATCGTTGGCCTTCGCGCGCGTCTTCAACGAGTGTACTGCCACCAGGGCCTCGGGATTCATGTGAACCACCGCATCGAACATCAGGCGATGTCCATGACGGCGTCGACATGCCGCCACCAGCCGGGCTGCGTCGAACTCGTTGGTCAAGAACACGAACGAGAACGGTTGCCCGTCGAACTCCATGCGCGAATACGTGTCCAGGTCGATGGTGAACTGCTCCTCGCGATCGGCCCGGACGCTCCACTTGACCGTGGCGAGCGACCGATGGCCGGTAGTCTTCGAAACCACCGCCAAGTCCACGGCTCGCGCCTTCTCGTGCTTGGGTGGCTCGCGAAAGCCAGGCAAGTCGTGCAGGAGGGCGCGATTGTGAACCTCCAGCGAAGACGCGCCCGCGCACTCGCGGATGACCGAGGCCAGCGTGTCCTCGAAGCCTTCGCCGAGCAGGTTCTTGCGCTTGTTCTCGCGGTACAGGTCCTGTGTGACCGTGTCGATGATTTCCGACACCAGTGCCTCGCTCGGAGCGGTTCCATAGTGCTGAGCGAGCATTGCGGAGATGTTCTCGATGAGGTCCGGATCCCCCGTGGCGTCGGGCATGTCCGCGTCGAAGTCAGCCCGTTGGCGTAGCGCGTTCTTTCGGCGCTTGTCTTTCTCCTCAGCCTCCACGACAGCCAGGATCGAGATCACACCCTTGAACAGGATGTCGATCTCGCGATGCAGGGTTCGCGGTGAAGACCCAAGAGCGGCCGAAAGCCATGCGTGGAAGGCCATGCTCCGGTCGTACCAATGGCGACCGGGCTGGGACTTGTCGCTCTCGTAGCAGTGGGCGAGGGAGGTGGTGGGGTCGATCCACATCAGCAGTCGGTAGACGTGCTTCCAGGCATCCTCTGGCGTCACCACCCCGACCGAATCCAGATACTGTCGGATCAGAAACCGCCGGCTCTCGGCTCCAAAGGGCCGTTCCAGGAGATCTTGCGGGTACATCACGCCGTCCGGGTCCGAGCGTTCTCTGCCTCGACGAGCGCCCCCTGCAGTGTGCAAGCAATCGCATAGGCGAGAAGCGGCGGGACCGCGTTTCCAACCTGCCGGTACCGGCTGTGGGCTGCGCCACCGTCGATCCGGCCAGGCAATGCGCCCTTCCGCGCGTCGGTCGTGAACGTAAACCGGTCGGGGAAGCTTTGAAGTCGCGCGAACTCACGGACGGAAAGGGCGCGAGGCACCGCGTAGTGGTAGGCGGCATCGGCCTTCGTGTTCAAGGTCCACGCCCAGATCCCACGGTGGAGCCGTCGATATGCATAGTAGTGCTTCCGAGTCAGCTTGCCAGAGCCGTTGTGCTGGCCCCACTTCTCGCCGGTGATGTAGCGGGCCTGGAGGTTCTCGGGCAGGTCTCGATAGTTCCCTCCGTCTGGAATCGCCCTGAGGCGGAGCCTGGTATCTTCAATCATCCGGGGCACTTGGACGTTGGTCAGGATGTGCGATGACGAGTCCCTCATCCGTCGCTGGTACTCAGACTGTGGTGCGGCGAGCTGAGAGTAGGGCAAGGAGTCCGCGCGGTTGCCCGCCTTTAGGCCATGAAGGTCACTGATCGCCTGCTCAACCGTTGTGACGGAAGTGTTGTTGGGATCTTCCAGCGCCAAGCGGTCCTGCATCTCGCCGCTGCTCGTCACGACGTACTCGACCTTGCCCCCTATCATCGTTCGCACAAGCGCAGTTCGCTGCACAGCACCGGTCCCCTTCACCTCGGGCACCTCGAAGCCAAGGTCTCTCCTCACCCCGATGAAGATCAGCCGCTCTCGTGTCTGAGGGACACCGAAATCAGCGGCGTCCAGCTTCTTCGATCGAACCGAGTACCTGCCGCCGATGGCGAGGTCTTCTTCGATCTGATCGCGCACGCCCATCTGGTCCATGCCGGGCACGTTCTCCATCACGAACATGGCGGGCTGGAGCGCCTGTACGATCGTGACAAACTCGCGGTAGAGGCTGTTCCGGCCGTCGTCGATGAGCCGTACGTGGTTGCGGACCTGAGAGAACGCTTGGCAGGGAGGGCCACCGACAACGACCTCGCAACCGGCCGCCACCTCCATGATCCGCTTGCGCACGGCTGCCTGGCGAACATCGCCGCAGATCGCTTCTGCCTCGGGGAAGTTGTGGGCGTAGGTCGCGACTGCATCGGGGTCGTGATCGACGCCAGCCACGATGGTGCAGCCCGCTTGCCGGAAGCCCTCGGACAGGCCACCTGCACCGCAGAAGAGATCGACGACCTTGAACTTCAGGGGAGGGAGGATGGTGGGCATGGGCTCGCGGAGAGGAGTGGGGATGATGTGGCGGGAGTTGTCGGGGGCGTGGATGGAGGAGCTGGGGGACCAGGGCAGCGCGGCATCGAAGTCCATCTCGATCCTATCACGATCAGGGGGCGGCGCGCCGCCTGCCGCGGTGGACCCGCGACGGGTTGATGGCCTGGAACGCTGAACGTCCGACGTCGACATGGGCCCGAGTGCAGCCTGCGCGGGCGTGACCGGAGGTCCGTGCTGGCGCACGGGGAGGGCGCGGCAACGACCTCCGCAGGGTCAGGAGTCGAACATGACCCTCTCCAGTGCCCCGATGGCAGACCTGGCAGACCTTGGCAGACCTCACGATCCGGCAGGTCTGCCATCCGAGGATCAGCCTGCCATCGATCTTCCAGAGCCGATGGCAGACCTGGCAGACCTCGCCCCCGCCGCCATACGCGCGCGCGTACATTTTTCTGGAGGAGTCCGGCCGGTCGTCGGGGTCGGGAGACCGGCGGAGGAGGAGCCGAGTCCTCGAAATTAAAAACGCCGGATCACGAAGGGGGGCGGCCAGCTCCGCGCAAGGTCTGCCATCGGCAACAAGTGTGGGTATCAGCGCAGCTATTCGTGGCAGACCTACCGAGAGCTGAGGTCTGCCAAGGTCTGCCAGGTCTGCCATCCACCGAGGGCCGCCTCCGACGCGGTGGCCGGGCCGCCGCCGGGCTAAGATCCGCTCGCACGCGGCGTCGCTGGCGCTTCGTGCCCCGCCCTCGCTCCCGCAAACCACTCCGCCCGCAGCCCCACCTCCCGCCTCCGCGAGGCCCCCCATGAGCCATCGCCTCGACTTCCGTCGCCTGACCCGGCCCGACGTACTCGCCAAGATCGAACCCCAGCGCCTTCGGGGCTTCCTGCGCCAGGTCGGCGGTTCCTACGTCGCCGACTCCATCGACCTCTCCGCGAACCCGCTGCCCTTGACCGACGTGGCCGAGCTGCTGGGCACGCCCGGGGAGGGCTACCCCGACAGCCTCGTGGACGCGCTCTACCACGCCGTCGACTTCGGGAAGGACAGCAACGCCTACGACGCCCTGTGCTTGGCCGCCGAGCAGGCGGGCTTCGCCACGGTGCGCGATGAGGCCGGGGCCAAGATGACGCCCGAGGATCTCGTCGTGGCGCTGTGGCTCGTCGAGCGGGGGCAGGAGCTGGTGCGGACGGTCCACGCCCAGCACTGCTCGGCGAACCCACGCTCCTTCGAGTCCTTCTACCCGAAGGACGAGGCGCCCGAGGTCACCCCGGACTTCGGCGCGGCTGCGCTCAAGGCCATCATCAACGACCTGGACGACTTCTACGACGAGAAGCGGGGCGCTCGCGGCGTCCGGTTGATCCCGGTGTCCAAGGGGCCCGCCACCTGGCTCATCGTGCGGCAGCCGGCCCCCTGGGAGCGCCGGGTCTACATCGGCGACGACGGCGGCGACGAGATGAAACAGGGCCACCCCGAGGACTACGACGTCCTGATCTACCACCCCGACCGGCGGGAGCTGAGCGTCCACGCCAAGAGCAAGTCGGAGACCACGAAGTACCGGGAGGTCGTCGGGCTGCACGCCTTCGGCGACAAGGACCGCTTCTCCGAGGCCGGGCGGGTGAGCCTGGAGCCCTTGCGCACCCTGGGCCGGGGCGCCCTTGTCGTGGACCACATCGACGGCATCCACAAGATCACCCTGGTCGAGATCGGGTTCCAGTGGAACTCGGTGGTCCACGACCGCATGACCCGGCGTTCCGACGACCTGTTCGTCACCTTCGACCAGGTCAAGATGCCCCGCGGGCGGATCAGCCACGCCGCCTTCAAGGTCGAGTTCATCCGCGGCAAGCCGGCGCCGTCGGTTCGGGTACACGCGGGCGCCCGCACCAGCTACGACCGGGACGCGACCCACGACTGCGTCAAGGAGTGGCTGGTGGACCGGGGCTTCCTGCGGCTGCGGGGGAGGGTCCCACCCGCCGCGCTGGTCAACCTCTGGCGGGCCCTGGCCGACGAGGCGGACGCCGTGATGACGCGCGCCGAGTGGGACGCGCTGTTGGGGGAGGGGGCGGGGCCGGCCGCAGGACTGCTCCAGCCTGTTGGCGGGCCCGCGCCGACCCACCCTTGCGGCCTCGGCCCCGGCCAGGGTTGCCGCATGGTCTTCCAGGACCGCGACGACGACGGCGTCAGCACCTACCGCTGTGGGGACCAGCCCACGCGCTGCGAAGGCACGGCGCTGAGCAAGGGCAAGGCGGCCGGGTACTCGCTGAACCTCGTGGGGCTCGCCCAAGTGCTCGGCGACGCGGTGGGGGCGGAGGGCGACATCGAGGCGCCGCCGGAGCCCGGCGTGCGGATCTGGGCGCTGGGGACGCGCCGCATCGGCGGGACGACGGTCGACTTCTGGTTTTCGCCCGGCGCTGCCGAGGCCGAGCTGATCGCCGCCGTGAACGTAGTCCGCAGCCGCCGCTCCGCTGGCCTGTCCTGCCTGCTGGTGTCGTCCGTCGCGGCGGTGCCAGGCCGAGTCCTGGATGTCGCGCGCCTCGATGCAGTGCTCGTGCTGGGCCTCGACAAGGCGGGCTCCGTCGCGGGGGGAGACCTGGCGGTGGACCTGTGGCCTCTCCTCGACGCCCACCGGCGGACCCTTCGGGACGCCGACCCCACCGCCTTCTGCGGGGACCGCTTCGACCTGGTCCTCGACCCGGCCCGGGATCGGTACTGGTGCTTCGGGCGGCCGGTGACCTTCGGGAAGCGCGAGCAGCCCGCCCGCCTCCTCCTGCGCGCCCTGGCCCGCGACCCGGGCGTGGCGGTGAGCTTCGAGGAGCTGCAAGCCGCCCATCCCGACGTGGTCGCTCCGACCTCGCGAGCGTCCTGGCCGCAGTACCGCCAGAAGCTGATGAAGGCCCTGGCGTCGGGCCGCAAGAAGGCCGACCCCGACCTGCCCGAGGACCTGGTCGAGTCCACGACGGGCGGCGGCTACGTTCTCCGGGTCCCGCCGAGCCGAGTCGAGTGGTGGTCGCGGGAGGCGTCGCCGATGAACGGATGATGAACGAAACGGCGCCCACCGTTCATCGAGTGTTCATCAGGTAGCAGGCCGATCATCGAGTAGGAATGGACACGGAACCCGCCCGTGTCCAACGCCCCGCCAACCCCCGCCCCGTCGCGTCGCCGGCCCTCCCCTGGGAGGTCCGCGTGAGCCGTCGCGCGCCCCGCAACACCCTGGCCCAGGAGGTCGCCGGCCCCGTCCGCGCGGCCTTCGAGCCCCGGTACGGACGCGCGCTCGGCGACGACGAGGTGGAGGAGATCGTGGGGACGTTCCGACGGTTCAACGACGTCCTGGCCGCCTGGGACGCCGAGGACCGCGCGGGGCTGGGACCGGGCGGCGTCCGTGCTGCCAACGACCCTCCACCCCGGAGCCACGATGCCCCGCCTGACCCTGCGCCTGTCCCTCCAGCTCTCCCTGAGCCGCCGCCGCCCCCCGCCGCCCTGGGAGGCCGGCGCCGCTGACCTCGACGACGCGGCGAACGAGCCGCCCGTCTTCGTGACCGCGGCGGACATCGCCGCCCGCACGGGTGTCCACGAGAACCTGATCGTGGCCATCGCCCAGGAGCACGGGATGCTCGGCCGTCGTTTCACGCTCGACCAGGCCCAGCGCATCATCGACATCCTGGAGCCCCTGCCCCCCGGGGTGGCGTAGGGTGGCGGTCCCGCGCGCCGACATCGAGGGGGCGCTCGACACGATCACCCGCCCCTTCCTGGCCCACCTGACCGCGCTGCACGCGCGGCTCGGCGGCCGGACGGAGATCCGCGTCCTGCGGGATGGCGTGGTCTGGTCGGCGCTCATCGGCCCCGACGAAGTGGACGTGCTGGTCGCGGCGCTGCGTCCCGTCGGGGATGCCCCCCGCGAGGTCATCCCCCGCGGCGACCACCCCCGCTCGGGCGAGGCCAACGTCTACTTCACCCTCGGCGCTGTGCGACCCGACCGCGCGGGCGCCACCGGCCTGCCCTTGCGTCGGACGAAGAGCACGACGAAGGACGCCGACATCGTGGCCTCGCCCTGGGTCGTGGTGGATGTGGACCCGGAGCGGGAGCCGAAGGGCCGGTCCTCCACCGACGACGAGAAGGCCGCCGCCCGCGGGGTGGCCGAGGAGATCGCCGGCACCTTCGCTGCGCGCGGCGTGCCCACGGTCCTGGCGGACAGCGGCAACGGCTGGCACCTGCTGACCCGCGCCGTGCCGGCGCTGGGCGACGAGGCCGTGCGCGCCCACGCCGAGGGCTGCAAGAAGCTCCTGCACGCCCTGGACGCCCGCTACTCGACTCCCGCGGCGAAGGTGGACAAGGCCGTCCACAACGCCTCGCGCATCTTCAAGCTTTACGGCACCGTGTCGGTGAAGGGCGAGGACACGCCCGAGGCCCCTCACCGTCTCTCGTCCATCGACCCGGCGGCGATCCCCGGCGAGGTCGAGGCCCTGACCCTGCTCGCCAACCTGGTGGCCCCCCCGCCGAAGGGCAAGCCGGGCCCCAAGACGCCGCCGCCGGGCCGTCCCCCCCGCTCCACCAACGAGGCGCCCGAGTGGAAGGCGTGGCGGGCCGAGGCCCTGGCCCGCCTCGACCTGGACGCCGTCTACGGCGCGTGGCTGACGGGCAAGGACCGGGGCAACGGCTGGCTGGAGTGCCGGGACCCGGCCTCGCCCAGCGGCGACCAGCACCCCTCGGCCGGCGTCGCCAGCGGCACCGCCCAGGCCGAGCGCGGCGCCTTCCACCGCTTCCGCAACGAGGGCGAAACGCTGAGCGTCTTCGACTTCCTGGTCGAGCGCGGGCAGGCCGCCGACTTCTCTGCCGCTTGCCGCCTGGTGGCCGAGCTGTCCGGGGTGCCGCTTCCCACTCGCCGGGGGTCGGCTGCCGCGGTCACCCTCGAGGCCTTCCCCGACCGCTGGGCCGCTGCGGCAGACGACGCCGAGCGGGACCGGCTGCTGCGGGCAGCCCTGCGCCTCGCCGTGGCCCTGCCGCCGGTCCAGCAGGACGCCGCCCTGGAGGCCCTGCGCGCGACCACGGGGCTCTCCCGCAGGCCCTTCGGCGCCGCGGTCACCGAGGCGAAGCGCGCCGCCCGCCAGGAGCGCCGGGAGCAGGCCCCGAGGCCCGCCCCGGCCGACGCGACCCTGCCCGTCGTCGAGTACGTCAAGAACGCGGACACGCTCGACGGCCTGGCCGAGCAGATCCTCGCCGTCATCGGGCCCACCCGGCGCTTCTTCCGCTTCGAGCATGGGACCGTCTTCGTCCACAAGGGGCGCGGCCCCATCCTGCTCGACGAGAAGAACCTGCCCGGCATCCTCGCCGCGTACTTGGAGCTGGCGGTGTTCGTGAACACCGAGGATGGCCGGGCCTTCCAGGGCTACGAGCCCTTGCCGCTCCAGCTCTCGCGGGCCCTCATCCACAATCCACGGTTCCGCAGGAAGCTCCCGGCGCTGACCGCCTACGTCCGCTCCCCGGTCTTCGACCTGGGCTGGAACCTGGTCGCCACCTTCGGCTGGCACGAGCCCAGCGGCATCTTCTACGACGGGCCCGAGGTCCGAACCCGCCAGGGCGACGCCGCCCTGCGCGCGAGCATCGACGGCTTCTCCTGGAAGGACGAGGCCGACCGCGTGAACCTGATCGGGGCACTGCTGACGATGCTGACCATCGCCCACTGGACCCGCGGCCACCCATTTCTGGCCATCAACGGCAACAAGCCCGGCGTGGGCAAGAGCACCCTGGCCCGCG
>ERZ761602.3357-NODE-3357-length-22793-cov-6.260841_pt1 | contig 22793 bp, 20 predicted proteins | sample MGYA00512165_ERZ761602 | MGnify/ENA primary metagenome ERZ761602 (study PRJEB28899, sample SAMN02445085) | bioreactor sludge metagenome | biome: EBPR sludge; isolation source: Thorneside wastewater treatment plant | place: Australia: Brisbane, Thorneside...
GCCCGCGTGGAAGGTCGGCAGGCGCTCGGCGAGGCGCGCCTCGAGGCTCGCGTCGCTCGGCGCGGCGAGCGCGGGCAGGAGCAGGGCATCGAGCGCGTCGACCCTGCGGCCGCCGTAGAGCTTCACGAGCAGGGCGCGCGCGGCCGTGGCGCGAGGATCGTCGATCGCGCCTGCGTGGGCGAGCTCGCGCAGGCCGATGAGCGCGCCGTCGCGCCCACGCTGCTTGCGAGGCTCGAGCGACTCGTCGAGCGCGGCGTAGTAGGCGTTCGCGAGCTCCGGGTCCTTGCGGAACTCGTCGGGGATCGGCACGCCGCGCACGGCGTCGACGAGGCGCAGATCCGCGGTGCCGGAGGCGAGCGCGACGAGCGCGCGCCCGTAGTAGGAGAGCTTCGCGCCCGTCTTGGCGAGCTCCTCGACGGCGACCGACTGCTCCTTCATCCACGTGGCGACCGGGCCCTGGACGAAGGCCTGCACACGCTCCTTGGTGTACGGCGCGTCGATGCGCGGCGGGCTCGCCACGGCGCGGTGCAGCCTGGCCGCGATGGCCTGCCCCACGAGCACGTGCTGCAGGCTGCCGCGGAGGCCCGCCTTCGGCGCGAGCGCGGGCGCCGCGAGCACGTCGCCGCACTCGATCGGCGCGAGCTCGACGCGCAAGGAGCGCACGAGCCCGGGCTCGAAGCCCGTGCAGCCCTCGAGCGAAGCGAGCGAGGCGTCGCGCTCCTCGGGGCTCGCGAGGCCGAGCGCCGTGTCGAGCAAGGGCAGCGCCTCGGCGGCCGTCGTGCATGCGGAGGCGGGCTTCTTGGCGGTGCGCTTCTCCCACGCGGTGCAGCTCTTGGGCGCGGCGGGCACGCCCTTCGGCGGAGGCGGCAGCGCGGCGTCGGCGAACTCGACCCCGGGCGGCGCGAGCGAGGCGGCGTTGCGTGGGCCGCCGAGCAGCGGCAGCCACTCCTCGCGCGCGAGGCCCTCGACCGTGAAGGGATCGGCGGGCGCGGCGTCGGGGCGCACGAGCTCGGTGCCGGCTGGCACCGGCGCGGGCCCGGGCAGCGAAGGGGCGAGAGGCTCGGTCTGGGCGGAGGAGCAAGCAGCGGTCGCGAGCGCGAGCAGGAGAGCGATGGAGCGCATGGATCCTCGAGGGCCGGTGGGCCGGCCCAGGCGCCCGACACGCGGGGCGCAGGGGGTGGGGGAGTGTGCTTCAGTCGAGCGCGAGGGCGCGCAGATCGTCGAGCGCGGTGTCGTCGGCGACGAGGTCGACACCGTGGCGCGCGAAACGTTTCGCGGCTCGTGCGCTCCGTGGGTCGTTCTTCTGTGTGAGTGCCCAGGTGGCGTGCTCGACGAGCAGCGCGAGCTCGGCGGCGCGGCCGAGCGTGAGCGCGAAGCGGCGCGCGCCGGCCTCGACCTGAGCCGGGGAGGCGGCGTGCGCGCTCGCGAGCCAGCGCGCCGCGTGCTCGGCGGCCTCGACGGCGAGGCGCGCCTCGTCGGCGAGCTCGGCGTGGGGCGCGCGCACCGTGTGGCGCAGCTCCTCGAGGAAGGGCTCGAGCGCGCCCTCGCGGGCGATCGCACGCAGGGCGTCGAGCGAGAGCACGTTGGTCGTGCCCTCCCAGATGCTGAGCACCTGCCCGTCGCGGAGGAGGCGCGGCAGCCCGGTGTCTTCCACGTAGCCCGCGCCGCCGAAGCACTCGATCGTCTCCGAGAGCACGGCGTTGGCCTGCTTGCCGGTCGTGAGCTTCATGAGCGGCGTGTAGAGGCGCAGCGCGCCCGCCTCGCGCTCGGAGATCTCGCCGGCCTCGAGCTTGCCGAGCAGGTGCACGACGCGGAAGACGAAGTGGAAGGCCGCTTCGTATTCGGCGCTCATGCCCGCGAGCGTGTCGAGGTGCAGGGGTTTGTCGGCCAGCGGCGCGCCGAACTGCACGCGCTTCTTCGCGTAGTCCCGCGCGAGCGCGAGGCCTCGGCGCATGCCACCCACGGCGCCGACCGCGTTCCACGTGCGCGTGATGTTGAGCATCGGCGTGATGTGGCGGATGCCGTCGCTCGTGCCGGCGACCGGCAAGGCGCGCGTGCCGTCGAGCGTGAGCTCGGCCGTCGGCACCTTGCGCGTGCCCATCTTGTCCTTGAGGCGGTTGATGAGGATGCCGTTCTTCCTGCCCTCGGCGTCGGCCGTCTCCAGGTAGAAGAGCGCGAGCCCTCGGCCGCCGGGCGGGTTGCCCTCGGGGCGCGCGAGCGTGAGCGCCATCTGCGAGGTCGTCGCGCTCGTGAACCACTTGGTGCCGTAGAGGCGGAAGCTGCCCTCGGCGTCGCCGGTGGGGCGCGCCACGGTCTCGGTGAGGCCCACGTCGGAGCCTCCGGTGCGCTCGGTCATCCACTGCCCGCTGGTCCAGAACTTCGACGGGTCGCGGCTCGTGAGGTGCGAGAGCGGCCTCTCGGTGAGCGGCCCGCCGTGGTGTCGCAGCGTCGCCGCGGCGCCGTCGGTCATCGCGAGCGGGCAGGTGTACACGTCGCTCGACGGGTCGAAGAGGTAGACGAGCCCGAACTGTAGGAGCCGCGAGTAGGCGCCGTACTTGCGTTCGTAGGCCGTGGCGACGAGCCCGCGCTCGGCGGCAATCTGCTCGGCGCGCTTCCACAAAGGAGAGACCTCGATGCGATCGACGCGGTGGCCCCAGGCGTCCCATTGCACGAGGCGCGGCTCGTTGAGGCGGTCTTCGAGCTGCATGCGGTAGAGCTCGCCTCCGGTGAGCTCGCCCATCGCCGAGAGCTCGGCCTCGAAGCTCGCGCGCTCCGAGGCGGGCACCACGCGCTCGATCAAGGAGCGCAGCACGCGGTCGTCGTCGAACTGGTTGCCGAGGTCGGGGGGAGCTTGGAAGAACGCCATGGCGGGGTGCATGGTGAACCCACGCAGGGCGCAGGAAAAGGCCCAAGTGCGCGCCCCACGACGCGCTCCGGTTTGACAGCCGACGAGGCGCGGCCCAAGAGTCGCCTGCCATGCACGCGCCCCGCTCCGGAGAGCTCGCCGAGGTGTTGCTCGTGGGCGCCGGAGGCATCGGCGCGCCCGCGGCGCTCACGCTCGTCGAGGCCGGCGTACGGAGCTTCGTCGTCGTCGACGACGACACGGTCGAGCGCTCCAACCTGCACAGGCAGATCCTCTACGGCGAGGCCGACGTCGGCCGCCCCAAGCTCGAGGCCTTCCGCGACGCCGTGCTCCGGCGCGCGCCCGACGCGCGCGTCGAGCTCGTCGCGACGCGCCTCGTCCCCGAGACGGCCGCCGAGCTCGTGACACGCGCTCGCGTGGTGATCGACGCCGTCGACAACTTCGCCTCACGTTTCCTCGCGGCCGACGCGTGTTGGCTCGCCGGGCGCGCGGCCGGCGCGCGCGGCGTGCCGGTGGTGCACGCGGCGGCGGTGCGCTGGGTCGCCACGGTGATCTCGAGCTCGCCCGGGGGGCGGCCCTGCTACCGCTGCCTCTTCGAGGACCTGCCTGGAGGCGACGCTCCCGACTGCGCCACCGCGGGCGTCGTCGGGCCGGTCTGCGGCGTCGCGGGCGCGCTCGCGGCCGAGCTCGCGCTGCGCATCCTGGGGCGCGCGCCTGGCGAGCCCTACGGCCAGGTCTACAGCTACGACGGCCGCAGCGATCGCCTGCGCCGCGTGGCGCTGCGCGCGCGGAAGGACTGCGCGCTCTGCGGCGACGAGGGCCGCATCGAGCGCATCGACGAGGCGCTCTATCTAGGCCCGAGCTGCGCGGAGGGCGCGTGAAGGATCCCGAGCTCGTCCTGAGGCAGGTGCTCGTCGCCGAGATCGGCGTCGAGGGGCAGGAGCGCATCGAGCGCGCCACGGCGAGGCTGCCCTGCGAGGGCCTCGCGCTCGAGGTCGCGGAGCGCTACGCACGTGGCGCGGGCTTCGGCGAGCTCGTTGCTGCGCCGAAGAGCGAGGCGCCTCCCCTGGACGAGGTCGAGGCGAGTCTCGGCTCCGAGGCGGCCCGCTCGGTGCTGCGAGGCGCGCGCGCGGCGCTCGGCGAGGTGCGCGCGGCGATCCGAGCGCGCTGAGAGGCCGCCGAGGCGGCGGCCGCCAGGGCGTCGCCGGCGGCCGTCACCGGGGCGAGCTCGTGGAGCTCGAAATAGCCTCGTCGTTCTGCGGCTTGCGCGCAGGCCGCGCGCTGGCCCGCTGCTTGCCAGTCGGGCCCTCCGTGGCGATCAGCACGCTCTTCCACGAGGCGCCGCTCGATGTCTTGCGCGAGCACCCCGAGGTGCTGCTCGAGCTGCTCGCGCTCGCTCGCGCACCGCTCGAGCTCGGCCCACGCGGAACGGTGACGGTGCTCGAGTCGAGCTCGATCGAGGTCGTGCCTGCGCATCGCCACGCCGACTTCGTGGCCGAGCTGCGAGCCGAGGCCGGTGAGCTCTGCGCCGTGGTGGTGCTCGAGGTGCAGCGACAGGTCGATCGCCACAAGCCGCTCGCGTGGACGCAGATGGTGGCGAGCGCGCTGGGGCGTCACGGCGTCGAGGTCGTGCTGGTGGTGCTCAGCTTCGACGAAACGACCGCCGCGTGGGCGAGCGGGCCGCACACGCTCGGCGCGCTCGCCCTGCGCCCGGTGGTGCTCGGCCCTCGCGATCTGCCCCACCTCGGCTCGGCCGCCGAGGCGCGCGAACAGCTCGCGCTCGGCGTCTTGATCGCGCTCGCGCGCTCCGCCGAGGCCGTCGCGAGGCCATGGCGCGCGCTCTCGCCCGAAGCCGAGGCCGACATCCTGCACGCCGCCGAGGCGGTCGCGGAGCTCGACGACCTCGCGCAGCGACAACGCCTCGCCTCGCTCGTCGAGGGCGCGGCGCCCGCGTCGATCCGAGCTAGAATCCTGGAGCTGTTGGAGGAACGAGGCATGCGCTCACTGGAGATCATCCGAGAAGAGGGCCGGGTCGAGGGGCGCGTCGAGGGCCGCGTCGAGGGCCGGGTCGAGGGCCGCGTCGAGGGCCGGGTCGAGGGCCGCGCCGAAGGTGAGGCGCGCACCTTGCTCAAGCTCCTGCGCCTTCGTGGCTTCGTCGTCGACGAGGCCACCGCCGAGCGCATCCTCGCGACGAGCGACGAGGCGCTGCTCGATCGCTGGGTCGAGCGCGTGCTCACGGCGCGCACGCTCGACGAGCTGCTCGAGGGCTGAGGCCCGAGGCCGCGCGCCCGGCGTACGGGGCGCCGAGGCCACTCGGTGATTGGTGCTATCGTGCCCGGCGGTGCGCGCCCTCGCCACGCTCGCTCTCTGCCTGCTCGTGCTCGGGCTCCCTCGCGTGGCCCGCGCCGACTTGCTCGACGACGCGGCGCGCGCCTCCGACGCGCTCGCGGCGCAGGGCGCGCGCATCCTGCGCCGCGAGAGCCACTTCCTCGAGCAGGGCAAACACCTCGAGCTCGGCTTCGAGGAGCGCTCGCGCGCCTGCCTCACGCTGATCTTGCTCGCGCCGCGCACGACGCGTTTCTCGCTCGCGACCTCGGGGAAGGACGGCAGCACCGACGCTTTGCTCGGCGCGCTCTCGCAGGCCCGCCCGGAGCAGCGCAGCGACAGCGAGTCGGGGCTCGTGCAGCGCGTCGCCTGCGGCGCCGAGCGCGACGCCATGGCGCGCGGCCTCGTGCGCATGCGCAGCGCGCGCGGCGCGATCGAGCTGGTGCTCGCCGCCTCCGACGAGCCCGCCGCGGAGCTCGATCCGCTCATCGTCGCGCGCGGCCCCGAGCCCGTCGCGCCGCGCGGTGATCCCGGCCCACCGCTGTTCGCCTCGAGCGTGCTCGAGCGGCGCCGCGCCGCCGAGCTGCGCGCACGCGCCGACGGCGCGACCAACGTGCTGCCGGTGGAGATGCAGAGCGGCGAGCGAGGCACCGGCCAGCTCACCCTGCGCCTGCCCGCGGGTTGTCACCGCTTCGACGTCTTCGCCGAGCAGCCCGCCGCGCAGCGCGGCCGCGTCGGGCTCGACGTCGACGCCGAGCTCGCCGATCCCCAGGGCCAGATCGTCGCGCGCGATCGCGGTGAGGCCCCCGACGCCAGGCTCGAGGCCTGCGTGGGCCAGGTCGAGGAGCGCACGCTCTCGGTCGTCGGCGCGCCGCCCTCGACGCGCATCGTCGTGCTCGACTCGATCTGGCCGCTCGGCGCGTGGATCCCCGCCGCCTGGGGGCCTCGCGCGCGCGCCGGCTTCGCCTCCGCGGCGAGGCGTCGCCGCCTGCCGGCGCCGCTCGGTGCGCCCATCCACGAGTCGCTCGGCGCGCAGGGCAACGCGCTGCTCTCGCTGCCCGTCACACCCGGGCGGTGCTACTTCGCGGCGGTGTCGATGATCCGAGGCAAGTCGCGAGGCATCCGGCTGAGCGCGACCGCCTCGGCGAAGACCAGCGTCGAAGAGCTGAGCGGCTCCCCGGACGCGCTCGGCCTGAGCTTCTGCGCCGACGGGCTCGCCGAAGCGAGGATCTCGGTCGACGTGCCGGGCGCCTCGCTCTGGTGGGTGCTGGGTGTGTGGGAGCTGGGCGCGGGCTCCGCGGCGGGAGTGCCCGCGCGATGAAGCCCTTCGCTCGCTCGGTGCTGCTCGCGCTCGCGCTCTCCGCCGCTGGCTGCGGCGCGCACCCGCTCGGCGCCAAGCCCACGGCCGCGCCCGCGCCCACGCTCGCGGTCGTCGACGCCGGCCCCGAAGCGCAGGGCTTGCTCGAGGCCGGCGCGCGCCTCGCCGTCGAGCAGGGCGCCGGTCCGCTGCTGGTCGTCGCGCGCGCGGTGCTCGCCGAGGGTGATCGCGCGGGCGCCTTCCTCAGCCTGCCGAAGGAGCGCTGCGTGCTCGTGCACGCGCACGGCTCGCCGGGCATCGCCGATCTCGATCTCTTCGCCTTCGTCGACGACGGCGGCTCGATCGCCTCCGACGAGTCGACCGCGGCCTCGGCGGCGATCCTGCTCTGCCCGCCGCTGCCCGCGCGTGTCTTCGTCTCCACGCGCGTCGCCTCCGGCGCGGGCGTCGTCGCCATCGGCGCGCACGAGGTCGAGCCGGCCCAGGCCGAGCGCGCGGGCCGCGCGGTCTCGGCGCGCGCACGTGGCGAAGACTCCGGCCGCCTCGAGTCCTGGCCGGGCCTCGAGACGCGCATTCGGCAACACCGCGCCGCGCTCGGCAGCAGCTGGGAAGACGTGCGCCGCTTCGCCGCGCCGGTCGATCCTCGCGCACCCACGCGCTCGACCGTGATCGTCGAAGCCAAGCGCTGCATCGACGTGCTCGTCTTGCCGAGCGACGAGGCCGGCTCGCTCGAGGTGCTCGCCGAGAGCGACGACGGCCGCGTGATCGCGCGCGCCGGCAACCAGGGCCGCGAGCGCTCGATGCTGCTCTGCTCCGAGCACGGTGAGCTGGTCACGATCGTCGCGCGCCCGCGCGGCGCCGCAGGGCTCGCCGCCTTCGTCGTGGGGCGCTCGCCGGTCGGCGCGATCGCCGAGCTCGAGCGCCAGCAGCGCGTCGATCGCCTCTCGCAGTCGCTCGCGCTCGCCGAGGCCCAGAAGCAGCACGCCGAGGCGCTCGATCCGGCCTGGGGCACCGCGCAGCCCGCAGGCTCCGGCCAGGCGCGCGTCGGCAGCCGCACCGCGCTCGCGCTCCAGCACCCCGAGGGCTGCTCGCGCGTCGACGTCGTCGCAGGTGCGCCGCTCGGCCCGCTGGTCGCCGCGCTCTGGGAGCTCGACGGCAGGCTCGTGCACGAAGAGCAGGGCGCGCTCGGAGCGACGCTCTTCGTCTGCGGAGCGGCGCGCGAGCTGCGCCTCGAGGCCGAAGCGCGCGCTCGCCCCGGGCCCTTCGCGGTCCTGCGCCGCGGCCTCGGCCCGCTACGCGGCGACGCGGCGACCCGCCCGCTCGCCGCTGCGAGGCTGCTCGCGCGCGTCGCCGCCGCAGGCGACGAGCGCCCGCTCGATCTCGGCTCTGCGCGCGCGCTCTCCCTCCAGCCTGGCGAGCGCACTTCGATCCCGGTCGCCGCGCCCGCGCGTGGCTGCGTCGAGATCGTCGCGGCGCTCGAGGGCCCTGCGCGCTGGCTCGAGCTCTCGCTCGTCGACGAGCAGGGCGGCGACGGCCTGCGCGCCCGAGGCGCCCACACGGCGAGCCAGCGCCTCTGCGGTCAGGGGGCCCCACGTGGCGCGCGCCTCGAGCTCAGCGTCGATGCGGGCCCCGCCGAGGTGCTCGTCTCGGTGCGCGCGCTGCCTCCGCCGACGACGCTCACGCTCAGGCCGCCCGGCGCGCCACCGGCGCGCTGAAGCGCAGCACGCGCGCCGCCCAGCGCAGCCAGCCCAGCCAGCTCAGCTCCACCCAGCGAGCTCAGCCCAGCGAGCTCAGCCCAGCGAGCTCAGCCCAGCTCGCGCTCGTCGAGCTGTGCGAGGCGCGCGCCCGGGAAGACCTCGAGCATCGCCGCCACCGCGCGGCGCACGCCCTCGCGGTCCTTGCACGAGGCGACGTCGACGAAGGCGCGCCCCTCTTCGGGCCAGGTGTGGATCGACAGGTGCGACTCGCCGACCACCGCGGTGCCCGTCACCCCCTGCGGATCGAACTTCACCGCCACGAGCTCACGCAGCGAGAAGCTCCCGGCCTCGACGCCTGCGCGCAGGCAGCGCTCGATCGCCGCACGATCGTCGAGCAGCTTCGGCTCGGCGCCCTCGAACACGGCCAGCGCGACGTGGATCTTCACGGCGCGCCGACTCTAGCAAACCGAGGCGCGCGAGGCTCGCTCGGCGTCCGGTCCGCGCAGCGCCCGCCAGGCTTCCGAGCGCCACGCGCCCTTGCTAGACCCAGGGGCGAAAGCGAGGAGCCAGACCATGCAGATCGAGGTCCGAGAGAAAGTCGCGCTCGTCACCGGCGCCAGCCGAGGCATCGGCCTCGAGATCGCCCGCGCGCTCGGCCGAGGCGGCGCCAGGCTCGGAATCGTCTCGCGCAAGCCCGAGAACCTCGCCGAAGCCAAAGCCTCGCTCGAGCAAGACGGCGTCAGCGTCGAGACCTTCGCCTGCCACGTCGGCAAAGCCGGCGCCGCCGAGCCGCTCGTGCAAGAGGTCGTAGCCAAGCTCGGCAAGATCGACGTGCTCGTCAACAACGCCGCGACCAACCCGCAGTTCGGCCCGCTGGTGAACGCCGACGACGCCGTCTTCGACAAGACCTTCGAGACCAACGCGCGCGCCTACTTCTCGCTCGCGCGCGAGGTCGCGCGCCACCTCGTCGCGCGCGACGCGCCCGGCGCGATCATCAACGTCGCCAGCACCCAGGGCCTGCTCGCTTCGCCGCTCATGGGTGTGTACGGCATGACCAAAGCCGCGGTCATCTCCCTCACCAAGACGCTCGCGGTCGAGCTCGGCCCGAGCAGGATCCGCGTCAACTGCATCGCGCCCGGCCTGGTGGAGACGCGCTTCGCCCAGACCCTGCTCGCCAACGACGAGCTCGTGAAGCGCTACGTCGAGCGCGCCCCGCTCGGCCGCGTCGGCAGACCCGAAGAGATCGCCGGCCTCGCGCTCTACCTCGCCAGCGACGCCTCGAGCTACCTCACCGGCCAGACGATCGTGGTCGACGGCGGCTTCTCGATCTCGCCGGGCTGAGGCGGGCGGCGCCACCAGGGCCGCCACGATCTGGCGAGCGGTCGACGCCTCTCCTCGGTCGCGACGCTGCGGCCAGGGGGGCTCTCTCTTCGACGGCCACCCGGCTACGGTGCGCCACGTGCCCCACCGTGACGCGCCCGCACCGCTTGCGGGTCCGCCGCGAGCACACGAGCCGCGGTGGAAAGGCGATCACGTGATGATGGTGCTCGGGGTCCTCGTCGTGCCCTTCCTGCCGTGGTTCATGGCTTGGGGACTCCTCAGCGACGCTCGGCGCTACCTGCGTCTCGCGAGCTGGCCCGCGCCGCTCTCCGAGCGAGGCGTCGGCGAGCTGCTCGCTCGGCTCCAGCGTGAAGCGCCCAAGCGTGTCGAGCGCATCGAAGCGGAGTGGTCCACGGGGTTCGCGGCCGAGGAAGCGCGCTGGTCTCTGGTCGCGGTCTGCTTCGTCGACCGCAGCGTGCACGTGGTGAGCGCGCTGCCTTGGTACGAGCGTCCGAACGCCGTGGCGCGCGTGGTGAGCGCGGCGCGTGTGCATGGGCTCGCCGTGCGCGAGCGCACGATCAACGAGCACCGCGACGGCATGGGCGCGATGCTCGCCTACGCCGCGAGCATCGTCTGGGCGGTGGCGCTCGCGCTGCTCGTCGCGCCGTCGGCGAGCCTCATCGCGCTCGCGCCGCTCCCCATCTCGCGGCTCGTCTGCTCTCGTGCTCGTCGCGCGGCCGAGCGCACGATCCTCGAGGCGGCGCGCTGAGCCTCAGCCGAGCTCGAACGAGGCCTGCTGCAGCTTCTGGTACGCGGGGTGGTCGTGCCTGAGCGCGAAGCTCGCGCCGAGGCGCCGCAGCGCCGGGAGCTGGTCGCTGGTGGCGAAGACCTCGGCGACCTCGATGGTGGACGAGGCCTCGCGGTCGACCGAGCCCACGCTGCCGAGGCACAAGAGCTCGAGGCTCGTCCACGTGGTGCTCAGGGGCGCTTCGGCGTGCCGCTTCGTATCGACGCAGTTGTAGACATCGAGCCGTCGCAAACCCTCGAACGCGCCGAGCGCCCGCAGCGCCTCTTCGGCGGGGCCGTCGTCCCAGTCGAGGAAGACCTCGCACGCGATGAGCGTCTCGAGCTTCGGCGCCCAAGGGGCTCGGCCGAGTCGCTGCAAGCGGCGCACGTGCGTGCGACACGCGGCCGCGTAGCCCTCGATGGCCTCCACGCTGCCGGGCTTGCGCTCGCCCAGGACGAAGCCGTGGTCACGCCAGAACACGAGGTGGCGGAGCCGAGGTAACTGCTCGAGAAAGCCCATCAGCGCCTCCACCTCGTCGTCGCCCTCGAGGAGCAGCGAGCTAGGATCGAAGCTCTCGAGGCGCCGAAAGCCTCCTTGCTCGAGCAGGTGCAGGACCTCCGCGAGCGGCACCTCACGAGCGCTGGTCCCGTAGCTCGTCGGGCGGATCCCGTGCTTGCGGAAGCTCAGGCTGCGCACGAGCTGGGTCCAAGGGCGCACGCCCTCGGCGTGGAGCATGCGCTTGGTATCCAGCTCGAGCGGGTCGGTGATGTGCAAGCCGACCTTCTCCACCACGGTGATCGGGTGCGCCTCGTACCAGCGATCCATCAGCGCTCCGAGCGCCTCGCCGTGGAGTGCCCAGCCCTCGTGCGTGCCCACGAGCTCGTTCACGAGCTCGACCCAGCGCTCGCTGTGTCGAGCGCTCCAGTCGGTTCCCGCGAGCAGTCGCTCGAGCTCGGCCAACGTGTCGCCGGAGGCAGGCGACGCTCCCGACGGCGCGTCGGCCGAGCCGGACGACGATGGCTGCGCGGAGCGGCGCTTCGATGACCGCCAAAGCAAGGACAGCACGACGACGACGAGGAGGGCTGCGACAAGCTCCACGCCGCGAGCGTACACACGCGATGGCCTGCGCTCGATTGTCGCGGCGATCCCGGGGCGGTTCACCCGCGCTCGGCCCGTCTCCCCCGACTGCGCGCAGCGCGCGCCGCTTCGGCGCGAGCGAGCCCAGCCTTGGGGGAGACCGACGGCGCGAGAGCGCCGGCGAGTGGGGGCAGGCCTACCCCTCTTCGCCCGTCATCGGCTTCTCGGCGTGCATCCACTTCTTGATGAGCGGCGTGAGCGCGAGCAAGAGCAAGAAGGCCACGAAGCTCGCGATCGCGATGCGCCCGAAGACCTCGCCGTAGACACCCACGGTGTCGACCGGCGGCGGGATCGTCTTCACCTCGGCGCCCTCTTCGCCGTGGGAGACGCCCGTGAGCGCGGCGATGATGCCGGCGAGGTACTGCGAATACGCGGTGGCGAGGAACCAGGCGCCCATGGTGGTCGAGACGAGCGCGGCCGGTGAGAGTTTGGTCACCATGCTGAGTCCGATCGGCGAGAGGCAGAGCTCGCCGGTCGTGTGGAGCAGGTAGGCGAGCAAGAGCCAATGCACGCCGACCATGCCGCGGTCGGTCGCCGTGTGCGCGCCCCACCAGAGCGCGCCGAAGCCGAGGCAGAGCTGGAGCAGGCCGAGCGCGAACTTCGCCGGGGTGGAGGGCTCGATCTTGCGCTTCGCGAGCGCGCCCCAGAGCGCGGTGAAGGCGAGCCCGAAGAGCAGGATGAAGGTCGGGTTCGCGGCCTGGAAGATGCTCGCCGGCACCTCCTTGCCGCCGACGCCCATGCCCACGTGGCTGGGCTCGACCTGCCACTCGAGCTTCGTCGCCTTCTCCTTCTTCAGCGCGTCGAGCTGGTCGAGCGTGAAGACCTTGCCCTCGCGCGTGTAGCCGAGCTGCTCCTGGTTCGCGTCGAGCGTGATCGACTGGCCGACCTCGGCCGCCGTGAGCACGCGCGCTTCGCGCACGCGGTCGACGTTGCGGTCGGCGAAGTTGTTCATCGAGCTGCCGGCCTGCTCGAAGAAGGCCCAGAACAGCATCGAGAAGAAGCACATGATGAGCACGACGAAGAGCCGCTGGCGCTCCACGACGCTCGAGCGCAGCGCCGAGACGAAGATGTAGCCGAAGGCCGGGATGCCGAAGACGAGCAGCACGACGCCTGCCACGGTCGTGAGGTGCACGAGCAGGGCGAACACCGGCACCACGAGCAGCGTGCCCCCCACGATGAGCCACTGCTTGCGCTCTGCGCCGGCTTCGTCGGGCGCGTGACCGAGCGAGTCGGGGATCGCGCCGTGGCGCAGGGCGACCATCGCGAGCACCGCCGCGACGACGAGCGCGAGCGCGATGGGCAGGTTGACCATGAGCAGGATGCGATCGTCGTGCACGCTCCACACCATCGCGGCCCCGGCGCCGAGCGCGCCTCCGCCGATGAGCAGCTGCGTGACGAGGGTGGGCGCGGCGAAGATCGCGAGGCCCACGAGCATGCCGAAGGTCGCGAGGCCGAAGCCGTAGTGCCAGCCGTAGGTCTCGCCGATGTAGCCGCAGAGCAGGGGCGCCATCGCCGCGCCCAGGTTGATGCCCATGTAGAAGATCGTGAAGCCGCCGTCGCGTTTGCCCTTGTTGCCGGCGTGGTAGAGGCCGCCCACGATCGTGGAGATGTTCGGCTTGAAGAAGCCGTTGCCCACGACGAGCAGGCCGAGCGCAGCGAAGAAAGCGACGCGGTTCTCGATCGTCATCACCAGGTGGCCCGCGGCCATGAGCATGCCGCCGAGGATCACCGCGCGGCGCTGACCGAGGATGCGGTCGGCGAGCATGCCGCCGATGAAGGGCGTCATGTAGACGAGCGCGGTGTAGGCGCCGTAGACGGCGTAGGCGCGGTCGTCGCCGTAACCGAGGAAGCCCTTCGTCATGTAGAAAACGAGCAGGGCGCGCATGCCGTAGTAGCTGAAGCGCTCCCACATCTCCGCGAAGAAGAGGACGAAGAGCCCGGGTGGGTGACCCACGCGGGCTTCGAACGCGGTGATGGGGTGCTCGTGCGAGCTCGTCGAACCGGCTGCCGGGAGGCTCATCGCTCGAGAGGCTCTACCTCCCGGCGCCGGGGCTCAAGCACGGAGTCGCTGCGCTCAGGCGAAAGCGCCCTCGACGAGCTTCTTCTGCTCGATGAGGTGTGCCGAGCGAGAGCCGGTGGCCGGGCTCGCGCTCGGATCGCGCGCCACGCAGCGCATCGGCATGCGATCGCCGAGCAGCTCACGCACGAGCGAGTTCACGTAGTACCAGGAGCCGTAGTTCTTCGGCTCTTCCTGCACCCAGACGAGCTCGGTGCCGTCGCGGTAGGGCGCGAGCGTGTCGACGAGCTCCTTGCCCACCGGGTAGAGCTGCTCGAGGCGCACGATGGCGACGTCCTTGCGCTCGAGGCGCTCTCGCTCGACGGCGAGGTCGTAATAGACCTTGCCCGAGCAGAGCAGCACGCGCTTCACGTCCGAGGGGTCGACGCCGGACTGGTCGCCGATCACGCGCTGGAAGGAGCCCGTCGTGAGATCGTCGATGGTCGAGACCGGGCGGTGCGGGCCCTTCGAGGTGGCGGCCACGCGCAGCATGCTCTTCGGCGTCGCGATGACGAGCGGCTTGCGCCAGGGGCGCAGCACCTGCCTGCGCAGGATGTGGAAGAGCTGCGCCGGGGTCGTGAGGTTCGCGACCTGGATGTTGTCCTCGGCGCTGTTCTGGAGGAAGCGCTCCATGCGCGCGCTCGAGTGCTCGGGGCCCTGGCCCTCGTAGCCGTGGGGGAGCAGCAGCACGAGGCCGCTCAGCCGGTGCCACTTGTCCTCGCTCGAGGTGATGAACTGATCGACGATGACCTGCGCGCCGTTGAGGAAGTCGCCGAACTGCGCCTCCCAGATGACGAGCCCGTCGGGGTAGTCGAGGCTGTAGCCGAACTCGAAGCCGAGCACGCCGGCCTCGCTGAGCGGGCTGTTGTAGACGTCGAAGCGCGCGTTGCCCCGGCAGAGCGCGCCGTGCGGCGCGTAGGGCACGCCCGTCTCGGCGTCGAAGAGCACCGCGTGACGGTGGCTGAAGGTGCCTCGGCGCACGTCTTGGCCGCTGATGCGCACCGGGTGCCCGCCTTGGAGCAGCGTCGCGTAGGCGAGCGCCTCGCCGGTGCCCCAGTCGAAGGGCTCGCCGGCGGCGAGCTTCTCGTGGCGCTGCTTGAGCATGGGCAGCACCTTCGGGTGCACCTGGAAGTCACGCGGGAACTCGAGCAGCTTCTCGCTCAGCGCGAGCAGCTCCTCGCGGCTCACCGCGGTGCTCACCTCGGGGGTGTCGGCGTCGTGGCCGCCTCGGTAGCCGGTCCACAGGCCGCCCATCGAGTTGGTGGAGATCGCGTAGCCGTTCTCGCGCACCTCGCGGAAGGCCGTCTCGAGCGCGTCGCGGCGCTCCCTGCGGATCTGCTCGGCGTCTTCTTCGCTGAGCTGCCCGAGCCCGACGAGCCGCTCGACGTACATGCGCCGCACCGTGGGCTTCTGGTCGATCGCGCGGTACATGCCGGGCTGCGTGTACCTGGGCTCGTCGCCCTCGTTGTGGCCGTACTTGCGGTAGCAGTACATGTCGATGACGACGTCCTGCTGGAAGCGCTGGCGGTAGTCGATCGCGAGCATCGCGACCTGCGCGACGGCCTCCGGGTCTTCACCGTTCACGTGGAAGACGGGGCACTTGAGCATGCGGGTGATGTCACTCGCGTACTTGGTGCTGCGAGAGTCGCTCGGGTCGGTCGTGAAGCCGATCTGGTTGTTGATGATGAGGTGGATCGTGCCGCCCGTCGCGTAGCCCTCGAGGCCGATGAGGTTCAGGGTCTCGGGCACGATGCCCTGGCCGATGAAGGCCGCGTCGCCGTGGATGAGCAGCGGCATCACGCGCCGCATCTGTTCTTCGCTCGGGCGCGCGAGCGCGCCCTTGCGGCCGGAGCGGCGATCTTGCTTGGCGCGCACGCGGCCCTCGACGACCGGGTTCACGAACTCGAGATGGCTCGGGTTGAAGCAGAGCGTGAGGTGGACCTTCTGCCCGGCCTCGGTCACGCGATCGCTCGAGTAGCCGAGGTGGTACTTCACGTCGCCGCGCCCGAGGTTCGCCTCGCCGTCGACGTCCTCGAAGGCGGCGAAGATCTCGCGCAGGTTCTTGCCGAGGATGTTGACGAGCACGTTGAGGCGCCCGCGGTGCGCCATGCCGAGCACGACCTCGTCGACCTGGTGCTCGCCGGCGCGCTCGATCAACAGATCGAGGAAGGGGATCATCGCCTCGCCGCCCTCGAGCGAGAAGCGCTTGGTGCCTGCGCCGTAGCTGCCGTGGATGAACTGCTCGAAGGCCTCGGCCTCGGTGAGCTTCGTGAGCACGCGCAGCTGCTGCTCGCGGCTCATCGCGAGGCGGTTCTTCGTCGACTCCATGCGCTCGCGCAGCCACTTGCGCGCGACCGGATCCTCGATGTGCGTGAACTCGACGCCGACGCTGCGGCAGTAGGTCTCCTCGAGGCGCTCGACGATCTCGCGCAGCGTCATCGACTCGGGGCCGGCGAGGTCGACCTTGGGGAAGGGTTTGTCGAGGTCCGCTTCGGAGAGGTTGAAGTTCTCGAGCGCGAGCTCGGTGTGCGAGTGCGGTGTGTCGCCGAGCGGGTTGATCGCGGCGTAGAAGTGGCCGCGCACGCGGTAGGCGTTGAGGAGCTGGAAGACGCGCGCCTGCACGGCGGCGCGTGCGAGCAAGGCCTGCTCGTCGTCGGTGGGGCTCGCCACGACGCTCGCGTCGAAGGCGCGCTCGAGCGCCCGCGTGAGCTCCTGCCCGGCCGCCGCACCGTTCGCGCCCGCGTGGTGGCCGTTGCCACCCGGTTTGGCGAAGGCGGCTCGCCTGCGCGCGTCTGCGCCGGTGCGCTCGTCGAAGTAGGAGCGCCAGGAGGCGTCGACCGAGTCGGGGTTGTCGAGGTAGCGGCCGAAGAGCTCTTCGACCAGGCCAGCGTTGAGACCGAAATCCAGTTCCGACATGGGGATTTGGAGCGCGAGCGCGCGCCCTCCGTGCGGCGGACTCATATCGCGCCTCGGGCGGAGGGGCCAGCCGAGATGGCGCCGAGCGCGCCGCTCGGCGGCGATCGCGGAGCCGGGCTCCCACCCGACCTCACAACCCAGCGCGAGCGCCCGCGCACGGCGCGACGCGGGCGCGCGAGAGCGAAGTCAGCGCGGCTGCTCGGGCGAGCCCAGCGGCGCTGCTCGCGCGAGCTCGATCAGAAGCTGCCGACGAGGGCCGCGCCGGTGGGCGTCGGCGCGAGCGTGACGCTCGGCCCGCTGCTCGCGACGTCGTTGCGCACGAAGACCTTTCGCTCGGTCGCGAGGCCCACGATGAGCAGCGTGAGCCCGGCGGCCTGCGCGCCGCTCAGCAGCGTCATCGCCGCGAAGCCTCGGCGGTCGTCGGCGTCGTCGAGGCCGTCTTGGGCGGCGAAGCCCATCGGGCCGACCACCGGGAGCAGCAGCCAGCCGCCGGCCTCTTCCTCCTCGGCGACGATCGCGCCGCCGATGAGCGCCGTGAGCCCGTAGGTCGACGCGAAGATCGAGAGGCCGGTGATCCACATGCCGCGTCGAGGCTCGCTGCCGACGCGGTAGCCGGTCGGTGCGCTGCGCTCCTCGTCGTAGGGGATCTTGCGCGGCCACGAGCCGGGCGTCTCGAGATAGCCCGGCGGCATGACGATCCAGCCTGGAGGTGGCGCGGCGCTTTGGCTCGGCGCTTGGCCCTGCCAGCCGCCCTGGGTGGCGTCGCCGCCGGGGGGCTGCGCCGTCGGAGGCGCGGGCGGCGCGGCAGACGGAGGCGCGAGCGGCGCACTCGGCCCGGGCGTGTGCGTTGCGGCAGACGGAGCGGTGAGCGGCGCGCTCGGTGCGGGGCCGGCGTCGAGCGCTGGTGGCGGCGCGGCGGGCTGCGCGGGGGAGACCGGCGCAGGCTGCGCGAGGGCGGCGGTCGACGCGAGCGTGAGCGAGAGCGCGATCGCGGCGGCGCTGCGCGAGGCCGTGGCGCTGCGCGAGGCCGTGGCGCGCGCGGGGCGCTCCTCGTTGCGGGGCATCGTTCGAGGCGTGGGCATCGGGGCTCCCTGCGACATCAGAAGCGAGCGCGGAGCCCGCCGCCTGCGGGGCCCGCCACGAAGTCGACCTCGACGCCTCGCTCCCCTGCGCCCACGCGCCGGAGGTAGGTGTCTTCGCGCAGCAACGAGGCGACGAAGAGCGACGCACCCACGGCCTGGGTGATGGCGTCGAGCGCGAGGAAGTAGGTGCCGACGCCTTCGCTCTCGAGCGTGCCCATCGCGATCAGCGGGCCGACGACGGGCACGAAGAGGGGTGCGAACTCGGGGTCTTCGCCGACCGTGGCGACGTAGGCGAGCACGCTGCTGCTCAAGTAGGGCACGCCGAAGGTGACGAGCCCGCCGATCATCATGCCCACGTCGGGCCGGCTGTCGGGCACGTAGCTCGGCGGTACGACCTCACCCGGGCGCCACTCCAGGCGCAGCGGCCGCGGATCACGCGCGCGACCGCGCACGTCTGGCGGATCGGCGGCGAGCGGCGGGATCGCTCCCTGCTCGCCGACCGCCTGGCCGGGATAGGGCTGCGCAGGGTAGGGCTGTGGCTGCGCGTAAGGCTGCGGCTGCGCGTAGGGCTGCGGCGGCGGCGAGGGCTGCGGCTGCGCGTAAGGCTGCGGCGGCGGCGCGGGCTGCGGCGGCGCGTAGGGCTGCGGCGGCGGCGCGCGCTGCGGCTGTGATGGCGGCGGCGCGGGCTGCGGCGGAGGCTGGCCCTCCGGCGCCTGGGCCTGCGCCAGCGAAGGTGCGCAGACCGCGGTGACGCCGTGGGCGGCGAGCGCCAGCGCGCCGGCGAGGGCGAGCCGCGCCGCGGTCGTGGCCACTGCGCCGTGCTTCATCTCCGCCCCCGCTCGCTCATCTTCGCCTCTCGACGCCCGACGCCCATCACCCACGCCGCACGGCACCTACGCCGCACGGCACCGAGGCCGCACAGCACCGAGGCCGCACAGCACCGAGGCCGCTCAGCCGACGAGCGGCTTGTAGGCCTCGACCGACTTGGTCCAGCGCTTGGCGCGCTTGCCGCGCTTGCGGCTGCGCTCGGTCTTGTTGGCGAGCTTCTCTTCGAGGTGCTTGAGCTTGCGTGCGGGGCGGTTCATGTTGGGCGCATCCTCCCCCACGAGGCCGGGCCGGTGCAAGCACTCTCCGGCGACCGAGCACGCCCGCGTCGCGCGCGTGCTCCGTTGCGGCCGCTCCGCTGCGGCCGCGCCGCGCGCCGCCCAGGCCGGCTAGGCCGGGCCCATGCGCCCCACGAAGTGCACGCCGGCGATCAGCCCAACGAGCCCGGCCAGGACCAAGCTCGCGCCGAGCTCGCTCGGGCCGATGCCGACGAGCGCGACGCCGACGCAGGCGACGAGCGCCGCCGCCGCGAGCAGCGCGCGCGCGCCGCTCAGCCGATCGTCGAGCGTCGCGACGCTCGCCTCGCGCTCGATCGAGCGTGGCCTCTTCTTGTCGCGCTTTCGCCGCTTCTTCGTCGACGGTTCGTCACGCGGCTCGCTGGCCTCGGCTTCGCTCACGGAGACGGAGAGTAGCGGTCCGAGCTTCGCTCCGCTAGGACGCCCCCATGGCGAGGCTCGCGGCGATCGACATCGGCTCGAACGCCATCCGACTGCGCATCGTCGACGTCGACGCCCCGGAGCTCGACGCGGGTGCCGAGTCGGGTGCGGATCCCGCGCCGCTCTCGGCGCCCGAGGGCACCATCGCCGCCGTAGCCGAGGCGCTCGCCCAAGACGGCGGCGCGCCGGCGAGCCTGCCCGGTACGCCCCGCTTCAGACCTTTCCGCGAGGTCTGCGCCGAGCGCGTGCCGGTCCGCCTCGGTCACGACGTCTTCACGCGCGGTCGCATCGAGCCGTCGATGATCGCCCAGGCAGCCGACGCGCTCCGCCGCTTCCGCACCACGATGGACGCCGTGAAGGTCGATCGCTACCGCGCGGTCGCGACGAGCGCCTGCCGCGAGGCGAAGAACAGCGACGTCTTCGTGGAGCGCGCCGCGCGCGAGGCGGGCGTGCACGTCGAGGTGATCGAGGGCGTCGAGGAGGCGCGCCTCGTCCAGGTCGCGGTGCGCCAGCGGCTCAACCTCGCGGGGCGCACGGCCGTGCTCATCGACATCGGCGGCGGCTCCACCGAGCTCACGCTCTTGCGCGGCGACACCGCGCTCTACTCGCGCTCCTTGCCGGTGGGCACGGTCCGCATGATCGAGGCCTTCCTCGAGGGCGGCGGGCGCATCGATCACGTGCGGGAGCAGCTGCTCGACGAGTACGTGCAGCGCGTCGCGCACGAGCCCTTGCGCGAGCTGCTCGAGGCGGCGGAGGGCGGCGTCGACCTCGTCGTGGCGACGGGCGGGAACATCGAGACCCTCGCGGATCTCTGCCCGATGCCGCTCGCCTTCCCCGAGAGCCGCGCGATCGAGCTGCGAGGCATGAACAAACTCGTCGACGTCTTGTGCGCGCTCACCAACGAGGAGCGCAGCCAGCGCTTCGGTCTGCGCCCGGATCGCGCCGACACGATCGTGCCCGCGGCGAAGATCCTCTCGGCGCTGAGCGCTGCGCTCGGTCGCCCCGACATCCTCGCGCCAGGCGTCGGCCTCAAGGAGGGCGTGCTCGTCGACCTCGCCACCGAGCACTTCGTGCCCCGCGACTTCAGCGTCGAAGCCCGCTCGGTGACCGATGCCTGCATCCGTCTCGGCCGCCGCTACCACTTCGACGAGGCCCACGGCCGGCAGGTCGCGCGCTTCGCAGGCCGCCTCTTCGACGACCTCGTGCGGCTGCACGGTCTCGAGCCGCGCGATCGCATCCTGCTGCTGGCCTCGGCGCTGCTGCACGACGTCGGTGACTTCGTGCGCTACGAGGGCCACCACAAGCACAGCTACTACATCATCGCGAACAGCGACCTGATGGGCCTCACGCCCGAGGAGCGCGAGCTCGTCGCGAACGTCGCGCGCTACCACCGCAAGAGCCCGCCTTCGCTCGACCACGAGAACTTCCGCGCGCTCTCGCGAGAGCAGCGCGCCAAGGTGAAGATGATGGCCTCGGTGCTCCGCCTCGCCGACGCGCTCGACCGCGAGCACCGGAGCGTCGTATCGAGCGTGGGCGCGCGCATCGACGGCAGCACACTCTGGCTCGACGTCGAAGGCGCCGAGGAGCGCGCGCTCGAGGAGTGGACCGTGCGCGCCAAGAGCGGCATGCTGCGCGAGGCGCTCGGGCTCGAGGTGAAGTTCGCCGATCCGGTCGTGCTGCGCAGCGCGCCGCCTCCCTCGGTGCGCTGATCGCGCCCGGCCCGGGCCCGTCCACGCCGAGCGCCGCGACCTCGCCGGGCCGCTCCTCACCGTCCGTGATCGCGCATCCGCCCTCCGCGATGTAGGCTTCCGCCGTGTCGACCCTCGACCGGGCACCGTCCGTGCCATCCTCCCCACGCCGCGTGGCGGCGTCGTGCCCGCGGCACCGGGCGCCCGCGGCACTCTACGCGGCCCTCTGCTGTGCCTACGTCGCCGGTTGCGGCGGCGCCTCGCAAGGCGATCCACGCGCCGTCGCGCTGGCCTACGCCGACGCGGCCGAACGAGGCGACACCGAGGCGCTGCACGACATGCTGCGCGAGTCCTCCAAGCAGCGCATCGTGCTCGAGGAGCTGCGCGCGAAGGTCGCCGAGCAGCGCGAGGAGCTCGCCGAGCGCGCCCGCGCGGTGCGCGATCCGGCGACCCGGATCGAGACCGAGGCCCGGGTGCGCTTCGGCGACGGAGAGCACGCGCGGCTGAGGCTCGAAGACGGCAGCTACCGCATCACGGCGGCGGCGGCCCTGCCGGCGGCGGCGCGCACGCCCGCCGACGCGCTCGAGCAGCTGCGCCGCGTCCTGGCGAGGCGCAGCTACGCGGGGCTCGTGCGCGTGCTGTCGCCGCGCACGCGCGCCGCGATCGAGGCCGACCTGCGCTCCTTGGTCGAGGGGCTCGAAGATCCGGAGGGCCTCGAGGTGATCGAGGTCACGAGCGACACGGCCGTGGTGCTCGTGCCCGGGGGGCACCGCGTCGCGCTTCGTCGAGAGGGCAGCACGTGGCACGTCGACGACTTCGACTGAGCGGGCGATGCTCGCGCCGAGCCTACCTCGGCGGCTCGCTCGCGCTGCTCGGGGGCGCGCTCGCGAGCTCGTCTGACTCGGCCTGGGCCTTCGGCGAGGAGGGCGCCTTCCACCCGAGGGTCCTCTTGACGGGCGCCGCTCGCTGGCAAGGGCTCCGCACGACCGCGCCCGCGCGCTGGTCCGACGAGGTCGTCCGGCGCACGAGCGCCCCCGGGCGGCTCCGGCCGGCCACGGTGCACGCCGACGAGGCCGAGTTGCTCGCCGAGGCCTTCGTGGTGTGGGGCGGCGCGGGCGAAGTGGCGCCGCTCACCTCGCGCGAGATCGCCCGCCTGCGGCAGTTCTTCGCCATGGGCGGCATGCTGCTCGTCGACGACTTCGATCCCGGGGACGGGGCCTTCGGCCGCGCGGCTCGGCGAGAGATCGCGCGCGTGCTGCCGGACCAGGCGCCGGTCTCGATCGGGCCGGAGAACGTCGTCTTCCGCTCCTTCTATCTGCTCAAACGCGCGGTCGGGCGCGTGCTCGGCCCGCCGAAGCTCGACGCGGTGCTGCGCGCCGGCCAGGTGCAGGTGCTCTTCTCGAGCCACGACCTGCTCGGCGCCCTCGCGCGTGATCCGGCGGGGGGACCGAGCCTCGACGTCGAGCCGGGCGGCGATCGTCAGCGCGAGGAGGCCACGAGGCTCGCGGTGAACATCGCGCTCTACGTGTTGTGCTCCAACTACAAGGACGATCAGGTCCACGCCGAGCACATCATGCGTCGCCGGGGCGGGCCTCGATGAGCGTGGAGCTCGCGCTGAGCACCGATCTCGACACGGCCTCGCTCGCGGCGGTGCTCGTCGTGGCCGCCGTCTCGGTGCTGCTCCTCGCGCTCGAGGCCTACCGCGCGCGCGATCGTCGGCGCGCCGCGCTCGCGAGCCTGCTCACGGGTGCGCTCGGCACGATCGCGCTCGTGGTCGCGATCCTGCGGCCGGCGAGGGTGGAGTCCGACGATCTCGCGATCGGCCCACGGGTCCTCGTCCTGGTCGACGCCTCGCGCTCGATGGGCCTGCCGAGCGACGGCTCCGAGCCGCGCAGCGAGCTCGCACACGCCGCCGCGTCGGCCATCGTGGCCGCGGCCGGGGACGCGCGCGTCGAGCTCGCGAGCTTCGGGCGGGGCGCGCCGAGCACGGCCACGCCGGAGCAGCTCGTCGACCGGCTGCGGCTCTCCGCGGAGCCGCACTCGGATCTCTCGGCGGCGCTCGAGGG
>ERZ761602.3358-NODE-3358-length-22792-cov-8.369750_pt1 | contig 22792 bp, 24 predicted proteins | sample MGYA00512165_ERZ761602 | MGnify/ENA primary metagenome ERZ761602 (study PRJEB28899, sample SAMN02445085) | bioreactor sludge metagenome | biome: EBPR sludge; isolation source: Thorneside wastewater treatment plant | place: Australia: Brisbane, Thorneside...
GCTTCGAGGTGCGCCGTGATCGGCGGAAGGCTGAGGCCGGCCTCCGGCCCGTCCGGCAGGCGAAGCCCCGACAGGACCACGGCGTGGGCGAGGGCCGAGACGGCCACGGCCCCGACGAACACGCGGCGGGCGGCGAGGGTGCGGCGAAGCTTCTGCGCGAAATCGGTCACGACGGATCCCGGGGAGCGATGGCCCAATCGCTTTCAACGCCCGAACCCGCCACCTGGACGACATCGCCCGGCCCGAAAGCCACGCGCCCCTGGGCGATCCACCGGGCGGCCTGGGGGTAGATGCGGTGTTCCTGCGCGAGGACGCGCCCGGCCAGCGTGTCCTCCGTATCGTCCGCGAGCACCGGCACCGCGGCCTGCACCAGGATCGGGCCGTGATCGAGATCCGGCGTCACGAAGTGCACCGTGGCGCCGTGGAGCTTGACCCCCGCCTCGAGGGCCCGGCGGTGCGTGTGCAGGCCCGGGAAGACCGGCAGCAGCGACGGGTGGATGTTGAGGATCCGGCGCGGGTAGCGGGCGATGAAGCCTTCCGTGAGGATGCGCATGAAGCCCGCGAGGAAGACGTAATCCGGCGCGTATTCGGCCACCGTCCGCGCGAGGGCCTCGTCGAAGGCCTCGCGGGTGGCGTAGTCCTTGTGGTCCATCGCCCGGGCGGGCAGGCCCTTCGCGGCCGCCCACTCGAGGCCCGCGGCCTTCGGGCGGTTCGAGACGACCGCGCGCCAGTCGAAGCCGCAACCGGCCTCGACGAGCGAGCGCATGTTGCTGCCGCGACCGGAGATGAGGATGACCGCGGAGGGCATGGGAGCCGGGCCGGCGGAAGGCCGGCGCGCCTAGGCGACGACGGCCTGGGGCGCGGGCGCGACGCGCGGCACGATGGCGCCGATCTCGTAGGCAGGCACGCCCTCGGCCTCGAGGTGCGCGATGGCCGTGCGCGCATCGGCCTTGGCCACCACCAGCACCATGCCGATGCCGCAGTTGAAGGTGCGGTGCATCTCGGATTCGGGCACCTGGCCGTTGTCCTGCAGCCAGCCGAAGACGGCGGGCCGCGGCCAGCGGGACTTGTCCAGGTGGGCCGCGACGCCTTCGGGCAGCACGCGCGGCACGTTCTCGACGAGGCCGCCGCCGGTGATGTGGGCGATGCCCTTCACGGGCACCTTGGGCAGCAGCGAGAGCACGGGCTTCACGTAGATGCGCGTGGGCTCGAGGAGCGCCGCGCCCAGCGTGCGGCCGTCGAAGGGCTCGTCGAGTTCCGCGCCCGTGACCGCGAGGATCTTGCGCACGAGCGAATAGCCGTTGGAGTGGGCACCGCTCGAGGCGAGGCCGATCACCGCGTCGCCCGGGGCGATGGTGCGCCCGTCGATGATGCGGTCCTTTTCCACCAGGCCCACGGCGAAGCCCGCGAGGTCGTATTCGTTGGGGTCGTACATGCCGGGCATCTCGGCGGTCTCCCCGCCGATGAGCGCGCAGCCGGCCTGCTCGCAGCCGAAGGCCACGCCCTTCACGACGTCCGCGGCGATGTCCACGTGCAGCTTGCCGCAGGCGAAGTAGTCCAGGAAGAACACGGGCTCGGCGCCGGTCACCAGGATGTCGTTCACGCTCATCGCCACCAGGTCCACGCCGATGGTGTCGTGCTTCTTCATCCGGAACGCGAGCTTGAGCTTGGTGCCCACGCCGTCGGTGCCCGAGACCATCACGGGGTTGGCGTACTTCTTGGAGACCTCCACCAGCGCGCCGAAGCCGCCGAGGCCGCCGATCACCTCGGGGCGCATCGTGCGGCGGGCGTAGGGCTTGATGCGCTCGACGAGCGCGTCGCCCGCGTCGATGTCGACGCCGGCGTCACGGTAGGTGAGGGGGGTGGACGACTGGCTCACGGATCGGTCCCGGGAAAGTGGCTGCAAGACCGAAATTCTACCTCAGGCGTCGCCGCTGCCCTTCATCGCCGGCAGGTGGACGCGGGCGAAATCGAGCATCCGCTCGATCGAGCGCTTGGCCTTGAGGCCCGTCGCCGGGTCCACGTGGACCTCGCGCACGGGGTTCTCGAGCACCGAGAGCAGGTTCGCGAGGCCGTTCATCGCCATCCACGGGCAGTGGGCGCAGCTCTGGCAGGTGGCCCCCTTGCCGGCCGTGGGGGCCTCGATGAATTCGACGCCGGGCAGGCGCTTTCGCATCTGGTGGATGATCCCGCCGTCGGTCGCGACGATGTAGCGCTTCGCCCCGAGGCGCTGCGCCGCCTGGATGAGGCCCGTGGTGGAGCCCACGGCGTCCGCGAGCGAGATCACGCCCGCGGGCGATTCCGGGTGCACCAGCACCTTCGCGTCCGGGTGGGCGAGCTTGAGCTCCTCGAGCTGCTGGGCCTTGAACTCGTCGTGCACGACGCACGCGGCGTTCCACAGGAGCATGTCCGCGCCCGTCACCTTCCGGATGTAGGCGCCCAGGTGCTTGTCCGGCGCGAAGAGGATCTTCTTTCCCTGCGCGTGCAGGTGGCCCACGATCCTCTCCGCGATGGACGAGGTCACCATCCAGTCGGCCCGGGCCTTCACCGCGGCGCTGGTGTTGGCGTAGACGACCACCTCGCGGTCCGGGTGGGCGTCGCAGAAGGCCGCGAACGCGTCGGCGGGGCACGCGAGGTCGAGCGAGCATTCCGCCGCGAGATCCGGCATCAGGATGCGCTTCTCGGGGTTCAGGATCTTGGCCGTCTCGCCCATGAAGCGCACGCCCGCGACCACGATGGTCTTCGCCGGGTGGTCGCGGCCGAAGCGCGCCATCTCGAGCGAATCGGAGACGATGCCGCCCGTGGCCTCGGCGAGGTCCTGCAGGTCCGGGTGGACGTAGTAGTGGGCGACGAAGACCGCGTCGAGGGCCTTCAGGCGCGCCTTGATGCGCTCGACGAGGGCGGGTTTTTCCGCCGGCGGGACGACGCGCGGGGGCGTGGCGGGCGCGATGCCCAGGGCGCCGTCGAAGCGCTCGAATCGGATCTGGATGGGGGTGGCGGTGGCCATGGAATCGGTCCTTGTCTTCCCGTTGGATTCTGCCACAGGCCCCGCGTTCCCCCGCCCGGGGCGCGGGTGTAGAATCGCCCGCGTCATCACGCATGGTCGTCCGGGGGCAGCCGCCGCCGGGCGCGCCCGGGCCAAGCCGGGCGGCGAAAGTCCTTTTCGCCGCGGCGCCGGCCCAGGGAGACCCGATTGAAGCAGCTCCTCCTCGACCTCACCCAGGCGCCCCCGCCCACCTTCGCGAACTTCGTCGCCGGACGAAGCGCGGAGGCGCTCGACGCCTTCCGCGCGGCCGCCGCGGGATCCGCCGACCGCGTGCTCTACGTGTGGGGCGAGCCCGGTGCCGGCAAGACCCACCTGCTCAAGGCCCTCGCAGCCGCCCGCCCCGGCACGCTCTACCTGCGCGGCGTCGACTACACCGGCACCGAGAATGCCCCCGTGCTCGCGCTGGACGGCGTCGAGGCCCTGGACGACGAACGCCAGGTCGCGCTCTTCAACGCGTTCAACGAGCGCACCCACCAGCTCATCGCCGTCTCGGCCACCGCCGCGCCGCGCGACGTCGCGCTTCGCCGCGATCTCGCCACGCGCCTCGCCACCGGCCTCACCTACCGCCTCGCCGCCCTCACCGACCACGAAAAGCGTGCCGCGCTCCACGCCCACGCGAAGGCCCGCGGCTTCGCGCTGTCGGAGGAAGTGGCCGCGTACCTGCTCACCCACGCCCGGCGCGACATGGCCTCGCTCATCCGCGCCCTGGACGCCCTCGACCGCCACTCCGTCGAGACCGGGCGTCCGATCACCGTCCCGCTCCTCAAGGCGGCCCTGCAACCGGACCTCGCCGCCGCCCCGGAATCCTCCCGATGATGAAGCTCGCCCTCTTCGACCTCGACAACACCCTGCTCAACGGCGACAGCGACTACTGCTGGGCCCAGTACCTCATCGACCGCGGCATCCTCGAGCGCGAGGAATACGAGCGCCGCAACGACTGGTTCTACCACCACTACAAGCAGGGCACGCTCGACATCCACGAGTACCTCGCGTTCCAGCTCGCGCCCATCGCGGGCCGCCCGCGCGAGGAGATCGACGCCTGGCACGCGGATTTCATGCGCACGAAGATCCGCCCCATCGTGCACGCGCGCACGCCCGCGCTCCTCGCGGCCCACTCGGGGCAGCTGCGGGCCATCGTGACCGCCACCAACCGCTTCATCACCGCGCCCATCGCGCGGGAGCTCGGCGTCGAGCACCTGATCGCCTGCGAGGTGGAGGAGGGCGAGGACGGGCGCCTCACGGGTCGCGCGGTGGGCACGCCCTCGTTCCGCGAAGGCAAGATCACCCGCCTCGAGGAATGGCTCGCGTCGCTGGGCCACCGCCTCGACGATTTCGAGGAGAGCTGGTTCTACAGCGATTCCCTCAACGACCTGCCGCTGCTCGAGCGCGTGACGCGCCCGGTGGCGGTGGACCCCGATCCCACGCTCGAAAGCCACGCCCGCGACCGCGGCTGGCCCATCCTGAGGCTGCGCGACCAATGATCACGAACTTCCTCTCCCGCGTCTTCGGCCGGGGCAAGGACGGCGGCAAGAAGGGCTCGCACCCGGCGAAGCCCGTCGTCTGGGGCCCGGATCGCCACGCCATCCGCAAGGAGCACATCAGCCGCGGCGCCCGCAAGACCTGCGAGGAGCTCCAGCGCGCCGGCCACACGGCGTTCGTCGTGGGCGGGGCGGTGCGGGACCTCCTCCTCGGCATGCGTCCCAAGGACTACGACGTCGCCACGAGCGCCCACCCGGACGAGGTGCGCTCGCTCTTCCGCCGGTCGCGCATCATCGGGCGGCGCTTCCAGATCGTGCACGTGATGTGGGGCGCGGAGACCGTGGAGGTCTCCACCTACCGCGCCCACTTCACCAAGGAGGCCGAGGAGGACCGCCAGGACGAGCACGGGCGCGTGCTCTCGGACAACGTCTTCGGCACCCAGGCCGAGGACGCCGTGCGCCGCGACTTCACGGTGAACGCGCTGTTCTACGACCCGGTGAAGGACGAGGTCTGGGACTACCAGCACGGCCTGAAGGACCTGCAGGCGCGCAAGCTCGTGATAATCGGCGACCCGGCCACGCGCTACCGCGAGGATCCGGTGCGCATGCTGCGCGCCGCGCGCCTCGCCGCGAAGCTGGGTCTCACGATCGAGCCGCGCACCGCCGCGCCCATCCGGGAGCTCAAGCACCTGCTCGAGAACGTCCCCCAGGCGCGGCTCTTCGAGGAGATCCTGAAGCTCCTGCTTTCGGGCAACGCGGTCGCCTGCGTGCAGCTGCTGCGCGAGCTGGACCTGCACCACGGCCTGCTGCCCCTGCTCGACGACGCGCTGGACGATCCCCACACCGGGCCCTTCGCGATGGCGGCCCTCAAGGCGACGGACGAGCGCCTTCGCGACGACCGGCCCGTCTCGCCCGCGTTCCTGCTCGCGGCGCTCCTGTGGGGCCGGGTCGAGCGGCGCTGGCGCCACCACGAGGAAAAGGGCGAGGCCCCCGTGCCCGCGCTGCACTCGGCGATGCACGACGCGCTCGACGCCCAGCGCGGCACGCTCGCGATCCCGCGGCGCTTCGACGCGACGATGAAGGAACTCTGGCTGCTGCAGCCGCGCTTCCTGCAGCGCGGCGGCCAGCGGCCCTTCCGGCTGCTCGAGCACCCCCGATTCCGCGCGGCCTACGATTTCTTCGAGCTGCGGGCCCGCTCCGGCGACGCGCCCCTCGAGGCGGCCGAGTGGTGGGAGAAATTCCAGCACGCCAACCACGAGGGCCGCGAGCGGCTGCTTCACGCCGACGACGGCCCGAAGAAGAAGCGTCGCCGCCGCCGCGGGGCCAAGCGCCGCGAGGATGGCGAAGGCACGCCCGCCGGCCCGGCCGAAGGCGAGGCGTGAGCGCCACCCGCGCCGCGGTCGCGCTGGGCAGCAACCTCGACGGGCCGAAGGCGCGCGTGCGCCGCGCGTTCGCGCAGATCGGCGCGCTGCCGGGCACGAGGCTCATCGCCCGCTCGTCCCTCTGGCGCACGGCACCCATCGGCTACGCGGACCAGCCGGAATTCGTGAACGCCTGCGTCCTCGTCGAGACCACGCTCGCGCCCGCCGCGCTCCTTTCCGCGCTGCTCGACATCGAGCGGGCCCACGGCCGCGTGCGCGACGTGCCCAACGGCCCCCGCACGCTCGATCTCGACATCGTGCTGTACGGCGATCTCGTCGTGGCCGAGCCCGGACTCGCCGTTCCCCATCCCCGCGCCCACGAGCGCGCCTTCGTGCTCGAGCCGCTGCTGGAAGTGTGGCCGGACGCGGTGCTGCCGGGCCGCGGACCCGCCGCGGCCTTCCGGGGCGCCGTCGCGGGGCAGGGCATCGAGCGCATCGCGGAGGTGCCGTGAAGCACCGCTACATCGTCGTCGAGGGGCCCATCGGCTGCGGCAAGACGAGCCTCGCGCGCCTGCTCGCGCGCAAGCTCGACGCGCACCTGCTGCTCGAGCAGCCCGAGGCCAATCCCTTCCTGCCGGCGTTCTACCGCGACATGCGCCGGCACGCCCTGTCGACGCAGCTCTTCTTCCTCTTCCAGCGCCTGCAGCAGCTCGAGGGGCTGCACCAGCCGGACCTTTTCGGCAAGCCGACGGTGGCGGACTTCGCGATCCAGAAGGACCCGCTCTTCGCCCGCCTCACGCTCGACGACGCGGAGTTCGGCCTCTACCAGCGCATCTACGACCACGTGCGGCCCCAGGCCCCCCGGGCGGACCTCGTGATCTACCTCCAGGCCTCGGTGGACACGCTGCTTTCCCGCGTGCGCCGTCGCGGCGTGCCCTCGGAGGCGGGCATCCCCGAGGACTACCTGCGGGCGCTGTCGGACAGCTACACGCGCTATTTCTACAATTACGACGAGAGCGCGCTGCTCATCGTGAACAGCGAGCGGCTCAATTTCGTGGACGTGCCCGAGCACTTCGACCTGCTCGTCGAGCGCATCGCCTCGATCCGCGGCGGCCGGGAGTTCTTCAACCGCGCCTGAGGGCCCGTTTCCCCCGGAAAACGTCCCATGCTGCAATGCAGCGAAACCGTGGCAGAATGCTCGTCCCGTCCGCCAGGCGAACGACCATGAGAGTGACGATCCCGAAGCTGCAGGAGCGCGCGAAGGCCGGCGAGAAGCTCGCCATGCTCACCTGCTACGACGCGAGCTTCGCCGCGATCTCCGACGCGGCCGGCGTGGACATCCTGCTGGTGGGCGATTCCCTGGGCATGGTGATCCAGGGCCACGATTCCACGCTGCCCGTCTCGATGGACGAGACCGAGTACCACGTGCGCTGCGTGGCGCGGGGTTCGGCCAATGCCCTGGTCCTCGCGGACCTGCCCTTCGGCAGCTTCCAGGAATCCCGCGAGCAGGCCTTCCGCAACTCGGCGCGCCTGATGGCCGCCGGCGCCCAGATGGTCAAGCTCGAGGGCGGCGCGACGATGGTGGAGACCACGCGCTTCCTCGTCGAGCGGGGCATTCCCGTGTGCGCCCACATCGGCCTCACGCCCCAGTCCGTGCACACCCTCGGCGGCTACCGCGTGCAGGGCAAGTCGGACGACGCCGCCGGCCGGCTCGTCGCCGACGCGAAGGCGCTGGAAGCCGCGGGCGCCGCGATCGTGCTGATGGAGGCGATGCCCTCCGCCGTCGCCAAGCGCGTCACCGATTCCCTTTCCGTTCCCACCATCGGCATCGGCGCCGGGCCCGACGTCTCGGGGCAGGTGCTCGTGGTGTACGACATGCTCGACATCTACCCGGGGCGCAAGGCGAGGTTCGTCAAGAACTTCATGGACGGCGCGCCGAGCGTGAAGGCCGGCATCGAGGCCTACGTGAAGGCGGTGAAGGCGAAGACTTTCCCGGGGCCGGAACACGGGTTTTGAGTGATGCGGGCGAGAATCTTTGGAACGCCGATGAACGCCGATATCACGGCGCTGAACGCTGAAAGGGGGGAGTGATGCGGGCGAAAGTCTTCGGAACGCCGATGAACGCCGATATCACGCCGATGAACGCCGATAAGGCAGGTCAATGGCGTGATGTGTGGTTACACGGGCGCACGACCAATTTCCAGCGCGCTTCTTGAATCGAGTCGGAGCCGGCCGAACCATTCGATTGCATCGATTGCATCGATTGCATTGATTCATCGGCGTTCATCGGCGTTCCAAAGAGTCTTGCCCGCATCACTCTCCCCCCCGTCCTATAGCCGCCATGGACCTCATCCATACCGTCGAGAAGCTCCGCGAGCGCCTCGCCCCCGAATCGGCCATCGCCTTCGTCCCCACGATGGGCAACCTGCACGCGGGCCACATCGCCCTCGTGGAGGAAGCCCGCCGCCACGGCGGCTGCGTGGTCGCCTCGATCTTCGTGAACCGCCTGCAGTTCGAGCCCGGCGGCGATTTCGACCGCTACCCCCGCACGCTGGAGGAGGACTGCCGCCGCCTGGAGGCCGCCGGCTGCGACGTGGTCTTCGCCCCCGACGAGCAAGAGCTCTACCCGGCCCCGCAGGAAATCGTCCTCGCGCCGCCGAAGTCCGCCGCGCAGCTGTGCGGGGACTTCCGCCCGGGCCACTTCCAGGGCGTGGTCACGGTGGTGGCCAAGCTCTTCAACATCGTCCGGCCCCACGTCGCGGTCTTCGGCCGCAAGGACTACCAGCAGCTCTTCGTGATCCGCGAGCTCGTGGCCCAGCTCAACTACCCGGTGCGCATCGTGGGGGTGGAGACGCGCCGCGATCCCGACGGCCTCGCGATGAGCTCGAGGAACGGCTACCTCTCGGCGCCCGAGCGGGCCGAGGCGGTGCGCCTCACCCGCAACCTCGAGGCGGTGGTGGCCGCCATCCGGTCCGGCCGGCGGGATTTCGACGCCCTTTGCGAAAGCGCAACCGCCGACTTGACGGGCGCCGGATGGCGCGTCGATTATGTTGCAGTGCGCAATCGCTCGCGCCTGGCCGTTCCGCAGGCGGGCGACCGGGACCTCGTCGTCCTCGGGGCGGCCTGGCTGGGCCGCACGCGCCTCATCGACAACCGGGAAGCCGATTCGCCTTGAAGCCGGGGGCGCCGGCCCCCAACTTTAGAGTCCCGGCTCTAGACCGGGCCGGTAGCATCACCCTCCTTCGCGCACGGAGCCCGTCCATGCAACGCACCATGCTCAAGTCCAAGCTGCACCGCGTCACCTGCACCCACTCGGAGCTCAACTACGAGGGGTCGTGCGCGATCGACCAGGACCTGCTGGACGCCGGCGACATCCGCGAATACCAGCAGATCGACATCTACAACATCGCGAACGGCGAGCGCTTCACCACCTACGCGATCAGCGCCGAGCGCGGCTCCGGGATCATCTCGGTGAATGGCGCGGCCGCCCGTCGCGCGGCCCCCGGCGACCTGCTCATCATCGCCTCCTACGCGGCCTACAACGAGGCCGAGCTCGCGAACTTCCAGCCGGACCTCGTCTACGTCGACGAGAAGAACCGGATCAAGTCGAAGCGCGGCGCGATCCCGGTGCAGAAGGCGGCGTAGGGCTCGCCCCAGCGCGCCCCGCAAGCGGGGCCCCTCGTCACGTGGCTTGGCGGTCTACCAACGGCAAGCCGTTTCCCCGAAAGCGTTCCACACCATCGGCGCGATGGCGAGGAGCCCCATCGCCTTGTAGGCCTTGAGGCACTCGGGCTTGATGGAGTTCTCGAGCGCGAGTTCTTCCTTCGACTTGTGGGGCGGCGGCGCGGGCATCGGGATCGCGAATCCCGTGGCCGGACCCCGGCCCCCGCTCGCGATGTCGCGTGCCCGGACCCTCGCGGCGTCCAGGTCGATGCGCGGCCCCGAGCCCGACGGCAACTCCGGAGCGCTCTCCCGCCGCATCTCGAAGCGGGGCGTCGCGCCCGGCGCTTCCCACGGATCCCTTCCCGAAGGCGCCACGGCCGGTGCGCGTCCCGGCGGCGGGCCGAAGGCCTCGGCCGGCAGCATCTCCACCGGGGGCGGCAGCGCGCGAGCGGCGGCGCCCGACGGGACCAGGCGGGAGAGCGGCGCGGGCACCGGCACCACGGGTACCTCCGGCGGCGGCGCGAGGTCGACGGGCGCGGCCATGGCCGGCGTCGCGAGGCGCGAAGGCGCGATGCGCGGCATCGGCGCGGGCGTGGCCACCGGCGCCGGCGGCGTCTCGACGGGCGCGAGTTCCACGGGCGGCGCGAAGGACGGCGAGGCCCGCGAAGGCGCCACTCGCTGGATCGGCGCCGGCGTGGGCACGGGCGGCGCGGGCGTTTCCACCGGCGGCGATTCCACCGTGGGGGCCATGCGCGGCTCCACGCGAACGGGCGCGACGCGAGGCAGCGTGGGCGTGGGCACCGGCGCGGGCGGCGGTTCGATGGGCGGCAGTTCCACCGTGGGCGCGAGCCGCCGGTCGATCTTCGTGGGCGAGACGGGCGCGAGCAGCGGCGTCTCCAGCTTCGGGATCTCGGGCGGCGGCTCCGGCGCGGGCGCGAGATCGGCCTTGAGCTTCGCGGGCGCCACGCGCTCGATCACCGGCGGCGTCACCACCGGCACGACCGGCTCGACGGGAGGCGGCGGCGTCGGCTCGACGGGTGCCGGGGGAGAGGGCGCGGCCACTTCGCGCGGAATCGGCGGCGGCGTTTCGAGGGGCTTCGCCTCGGGTTCCGTCACGCGCGACGGTGCGGGCGCGGGGACGGGCGGCTCCGCTTCCTTCGCGGGAACGGGCTCGGGCGGCGGCGGAGAGGGCTCCGCCTTTTCCACCGCGGGCTTCGGGGCGGGCTCGCGGCGCGTAGTGACCGGCCTCGCCTCGCGCTCCCGCGTGGGCGCGAGCAAGGGGCCGGCGATCGTCACGTCGAGCGATCCCCACATCGCGCGCGAATCGGGCGAGCCGCCCCCGCCCGCCTGCCCGAACAGCACGATCAGCACGGCGTGGATCACGGCCGAGATCGCGGTGAAGCGGGCGAGGGAAGGCGGCCGCCGAGTCGCGGCCCGGGGCGCGGAAGGCGCAGCGCCGGCGGTCAGGGGCATGCTCGGGCGGGCAAGGTGGTCGCGGAAAGGCGCAAGCGTACCGCAGAACCGCCGGGGCTACGGGCGGCGGGTGCCCGCCTTCCGCGCGGGGGCTTCCCCGATCTGCGCGAGATACGCATCCCGCGCCGGCACGAGATGCGCGCGGAAGGCCTTCACCAGCGTCGCGCGATCGCCCTTCGCGAGGGCCGCGAGCATCCCGTGGTGCTCGCGCCGCGCCTGCTCGCGGTAGTCCGGGTGCCCGATGGTCGCGAAGCGGATCGCGTGGGTCTGGCGCGCGTATTCCTCGATGGCCTTTTCCAGCACGGCATCGTTCGTGAGGGCGAAGAGCGCGCGGTGGAACGCGAGGTTCGCGCGGAAGACCTCCAGCGGCCGGCCCCGGGCGATGGCGCGATCGTGGGCCTGCTGGATCGATTCGAGGCGCGCGAGGTCGTCTTTCGACACCGGCAGCGGCATCCGTCTTGCGGCCTCCCCCTCCAGCAGTTCGCGCATCGCGTAAAGCTCGCGCACTTCCCGGGCACCGAACTGGCGCACCTGCGCGCCCACGTTCCGGCGCCGCTCGATGAGGCCCATCCGCTCGGCCGTCGCGAGCGCTTCGCGCGCGGCGTGGCGCGTGAGCTCGAATCGCGCCATCAGTTCGTCCTCCGTCAGGCGTCGGCCCGGCGCGAGTCGGCCGAGCACGATGTCCTCCTCGAGGGCGCGGGCGGCGGCCTCGGCGGCGGTGACGGGCGGCGGGTCGCGCGGGATCACGGGCGCGGCGGGCGGAGGAAATCGAAATCCACGCCCTCGTCGGCCTGGGTCACCGAATCGAGGAAGAGCTTGCGATAGCCCCGCGGCGCCGTCGGCGGCGTCACGGGCGCGGCGGCGCGGCGCGCGGCGAGCGTCGCCTTGTCGACGAGCAGCTCGATCGATCGCGCCGGCACGTCGAGGCGGACGCGATCGCCCGATTGCACGTACGCGAGGGGACCGCCCACGGCGGCCTCCGGCGTCACGTGCAGCACGATGGTGCCGGCGGCCGTGCCGCTCATGCGCCCGTCGGAGATGCGGATCATGTCCTTCACGCCGGCGCGGGCGAGCTTCTTCGGGATCGGGAGCAGGCCCGCCTCCGGCATGCCCGGCGCCCCCTTGGGCCCGATGCGCTTGAGCACCAGGATGTCGTCGGCCTTCACGTCGAGGTCGTCGCGGTCGATGCGGCTCGCGAGATCCTCGCTGTCCTCGAAGACGACCGCGCGGCCTTCGTGGCGCATGAGTTTCGGATCCGCCGCCGACTGCTTGATGATGGCCCCGCCCGGCGCGAGATTGCCGCGCAGCACCGCGATGCCGCCCTGCGGGAAGATGGGATTCGCGAGGGGCCGGATCACCTCCTGCGCGAAGCCCGGGCCGGAAGCGTCGATCTCCTCGCCGAGGGTGCGGCCCGTGACCGTGAGCGCGTCCAGGTGCAGCAGGGGCTTGAGGATCCGAAGCAGCGCGGGCACGCCGCCGGCGGCATCGAAGTCCTCCATGTAGTGGCTGCCCGAGGGCTTGAGATCGACGAGCACGGGCGTTTCGCGGCCCAGCGCGTCGAGCCGCGCGAGATCGACGGGAATGCCCAGGCGCCCCGCGATGGCGGTCAGGTGGATCACGGCGTTGGTGGAGCCGCCGATCGCGAGCAGGGCGCGCAGCGCGTTCTCGACGGACTTCGGCGTGATGACCTGCGCCGGGGTGATGCGGGATTTCGCGAGGCCCACGGCGGCGGCGCCCGTGCGCTCGGCGGCGCGGATGCGGTCCGCCGTGACGGCGGGGGGCGAAGCGCTTCCGGGAATCGACATGCCCAGGGCCTCGGTGAGGATCGCCATGCTGCTCGCGGTGCCCATCACGGAGCAGGTGCCCACGCTGGGGACGAGCTTGTCGTTGACGCCGACGATGGTGCCTTCGTCGATCTCGCCCGCCCGGTAGCGCGCCCAGTAGCGGCGGCAATCGGTGCAGGCGCCCACGCGCGTGCCTTCGTGGGAGCCGGTGAGCATCGAGCCCGTGACGATCTGCACCGCCGGCACGCCCGCGGAGGCCGCGCCCATCAGCTGCGCGGGCACCGTCTTGTCGCAGCCGCCCACGAGCACCACGGCGTCCATGGGCTGGGCGCGGATCATCTCCTCCGTGTCCATCGCCATGAGGTTGCGCAGGTACATGCTGGTGGGGTGCGAGAAGCTCTCGTGCAGCGAGATCGTGGGAAAGCGCACGGGCAGCCCGCCCGCGAGCATCACGCCGCGGGAGACGGCCTCCACCAGTTCCCTCGCATTGCCGTGGCAGGGGTTGTAGCCGCTGCCGGTGTCCACGATGCCCACCACCGTGCGGCCGAGCGCGTCGTCGGTGTAGCCCGCGCCCTTGATGAAGGCCTTCCGGAGGAACAGGGAAAAGCCGGTGTCGCCGTAGCTGGTGAGGCCGCGGGACAGGCCCGTGGCGGCGGGTTTCTTCGCGTCGTCGGTCATGGTGGATTATCGATAATATTATTGACAATGAGTGTACGCGCGCCTTAAGGTGGGGCTCAAGCGCTTTCGCGAGAGAATCGCGCTTTCCCACCGCCACCCGAGCAATCCCATGCCCCGCCTCGACGAATCCGCCCGCGGCGTCTACCTCATCACGGTGACGCCCTTCCGGGACGACGGCGCCCTCGATCTCGAGAGCACCGACCGCCTCACCGATTTCTACCTCGACAAGGGCGCCACCGGCCTCACGGTGCTCGGCGTCATGGGCGAGGCGCCCAAGCTCACCGCCGGCGAGAGCGAGGACTACGTGAAGCGTGTGCTCGCCCGCGTGGGCGGCAAGGTGCCCGTCGTCGTGGGCGTCTCCTCGCCGGGCTTCGCGGCGATGGGCGAGCTCGCGCGGCGCGTGATGGACCTCGGCGCCTCCGGCGTGATGGTCGGGCCCGGCGCCGCGGTGCGCACGGACGACCAGGCCGTCGCCTACTACGAGATGGCCGCGGCCACCCTCGGGGACATTCCGTTCTGCGTGCAGGACCACCCGCTCGCCTACGCCGGCGTGCAGCTTCCGGTGCCCGTGCTGACGCGCATCTTCAAGACGATCCCGACGGCCGTGATGCTCAAGCACGAGGACTTTCCGGGCCCCGGCCTCGCCAAGCTCTCCGCCATGCGCGCCGCCAGTGACCGGGGCGAGATCCGCCGCATCTCCATCCTCGCGGGCAACGGCGGCGGGCTCTTCCTGCCGGAGGAGCTCTCCCGCGGCGCGGACGGCGCGATGACCGGCTTCAGCTATCCGGAGATGATGCGCGACGTGGTCGCGGCCCATGCCGCCGGCAACGTCGAACGCGCCCATGATCTCTTCGACGCCTACCTGCCCCTCGCGCGCTACGAGCAGCAGAGCGCCCTCGGGCTCGCCGTGCGCAAGTACATGCTGCACAAGCGCGGTGCCATCGCCTCGGCCGCCATCCGCAAGCCCGGCCCGAAGCTCTCGGCCGCGGATGTCGCCGACGTGGACCGCCTCATCGCCCGCCAGGACAAACGACTCAAGGAGCTCGGCTGATGGCCCTCGACCAGAACGTCATCGATACCCTCTCGCGCGTCACCACCGCGACCATCACCACGCTGCTGCTCAAGAAGGGGCTTCGCAACGTGTGGATGCGCGGCACGCGGCCGCTCAATCCCGGCCAGCCGCGCCTGGTGGGCCCGGCCTTCACGCTGCGCTTCGTGCCGGCACGCGAGGACCTCGCCACGCCCGAATCCTGGTCCAAGCCCATTTCCACCCGCGCCGCCATCGAGGCGATGCCCGAAGGCTGCATCACCGTCGTGGACGCCATGGGCGTCACGGATGCCGGCATCTTCGGCGACATCCTGTGCGCGCGCATGAAGGGCCGGGGCGTCGCGGCCCTCGTCACGGACGGCGTGCTGCGCGACGTCGCGGGCGTGAAGGGCACGGGCCTTCCCGTCTGGTGCCAGGGCGCCGCCGCGCCGCCGTCGGTCGCGGGCCTCACCTTCGTCAACTGGGGCGAGCCGATCGCCTGCGGCGGGGTGGCCGTCTTCCCGGACGACGTGGTCGTCGTGGACGACGACGGCGCCGTGCTCATTCCCCAGGCCCTCGTCGCCGACATCGTCGCCGCCGCCCCCGAGCAGGAGCGCCTCGAGGGCTGGATCATGCAGGAAGTCGAACGGGGCGTGCCCCTGCCCGGCCTCTACCCACCCAATGCCGAAGCGAAGGCCCGCTACGAAGCCTGGAAGGCTTCCCAAAAATAAATCGGGGTCAGGCACGAAAAGGTGCCTGACCCCGAATTTCCAACCGGAGGAGAAAACATGAAAACGATCCGCCTCGTGGCGGCCGCGTTCGCGCTCGTCGCGACCGCCGCGCTCGCCCAGCCCTATCCGAACAAGTCGGTGAAGCTCATCGTGCCCTACCCGCCGGGCGGGGCGACGGACGTGATCGGCCGCGTGATGGCCCAGCGCCTCACGACGGCCCTGGGCCAGCAGGTGGTGGTCGACAACCGCGGCGGCGCCGGCGGCAACATCGGCGCCGAGGCCGCGGCCAAGAGCCCGCCGGACGGCTACACGCTGCTCATGGGCGCGCTCACGTCCCACTCCATCATGGCGACGCTCGAGAAGGACAAGCTGCGCTACGACCTTTCCAAGGATCTCGTGCCCGTCGCCATCGTGGGCTCCGTGCCCCTCGTGTGGGTGGTGAACCCGTCGCTGCCGGTGAAGACCCTCAAGGAGCTCGTGGACTACGCCAAGGCCAATCCCGGCAAGCTCACCTACGCCTCCTCCGGCGCCGGCGCCCCGCAGCGCATGTGCGCGGAGCTCTTCAAGCTCAAGATCGGCGCGGACATGGTCCACGTCCCCTACAAGGGCAGCGGCCCGGCGATGGGGGATCTCGTCGGCGGCCAGGTGCTCACGATGTGCGAGACGGTGCCCGCCTCGCTCCAGCTCATCAAGGCCGGCAAGCTGCGCGCCCTCGCGGTCACCATGCCCGAGCGCATCTCGCAGCTGCCCGACGTTCCCACCGCGGCGGAAGCCGGCGTTGCGGGGCTGGAGGTCGCATCCCTCTTCGGCATCATGGCCCCGGCCGGCACGCCCGCCCCGGTCATCCAGAAGCTCAACGCGGAAGTGCAGAAGATCCTCGGCATGCCCGACGCCCAGGAGCAGCTGCTGCAGCAGGGCGCCTACGCCGTGCGCATGAGCCCCGAGCAGTCCGGCGAGCGCGTGAAGCGCGAGATCGCCCAGTGGGCCAAGGTCATCCAGGACGCGAAGATCAAGTCGGAGTGATCGCCTTTTCCCCGCACACGGCCTCGGCCGCGTCGAGGAAGGCCCGCACCAGCCCCGATCGCACGGACATGCGGGGATACACCACGCCCACCGCGCGCGTGTGTCCCCGCGAATCGATCGGGATCCGCTTCAGGCGCACGCCCCCGGGCCAGGGCGGCGGCCAGTCCGGCACCAGCGAAACGCCCAGTCCCCGGTCCACCATCCGCGCGATCGCGAAGAGCGAGGTCACCTCGAAGCGCTCCCGCGGCGCGATGCCCGCCTCCCGCAGGTAACGGTCCACCAGCCGACCGCCCGCCGTCTCGCGGGAGAGCCGGATGAAGGGCTCGCGCGCGAGGATCGATTGCGCGTCCCGCCCCTTGAGCTTCGCCGGCGCGATGACCACCAGCGGCTCGTCGCGCAGCCCCCGCCAGTCGAGCGCCTTCGCGATCGCGAATTCCGGCCGCACGATCACCGCCGCATCCATCTCGCCGCGGTGCACCTTTTCGTAGAGCTCCGACGAGCCGCCCGGCGTCACGCTCACCCGCACGTCCGGGTGGCTCCGCGCGAGGCGCGAGAGCAGCTCCGGCACCAGGCCCGTCATCGCGGTGGTCACGGCCCCGGTGCGAAGCTCGCCCGTCACGCGGTCGTCCGTCGCGACGGAGCGCAGGTCCCGTGCCGATTGCAGCAGCGCCCGGGCCCGGCCCAGCACGCGGGCGCCCGCCTCCGTGGGGGCCACCGTGCGCCCCGACCGCGCGAGCAGGGGCGCGCCCAGGTCCGCCTCCAGCGCGCGGATGCGCTGGGCCAGGGCGGCAGGGGTCAGGTTCAGGCGACGGGCGGCCTCGGCCATGGAGCCGTGGTCGCACACGAAGACGAAGCTTTCGAGGAAGCGGGTATCCACAGGAAACAAAATCTATCGTCTGAAGATGCCGGCGTCCACTTTTTCTTGGCCCCGCAGCGGCCTACGATCCCCCGATCCTCCCGAGGCCCGACCCCCATGCGCTGCAAGCTCTTCGTCCCCGGCTCCCGACCCGAACTCTTCCCCAAGGCCTTCGCGGGCGAGGCCGACGCAATCTCCATCGATCTCGAGGACGCCGTCGACGAAAGCCGCAAGGACTGGGCCCGCGGCGAGACGGCCGCGTTCCTCCGGGGCTTGCCGGCGGACACGGGCAAGACCGTCATCGTGCGCGTGAACGGCATCGACACGCCCCACTTCGAGCGGGACCTGGAGGCGATCCTCGGCCCGGGCCTGGGGCTGGTGAACCTGCCCATGCCCCGCTCGGGCGACGACGTGCGCCACGCCGCCGAGGCCATCCGGCGCATCGCGAAGGCGAAGGGCGTCGAGGCGACCGGCATCATGGCCAACATCGAGACGCCCCGCGCCTTCCGCCTCGCCCACGAGATCGCCGCGGCCGACCCGCTGGTCAAGGGCCTGCAGATCGGCTTCGGCGACCTGCTGGAGCCCTGCGGCATCGAGCGCTACGACCCCCGCGTGGTCCTGCATTTCCAGCTCGGCGTGCGCGTCGCGGCGGCCGAGGCCGGCGTCTTCGCCTACGACTCCGCGATGGCCGACGTGAAGAACATGGACTTCCTGCGCCAGGAAGCCGAGACCTCCCGCCGCCTGGGGTTCCTCGGCAAGAGCGCGATCCACCCCTCGCAGGTGCCGGTCATCAACGGGATCTTCCGGCCCACGGAGGCGGAGATCGCCCATTCCCTGAAGGTCGTCGCCTCCGCGAAGGAAAACGCGGCGAAGGGCGTGGGCGCCTGGACGGTGGACGGCAAGATGATCGACGGGCCCTTCGTGATCCGCGCCGAGGCGGTCCTCGCCACGGCCCGGCGCCTGGGGCTCGTGAAGGACTGAGGTTTTCCGCATCACCACGACAACGATGGAGGAGAAGACGATGCGCCTTGCCAAGCTGATGGCCCTCGCGGCCGCCGCCCTCGCGTTCGCGATGCCCGCGTTCGCCCAGGGCAAGTTCCCCACCCGCACCGTGACGATGGTCGTGCCCTATCCGCCGGGCGGCTCCAACGACATCTTCGCCCGCGCCCTCGCCAAGCGCCTGTCGGACGCGTGGGGCCAGGTCGTCATCGTGGAGAACAAGCCGGGCGCCGGCGGCTCCATCGGCGCGGCCTTCGTGAACAAGGCGGCGCCGGACGGCTACACCTTCATGCTGCTGTCCTCGTCGTTCACCACCGGCGCGGCCATCCAGCCGAGCTGGCCCTTCGACCCGGTCAAGGGCTTCACGCCCCTCGCGATGGTGGCCCGCGGTCCGATGGTGCTCACGGTGAACAACAACGTGCCCGCGAAGAACATCGCGGAATTCGTCGCGCTCGCGAAGAGCAAGCCCGGCAAGCTCAACTACGGCTCCTCGGGCACGGGCAGCACCAACCACTTCGCCACGGAGCTCTTCACCGCCGCCGCGGGCCTGCAGATGACCCACGTGCCCTACAAGGGCATGGGCCCGGCCACGGCCGACGTGATCGCCGGCCACATCGACGTGCTGGTCGCGAGCGCGCCGTCGATCATGCAGCACGTGCGCGGCGGCAAGGTGCGCGGCATCGGCGTGACGAGCAAGGGCCCGTCCTCCGTGGTGCCGGAGCTGCCGCCCCTGTCGGGCGTCGCCCCCGGCTTCGCCTTCGACCTGTGGTGGGGCGTGCTCGCGCCGCCCGCGATGCCCAAGGAGCTCGCCGCCTCCATCAACGCCGAGATCAACCGCATCCTGGGCACCGCCGACATGAAGGAGATCCTCGCCCGCGAAGGCACGGAGCCCTACGTCGTCACGCCCGAGCAGGCGCAGGAGATCGTCCGCTCCGAGATCGAGGAGTGGAAGAAGGTCGCGGCGCGCGCGAAGATCAAGGTGGAGTGATCGCCGTGGTGCAGACGAAAGGGCCCGGCGCCGCCGGGCCCCTCGCGGGTGTTCGCGTCCTCGACCTCGCCAGCTACATCGCCGGCCCCTACGGCTGCGCGCTGCTCGCGGACCTCGGGGCGGACGTGGTCAAGGTGGAATCGCCCGAGGGCGACACGCTGCGCAAGTACCCGTCCACGCTCGCCGCGGAGAGCCGCGCCTTCCTCGGCGTGAACCGCGGCAAGCGCGGCCTCGCCCTCGACCTCAAGAAGCCCGAAGGCCTCGCGGCATTGAAGCGCCTTGTCGCGAAGGCCGACGTGCTCGTGCACAACTTCCGGCCCTCGGTGCCCCCGCGCCTGGGCATCGACTACGCCGCGCTCAAGGCCGTGAATCCCCGCCTCGTCTACTGCGCCCTCTCGGGCTACGGCGAGACCGGGCCCCTCAAGGACAAGGCGGGCTACGACCAGGTGCTGCAGGCGATGACGGGCATGTGCGCGATGCAGGGCCCGGACGAGGACCACCCGCAGATCCTCTACGGCTCCGTGGTGGACTACTACGCCGCCTCGATGCTCGCCTTCGCGGTGAGCGCGGCGCTCTTCGATCGCGAGCGCACGGGCGAGGGCCGCGCGGTGGACGTGTCGCTCCTTCGCAGCGCCCTCACGATGCAGTCGGCGCGCCTCGTCTGGGCCGAAGGCGAGCCCCGCGCCGTCGCGCGCGACATGCGCTCCGGCGGCGTCACCGGCCTGCACCCCACGAAGCAGGGCAGCCTCTACCTGTCGGCCAACACGCCCCACTTCTGGGCCGCGCTGTGCGAGCTGGCGGAGCTTCCGGAGCTCGCCTCGGACCCGCGTTACGACTCGGTGCGAAAGCGCGCCCAGCACGCGGCCGAGATCGTGCCGAAGCTCCGGACGGCCCTCGCGAAGCGCACCGCCCTCGAGTGGGAAGCGTGCTTCGGCGAGCGCGTGCCCTGCGCGGCCTCCCGCACGGTGGAGGACATGTTCGACTTCCCGCAGGTGCAGGCCCTCGGCCTCATCGACACCTACGACCACGCGAAGGCGGGACGCTTCCGCGGCTTCCGCGAGCCCGTGGGCTTTCCCGGCACGCGGCTTTCCACGCCCCGTGCGGCGCCGCTCTTCGGCGAGCATTCCCGCGAGGTGCTGGGGGAGGCGGGCTACGCCGAGGCCGAGATCGCCGCGATGCTCGAAGGCGGCGCGGTGCCGTCGGCCGAGGGGCGTTGACGCCCGTGGAGGCCGTCGCCCACAGCGCCGGCACGGCGCGGCCCCGCACGGCAGCACCGGTCCACGCGTGCGATTGCCACATCCACGTGTACGACGCGCGCTTTCCGGCCACGGGATCGGGCGGCGCGATCCTCGACCGGGCGACGGCCGGCGAGTACCGCCGCTTCCAGTCGCGGATCGGGACGAGCCGCACGGTGGTCGTGCAGCCGCGCACCAACGGCACCGACAACGCCGTCACGCTCGATGCCGTCGCGCAGCTGGGTCTCGCCCACGCCCGGGGCGTCGCGGTGCTTCGCGACGACGCGACGGACGCGACGCTTCGCCAGCTCGACGCGGGCGGCATCCGCGGCCTTCGCTTCAGCCTGCACGAGCCGCAGCACGGCGTGACGACCTTCGCGATGATCGAGCCGCTCGCCCGGCGCATCGCGCCCTTGGGCTGGCACGCGCAGCTTCACCTGACCGCCGACCAGCTCGCCCACCACGCGGCGATGATCGAGCGGCTGCCGTGCCGGATCGTGATCGACCACCGCGCGCGGCTCGGCCCCGGCGGCGCCGCCCATCCCGCCTTCGCCCTCGTGCGCCGCCTGCTGGACGCGGGCCGCACCTGGGTCAAAATCTCCGGGCCCTATCTCGATTCGCGCACCGGCGGTCCCGCCTGGGCGGACGTCGAGGCCGGCGCCCGCGCCCTCATCGCCGCCGCACCGGAGCGCATGCTCTGGGGCAGCGACTGGCCCCATCCCACGGAGCGCGACGCGAAGCCCGACGACGCCGAGTGGTTCGACCGCCTCGCCGACTGGACGCCGGACGAGGCGACGCGCACCCGCATCCTCGTGGACAACCCCCGCGAGCCCTACGGTTTCGACTGACCCGCAAAACCAAGAGGAGAAAACAACCATGAAGCTGATCCGCACCCTCGTCGCCGCGCTGGCTCTCGTGCCCGCCGTGGCGCTCGCGCAGGCCTGGCCCGCGAAACCCGTGAAGATCGTCGTGCCCTTCGCGGCCGGCTCGTCCACGGACATCCTCGCGCGCCTGATGGCCGAGCGCTTCGGCAAGACTTTCGGCCAGCCCTTCGTCGTGGAGAACAAGGCGGGCGCCGGCGGCATCATCGGCACGGAGCTCACCGCGAAGGCAACGCCCGACGGCCACACGCTCATCATGCTCACGAGCGGCCCGTTCGCGAGCAACCCGGCCGTGTACGCGAAGCTGCCCTACGACCCCATCAAGGACTTCGACCCGATCGCGAACGTCGGCTTCACGCCGCAGGTCTTCGTCGTGGGGCCGCAGACGAAGTTCCGCACGCTGAAGGACCTGGTGGCCGCCGCGAAGGCGGACCCGGGCGGGATCGGCGCCGGGTCCCTCGGCAAGGGCTCCACGAGCCACCTCGCGCTCGAGGCCTTCCAGGGCGCGGCGGGCATCAAGCTGAACCACATCCCGTTCAAGGGTTCGTCGGAAGCCCAGCCCCAGGTGATCGGCGGCAGCGTCCCGATGATGTCCGACGCGGTGCCGGGCGTGCGCGCGCAGGTGCAGGGCGGAAAGTTCACGCCGCTCGCGATCGCCTCGCTCAAGCGCTCGCCGTTCCTGCCGGACGTGCCGACCTTCGCCGAGCAGGGCTATCCCGGCTTCGAGGCGGTGGGCTGGATCGGCCTGGGCGCGCCCGCGGGCACGCCGGTCGCGATCCTCGACAAGCTCAACGCCGAGATCAACGCGATGATGGGCGACCCCGCGGTCAAGGCGAAGTTCGAGTCCCTCGCGTTCGTCTCGGCCGTCGGCACCCGCGCCGAATTCGCGGCCTTCATCAAGGCCGAGATCGCCAAGTGGTCCAAGGTGGCCAAGGACGCGGGCGTTCGCGCCGACTGAGCGCGTAAACTGCCGGCATGATCGGCGGCCTCGTCCGGATACTGCTCTTCCAGGGCCTCGGCGAACTGGTGGCGAAGTTCTTCCTGCCGCTGATTCCCGGGCCCGTGATCGGCCTGGTGCTGCTGGCGGCGTGGCTGCGGCTTCGCGGCACGGTGCCGGCGGACCTGGACGAGGTCGCGGGCGCCTTCAGCCGCCACCTGGGCCTGCTCTTCGTGCCGGCGGCCGTGGGCGTGGTGATGTTCTGGCCGCAGCTCAAGGCCCACGCCCTCGCGGTGGCCGTCGCGCTCGTGGCGAGCGTCGTGGCCACGATGGCCGTCACGGCCGTCGTGCTGCGGGCCCTCGCAGGCAAGGAGGGCGAGTGAATCCCCAGATCCCCGCGATCCACGAGATCTGGGTCTATCTTTCCGGCAGCCCGCTGCTCGCGCTCATCCTCACGCTCTCGGCGTACCAGGCGGGCGTGCTCGCCTACGAGCGCTCGGGCCGCAACCCCGTCGCCAATCCCGTGCTCATCGCGATCGTGCTGGTGGCCGCCACGATCACGCTGATCGACATGCCGTACGCGAAGTACTTCGAGGGCGCGCAGTTCGTGCACTTCCTGCTGGGCACGGCCA
>ERZ761602.3359-NODE-3359-length-22787-cov-5.845460_pt1 | contig 22787 bp, 15 predicted proteins | sample MGYA00512165_ERZ761602 | MGnify/ENA primary metagenome ERZ761602 (study PRJEB28899, sample SAMN02445085) | bioreactor sludge metagenome | biome: EBPR sludge; isolation source: Thorneside wastewater treatment plant | place: Australia: Brisbane, Thorneside...
TCCAGCCAGGGCCTGGGCCTCGCGATGGCACGGGGGCTCGGCCAGGCCGGCGCGACGCTGGTGCTCAACGGCCGCGACGAGGCGAAGCTGGCGCGGGCGGCGGACACGCTGCGGGCGGAGGGGCTGCGCGTGGCGACCTCGGCATTCGACGTGACCGATCCGGCGTCGGTGACGGCGGCCGTGGCGCGGATCGAGGCGGAAGTCGCGCCCGTCGACATCCTGGTCAACAACGCCGGCATCCAGCGACGGGTGCCCCTGGTGGAGATGTCGCTGGCGCAGTGGCGCGAGGTGCTGGATACGAATCTCACCAGCGCGTTTCTCGTCGCGCAGGCGGTCGCGCCGCGGATGATCGCGCGGCGCGCGGGGAAGATCATCAACATCTGTTCGGTCATGTGCGAGGTGGCGCGGCCGACGATCGCCAATTACGCGGCGGCCAAGGGCGGATTGAAGATGCTCACGCGGGCGATGGCGGTGGAGTGGGCGAGGCACGGCGTGCAGGCCAACGGCATCGCGCCCGGTTATTTCGTGACCGAGCTCACGAAACCGCTCGTGGAAAACGAGGAGTTCAACCGCTGGATCTGCGGGCGTACGCCGGCCGGGCGGTGGGGCCGGCCCGAGGAGTTGACCGGCGCGGCGGTCTACCTGGCGTCGCGCGCGAGCGACTTCGTCAATGGCCAGATCCTCACGGTCGACGGCGGCTTGCTCGCGGCGCTGTGACCGGCGCCGGGTGTGCGGCCGAAATTGCGCGGCGATTGCGAGCAACTTCACGTTGCGTTCGGGCCAATGCGATTCGAACGTGAGCGCGTCATGAGCGACGACGCATGCAAGACTCCTTCACCGGCTTCCCGACCTGCCTCTGCGGTGCGCGGCTCCCCAGCGAAGCAGAATGGGTCGCTCTTCTGGGTTGTCACCGGGAGAGACTTCGGGCGTTCGATCACCTGGTCGAAGTCGCAGGAGAATGCGGTATCCAGGCAGATCAAGACCGCCACTTCTTCGTCCTCCCGGAAGACGAAGTAAGCCTGCTGGAGGCGGCGGGGGAGCCGTGGAGCGGGCTGGGCCGGGCGCTGCGGAATTTTCGCCGGCTGCTGCCGCTGGTTTCGCTCACCCTCTTCGGCTTTGAGCCGGCGGGAGAGGATGTCTTCGAGAACAACCCGCCCCGGCTGGTGCGCGTGGGTGGCGGCGTGGAGGCGCTGGCGTTCGAGGCTCCGGACGCCTCCATCTACAAGTTCTTCTTCTTCCGGGAAGGCGGCTACATCGGCTCCCGTTTCTCGTATGCGCGGGGCGAGGACGGGCTGATCCAGGCGACGGCTTATCCGGGGACCTACCGGCAACTGCTGGAAAAACTGCTGCTGGTGAGCAGGATTGGAGTGCCGACGGAAGTGGTGGGCATCAGCCCCGAGGGGGTGATGATCGTGAAGCAGGCGCTGGGCGAACCGCTGCCACAGGGCATGGACACCTCGACGGTGCTGCCGCCGGGACTGATCGCGATTCCCTCCCGATTCCTGCGCGCCGATCGCGATCATCCGCGGCTCTACTTCCTGGACGGGGAGCCGTGGCTGGTGGCCGACCTCCACGCGCGCAACCTGGTGCGGTGTGCGGACGGGACGCTGCGCGTCATCGACCTGGTGGCGGGAGCCTGGCCGAGTGAGCTCACGCGCGGCGATGGCATCATGGCAGACTGGATGGCCCGGGTGCGCCTCGATCCGGCCGCGGGCGCGCTGCCGGCGTCGCCGGACGACGAATTGTAGCGCAAAAACGCCACCGGGCCCGGAGGCGCGGTGGCGGGAAAAGGGGGCGGTCCGCAGCGGGGCGCGCGGTCAGCTCTTCTTCTGCTTGGCGAGGAAGGCGAGAACCATCTCGGCCTGCTTCTCGGTCTGACCCTTGTCGTGATAGACGACCTTGCCCGAGCGATCGATGAGGTACGCTTCACGGCTGGCCATCATCGCGCCGCTCTGCCCAAACGCCTTGATCACGACCTTGTCGGTGTCGGCGAGCAGCGGGTAGTCGAAATGGTTCTTCTCCTTGAATTCCTTCTGCTTTTCGACCGGGTCGGAGCTCACGCCGACGACGGCGACGCCATGTTTCTTGAGCTCGGCGCTGGCATCGCGGAGCGAGCAGCCCTGCTTCGTGCAGCCGCCGGTGAGGGCGCGGGGATAGAACCACACGAGCGTGTAGTTGTTCTGCTTGTAGACGTCGCCGAGGTTGAGCGTGGTGCCGGCATCGGTCTTGGCGGACACGGCCGGAGCGGCGGCGCCGATCTTGAGCGGTTCCGCGCGGGCGAAACCGAAGAGGAGGGCGAAAAGCGACATGAGCGCGAGGGTGCGGGGGAATTTCATGGCCGCGCGACCGTAGCCCCGCGCCGGTGGTTCGCAAGCGGGATGCGGGGAATCTCCGCCGGCCGCACTTTTCCGGAACCGGCGGGCGGGCCCCGGCTCTCAACCCAGCCGATGCGTGCCGACTCGACCTAACTCCGCCCCCGGGGGCGCGTCCTCCTGCCGGTCGGCGCGGCCATCGAACCGTCGCTTGCCTTGCGCGAGCGCGGAGCCCAACCTCGACCTTCTTGCCAACGTTCTTCCCTGCCTTTCCGATCGCTCGGCTTCCCATTTCCATGTCCCTCGTTTCGTTTTCCCGGTTGTTCGCGCGCGCTTTTCCCGCCTGGTGTGCCGCCCTCGTGATTTCCGCGGCTGCCGTCGCCCAGACCCCCAGCGCCGCCGACGGGTTCGATCCCGAGGTCGATGGCACGGTGATGGCCGTGGCCACCCAGGGCGATGGCAAGTTGCTGATCGCCGGCCAGTTCTCGGCGGTGCGCGGCGTTCCCCGCGGCAACGTGGCCCGGCTCAATGCCGACGGTTCGCTCGATGCGACTTTTCATCCCAATGCCAACGCGATCGTGCGAACGATCCTCGTGCAGCCCGACGGCCGGATCCTGCTCGGCGGCGATTTCACCACGTTGCAGCCGGGCGGCACGGGCGCGGTGATCGAACGGAGCCGGCTCGCACGGCTCGCGGCCGATGGCTCGGTCGAGACCGGTTTCGCCCCGCGCTTTGGCGGTGACCTGCGGCCGGAGATCCACGCGCTCGCCCTGCAGCCCGACGGCGCGATCGTCGTGGGCGGAAGTTTCTCGACCGTCCAGCCGGGCAACGCGACGGTCATCTTCACGCGCAACAATCTCGTGCGCCTCACGGCGGCCGGCGGCGTCGACGCCGCGTACGACCCCAATCCCAACAGCATGGTGCTCGCGCTGGTGCCGCACGTGGACAACAAGATCGTCGTCGGCGGCGGGTTCACCTCGTTCAGCCCGGCCGGCGGCGAGACGACGCTGCGCAACCGGATCGCCCGGCTCAATCCCAACGGGACCGTGGATTCCGAGTTCAATCCCGACGCCAACAACGGGGTCACGGCGCTGGCGGTCCAACGCGACGGCAAGGTCGTGCTCGGCGGTCATTTCACCACGCTGCAGCCGGTCGGCGACGCCACTCCGGCCAACCGCGTGCGGCTGGCGCGGCTGAACCCCAACGGCACCCTCGACTCCGAATTCTATCCGCGCGTCGAAGGGACGGTCTCCGCGGTGGCCATCCAGACCGACGGCGGCATTCTCGTGGGCGGCACGTTCAACGCGGTCTGGGGCCGCGGCAACACGTCGTCCACGCGCAATTTCGTCGCCCGGTTCACCCCGGATGGCTCGGTGGACAACGACTTCGCGCCCGTCGTCAACGCCGAGGTGCGCGCGCTGGCGCCGCAGGCCGACGGCAAGATCGTCATCGGCGGGCTCTTCACCCGCGCGCAGCCCGCGGGTGCGGCGACGCCGCTCGTCCGGCTGCGCCTCGCCCGGCTCAACGCCGACGGCTCGTTCGACACCGGGTTCGAGCTCGGCGCCGGCGGGCGTATCCTCACGTCCGTGACGCAGGCCGACGGCCGCATCGTCGTCGCGGGCACGTTCACCAGCATCGGCGGCGCGGTGCACAACTACGTCGCGCGGCTCAATGCCGACGGCAGCGTGGACAACACCTACCGCCCCGATTTCAATGGCCGCGTCTACACCCTCGCCCTGCAGCCCGACGGCAAGGTGCTCGCCGGCGGCGCCTTCACCACGATCGGCGGCGAGCGGCGCGAGCGGCTCGCACGGCTGAATACGAACGGCACGATCGACTCCGAATTCTACCCGCACTTCGACGGCCAGGTGGGCGTGATCGCGCTCCAGTCGGACGGCCGGATTCTCGTGGGCGGCACGTTCAATTCCGTCATCCCCGCGGGCGCCACGACCGCGACGGGCCGTTCCAACCTCGCCCGGCTCAATGCCAACGGCACCCTCGACACCGCGTTCGATCCCTCGCCGAATTCCTCCGTCACCGCCCTCGCGGCGCAGGGCGATGGCAAGGTGCTCGTCGGCGGCCTGTTCAGCGCCTTCACGCCCGGCTTCGCGTCCAACACCTCGGCCACCTCCCTCGGCCGCAATTTCTTCGCCCGGCTCAACTCCGACGGGACGGTGGACACCGGGTTTTCGCCCAATCCCAACGCCCAGGTCAGCACCGTTGCGGTCCAGGGCGACGGCAAGATCGTGATTGGCGGCGCCTTCACCGGGTTGAGCCCCGCGGGCGCGCTCGAGCAGACCATCCGCAACCGCATCGCCCGGCTCAATGCCGACGGCTCGATCGACACTGCGTACGATCCCAACGCCAACGACAACGTGCTCACGAGCGCGCTGCAGTCCGACGGGAAGCTGCTGATCGGCGGCGCGTTCACGACGCTCCAGCCGGGCAGCGAGACGACCTTCACGCTGCGCAAGTACGCCGCGCGGCTCAATGTCGACGGCACCGTCGACGCCTCCTACAACCTCGATTTGAGCGAGCTGGCGGGCAACCGCGTCGATTCGATTCGCGTGCAGTCGGACGGGCGCGTCCTGATCGGCGGCAGCTTCACCTCGCTGCATCCCGCCGGGGGACCGGCGCGGGTGGCCCGGCGCAATTTCGCCCGACTCGCCGCCACGGGCGCGGTCGACACGACGTTCGATGCCGATGCCGGCGGCGCCACGGGCGCGATCGTGAATGGTCTCGCCGTGCAGCCGGACGGGAAAGTGATCGCGGTCGGCAACTTCGCCGACCTCGGCGGCGCCAAGTCGGCCAACATCGCGCGCTTCCTGCCGGAAGGCACCAGCGACGCCACGTTCAGCAGCACGCTGGCGGCCGATGGCACGGTCAACGCCGTGGTCGTGCGTTCGAACGGCGCGCCCACGCCCACGCAGCTCGCCGGTTTCGCCTGGCTCAATGGCAACGGCACGCCGCGGCCGGCGTTCAATCCTTCGGCGCGGCTGAGCGGTGAAGTGTACGCCATCGCCGTGCAGCCCGACGGCAACCTCCTCCTCGGCGGCGCCTTTGCCGACCTCGGCAACACCGTCGGCGCCAACCTCGTCCGCGTCCGCCCCGACGGCTCGATCGACACCAGCTTCAGTCCCGGCCCCAACGGAGCCGTCACCGCCATCGCGCTGCAGGCCGACGGCAAGATCGTGATTGGCGGCTCGTTTTCGCTGATCCAGGGCGTCACCCGCAACTTCATCGCCCGGCTCAATGCCGACGGCACGGTCGACACGGGGTTCGACCCCAACGTCAACGCCCGCGTGAACGCCATCGCCATCCAGTCCGACGGCCTCGTGGTCATCGGCGGCGCGTTCACCACCATCAACCCGAACAGCGCCGAGACGACGCCGATCACCCGCAACTACCTCGCGCGGCTGAATGCCAACGGCACGGTCGACACCTCGTACTTCCCGACGCCGAACCTCGCGGTCAACGCGCTCGTGCTGCAGGCCGACGGCAAGGTCGTCGCCGGCGGGATCTTCACCGGCGTGCAGCCCAACGGCGGCGTGGATTCCTTCGCGCGCAACGGCATCGCCCGTTTCAACACCGACGGCACGCTCGACCAGAATTTCGATCCGAGTGCGAACGGCGGCGTGAACGCGATCGTGCCGCTCGCCAACGGCCAGTTCGTCATCGGTGGCGGCTTCACCACGCTTTCGCCCTCCGTCACGGGAAGCCTGCCGGTCACGCGCAACTTCCTCGCGCGCATCAACAGCGACGGCCGCGTCGACACCGCGTTCGACCCCAACCCCAACGGCACCGTCACGACGCTCGCCCTGCAGTCCGACGGCGCGGTCCTCGTCGGCGGCGGTTTCACCACGTTCAAGCCGGCCGGCGGCACGATCGAGGTGGCGCGGCGGAATTTCGCCCGGATCAACGGGGACGGGGCGCTCGACCTCAATTTCAACCCGGATGTCAACGGCAGCGTGCTCGTGGCGTCCGCCCGCCCCGACGGCAGCATCCTCGTCGGCGGCAGCTTCACGGCACTCCAGCTCAACGGCTCGATCCTGATCGGCGGCAGTTTCGCCACCGTCGGCGGCGTGCCGGCGGCCAATCTCGCGAGCCTCAACGACGGCGGCTCGGTGAACACCTCCTTCCAGCCCCGGCCCAATGGCGCGGTGCACGCGCTGCTCGCCCTGCCCGACGGCGGCTTTGTCGCCGGCGGCGCGTTCACCACCATCGCCGGTTCCCCCCGCGCCCGGCTCGCGCGGTTTACGGCGGCCTCGGCGATCGACGCGGCCTTTTCGCCCGCCCTCGATTTCACCGTGCTCGTCCTCGCCCTGCAGGCGGACGGGCGCATCCTCGCCGGCGGCCGCACCGAGGCGGGTGCGAGCCCCCGTGGCCGGCTCGTCCGGCTCAACGCCAACGGCACGGTTGACGCTTCCTTCACCTGGAGCGGCGCGGGGACCGCGGACGATGTCCATGCCCTCGCGGTGCAGGCCGACGGGCGCATCCTCGTGGCGGCGACGCAGGCCGGCGGCGGTCGGGATGCGCTCGAGCGCCTCACCACCAGTGGCGGCGCCGACGCGACGTTCCCGCGTGAGGTCGTGACCGGTTCGATCCGCACCCTGACGGTGCAGGCCGACGGCCGGATCATCGCCGGCGGGTCGTTCAACGCCGCCAACTCCGGTCTGTTGAACCTCGTGCGCTATCTCCCCGATGGCACGCTCGACCGCGGCTTCAATCCCGCGCCCAACGGCACCGTGACCGCGGCCGCGTTGCAGTCGGACGGCCGGCTCATCGCCGGCGGCAGCTTCAGCCGGATCGGCGGGCAGACGCGCGTCGGCATCGCCCGGCTCGCCGCCACCAGTCCGGCCACCCAGGTGCTCGGCGTTTCCGCCAACGGCTCCACGGTGTTTTGGAACCGCACGGGCACGACGAGCGAGGTCTCGGCGGTCATTTTCGAGATTTCTTCCGACCGGAAGAACTGGACCTCCCTCGGCGCCGGCGTGCGCGTGGCAGGCGGCGGCTCCGACTGGCAGCGCACCGGCGTGTCGCTCCCGTCCCGCGAAGTCTTCTACCTCCGCGCCCGCGGCCTCGCACCGACGAGCGGTGGCACTTCCTCCGGCATCCTGGAGGCGGTGCGCGAGTTCACGTTCGCCAATCCGGTGGCCGGTGCCGCCGGCCCGGTGGCGATGACGCCCGCGCAGGCCGCGTTCCCGGCGCTTGTCCTGGATCCGGTCACCGGCATCGCCCCGCGCTCGCGCATCACGATGATCGCGGGCGAGGGTGCCGTGGAAATCGTCGCGACCACCGCCGCCGACGCGGCCGGAGCCAGCGCGCCGCGGCTCACCAACCTTTCGACGCGTGGACGGGTGACGGCGGACAACCCGCTCATCCTTGGCTTCGCGATCTCCGGCACCGAAGACCGGCGCGTACTGATCCGCGCGGCAGGCCCGGCGCTCACGGGTTTCGGCGTGGCCGGCGCGCTGCCCGCCACTCGCCTGCAGGTCTACGACTCCGCCGGCAGGGTGATCGCGCAGAATGCCGGCTGGGGCGGCGCGCCGGCGCTGGCGCAGGCCGCAGCGGCCACGGGCGCGTTTCCGCTCACGGCGGGAAGTGCCGACAGCGCGGTCCTCGTGACGCTCGCACCGGGCAATTACACCGCCGAGGTCATCGATCCCCGTGCCACCGGCGGCGTGGCGCTGGCGGAAATCTATGACGCCGACACCGGCCCGGGCGCGCGACTGGTCAACGTTTCCAGCCGCGGTGCCGCGGGCACGGGCAACGACGCCCTGATCAGCGGCTTCGTCATCGCCGGCGGCGATCGCGCGGAACGCGTGCTGCTCCGCGGCGTGGGTCCGGGCCTGGCGGCGTTCGGTGCGACCGGCGTCGTCGCCGATCCCCTCATCGCCCTGTACGACGGCCAGGGTCGCGCCCTCGGGGCCAACGACAACTGGGTCTCGAGCATCGAGGACGTTTCCCTGGCGGCCCTCAACTCCGGCGCGTTCGCCTTGCAGCCGGGCAGCAAGGACGCCGCCGTCCTCGCCACGTTGTCGAGCGGCGCCTACACGCTCCAGGTTTCCGCGGGATCGACGGGCACCGCGCTCGTCGAGATCTACGAAGTCCGGTGAGCCGCGGGCCGGCGCGCCCGGTCGTGCCCCTGCCATGATCGTCGCCCGCCAGCTCTCGAAAACCTTTCGCGACCGCAAACGCGGCGCGATCGAGGCGGTGGCTGGCGTGTCGTTCTGCGTCCAGCCGGGGCAGATCTACGGCCTGCTCGGCGCCAATGGCGCGGGCAAGACCACGACCCTGCGCCTCCTGGCCACGCTGCTGCAGCCGACGGGCGGCACCGCCGAGGTGGCAGGCTTCGACGTCACGCGGGAGCCGGCCGAGGTGCGCGCGCGGGTGGGTTTTCTCGCCGCCAGCACGGCCCTGTACGGGCGGCTGACCGCGCGGGAAACGCTCGCCTACTTCGGGCGGTTGAACGGCATGAGCGACGCGGACATCGCGGCGCGGACCCAGGCGCTCGCCCACGACCTCGACATGCATGCCTTCCTCGACCGGCGGTGCGACAAGTTCTCCACCGGCATGAAGCAGAAGACGTCGATCGCGCGCACGCTGATCCACGATCCGCCGGTGATGATCTTCGACGAGCCGACGCTCGGGCTCGACGTGATGGCGGCGCGGACGATCGTGCAGTTCGTGCGCGAGTGTCGTGCCCGCGGCAAGACGGTGATCTACTCGACCCACATCATGAGCGAAGTGGAGAAGCTCTGCGACGTGATCGGCATCATCCACGGCGGCCGCCTGCTCGCGGAAGGCACCCTCGAGGCGTTGCGCGCCAGCTACCGGGAGCACGACCTGGAGGAGATCTTCGTCCAGGCCGTGGGTCTGCCGCCGGCCGGGGTGGCGGGGAATCCCTGAAGCGATGAACGGGCGGCGCATCCTCACGATCTACGCCAAGGAGCTGCGCGACATGCTGCGCGACCGGCGGACGCTGGTTTCGATGATCGTGATTCCGACGCTCCTGATGCCGCTGATCGTGGGCGTGGTGGTCTTCATCTCGGTGAAAGTCATCCGCCAGGCCCGCGCCGAGGCGCCCGTGGTGATGGTGATCGGCGGCGACGACTCCCCCGGGCTGCGGGCGGCGCTGGGCGCCCACGGCCGGCTGCGCGTCATGCCCGCGGCGGAAGACTGGCGGACGCGCGTGGCCGCCAAGACCGTGCGGGCGGCGGTGGAGATTCCGTCCGGGTTCGACGGGGCCCTGGCGCGCGGCGAACCGGCAACCGTCAAGATCCACCACTACGAAGGTGAGTTGCGCTCCGGATTCGCCGTCGCGGAGTTGCAGCGTTTCCTTGGCGACTACCGCGAGCGCGTGGTCTCGGCCCGGCTCGCCGAGCGAGGGCTCCCGGCGACCTTCGTCAAGCCGTTCTCCGTCCAGACGGCCAACGTCGCCCCGCCGGAGAAAGTCGGGGGCAACGTCGTCGGCGGCATCATCCCGTACATGTTCCTTCTCCTGTGTTTCACCGGCGCGATGTATCCGGCGATGGACCTCACCGCCGGCGAGAAGGAACGTGGCACGATGGAGACGATCCTGTGCAGCCCGGTCTCGCGGCTGGACCTGGTGCTCGGGAAATTCCTGATGGTGCTGACGGCTTCGCTGGGGACGGTCGTCTGTTCCCTCCTTTCGATGGTGGGCACCGTGACCCTGGGAGGACCCCTGGTGCTCTCGATGGCGGGCGCGGCCCGCGCGGGAGCCTCCGCGGCCGCGCTGCCAACGCTCGATCCGCTCGGCCTGGCCGCGGTGCTGGTGCTGGTGCTGCCGATGGCCGTTTTCTTCTCGGCGCTCCTCCTCTCGATCGCGCTGTTCGCGAAGAGCTTCAAGGAGGCGCAGAGCTATCTCTCGCCGCTCGTGATCGTGATCATCCTGCCGGCCGTGGCCGGCGTGCTGCCTGGCGTGGAGCTGAATGCGAAGCTCGCGCTCGTGCCGATCCTCAACGTGTCGCTCGCGAGCAAGGAGCTCGTCTCCGGCGTGTGGCACTGGCCGCACCTCGCGCTGATCTTCGGCTCCACGAGCCTCTACGCGGCCGGCGCACTGGCGCTGGCGGTGCGGATGTTCAACCGCGAGGACGTCCTCTTCCGGACGTGAGGGGAACGTTTCCTTGGGCTGCGGAGCAATCCGATACCCGGTGCACCGAAATGCGGGCGCTCGCGCTGGAACAGCCAGGCTCCGGGCCGCTGCTTTGATCGATAGACGGGATCCTCAGGGGGCCAGACCACCGTTACGGCTTCACCGCCTCGAAATACTCATGCAGCACCGTCGCCAGGTTCTCGCCGTAGTTGATCCAGTGCCGGCCCATTGGCGCGGGCTTGTCGGGCAGGCCGGCAATGACGTTGGCGTTGAACTCGTGCACGACCGCATCGATCCCGTAGCGCTCGAGCCAGCCGTCGCCCAGGGTGCCGGAGTTGCGGAAGGTGCCGCTCGTCGGCCCCTCCGTGAACCAGGTGTGCTGGCGCAGCAGTTTCTCGAACAGCGCCATGCGCTCGAGGTGGCGTGGGAGGTCGGGGACCGGCGGCCGGCTGAGGTGCAGCCGCCCGCCCCCGTCATTGTGCAGCTCCATCGCGAAGTGCGGTTTCCGGCCGGCCGCGATCATGCCTTCGAGCCATTGCTCCAACGCCGCGTTCTCGGGGACTAATTGCGCGTCGGCGGATTTGTCCCAGTTGCGATTGAGATCCTTGCCCTGGAAGTTGAAACGCGTCCGGCCGTGCGCGACGCCGTCCTTGTTGGCCAGCGGCAGGATGTAATAGCAGGTGCGCTCGAGCAGCTGCCGTGCGCCGGCGTCGCCGCGCAGCAGCCGGCGCACGAGGCCCTCGACCACCCAGTTGCCGCCCGGCTCCCACGGATGCGACCGCGCGCGGATGAAGACCCGGTACGGCGCCTGCTCGCGTCCCACGCGGACGATCTCGAGTTCGCGGCCCTGCACGGTCCGGCCGATGGGCGTGACCTGCACGAGTGGGTTCGGGCGGATTTCAGCGAGGAACCGGTCGAGGTCGGAGAGCCGGTACGGTTCCAGGCGCGCGACGTAGAGCCGCGGCCCGGTCAACTCGACGGTGAACCGCACGCTGTCGCCGGCGGAGTTGTCCACCGGGATCGCGCGCCAGTCGCGGCCGTTCTCGGAAAGCCGGACGGTCTTGAGCTCGCGGGAAACGGAGCCGCGCACGCCGTTCCAGACGTTGTCGAGTTCGGTGATCACCAGCGTGAGCTTCGCGCCCGGCTTGCCCTGCAGCATGAAGTGGAAGTGCCCGGCGGCCCGGTTGGGAGAAGACCGCTCGTGGTCGTAAAGCAGGTGCACGACGATCGCGCCATCGGGTGCCTGCTCGTACCACACCGGCGAGGCGTTCTCGAAACTCGTGTCGATGTAGTCGAGTCCGGTGATGCGCGGGACGATCGGCGACGCGAGCCGGGTCGGGGCGGCCTTGGTTTCGGCACCCTGCAATGAAGCCGGTGCCACCGCGCCGAGCAGGAGCGCGAGGCCGCCAGCCACGCCGCGCGGGAAGGAGCGAGAACGAGGGGTCAGGTGCATGAGGTCTTCGGATACGGTAGCACGCGGCCGCGAGGCGAAAAGCCGCTTCTGCGGTGCACGCTGATGCCCCGCATCGGGCGCCGCGGTAGCTGGGCGAGCCCCGGCCAGGTTTGTAGCCGGGGCTCGAATGACCTGCGCCGGGCCTTTGAGATCCTCGTTTAGTCGTTCGCCGGAAACGTGATCGAAGCGGCCGCCATCGTACTTGCGCGGGTGGAATGAAGGTAAACCAGCCGTAAATGCCCGGCCGGCCTGAAGCGCGGCGGAAAAGGGGCCGAATAGGGAGGGTAGCATCGCAGCACCTTTCCTCTGTCATGGATCCAAACGGCATCACTTTCCCGGCGCCCGAACCTTCGCTGAAGGTCACGCGCCCTTCGACCGAGAAGTGGGCCGCCACGCTGGCGGAGGAGCGGCGCCGGTTGCAGGAAGACATGGATGCCCTCCGTGAACGGGAGTCGAACCTGCGCGAATACGAGTCGCGCCTGCGCCAGCTTCAGACGGAGATCGAGGCCGGTCGTGCCCCGGTCGCGCCTTCGATCGGGTCGGTCTCGCCGCTGCCGCTGCGGAGCACGCCGCCGCCGTTTCACCGGCCCTCGAGCGGGTCGCCCTTCCACGACGACGCCAGCCTGCAGGCGGCCTGGGAGAAGCTCCATCGGGCCCGCGAAATCCTCGAGGCCGAGCAGAAAAACCTTCGCGACGAGCGCATCACGATGCGCGAACTCGAATTACAGATGAAACGCCGCGAGGAGCTCGTCGCGGAACGCGAGGCCCGCCTGGCCGAGCGCGAGGCCCTGGTCGTGGCCGCCGCGGGGGTCGCCGCCCCGGCCATCGCCGAGCAGATGGCGCACGAGTCCGCCGTCTCCCGGCTCACCCGGGTGCCGTTCGACATGGCCCGCTCCGTCTTCGGCGGGAAAAAGAACGGCTGACAGCAACGAATTAAATGCGCTGCGAGGGGCAGCGCATTTTGGGGAACGGAAGCGGCGGGCGAAAGACCGCCGCTTTTCCGTTTTTCGCGGGGCGAAGGAGCGGTCGCTGGGCCCCGGTCGCGGCCCGGGCCAAAGGTCGAAGCAAATTGCCCTTGCGCCCGCCGGCTGTGGGCCCCATCCCGTTTCCCCGATGATGTATTCCGTCCAGGCCTGCGCGTCCGCCTTCGTCAATCCGACGATGGTCAAACGCGCTCGCTGGCACGGGTCGGCTTGGCGACGATGGTCATGCGCAGTCCTTGCGCCCCGCGGCTGAGAGACGCCGCCGATCACCACGCCAGGCCCGACTCAACCGAGTCGGGCTTTTTTATTGCCCGAATTTTCCGCTTCACGCCGACCGCCCCTTTCATCCGCACCTTTTCCGCCGCTCCGCCATGCCCTCGTTCGCCACCGCTCCCGCCTGCGTCGACCAGCCGCCTGCCTCCCCGGAGATCGAGCTGCCCTCGGTCTCCTTCTTCGGCCGCTCCCTGGCCGAGTATGTCCGCTTCTTCGCCCTGGATCTGCCGGCCCTCCGGGGTCGCGATGTGCTCGACGTCGCGGCCGGTCCGTCGTCGTTCACGGCCGAGGCCTGCGCGCGTCGGATCGATGCCGTCGCGGTCGACCCCCGGTACGGCGATTCCGTCGCGGCGCTCACCGCGCAGGTTGCCTCGGACTACGCGCCGATGTTTGCGCAGATGCGGGCCAAGCCCGGGCTCTTTCGGTTCAATGCGTTTCCGTCGTTCGACGCCGCCGAGAGCGACCGGCGGGGCGCGGCGGAGCGGTTCCTCGCCGACTACGCGACCCACTACGTGCACAACCGCTACGTCGGGGCGTCGCTGCCGCTGCTGCCGTTCTTCGACGGCACGTTCGACCTGGTGCTCTGCGCGCACCTGCTTTTCGTCTACGGCCGGCGCTTCGATTTCGACTGGCACCTCGCCGCCTGCCGCGAACTCGCCCGCGTGAGTGCCGGCGAGGTGCGCCTCCATCCGCTCTGCGGCGCCGACGGGCGGCCGTACCCCGGCCTCGCCCGCCTGCGGCGGGAGTTGCGGGAGGCGGGCGTGGCCAGCGAGGTGCGGGCGCTCGACTACGAGTTCTTCGCCGGGGCGAATTCCATGCTCGTCCTGCGGAAGGAGGCATCATGAGTGCCGCCGGCCTGGCCCGCACGCCGGAGCCGCCGTACTACGCCGTCATCTTCACCTCGCTCCGCAATGCCGCCGACCCGGCAGGCTACGCCGAGATGGCGCGGCGGATGGCGGAGCTCGGCGGCCGTTACGAGGGCTTCCTTGGCGTGGAAAGCGTGCGCGGGCCGGACGGCGTGGGCATCACCGTGAGCTACTGGCGCGACGAGGCCGCGATCCTCGCCTGGAAACGCGATCCTGCACACCGCGAGGCGCAGCGGGGCGGGCACGAGGTGTGGTACGACCGTTTCGAGATGCGCGTGGCCCGGGTCGAGCGCGCTTACGGGTTTGCCCGCGACGGCACCCGCTGACAGCGTGCCGCCATGTTCCCCCAGCACGTCATCGCGCGGAAGCGCGACGGTCACGCCCTGAGCCGGGAGGAGATCGCGGCCTTCGTGCGCGGCGCGACGGACGGCTCGTGGGCGGAGTACCAGTTGTCCGCGATGCTCATGGCCATCTACCTCCGGGGGATGAACGCGGAGGAGACGGCGCACTACACCGACGCGATGATGCGGTCGGGCACCGTGGCCGACCTCCGGCACGTGCCGGGGATCAAGGTCGACAAGCACTCGACGGGCGGCGTGGGCGACAAGCTCTCGATCCCGCTCGCTCCCATGGTGGCGGCGTGCGGCGTCCCGGTGCCGATGATCAGCGGCCGCGGCCTCGGCCATTCCGGCGGCACCCTGGACAAGCTCGAGTCGATCCCCGGCTTTCGCACCGATCTCTCCCTCGAGGCGTATGCGGCGCAGGTGGCGAAGCTGGGCTGCGCGCTGATCGGGCAGACGCGGGACCTCGCGCCCGCGGACCGTATCCTCTACGCGTTGCGCGACGTGACGGCGACCGTCGAGTGCGTCCCGCTGATCTGCGGTTCGATCCTCTCCAAGAAGCTCGCCGAGGGCATCGACGCGCTCGTGCTCGACGTGAAATTCGGACGCGGCGCGTTCATGAAGACGCTGCCGGAGGCGCGGGAACTGGCGCGCACGCTCGTGCGCGTGGGCCAGGCCGGGGGCAAGCAGGTGCGGGCCCTGCTGACGGCGATGGACCAGCCGCTGGGGCGCACCGTGGGCAACGCGCTCGAGGTCCGCGAGTCGATCGCCTGCCTGAGCGGCGAGGGACCGGCCGACGTGATGGAGGTCACGCTGGCCCTCGGGGTGCAGATGCTCCTGCTCGGGGGCGTGGCCCGGCACGAAGCCGATGCCCGCGCGCAACTCGCGGACGTCGTGCGCAGCGGCGCCGCGCGGGCCCGGCTGCGCGAGATCGTCGCCGCGCAGGGCGGCGATGCCCGCGTGATCGACGACCCGGCGCGACTCCCGCAGGCCCGCCTGCAGGTGCCGCTGCCGGCGCCGCGGGCGGGCGTGGTCGCGGACGTCGACGCGCTGGGCGTGGCGCTCGCGGCGCTGCGGCTCGGCGCGGGACGGGCGAAGGCCGCGGATCGCATCGATCCGGCCGTGGGCGTGGCGGAGCTGGCGAAAGTCGGCGAGCGCGTCGCCGCCGGCCAGGCGCTGGCGGTGATCCACGCCAACGACGACGGTGCGCTGGCGGAGGCGCAGGCGATGCTGGCGCGGGCGATCGTCGTCGGCGACGCCGCGCCGCCGGTGCCGCCGCTGGTGGCGGAGACGATGGAGTAGTACGAAGCTGCCTGGAGCAGATTCAATGATTCTGGAGCCCAAACCTAGACGCAAAGTCGCAAAGGACCGCGACGTCTCGCCAAGTCCTTCGCGAGTCTTTGCTCTCCTTCGCGTCTTTGCGTTTGGGATCCCGCCCTGATCGGCTACGATTCTACTTGAGGCGCTAGCCGGCTTCCATCTCGCCCAGCTTCGTCGCTGCTTCCTCCCACGCGGTCGTGGCGGCGGCGATCTCGTCGACGATTGCGCTGAGCTCGCGATTCAGGTGGTGGAACTTGCCCTTGTCGGCGTACGTCTCCGGCGCCTCGAGCGCGGCGGTGATCTCCGCCTGCTTGGCCTCGAGCTCGACGACACGCTTTTCGAGCTGGCCGACATGTTCGCGGAACTTCCGCAGTTCGCCCGCGCCGGGCTTCGCCGGCTTGCCGGGCGACTTCGCCGGTTCCGCCTTGGGCTTGGCGGCGGCCTGGACCGGGCGGGCGTCGGTGAAGCCGGCGGTGAGCGCCGCGCGGGCGTCGGAGGCCTTCGATTTTTCCAGGTAGTAGTCGTAGTTGCCGGCGTACGGCGTGAGCCGGCCGCTGTGCACGTGGAGCACGTTCTCGGCGAGCGCGCGGATGAAATGCACGTCGTGGCTGATGAAGATCAGCGTGCCCTCGTAGGCCTTGAGCGCGGCGATGAGGGCGTCGATCGAGGCGATGTCGAGGTGGGTCGTCGGCTCGTCCATCAGCAGCAGGTTCGGCGGCTTCACCAGCAGGCGCGCGAGCGCGAGCCGGGATTTCTCGCCGCCGGAGAGCACGCCGATCGGCTTGAACACGTCGTCCTTGCGAAACAGGAATGCGCCCAGGATCGCCCTCGCCTGCTGCTCGGTGAGCTGGTTCTCGTTCGTCCGCAGCTCCATCACGTTGTCGAGGACGTTGAGCTCGGGTTTCAGGTTATCGAGGCGGTTCTGGGCGAAGTAGCCGACGGTCACGTTGCTGCCGAGCTCGCGCGTGCCGGCCTGGGTCGGGATGACGTCGCCGAGGATCTTGAGCAGGGTCGACTTGCCCGCCCCGTTGGGGCCCACGAGCACGATCCGCTGCCCGCGCTCCGCGGAGAAGTTGAGGTCGCGGTACACGACGTGGCTGCCGTAGGCCTGCTGCACGTTCTCCAGCTCGATCACCTTGAGCCCCGAGCGCGGCGGTTGGGGGAACCGGAAGTTGATCCGCTTGAGTTCCTCCTGCGGCTCCTCGACGGCGACTTCCTGGAGGCGCTCGATCTGCTTCTCCTTCGATTTCGCGCGGGAGGCCATCGAGGCCTTGGCCCCGAAGCGATCGACGAACTTCTGGAGGTGGGCGATCTCGCGCTGCTGGTTCTTGTAGAGCGAAGCCTGCTGCGTCTTCCGCGCCTCCTTCTCCTTGATGAAGGAATCGTAGTTGCCGTGGTAGTAATGCAGCGTCCCTGCCCGCAGCTCGAGCATGCCCGTGCAGAGGGCGTTGAGAAAGGCGCGATCGTGCGAGATCACGACGAGCCCGCCGGGATACCGCGTCAGGTAGTCCTGAAACCAGAGCAGCGCCTCGAGATCGAGGTGGTTGGTCGGCTCGTCGAGCAGGAGCAGCGCGGGCTCGGCGACGAGCAGCCGCGCGAGGTGGGCGCGCATGACCCAGCCGCCCGAGAACGTCTTTGCCGGCTTGTCCGCATCGCCTTCCTTGAACCCCAGGCCGGCGAGGATTTTCTTCGCCCGCGGCTCCAGCGTGTAGTCGATGTCGTAGTTGTCGTCCGTGGGCTCGAGCTGCTTGCCGCTGGTCGCGATGTGCAGGATCGTCTCGTCGCCGGCGGGCGCGCTTTCCTGCGGCAGGAAGCCGAAGTCGGCGCCGCGCTCCCACTCGATCGTGCCGGTGTCGGGCCGCTCCTCGCCCAGGATCAGGCTGAACAGCGTCGACTTGCCCGCGCCGTTGGGGCCGACGAGCCCGAGCCGGTCCGTGCGGGCGATGAAAAGGGACACGTCGGAAAACAGTTCGCGCGTGCCGTAGGACTTGGAGACGTCGGCGATCGTGAGCATCGGAACCGCCCAAGTCACCTGACGACCGGGCGAAGGTCAACCGTCGTCGCTCGCGTGCCTGGGCCGGGTGCACCGAGGAGAGCGACGGGCGCGCGGGAAGGCCCGGCACCTTGCGCCGTTTTTCGCATTTTGTGCTTTTTTGCCGCGAGCGACCTGCTCAAGTTCGCCGTTTGATGAAAGCGAAACGCCAGCGCAAACGCCCCGAGGACATCAACGCCGCCCTGGCGGCCCGCAAGGGTCCGGTCTCGCAGTTCATCGCGCGGAACTACCGCCACTTCAACGCGGCCGCGCTGCTCGATGCCGCGAAGGGTTACGAGACCCACCTCGCCGCGGGCGGCAAGATGCTCGTGACGCTGGCCGGCGCGATGTCGACGGCCGAGCTCGGCCTCTCGCTCGCGCAAATGATCCGGCAGGACAAGGTGCACGCGATCGTCTGCACCGGGGCCAATCTCGAGGAGGATATCTTCAACCTCGTCGCCCACGATTACTATGAGCGCGTGCCGCACTACCGCACGCTGACGTCCGAGGACGAACAGGCGCTGCTCGACCGGCACATGAACCGGGTCACCGACACCTGCATCCCCGAGATGGAAGCCATGCGGCGGATCGAGGCCGTCGTGCTCGAGGAGTGGGTGAAGGCCGACCGTGCGGGCGAGCGTTATTTCCCGCACGAGTTCATGTACAAGATCCTGCGCGGGGGTAAGCTGAAGCAGAGCTACCAGATCGACCCGAAGAATTCGTGGATGGTGGCGGCGGCGGAGAAAAACCTCCCGATCATCGTCCCCGGCTGGGAGGACGCGACCCTGGGCAACATGTACGCGGGCCACGTCATCAGCGGCGACGTGAAGAACGTGCACACCGTCCGCACCGGCATCGAGTACATGATGTGGCTGGCCGAGTGGTACACGAAATCCGCCAAGACCCTGCGCAACGGCGAGGGCTCGATCGGCTTCTTCCAGATCGGCGGCGGCATCGCCGGCGATTTCCCGATCTGCGTCGTGCCGATGCTCCACCAGGACCTGCAGCGCACCGGCGTGCCGCTCTGGGGCTACTTCGCGCAGATCAGCGATTCGACCACGAGCTACGGCAGCTACTCGGGCGCCGTGCCCAACGAGAAGATCACCTGGGGCAAGCTCGGGGCGAAGACGCCGAAGTTCATCGTCGAGAGCGATGCGACCATCGTCGCGCCGCTGATCTTCTCCTGGGTGCTCGGGCAGTGAGCGCCGGCGCGTCCGCCTGAGGCGGCCGGCGCGTCCTCGCGCCGGAGAAACGGTTTTCGACGCGGGCGCCGCGGCGTGGGGCGACCGCGCCCGTAGCCTGGCGCGCGCACCCGGTGCTTCCCTTTTCCGGTTTTCTGCGCCTTGTTCCGGGCTCGCCCATGCCCAACGCCCTCGCGCACGAGAAGTCCCCGTACCTGTTGCAGCATGCCGGCAACCCCGTCGCGTGGCTGCCCTGGGGCGAGGCGGCCTTCGCGAAGGCCCGCGACGAGCAGAAGCCGATCTTCCTCAGCATCGGCTACTCCACCTGCCACTGGTGCCACGTGATGGCGCACGAGTCGTTCGAGAACGACGCGGTCGCGGAGCTGCTCAATGCCCACTTCGTGCCGGTAAAGGTCGATCGCGAGGAGCGGCCGGATGTCGACAAGGTGTACATGGCGTACGTGCAGGCGATGACCGGCCACGGCGGCTGGCCGTTGAGCGCCTGGCTCACGCCCGACCTCAAGCCGTTTTACGGCGGCACGTATTTCCCGCCGGAGGACCGGCACGGCCGCGCCGGCTTTCCCTCGATCCTGCAGGCGATCGCGCGCGGGTGGCGGGACGAGCGCGAGAAGCTCGTCGCGGAGGGCGAGCGCGTGATCGCGTCGCTGCGCGAGTACCATGAGGCGCGGCCGGATCCCGCCGGCGGCGACGCGGACCGGCCGCTGGTCGAGGCGGCGGGCAGCGCGTTCGAGCAGGGCTTCAATCACTTCTTCGAGAGCTTCGACCCGGCGCACGGCGGCTTCGGTTCGGCCCCGAAGTTTCCCCGCGCCTCGAACCTCAATTTCCTCTTCCGCGTCGCCGCGCTGCAGGGCGTCGCGAGCGAAGTCGGCGCCGAGGCCATCCGGCTCGCGACCGCCACGCTGCGGGCCATGGCGCGCGGCGGGATCCACGATCACCTCGGCGGCGGGTTCCACCGCTACTCGGTCGACGAGGCGTGGTTCGTGCCCCACTTCGAGAAGATGCTCTACGACCAGGCGCAGATCGCCGTGAACTGCCTGGAGGCGCGGCAGGCGACTGGCGACGAACGGTTCGCCTGGCTCGCGCGGGGCATCTTCGAGTACGTCGCGCGCGATCTCACCGGGCCGGAGGGCGGATTCTTGACCGCCGAGGATGCCGACAGCGCGGTGGCGGATCCGGTCGCGGGCGAGCCGGACCACGCGGAAGGCGCGTTCTACGTCTGGCGGGCCGACGAACTCCGGGCCGCGCTCGGCGACGACTACGTGCTGCTGGCCGCGCACTTCGGGCTGGAGGAAGGCGGCAACGTCCCCGCGCGGCTCGATCCGCAGGGTGAGTTCCGCGGACGCAACATCCTCGTGCAGCGCCGCCCGCTCGCCGACACCGCGCGGCAGTTCGCGCTCGATCCCGAGGCGGCGAGCGACCGCCTGCTCGCGCTGGTGGGTCGCGTGCGGGAACTGCGCGCGCGCCGGCCGCGGCCCCATCGCGACGACAAGGTCCTCGCCGCGAACAACGGCCTCATGATCTCGGCGCTCGCGCGGGCCCACCAGGTGCTGGGCTCGGAGGACGGGACGCGCTACCTCGATGCCGCGGTGCGGGCGGCGGAGTTCCTCGCCCGCGAGCTGCACGACGCGCAGCGGGGCGTCCTCTTCCGCACCTGGCGCGCCGGCCGGGCCGGCACGGAAGGTTTCGCGGAAGACTACGCGTTCGTGATCCAGGGCCTGCTCGACCTGTACGAGGCGTCCTTCGACCTGCGCTGGCTCCAGTGGGCGGTGTGGCTGCAGCGCACGCTCGACGCGCAGTTCTGGGACGAGGCGCACGGGGGTTATTTCAACTCCTCCGCCGGCGACCGGCACCTGGTGCTGCGGCTGAAGGAGGATTACGACGGCGCGGAACCCGCGGCGAGCAGCGTGGCGGCGATGAACCTGTTCCGGCTGGCGGCCATAGCCCAGGATGAGGCGCTGCGCCAGCGCGGCCGTCGGACCGTAGAGGCGTTCCGCGACCGGTGGTCGAAGGCGCCGCACGCCCTGCCGCAGATGCTCTGCGCGCTGGAACTCGCCCTCGAACCGCCGCGACATGTCGTGCTCGCGGGCGATCCCGCGCGCCCGGACTTCCGCGCGCTCGCCGCCGTGCTGCACGAGCGGCTCGGACCGCGGCGCATCCTCCTCGGCGCCACGGGTGGCGAGGCCCGGGAGTGGCTCGCGCGCCGGGCGCCCTGGCTCGCCGGCATGGAGCCACGTGACGGCCGGGCGACGGCCTACGTCTGCGAGGAGTTCGCCTGTCAGGCGCCGGTCACGGAACCGGCGGAGTTGCGCGCCCGGTTGCGCTGATTTTCTGATTGATGCACTCCGGCGTGCCGACCAAACGAAGGGCAATTGCGCCTGCGGGCGCGGAATTTTCATTCACCCCGACCGAACGTGAAGATCCTCACCGTTGAAGATGACGCCGTGTCGCGGGCGGTCCTGCGCCAGTCGCTCGCCAAGCTCGGCCACGAGGCGGTCGAGGCCGAGGACGGCAACGCGGCGTGGGACTTGTTGCAGCGAACGGACTCCGTCCGTGTCGTCGTCAGCGACTGGATCATGCCCAACAGCGACGGGCTCGAGCTCTGCAAGCGGGTCCGGGCGCGCACCGACCGCGAGTACGTGTACTTCGTCCTGCTCACCAGCCGCGATGCGACCGGCGAGAACCGGATGGCGGCCGCGGACGCGGGGGTGGACGACTTTCTCACCAAGCCGCTCGAGTATTCCGATCTCTGGACGCGGCTCCGGGTGGCGGAGCGCATCCTGCGGTACACGACGCAGGTCCGGCAGCTCGAGGAGATGCTTCCGATCTGCTCCTACTGCAAAAAAATCCGCGACGACCAGAACTACTGGCAGCAGCTGGAGGGCTATATCAGCGAGCGCACCGGCAGCGACTTCAGCCATTCGGTCTGCCCGGATTGCTACCAACGGATGATCCTGCCGGAAATCGAACGGATGAAAGCCGCCGCCAAGCCGAAGGCATCCCGTGAACGAAAGCATTAGGCGCCTCGAGGAAAAGATCGCCTACCTCGAACGGCACGTCACGGAGCAGGACAAGGTCATGCTCGAGCTGGGCGAGGAACTCGCCGCGCTGCGTCGCGAGGTGCGCCGGTGGCAGGAACAGGCCGCCGGAAGGGGAGCCGCCGGCCCCGCCGATGGCCCCGCTGCCGAGGACGAGCGCCCGCCGCATTACTGATCCAGCGGCAGCGGTGGGGTGGAGCCGCCTGTCCCCAGGCGGCTGGCGAGCGACGGACCGGCCCGCAGCGGCTCGAGGACAAGCCGCTCCACCTTTCGGTACGGCCGTCTTCACGGTCGACCTCGAGGTTCCCGCTGAGATCGGCGCGCCTGCGCGCCCAGGCGCCCCATCCCGTCAGGCTGCGCGCGTCGCGGCCGTGGCGATCAGAACGCCGCCGTGACCTCGAGCTGGTGCGCCGGCTCGACCCGCTGTTCGCCGAGGGCGGAGCACTCCTGGGTATCGTTCTTGTAGAGACGGAAGCGCACGGGCGCGGCGGCGTCGTTGGACTCCCAGCGCCATTTGCCGATCGAGACGAACTGCAGCGGCATGCCCTTGTCCCAGCTCATCCCGGGCCCGTCGCCGCGGATGAACAAACGGTTGCCGATGCCGATGTAGGCGGTCACGAGCAGGCGCGTGGCACCGTCGGACGTTAGCACGCCTTCCGCGACGGAACCGCTCGAGGAATCGCCGAGTTCCAGGCCGAGCGCCGGTTCGTCGTCGGGGCGAACCGCCTCCAAGCGGTTACGGCCGGCTGCCGCGACGGCGACGGGCGGCTCCACGATGGGCGTGGCGGCGAGATGGCCGTGGAACGGCTCGGCGGTGTTGGGCGCCACCGGTGCCACTTCCGGAATCTCACCGG
>ERZ761602.3360-NODE-3360-length-22780-cov-5.739406_pt1 | contig 22780 bp, 25 predicted proteins | sample MGYA00512165_ERZ761602 | MGnify/ENA primary metagenome ERZ761602 (study PRJEB28899, sample SAMN02445085) | bioreactor sludge metagenome | biome: EBPR sludge; isolation source: Thorneside wastewater treatment plant | place: Australia: Brisbane, Thorneside...
GGGGGGGGGGGGTATTCACGTAGGATACTGCTATGAAGAACACAGGGAGCTTGCGAGTGTGCGCGATTGCATCGCTGATTGCGGGCTCTCTGTGGATCGTCAATCTCGTGAACGCTTACGAGACGTCGATTGATCGAGACGTGGAAATCTTCCAGGGGAGGAAGAACACATGGTCGTCCAATGCTCAAGGGTGCGGCTGCGACTTCGCCGCGGCCTCACCTTCACCGAAGTCCTCACCGTGGTGGCGGTTCTGGCCATCGTCTCCGCGATAGCCTATCCCGTTTACACTCGAGCGAAAGCCAAGTCGTACGAAACCTCTTGTGCGGCCCGACTGAAACAACATTACCAGGCGCTACAAATGTACGCCGCCGACTACCCGGGATACCAGGCCGTGCATCGGAACGTCGACATTCCGAATGAACCCATGCGAGATCCGCGCAAGCTGCATGGATACCTGCCGAGAGAGCTATTCTACTGTCCGGAAACTCCTGATTGTGCACGCACGCGGCTCCTGACAAGCTACATCCGAACCGCAGCGCTCCACGTCGACGAACCGGGAGCCCCGTCGCTGGACTATCAATTGGATAAGCGGTTCGCCGACCCAAACTCGGGATACCCGATCATTCACTGCCTCGTTCACGATGAACTCCACTACTTCCCGGCCGAGCGCGAACTTGCAGAGGCCCTCAACCCACCCTTTGTCATCCGCTTGAAGGCAGATGGCAGTGTTGCGAGTGGTCGGTACGCGATCACCCGAGGACATGACATTGCCCACGCGTGCGCGCTCCCAAGGAGACAACGATGAAACTTCTGATGTTATCGCTCGTGCTGATGCTGAGCGGGTTCGCTTACGCTCCTCCGACTTGTCCGGACAGCACCGAGTACGACTGCTTGCTATGCACGAAAGTTCCGCTCACGGGATGGTACACGTGTTGCATGACGCCGGCACCGGGTTGGTGTTGCCCTTGCGAATGCCGGAACATCGAGTGCGTTTGGGGGTGGGTGGATTGTCCCATCTTTGGAGACGGAGTGAAGCGGCACAACTATTGGCCTGCCGAGTACAAAGTCTGCTCGCAGCCGTCGGGCGAATGTCGATAACGAAGCCGGCCACAAATCACAAGCGATCACGCCCACTCCTTTGGGTCAGCTTGGTCTTGTGCCTCATGGCGACGGCTTTGCTCATTAAGGTCTATCGCGAGCACCTTGCCAAGGACCCGGTCCGGGTCGAACGTGAGGCGATCGCCGCGATCAGGGCCCAAGACTGGGGCACTCTCTACGACTTGGCTCCGCGCCAGCTCTGGGCCGATGAGGGGCTGAGTCGGGAGCAGATCGTGACGCTGTTCGAGTGCGTTGCTTCCAAGGCGCCACAAGGAGCCTTGAAGGGGATGCGCACGGAGCCGATCACAGGCGGAGCGGTGAACAAAGAGAAGGGAGTCGATGCTGTTTGGATCGTGTTCCCGGAAGCCCCGAAAAGAGTAGATGGTCTCGTCGCAGGCGACGTGATCCACGCCTACCGCACACGCGATGGATGGCGAACCGACCTGGGTAACTTGCCGACCGTGATCGCAAGCTGGAGCTCTCCCGAGGCAAAAGGAGGTTGGGCGACCTTTGCCGCATGCATGGACCGTGCAGGTATTCGCGCCTATCCGGTCCGGTCGAAGAGGTCGATCATCGACCGAGTGAAGCTTGGAGAATATCTGGCTGGAGGCCGCGAAGTTGGAGAGATCTACTCCCGCTAAAGGCTGATCTTCTCGTGCCGGTGCAGGTTGAGCAGCAACCCCACGCACGCCAGACACAGCCAGAGCGCCGTTCCGCCCGAACTCAGGAATGGCAGCCACAACCCCACGACCGGAAACAGCTGGAGATTCATCCCCAAGTTCACGACCGTATGGAACGCAAGGACGCTGAAGACACCCGCCGCCAGCATCCGCGAGTACGGATCGGCCGCCTTGAAGATGATCAGCCAAGCCCGATAGAACAGCAGACTGAACGCCGCGAGCACGAGCGTGCAGCCGACGAGGCCGGCCTCCTCCCCGACAACGGTGAAGATGAAGTCGTTGTGCTGCTCGGGGACGTACCGCCCCGCCTTGAGCTCGCCCTGACCGAATCCGACTCCGAGGACCCCGCCGACGCCGAACGCGACCGCGGCCCGACTCTGCTGGAAGTCCTTGCCCCGTTCGTCATGCACGAAGATCGCCGTGACACGATCCCATTGGTACCCCTTCAGCACGCGCGGCATCACCGTGAAGACGAGGCCCCCGAGCACCACCAGGCTCGCGAACGCCGCAAACAGAAACCGCCACGGGACCCCGGCGCAAATCGAAATCCCCAGCCACGCGACCAGCAAGACGATCGTCGCCCCGAGGTGAGGTTGCTTGTAGACGAGGATCAGGAGGGGGAGGGTGTGCAGGAACCCGAGCACGAACGTCGAGAACCGCTTGATGTCCCCGAGCCGCGCCGCATAGAACGAGCTCAGGGTCAGTACAAGCAACAGCTTCGCCGCTTCGCTGGGCTGAAACTGGAAGAAACCGAAGTCGATCCAACGCGCCGCTCCCTTTGCCGACGAACCGGCGAAGAGCACCGCCGCCAGCAACAGCAGGTTCACGAAGTACAACAGCCCGGAGACTTTTCGCCAGAATCCCGGCTCGACTTGGTAGAGGATCAGGAACGGCACGATCCCGATCAGAAACATGAGCCCCTGCTTCTTGACCAGCGAGTAGTTACCGGTCGGAATCCCGATGCTGGCGAGCGACATCATCCCGACCAGCAAGAGCGCGACCACGCTCAGGATCAGCCAACGGTCCTGCCGCGGCGAGCGGGGCAGGGCCGGTCCGACCAACGAACGGGGATCGGTGGTACCGATCACGCGGCTATCCGCCGTCGCCCGAGGGCAATCGCGTCGACGTGGATCCGAACTCGCGCTTCACGATGCCCCGGTTCGGCACGAACCAGAACTTCATCTGGCGATCGACGGCCGGCTCGGAATCGATCCGGAGCTGGACGTCGATCCGGTACGCGTCGTATCGCCCACCCGGAATGTTGATCGGCTCCCGAGCGGCCCGAATCTGGGCGGCTGCGACATGGGCGACATCGACTTCTTTGACTTCGCCATTCCACGTCTGGGGCTCTGAAAGGTCCCGGCCGTAGAAGATCAGCGGAATCGCCGGCAGGTAGGTTGCCCCGCCCCCCTGGACGAGCCGGAACGAGCTCTCATCGCCGACATAGCGCTCGATCTCGAGCACTTCACCCTGGCGCTCAAGCACGAACTCGACCGATCCCGGCGACCGTACTTGGCGGATTTCGATCGGATACTCCGTGCCCGCCAAGATCAGTGAACCCCGCTCGTAAGGCAAAGCGTCAGGGGAGAGCGACTTCTCGGAGCGAATCGCGTCGATCGGCTTCCCTTCGACGACGACCACGCGTTGCTCGTGTTCACGTCCCAACCACCCGCAGCCGCCCAGGAGGGCTACGACGGTCGTGGCGACGAGAACTCGAACCGGTGTCATTCGATCTTTCTACTTCTTGACCAGCTCGATCGACACCGTATTTTTCGTCGAAGACGCCTTGTCCACCGTCTCGATCTCCCACTTCACCGCGCCGAGGTCCTTCACAAACCAGCTTCGTGTCTTCATCGAGTACGGCTTGCCACCGATCGACGCCGGGCCTTCGGAGGTCACGAGCAGCGCCTCGAACGGTCCCGCCGGCGTGGTGACGCGCTCCAGCCCGACCACGCGGTACTTTTGCTCGCTCGTCATCCCGCCCGAATCACCTTGCTTGAGCTCGTTCTTCGTCGTCCAGGTCTTGCCTGTCGGAAGAGCCATCGGCATCTCCAGAGACGGCTTACCGATATCGCCGATGGAACTGCTGACCGCATAGATGCCGTCCTTGCGCAGCTCCAATTCGGTCGAACCCATCTGCGCGAGGTCCCCGCCGCGCTCGACCGAGAACTTCGCGACGTCTCCTTGAAGTCCCTTGAACGTGATGGTCTGGGTCCCGGTCTGAGACGTCCCGCCCGCCGTCATCCGATACTCCATCGAGCGACCCTCACTCAATCCGTAGTAGCCGAACGCGTCGCCCTTGAGATCGGCCGGAAGCGTCGCGATCCACTGCGTATCGGCCGGTTTGTCTTCTCCCGATCCGCTCGTCGACGGCTCGGGCGTCCCCGTCGTACCCGTCGTACCGGCTGGATCCGTTTTCGCCGAGTCCGGTGACTTCGAAGTGCAACCGGAGATCGCGCCCAAGAGGGTCGCGAGGGCGACCCCCAGTACCCACAGATGGCGTGTCGTCATTTTCCAGGAGTGTAGCTCTTGAGACGGAACAACTGAACCCCGGTCTGGCCCTGCACCCCGATCTCCTGGCGGAATCGGACGATACCGACGCCCGGCTTCCACCAAGTCGTGCTCACTGCGCCGCCTTGCTTCTGACCCGTACCCCAAGTCCAGCGCGTCTCGATCGCGACCGCCTGCATCCTCCCCATCGCGGTATCGCACTCCTGAATGCCACGCGAGGCGCCCGTCATCGTCGACATCCCTTTCTCGCCTCCGGGAATGCCGCCGTCGCCCTTCCACTCCCAGCGCATCCGTTCCTCGAACGGGAACTTGAACGCCAGCTGAGGCGGATTGAACGGGGTCTGTTTGGCACCCGAAGTCAATTGGTAGATCCCGGTTGGATCGACGCGCCAAGTTTGGACCTCGGTCACCTGCGCTCCCTGAGAGATCTCGATCTTGGCCTTGACCCCGCCTTGGTCGGGAACGACGTCGGTCGCCTTGAACGTGATCTCCGCCTCCGCGCTCCGGGTCTCGCCGTTCTGAGCCGTCGAGCGAGCCGCCACGGCATAAACCCAAGTCGCGCCGTTCTTCAGCGGAAACAACTCCATCTCGTTGCCAGGCTTGACGGAGATCGCCTCCGGTGCCTTGACCGGTTTCGGCGTATAGCTGCTGCCACCGCCCCGATTGCATCCGACGAGCGTCAGCGCCGGCAGCAAGGCGCCTCCGATCCAAACGAGTGAATTCCTGTTCAAGTGCGTTTTCCTCCAGAGGTTTTCGAATTCATCTGATCGACCGCATCCCGAACGAGCAGTTCGTCCGGCAGTTGGTTGATCGTTACTTCACGTTGTGTCAGTTCCTGAGTGATTCTCGGTGCGGCGATCGCGACTCCATCCACCACCAGCAACAATTGGAAGCCCTTCCGGTCGTGACTGTACTTCCAAAGCCGGTTTCGACCTTCGTCGCTGACCCGGATCGTCATATCATTGAGCTGCCGACGGTTGGCCGTGTAGCTCCGGTAGTCGGCCGACTCGATCTGGTCCTCGTTGAGCACCACGATCGCCGAGCGGAGGATCCGCTCCGGTTTCTCCTTGAGTGTCGCGACTCGACCCGCACTGTAACGCGCCCGAAGCGAGCCGGTCACGTCTTCCGGGCGTCTCTTGCCCTCCCGAATCTCGTTGCCGAGCCGCAGGTAGGCACCCAAGAGCTGCTTGTTGTCGGGGTCGAACTTCTCCTCCGTCGACTTCGCAACTTCACTCGGCAGGCTCGGTTGATAATCGTCGAGAATCGTGGCGACCTCGGTCTTCGCTCGGTCGCCTTGTGTGACTTCGATCGGTACCGGCACTTCGACGACGATTCCGCTCCGTACGGCCGTCGGTGAGATTTTCTCGAGGGGCCGGCCATCGAGTCGGACTCCCAAATCCCGCTCCAAGAGCGCCTTGAGTTTCCCATCGCCTCCGAGCGCCTTCTCGATGTCGGCGGCCTTCCAGCGAGGGGCTCCTTGGGGAATATCGTCTTCCCGAATCTCATTGATCCGCATCACGAACGTATCGAGCGCTTCCGACTCGCCGCGTAACGAATTCAGCATCTCGCGCAGCGGGATCTTCTTCGCATTCGTGGTTTCCAGATCGCTCGCGCCGGTGTCGATCTCAGGGCTGTCGAAGCTGCCGCTGGTCTCCGCCAATTGCGCGATCCCATTCGCGACGACGATCCGATAACCCGAGCCGGGCGTGATCGCGATCAAGTTGATCTTCCCGGGAGTGAGGTCGGGAAAGCGAAAACCTGCAACACGGTAGTTCGAATACGCCTTCACCCCGAACCACGCCGCCGCCACCACCAGCGCGAATCCGATGGCGATCTTGGTCGACGAACGAAGCTTGTAACGCTTTGGGCGGGCTTCGGCGTGAGTCGATGGACTATTCATGGCGATGCGTGCCGGCGAGGCCGGCTGTTGCTACGTTCTCCAACGTGTCCGGAGCCAAATTCGTGCCACATCTCCGGCGTCACGAATCGCATGCGTGCGAACCACGTCGATTTGCCAGGATTGTACTACTCACTCGGGTTGAAGGAGGCATAGAAGTGGCCGGCGATCACCGATGCCGCCCCCGCGATGAGCAAGTTCATGCCCGCTACCGGCAACGCCGCCAGTGGGTGGGGGATCCCCAGAGCCGCCAACCCGACGAATAGCGCAATCGGGGGCGTGCTGCAGATCGCGAGCCCGAGCATCTGGATCAGGCCGCGGAATCCTCGCTGCGTCGGATCGTCCACATCCGGAAACAGCACGAAGGTCAGGGCATAGACGGCGCTCAGCATCACGGTCGCCGCTGGCAGGATGACGGCCGCCGCCACCGCCGTCTGCCACTGGGTCGGCGCTGCGATGAGAAAGGCGACGCAACCCGCCCACGCTGTTAGGCTCGGTAGCGCCGATTTTGCCGCGACTTCGAAGAAAACGATCGTGCTCGGCCTGAACGGTAAGGGCTTCTGCAAATCCACCCGACGCAGAAGCTCGAGAAAACCGCTCTGCGCGATGCTCGCGATGCTGACGAACACCAACGTGCCTTGCACCACGAAAAACGGGACCGCGGTCGAAAACATCGGCCGCGACCTCGTCGGCATCAGCGCCACCAACACCGAGAGGCCGACCGCCATGAACAGGAACACCACCACCACCGACTTCGTAGTCCGCAGCTGGAGGAGATACTCCTTCCAGAGAAGTGCGGCCGGGCCCCGCCACCGCACCTGATGGATCCAACTCCGCTTGCGGACCCGAACCTTCCCTTGTCGGGCCATCTCCGCGAGCAACCCGTAGGCGTCCCCCTTTTTCTGGAGCTCCCGAGCCTGGTTTTGCCCGTCCGCACGCATCGCGGCCTCTTCGTACATCCAGTCCGCCTGACGCATCGCCAGCACGACCCCGAGGACGATCGTCCCGATCAGAATCGCGCCGCCCCCGACCGCTTCCGTCCACGAGCCATGGAGGGGTGCCGTCGTGAGCAGCGTCGCTCCGGTCGCGAGGAAGAACACGACGCGCAGAAACGGGTGACCGGCGAGATCGATGAGCTCGCCTGCGCTCGTGAACTGGTAGATCCGAAACCCGATCCAAGCCAACACGCCCACGAAGAAGCCGAACATCCCCCAGCCGACCCAACGACGTTTCCGCTCCGTCGCTTCGTCGGGCCGATTGAAGTAGAGGCTCACCGCGTAACCCACCGACACCCACGCCGAGGCGAGGAGCAGGTACGAGACCATGCCTGCCCGACCGACCAAGCCTGCCGAGTTGGGATTCGGGACTTCGCGGAACATGCTCGTCCAAAGCGTCCCCGCTCGGGGCACCACGATCCAGAAGATCAGAGGAATCACCAGGGTGAACAGATAGTCGCGCACCAACCGAAACCCGAGCACCACCTTCGGAGAAACCGGGGTTGGAAACAGCACATCGACGTCCGCCGCCTTGAATCCGCCGCGATAACCGAACACGCTGAAGACCGAGAGCAGCGTCACCGCCACGAACAGCCCGAAGATGATGGCGTCGATCATCGCCACCGCCGGAAACTCCAGCTGCCCGAGTCCGTCCGGAGACCGCGACGAACGTCCGCTCCACGCCGGCCGGAAAATCAGGGCGTAGTAGCCGAGGAAAAAGATAAGTCCGATCAGCCGACGCGGACTCGAGACCGCGCGCTTGATGCCGTTGACGAACGACCTAACGAGGAGAAAAATCAGAGGCTTCAACGCGATCGTCCGAGGTGAGCTTGAGGAACATCGCTTCCAAGTCGGCGTCCTCCATGTTGCTCTGCGTGCGGAGGTCGTCGAGCGACCCTTCGGCGACCTTGACCCCGCGTCGCAGAATGATGACCCGGTCGCAGAGCTTCTCCGCCGTGTCGAGAAGGTGAGTCGAGATCAGGATCGAACAGCCCGCCTCTTTCGCCCGCAGAATCTCCTGTTTCACTTCGTGAACCCCGGCCGGATCGACCCCGATCAGAGGCTCGTCGAACAGGAGCACGTTGGCTCGGTGAACCAGCGCGCACGCGATCGACAGCTTTTGGCGCATCCCTTTGCTCAGGGTCGCTACGAGATCGTTGCGCTTCTCCGAGAGCGTGTAGCGATCGAGGAGTTCGGCCCCCATCGCGTCGTAGACATCCAACGTCCCGAAGCACATCGCCACGAACTTGAGGTGTTCGTCGACGGTGAGCAGTTCGTAGAGAGACGGGAGCTCGGGAACGAAAGCCAGCCCGCCCTTCGCCCGAGCCTGGTCGTGGATGAGGTCGAACCCGTTGATCAGCACTTGCCCGTAAGTAGGTCGCAAGATCCCGGCGATACACCGAAGGCACGAAGTCTTTCCCGCCCCGTTCGGACCAAGAAGCCCGACGATCTCGCCCGGTTCGATCCGAAACGTCAGACGATCCACCGCCCGAAGCTTCTTGTACTCCTTGATCAGATCGACGACTTCCAGCACAGCCGATTGGTTGTACCCGTGCCGACCGCCATGCGTTCATCGCCAGGGACCAACCTAGGGGGCCCGGAGGCTCGCCACCGCGCCGCCAAGAAGCCAGCCGAGGGCACAGGCGGCGACGCCCCCGAACACCGAGCCTGCAACATAGCCTGCGGCTCGGCCCGCGTACCCCTGCTGGAGCAGAGCGATGGTCTCGGCCGAGAACGCCGAGAACGTCGTGTAGCCGCCGAGAAACCCGGTGACGGCAAGCCAGCGGGTCGTGTCGCCGAGTTCGGAGTTCTCGGTCAGGCCCAGCACGAAGCCGATCGCGAGACAGCCGCTGAGGTTGACAGTGAACGTCCCCCACGGGAAGCCCGACAGGCGTTGTTCGAACCAGACACCCAGCCAGTATCGGGCGTTCGCTCCGAGAGCCGCCCCCAAGGCGATCAGCCCGGAGGCGCGCAGCGCCTCCACGCTAGACCTTGGCGCGCTCGCGCGGGGCAACGGGGGAGCCTTCGATCTTCTGGAGTTCGGCTTTGCCGCGGTCGATGTTCGTCATCACCTTGGCGGTAACCCCTTCGAGATGGCTGAGGACGTCGTAGGCGTACTTTTCGGCACCGCGCTTGAGTTGGGCCGCCTCGCGCTCGGCTGCATTGCGGATCTCCTCACACTGAGCCTTCGTCAGCTTGAGGATCTCGCTCTCCGCGATCATCTGCTGCTGCTGGATGCGCGCCTGTTCGATGAGTCGCTCGGCCTCATGCCGCGCCTCGGAAACAAGCCGATCGGCCTCGCGCTTCGCGCTCTCGATCGTCATGTGGGCGTCCTCGCGAGCGGACTCGACGATTCTTTCGCTCTCGCGGGTGACGGTCGCCGCTTGCTTCAATTCGGCCGGGAGCGAGGCGCGAATTTTGGCGATCTGCATGGACGCCTCTTCGGGATCGAGGCCCCAGAGGATCGGCATGCCCCAGATCTTGCGCGGACGATCGACGACCGTCTCGTGCAGGTTCTCGAGCATCTTAAGGATGTCGAGGGTTTTCTCGCGCTGGCCAAGGGGGCCAAGACCCAGCGGTCCGAGGGATTGCGGCGCTCGCTCGTCGCTCATGGGCCCTATTCTGGCACGCGGCACCCTCAGCCAAACGGAAATCGGGCCCCAGGATTCTCCTGGGGCCCGATTCGGAACGGTTTCAGTCGCCCTGCTGGCCTTGCTCGGGTTTCTTCTCGGCTTCGGCGTCAGTCAGTTTCTTCGTCGCGTCGTTGATCTGCTTCTCCTTGGACTGCATGTCGCTTTCGGAGACGTCGCCGCCTGAACAGCCCGCAACCATCGACAGACCAAGGATGGCGATCACCGCGATCCAGATGCCTTTAGCCACCGCCGAGGCCCCACATCGGATAGTTGATGTTGGTGTTCGGGACGTTCGACGTGCGGATGGTGCCGCTGGTAGCTCCGCACGCGTTCGTGCTGGGCAGCGCGGCGTACTCGCTGGCGAGCGGGGTCTGGGCGAGGAAGCGGTTGACCGGAAGGGCCTTGGCGCTACCGTCGGCAAATCCGACCACGATCACGTTCGCGAACGTCGAACGAGGATCGGCGTTCTGGCTGATCTCATTCATGTTCGCGCCCGAGCAAGTCGTCCACTGGTTGAACACGCGGCCCCAGAACTCGCGGAAGGCGGCCGGATAAACGGTCTGCTCCACATTGTTGTTCTGGGCGTTCTCGAACACGACCGGCGAGAAGTTCACATCCGGGTGGCCGAACTCCATCAACAGCATCGCTTGCGAGGGATTCGGGATCGCGGTCTGGGTGCCGCCGAGCCACGAGTTGCGCAGTCGGCCCGCAGCGTTGTCCGCACGATTCCACGTGTTGATCGCGCCGGTCAACGCGAGGTTGAGCGCGAAGCCGCCCATGATCTGACCGTTCTGGCTCCACTGCCGGAAACCGGTGCCGTTGTTGGTGTCGTCGCGGCGCTGACGACCCGGGTGAGCGAAGATGTCCACGTTCTTCGAGTAGGGCTGCAGCCACTTCTGCCAGGTGTAGTGGTTCATGCGCCACTGGAACGGGCCGGTGCAACCCGAAGCCGGGTTCGTGCCCGCAGCGGCACCGTTGAGCCGGGGGTTCAGAGCGCTGTTCAGGATGCAGTCATCGTTGCGCGGATACGTGTCGTCCGAGTCCGCCATGTACATCAGGATGCTGGCGCCGATCTGCTTCTGATTCGAGATCGCAGCCGTCTTCTTGGCCGCAGACTTGGCCTGGGCGAAGACCGGGAAAAGGATCGCCGCCAAGATGGCGATGATCGCGATGACCACCAAGAGTTCGATGAGCGTGAATGCTTTCTTCATGTACTGTCCTCTGCCTAACTGACCCCATATACCGCGAGGCCCACACGGATTCCAACGAGTTTCGTCAAGAATTATCTCGCGATGATTTTATCCCATCGTTAAGGCCTGGGACGCTACGAGGGACAAATCCTAGGTCTTCACCCAGGAAATGCGCCGAAAAAAGTCAACTCGAATCCGGTAGTTGGTCGAGGCTCTCGAACCCGATCTGAACAGCCTGTTCCCAAGACATCGCAGCCCCCGCCGCCAGTGCCCCGCTCCATTCGGGTGAGTCGACTCGCGGCCCGGCCAATGCGAGGAGATCACGAAGCAGGACTTCTTCGACGTCATGGAGGGTGACGTCGAACTGCATTCGGAGGTGGTCGGACGCCCCTCGCAGGGTCGCAGCATGACTCCAACGCTCGTCGATCGCGGCCATCAGCGCGAGGCCGTCGAGGATGTGGCAGGTATTGGGACGATCGACAAGCTTGCGGCAAATCGCGAGCGCTTCCCGGAGCGTCTCCTTCGCGCCATCAAAGTCGCGGGCATCGATTTGGCACAGGACGATCCAATACAACGAGTGGTGCATCATCGTCTCGTTGCCGTGGCGACGCAGACCCTCGATCGCCCTCCGGCAGTGCTCGACACAGGCGGCGTTGTTGCCCATCATCCGGTGGACCCCGCCGAGGTTGCCGACCGCGATCCAGATGTCATCGTCGTTGCCGATGGACTCCCAGAGCCGGATCGCGGTTTCATATCCCTCCTTCGCCGACTCATACTGGCCCCGAACGAGGTCGAGGTTCGCAAGATTGTTTCGGCTGGCAGCGATCGCGCTGACCGACCCTTGCTCGGACCGGATCGCGAGCGAAGCCCGGAAATGTCGCTCGACGGCGTCATACTCGCCCATCACCATGGCGAGGTTGCCGGCACCGTTCTCCGCATCCGCTCGGACTTCGGTCGCCGCCTGCGCGGTGGGATGGGCGAGCGCTTGGGTCAGCCGCTGGTAGCCTTCGGTCAACATCCCCCGCAACTCCCAGTAGCGCCACATCCCCGAGGCGAGCTCCAATCCTCGGAGGCCACCGGCTGGGCTTGAGGCGGCCCAATCGAGCGCGGCGCGGATGTTGTCCGCTTCATGGTTCATACGCCGCAACCACAAGGCGGCATCGGGTCCTTCCAGTCCGTCCTGGACCGTGTGCGCGAACTGCGTGTAGTAGGCACAGTGGGCCTCCTGCATGGCGTCCCGCTCGTGCTCGGCTCGCAGGCGCTCCAGGCCGTAAACTCGAACCGATTCGGTCAGGGCATACCCTTGGGTGGTCGGTTCGAAGTGCACCAGCGACTTGTCGACCAACGCGGTCAGCAAGTCGATCATGTCCTCGGGAAGCAACGCCGGCATCGCTTGACCAAGCATAACCGAAGCGCTTCCGGGCGGTGTTCCGGTGATCTTGCCCGGACGACAGGAAATGTGCCTGAAGACACACCGGAAAGGTTGAATCCGGAGACCCCGAGGCTTCATAATCCAGGCTCCCGTGGCGACTTTGTATGAATTGTTGGGCGTGGACACCCATGCCAGGCCTCAAACATTGCGCAACGCCTATCGCCGTTTGGCCCGGAAGCACCACCCCGATATCAACCCGGACCCCAAGTCGCACGAGCGTATGGCGGAGATCAATGCGGCCTTCGAAACGCTGATCGATCCGATCAAGCGACAGGAATACGATGCCCTCATCACCGGGGCGAGCACGACCCAGTCGGCTCCCCGGCACGACCCCCGCGAGCATCAGGCACCGGCGACCGTCAGCGTACGGATCCTTCATCGTCTGAAGCAGCACAAGACCCCGATTTACGCGCTGAGTTTCGCTCCCGACACGGCGGAACTCGTCAGCGCGTCGTTCGACAACGAGTTGATGTGGTGGGACACCACCACCGGAGAATCGACCCGTCGAGCCCGACTCGAAGGCGGTGTGGTCAGCACGCTTCAGGCCCTCGTCGAGGATCGCGTGATCGCCGCCGGTTGTTCGGAATCCATGGTCTCGACGTGGGCGCTCCGAGGCGACAAGGTCGAATTCTGGCGCAACAGTCCGCTCGAGTGGGTTTGCGCCGTCGGCGTGTCCCCCAACGGACAGGCGATCGCGATGGGCTCGGTCTATTCCGCCCTCCAGGTCGTGCGGACGGACAATGGCGATGCCCTGTTCGCCGGCACCGGCCACGGCCAGTCGATCACCTCGGTCTGCTGGTCCCACGAAGGCCGCTACATCGCGACGGGTTCGGCCGATGCTTCGGTCAAGCTCTGGTCCGGAGTAACGGGCAAGGAACTCCACACGTTTCAGAACGTGCGATCGACGGTGACGGCGATGGCGTTCAGTCCCGATGGCCGGATGCTTGCGGTCGCAGCCGTGGATCGCTCGATTCGTCTGTTCCGCCTTGCCGACCTCACCCTCGACAAAGTGCTCTTTGGTCATGAGAAGCCGATCGAGGCGATGGCGTTCCACCCGAACAGCCTCCTCCTCGGTAGCGTCTCGCGCGACGGCGTTGTCGGACTGTGGAACGCCGTGCAAGGCAGCGGTCACGCCAAGATCAGCGCGAGCCCGCAGGCGCTGAACGCGATCGCGTTCAGCCCCGATGGCAACCGGCTCGCCGTCGGCGGTCTCGACAAGATCCTCCGCGTCTGGGAACTGACGTTCAAACACTAGCCCCCAAGGCGCCCCGGTACACTCGCAAGCGATGGACCGAGGCGCCTTCTCCTATCCCCTTCCCGTCAACGAGCCGGTGCTCACCTATGCCCCCGGTACGCCCGAGCGCGCGACCCTCAAGCGGACGCTGAGCGAGCTCAAGAACGCCTCGGTCGATGTGCCGATGTGGATCGGAGGTCATGAAGTTCGCACGGGAGAACTTGGCGATATCCGCCCGCCTCACGAGCATGCGCACCGGCTGGGGGTCTACCACGAAGGAGACGCGAGCCACGTCCACGCCGCGATCGAGGCCGCGCTGAAGGCGCGCGCCGAGTGGTCGACGCTGTCTTGGGAGAATCGGGCCAACATCTTCCTTCGCGCCGCCGATCTCATCGCCACCAAATACCGCCCGCACATGAACGGGACGACTATGCTCGGGCAGAGCAAGAACGCGTTTCAGGCCGAGATCGACAGCGCTTGCGAGATCATCGACTTCCTCCGGTTCAACGTTCACTTTCTCCACGAGATCTACGCCCAGCAGCCGATCAGCGGCCCTGGGATGCACAACCGACTCGAGTGGCGCCCGCTCGAAGGATTCGTCCTTGCGATCACGCCGTTCAACTTCACGGCGATCGGCGGCAACCTCCCCACCTCGGCGGCGCTCTGCGGCAATGTTGTGGTTTGGAAGCCTGCACATACACAAATCTTTAGCGCGCAGATGTTCATGCGCATCCTGATCGAGGCGGGTCTCCCCCCGGGCGTCATCAACCTCGTGGTCGCGCCCGGGGCGGTGCTCGGCGAGATTTCGTTCGCCCATCCCGACTTCGCCGGCGTCCACTTCACGGGCTCGACCGGCGTCTTCAACCGAATGTGGACGACGATCGGAGCCAACATCGCGCGGTACCGCAGCTATCCGCGGATCGTCGGTGAGACCGGCGGCAAGGACTTCGTCCTTGCCCATCCAAGCGCGGACCCTGACGTCGTCGCGACTGCTCTCCTCCGGGGCGCGTTCGAGTACCAAGGTCAGAAGTGCTCGGCCGCTTCGCGCGCCTACATTCCGAGCAACCTTGCCGCCGCAGTCAAGGCAAAGCTGGTCGAGGGCGTGAAGTCGTTCAAGATGGGCACCGTCGAGGACTTCTCGAACTTCGTCAACGCCGTGATCGACGAGCGCGCCTTCGACAGCATCGCCGGATACCTTGAGGGTGCAAAAGCCGATCCGGACTCGGAAATCCTCGTCGGGGGCGGGTACGACAAGTCGGTCGGGTACTTCATCGAACCGACCGTGATCGAGGCGAAGGCGCCGCGCACGACCACCATGTGCGAGGAGATTTTCGGGCCCGTCCTCACCCTGTTCGTGTACGACGAAAACGACTTCGAAGGGGCGTTGCGGCTCGTCGACACGACGTCGCCCTATGCGCTCACCGGGGCGGTGATCGCTCAAGACCGAAGCGCGGTCGAACTCGCCACCCGGGTACTCCGCGACGCAGCCGGAAACTTCTATATCAACGACAAGCCGACCGGGGCGGTCGTCGGCCAGCAGCCGTTCGGCGGGGCCCGGGCTTCCGGTACCAACGACAAGGCCGGCTCGATGCTGAACCTCTACCGGTGGCTGAGCGCGCGGACGATCAAGGAGACCTTCGTGCCGCCGACGGACTATCGCTATCCGTTCCTCCAGGAGCCCTGATCGGTGATTTGGGGACAAGCGCTCGCCTGCTTCGCCGTCTGGATCTTCTACGGCTGGACCCTGCGGCGCAAGTCGGACTCCCTGCGGGCCGGCCTGCGAGCGGCGAGCCGGTCGAAGAAGGTCATGCTCGGCTCGGTCGGCATCATCGGATCCGGCCTTTTCCTGATCGCTTCGCTCTATGGTCTTTCGGCGCTCGGCGGGGTGCAGGGAGCGGCCCTGACGTGGTGGGCGTGGACCGCGTGCCTGCTGGTCGGCCTCGTATTCGTGCATTGCCAGGTGCTGGGGGCGGCGGCGATGATCACTTTAGTTCAGGAAGAGGAAACCGCACGGCGTCGCCTCGCGTCCGAAAGGCGAGTCGCCACGACTCAAGAAGAGGTAGAAGCACCATGATGTTCCGATTCGCGATCCTCGTCGCCTTGTTCGCCCTGATCGTGCCCACCTGGGGTCAAGTCACTTCGGATGAGCGCTCGAAGGCGGCGGACGAGATCCTGCGAAAGGTCCGCCGACTGGATCTGATGAACCAGATCCTCCCGTTGGTGCTGACCAAAAGCCAGTACGCCAAGGTCTTGCCGACCATCGAGAAGGCGCGGGCGGCAGTCAAAAAGCAGGAGCAGATCGAATACGACTTCCTCAGCAAGCTCTCGCCGAAGATCGACAAAGCCCTCAAGGAGGCGGTCGACAACGGCAAAGTCCCCGGGAATGAAGTCATCAACGAGACGTGGGCGACGTTCCAGACCCTCGGCATCATGAGGAAGGCGGTTGCGGACGACAACGTGGACAAGGTGTTCGAGGTCTTCAAAGCGACCTTGAACGCGGGTCAGATCAAGACCGCCGCCAACAGTGTGAACGTCAAAGCGTTCGATCCGAATGCCGACCCGAAGACGATGGGCGACGACGCCAAACTGCGCATCTACATTCGCTTGATCGTGCTCGATCCGCTCGCCTACGACCTGTTGCTCCAACTCAGCCGGAAGGCGGAGTAGCCACGGTCTTGCTCATCACGACGCTCCGGTAGTTCACCGACCGCCACTGGACGTGCTCGATGAACCGAAACCCTCGGGCTTCGTAGTAGTCGATCAGGTGGCCCGCCTGCTCCGAGGTGTCGAGCGCGAGTTCCGTCGCCCCGAAGGCGCGCGCCCGTTCCTCGGCAAGCTCGATCAACATCGAGCCGATGCCTTGGGCCTGAAGCTCGGGTTCGACCGCGAACTGTCCGAAGTGCGCGACGTCGCCGCGGTCGTACCATCGGGTGCCATCCCCCGGGTCGGGAGGATACACGGTGATCGTCGCGATCAACCGCCCCTCTTCTTCGACGACCCAGCACTCACCTTCCTCGGCCCGTTCGCGCGTCGTTTCCGGACTCTGGTGGGTGGCGACGAATCTCAATCCCATATCGGCGAGCCGCTTGTAGCTGCGGTGCAGGAGGTCGGTCAGCGCGACGAGATCGTCGCTCGGCGCCAGCCTTCGCAACACGCGCCCGTCGGGCAGCACCATACCGGGACGCTACCTCGCGTCCTGGGACGTGGAACTTTGGGTCCCGAATCCGGCGTTATGCCCCATATCAGCGGAGCGCGCCGGGATTCGAACCCCGGAACCCGAGGTAACGTCCCGAGAATACACCCAGGGGTGGGCGCGGTCCGCAATCGCAAGCATGAGGTTGAAAAAGAACGAGATGAACATTTGGAAAAACGTCGTAGCCCGTCCCATGGTGTGGATCGCCTGCGGAGTCGTCATCGGCGGCGTCGCCATGGCCGGAATCCTGAACCTGAAGGTCGGAATCCCGAGCGCCTTTGCCGGTCAGGATGTGAAGACCAGCCCGATCGCCAACATCAAGACCGAGTCGATGGCCGCCTTGCGCGATCTCAACGACAGTTTTGCCAATCTTACCGAGTTCGTCTCCCCTTCCATTGTCAGCATTCGCGGTGAGCGAAGCGCGAGCAACGCGGGGGGCCGGTTCATGCCGCAAGCGATGGGCGAGGGCTCCGGCGTCATCTACAGCGCCGACGGCTGGATCCTGACCAACGATCATGTCGTCGCCGATTTCGACAAAGTGACGGTCGTCCTCAACGATGGTCGCGAGTTTCCTGGAAAGGTCACCCGCGCGAACGATCCACAGAACGACATCGCCCTCGTGAAGATCGAGGCGAAGGACCTGCCCATTGCACGCCTAGGAGACAGCGACCGGGTTCGACCCGGCGAGTATGCCATCGCGGTCGGTGCGCCGTTCGGGCTCGAGAACACCGTGACCGTCGGTCATATCAGCGCCCTCGGTCGTGCCAGTGCCGTCCAGGACCGTGGGTACTCGAACATGATCCAGACCGATGCCCCGATCAATCCGGGCAACTCCGGCGGACCGCTCATGAACATCGAGGGCGAAGTCATCGGGATCAACACCTCGATCCTGAATGGCGGGGCGAGCCCGTTCGGCGGCTCGGCCGGCAACGTTGGTATCGGCTTCGCGATCCCGAGCAACCAGGCCAAACTGATCGCAGACATGCTGCGCTCGAAGGGCAAGATCGTCCGCGGCTACATGGGCCTCGTTCCCGAGAACCTGAAGAAGTTCGAGAAGGCGGACAAGAAGATCGACTCCGGCGCGATCGTGCGCAGCGTCGAGGCCAACGGTCCTGCCGCCTCCGCCGGCCTCCAGGCGGGCGACATCATCACCGAAGTCGGCACCTGGCCGATCCGCAATGAGCAGGATGTCCGGAATTCGATGCTCCGCATCGCTCCGGGGACCCCAGCCAAGGTCAAGTACGTGCGAAGCGGTCAGACTCGGGAAGCGACGGTGAAGGTCGCCGAGTTTCCGCGAGCGCTGGCGTCGATGAGACCGACCCCGCCGAACGACTCGCTCAAGGACTTCGATCCGAACGACCTCGACCTCGACAAGCTGCGCGAGCAGTTCGAAAAGCAGAAAGAGGATGGGGACGTTCCTCCCGTCCGCCAGGGCGCTGCGCGGCTCGGTGTCAGCGTCGCGACTCCGAATGCCGACAGCCGCAAGACCTACAATCTGCCCGAGTCCGCCAAGGGTGCCGTGATTACGGCCGTCGAGCCGGATTCGGTCGCCGACCGTCTCGGGCTCAAGGTCGGTGATCTCATCCAGCGCCTCGGGAACAAGGAGATCAACACTCCGGAAGACCTGGTCGCGGCGATGGGTTCGATCAAGTGGGGCGACACCGTCAACCTGAAGTTCACCCGATTCACCTCGGGCGGCCAGTCGACGATCGATCGCCCGGTCAACTTCCGCTAAGCGGGACCGCCACGAAGGCCCCGACGGCACTGCCGTCGGGGCCCTTTGTATGCGTCTACTCGGCCCGCGTGTAGGTGTGGACGCTCTCTTGGGCGGTCGGCATCAGATTCACCCCGAACCAGCAGCCGGTCAGGACGGCGAAGCCGAGGACCAGAAGCCCGAGGTGGACTTTCGGGCGAAGTGCATGCCGTACGTGCGTGTGGAGGTAGATGAGGTAGGCGCCCCAGGTCAGGAGGGCCCACGTCTCCTTCGGGTCCCACGACCAGTAGTGGCCCCACGCTTCCTTCGCCCAGAACGCTCCGAAAGCGAGCCCCAGCGTGAGGAGCGGAAAGCCGATCAGGACGAGTCGGTGAGGGAGATCGGTATCGTCCTTGTCCAGCGGCCGTCGCTGCCGCCACGCGACCAAAGCCCGGGCGATCGCGACGAAGCAACTGAGCCCGAGGGCCGAGTAGGCAAGCATGTACACGACGACATGGGGCACGAACCAGGGGCTCTGGAGCGCCGGCATCAGCGTCTTGTCCATGTTCTCGGGATGGGCGAGGTTGATCGCGGCGAAGAGCGCCCCCATCAGACAACTCGGGATCGCAAGAACACGGGTCTGGAAGCGCCACCCGATCACGATGCCCAGGAGAGGCACTGTGACCGCATACCACCAGCGGGTCTCGCCGAGGGTTCGGAGCGGAGGCCGTCCAAGCGACACCCAGAGCGAGGCCAAGAAGGCGACACCGGCGAGGACGCCAAGCATGGCGAAGAGGTCGCCCAACCATGGTCGACGGCGCTGAACGGCATACGCACCCGACGACGCAAGCCAGCTTGCAAGGGCCACGGGGGCCAAAACGGCGGTCATGATTTCCTCCCAGACCAGAGCGCGAGGCACGAACCGATCATCACAAGCCCGATCCCGGTATAGACCCAGGGGACGCCCGAGTCGTGGACCGCTTCGAGGACCGAGTACTCGCTCGCAGCACCGGCCTTCTCATCGTAGGAGAGCTGGTAGAGTCGCCACCCCTGCACCGTGGCGGGTCGGTTGACTTCGATCGACTCCGTTTGGGTCCGCCCATTGGAGCGGATCGCGACCGAAGAGTGGAACCGCTTCGGTCGCGGTGTCGGCATCACGATGCCTTCCTTGTCGCCGAACTCAAGGGCTTGCGGTGGACTCTCGGCGCTGCCGCACGAAACCCAGCCTTCCGCAACCTTCTCGTCACCTCGGCGGACCTCGATCCGAGCCGCCGGCGGAGCGGTGGGCCAGTTGACCGGCTTCCAGCCGTCGCCGACGAAACCGGCCCGGGGCAGGGACTCCAGGATGACGACGGTGTATGCCGAGAGCTTCTCGGTCATCCCATTTCGGACGAACTCGCTTCCGGGCACGATCTCGAGATCGTCGTCGCCTTCCTTCAGCCGCACATACGCGAGTGTCGGGCGGTAGGTCTCGAGAGTGAAGCTGCGCAGAGTCGCCTCGAAGGGAAGGGTTTCCTCACTCCGATCCGCGCGAACGGCGACCGCGTTCGGTTGGCCCAGGAAGAGGACGAGGCGGACGCGATCGATCACGACCGCGCTGTAGGCCCCGCCAGCGAGCAAGATCAGTAGCCCGGCGTGGCTGAGAAGAAACGTAACATTGGCGAAGGTGAGCGGGGTCAGACGCTTCGCGATCGAAGCGGCGAGATTCACCGCCATGACCATCGCCGCCATCCCGAACGGCCACGTCGCCCACGGTGAGTCGATGCCGAGATGCTGCTGGAACCAGGACGTCGGCATGACCCCTCCGAACAGCGCGATCGCCAACAGCACCGTGGTCGAGGCAACCGCAAGGGGAATACCGGCCAGCCATTTCGCGAGCGCGTCATGGCGGGCAAAGCGAACCCAGATCGCCGCCAGCAGAGGCATGAAGCCGAGCACGACGAGGGAAAGGACGCTTGCCGGCATCGATCCTCGCAGCGCCTGCAGGGCGACCCCCACCCCAACCGCGCCGAACGTAGCCACGAACGCGTGGGGGTACCCGAGCGATCCGCTCCAGAATCCAGCCTGGGTATCGGAGCTGGGCCGCCGGGTTTGCGCGTTTGCGGGAGTAAGAAGTCCGGATTTCATCTTTGGACCACCTTGGCCGGCTTCGTGGCGGCTCGGGCCTTCTCGGCTTCTTCCTTCGCCTTCTCGGCGGCCTTCTGGGCGGCCACGAACGGCTTGATGAATGCCTGGGCCTTCTCCTTGGTTCCTACATCGGGGAGCGTCAAGGGCTCCGGTGCGCCGAGTTGGGCTCGAATCATGGCGACCTGGATGCGCGTCTCTTGGGCGCCGTCGATCGCCTTGCCGAGGATCCGGGCGCACTCTTGGGGCGCGTGGAAACCCATCCCGTTGTTGGCGGCGACATAGTCCCAGTCCATTTGGGCCTTGCTGATCGACTTGCGCACACCTTCGAGCTGCGCATCGGTTGCGCCCCGCTTCATGGCGTCGCCGATCTCGAGGTGGGCGGCGGTGATCGCCTTCTCGGCCCGGGTGAGAAGCTCTTTGTTCTTGTCCTGGATCGCCTGAACTCGATTCTTGATTTCATCCTCACCCCACCGGTGGCAGACCTGGCAGGAGTTCTGGACGGAGTACAGCGGGCTCCGAATCTGGTGGTCCGTAAACTTGATGCCGCCCTCCGACTTGTAAGGCATGTGACAGTCGGCGCACGAGACGCCGCGATAGGCATGGATCCCGTGGCTGTACACCTCGTAGTCGGGGTGCTGCATCTTGATCATCTTCGCGCCGCTGACCGCGTGAGTCCAGTCCACGTGGCCCGACTTTTCGTAGTAAGCCTCCATGTTCTCCACGTTCAAGCCGTTGTCCCAAGGGAACGTGAGGTACTTCTCTTTCTTGCCCTTGAAGTAGTACTCGACGTGGCATTGGGCGCAGACCAGCGAGCGCATTTCTTGATGGCTCGCCTTCGCGATGTCCTTGCCCATTCTCTGGAACGCTTCCTTGAGTGCCGGCCGGCTGATTCGCAGGGCCATGGTCTTGTTGTCGTGGCAGTCGGCGCAGCCGATCGGATTGACGACCTCCTTGTCGAAGTCGTGGAACTTGGCCGCATAGAACTCGGCGACACCTTTGGCAGCCATCAGCCTTGGAACATCGGGGCTCTTGCAGGTCCAACACGTGCCCGGCGTCTTCTCGTTGAGGCGACCGGTCTTGGTCACGTCTTCGACGGCGTGGTAGTGTCCCCGAGCCTGCTTGAAGTCGTTGGCGAAGGGGTAGCCGGCCCACATCACGACGAGGTTCGGGTTCTCGGCCAGGTAATCCCGATCGCCCGAGCCACCGTGCTTGGTGTTTTCGTCGAGGTGTTTCGTCGATTCCCACGAGTTGTACTCGCGCGGGAACGATTGCCCCCACTTCGCGTTGTCGGCTTCATAGTCTGCGATCGGTTGCATGAACTGCAGGCGGGCAGGCACCGATTCGGCCCGGCGGTCGTTGACCGAGCTGGCGAGCATGCCGAGTAGAAAAACCCCGACGCCGGCCGCGCCGAAGAGGAGCCAGCCGATCCAGGGTCGAGAACGAGGAGCGGTTTCATTCATGGTCGATCACCTTGTTGCTTGGGGAACGCGGGCTCCAGCGGCGGGACCGCGGCGTTCGGGGTCGAAGAAAGACTGTGGATGCGCCCGTGCGGCACTTCGCGGTGACAATCGGCGCAGGCTCGGTCATCGCGATGGACGCCGAAGGCGACCTCGCTGACCACCGTCGAGTGGCACCGGATGCAGTTCTGTTGGATGACCTCCTTCGAGTCCTGGGTCGCGGTGATCACCTGCGGCTCCATCCGGAACGTGAACATGAACGCGTGTCGACTGCCGTCCTTCGCCTTATAGGCGTACTTGCGGAGGGTGCTGTCGTGAGGCACGTGGCAGTCGTTGCAGGTCGCGGCGCGAGCGTGGCTCGAATGCTGCCAGGTCGCATACTGGGGGGCCATGATGTGGCAGTTGATGCAGGCCTTGGGATCGTCGGAAAGATAACTCGACGCATTCGAGATCGAAGTGACGTAACCGGCGAGCCCGACGAGGGCTCCTGTGGAGACCGCGATGAGCCGCTTCTGCCACACGGGAAGTCCTTGGAGGGTCAAAACGGACCAGAGACGTCTCACGTCTTGGTTGTGACCTGACGTTGGGCTGGTGGCTATGATCCCTTTCATAGGCCGCTAAAAGTCAAGGGTTGTTAACC
>ERZ761602.3362-NODE-3362-length-22776-cov-7.389023_pt1 | contig 22776 bp, 16 predicted proteins | sample MGYA00512165_ERZ761602 | MGnify/ENA primary metagenome ERZ761602 (study PRJEB28899, sample SAMN02445085) | bioreactor sludge metagenome | biome: EBPR sludge; isolation source: Thorneside wastewater treatment plant | place: Australia: Brisbane, Thorneside...
GCATCGACATCGCCGATTCGAGCGCGTGGGTGGCGTGGTCCGGGTCCGTGAGCGGGGCGCCCCAGAAGGCCATGATCGCGTCGCCGATGTACTTGTCGATGGTGCCGCGCTTTTCCTGCACCTTCTCCGTCATCGCCGTGAGGTAGGTGTTCATCAGGTCCTTCAGGCCCTCCGGCGTGAGGCCCTCGGAGATGGAGGTGAAGTCGCGCACGTCCGAGAAGAGCACCGTCATCTCGCGGCTTTCGCCCTGCATCGAGTAGTCGCCGGGGTTCTTCGACATCTCGGCGACCAGTTCCTTCGGCACGTAGGTGCCGAACAGGCCCGTGATGAGCCGCTTGGAGCGGGCCTCGGCGAAGAAGCCCGCGACCATGTTGAAGAGGTAGAGGCACAGCAGCGCCATCACGATCGAGGCGATCGGGACCGCCCAGTGGTGGGTCTGCCACATGTAGAGGTTGCCCGCGATGTACAGGCCCAGCACGCTCACGACGACCACCGAGGACCAGAGCGCCGACAGGCGCGTGAGCGCGATGGCAAGGGGGATGCCGACGAAGGCGAGGATGAGGGCGGTGAGGCCCAGCGTCTCGGCGGGCCGGTATTTCACCGTGCCGTCCAGGATGCCGGAGACGAGGCTCGCGTGGACCTCCACGCCCGGCAGGTCCTCCTTGATCGGGGTGGCCCGCAGGTCGACGAGGCCCTGGGCCGACGTGCCCACGACGATGATCTTGCCCTTGAGGGCGCCGGGCTCGAGGGTGCCCCGCAGCACATCGGTGGCAGAGACGTAGAGGAACCCGCCGGGCTCGCGGAAAGGCACCATCGCCGACATGTCCTCGCCCAGGGGGATCGACACCTCGCCCAGCACCACGCGCTGGATCCAGCCCTGCATCTGCCCGCCGGTGCGGAACGGCTCGCCCGTCTGGAGCTTGACGGGAGGATTGCCCAGGTAGGTGCGGGCCACGGCGAGGGCGAGGGCCTGGTAGAAGTGGTCCTTGTACCGCACGAAGATGGGCACGCGCCGCGTGGTTCCGTCGATGTCGAGGGACGGGTAGAAGTGCCCACCCATGGCCGCCGAGTCCTGCAGCAGCTGGATGTTGCCGCTGTAGCCCGTGGTGAGCTGGTGCAGGAACTTCACGTTGCCCAGGTCCTTCAGGGCGAAGCTCGGGTCCGGCAGCACGCCGGCCACGTCCTCCTTGCCGCCCATCGCGACGCCCAGCACCACCGGCCACTTCTTCATCTCGTCGGCGAAGAGCTGGTCGTAATTGAGCGAGGCGCGGGACTTCTCCAGGATCGCGAGGTATTCCGCGTTGCCCTTGAGGTCGCCCTTGGCGAGGTTCTCGAGCACCGGCAGGCCGGAGCTGGTGTCGGGCTCCGGAAAGGCGATGTCGAAGCCCACCACGGCCACTTGGTAGCGCTCGAAGAGCTGCTGGACGAGCAAGGCCATCTTGTTGCGCGGCCAGGGGTAGCGTCCCTCGGCGTTCAGGCTCTTCTCGTCGATGTCGAGGATGACCACCCGCGGATCCCGCGTCTTGGGCAGGAAGAGGCGGATGCGCGCGTCGTAGGCCCACAGCTCCAGCTGCTGGAGAAAGCGGAATTCCTTGATGCCGGCCTCGTGGGCCACGAAGAAGACGAGGATGGCGATGCCGAGCGCCGCGCGGGCGATCTCGACGACCGTGAACTTGGGTATCCAGCGCGCGATCGAGGCCACGTGTCTCTCTCTCTCGTTATTGTGACGGTGGGGGTGGCAGGCGGCAGCGGCTGATGATACATCCCCCGGGCCGCGCCGTAGAGGGGCGGGCGGCGGGCGGGCAATCCCCCTCGGGGGCGAACGGAACCGGGCGGCCCGTCAGGCCACGGGCGGCCGGGGGGCCCCCTGGGCGGCCAGCGCGTCCCGGACGGCCTCCAGGTAGGCGAGGCCGTGGCGCTCGTCGGGCTCGAGGTAGGTGCCCTCGGCCCATTCGTTCCAGGCGTTGAGGAACACCAGGCGCTCCGGATGGGGGCGATTGGCCGTGGCGGCCACGAGGCGCCGGAACCAGTAGTCGAAGCGCTCGGGCGAGGCGCCCTTGAAGATGCGGGCGCGCTTCACGTAGCGGGCGGTGTTGTCCCAGTCCACGAACGCGCCCGGAAAGGCGGGAATGCCCCCTTCGCGCTCCGGCAGGTTCACGATGTGCTCCCACACCTTCTCGTAGTCGTAGAAGGTGAGGCGGGGAAAGAACTGGTAGCGCGCGGCCCTGAGCAGGTCCTGGATCTTTTCGGGCAGCAGGCGGAAGGGCGTGAGGGCCTTCTTCGCGAGGGGCTGGTCGTCGGGGAAATCCGGCGAGAAGAGCGCCTCGAAGGGCTGGAACTGCATGGTCGCGTCGAAGTGCTGCAGCACCGCGGGCACCGGGAATTCGTACTGCTTCATCGCGACGAGGTACAGGCCCGGCAGGCCCCGCTCGCGGGCCCATTCCCGCCAGCACTCGATCATCCGCCCCAGCTCCACGATGAGGTGGGCGCGGTAGATGAGAAACACCGGCTTGCCGTCGATGCGCAGGGACCGGTCGTCGCTCCACGCGCGGTACAGGTAGTCGAAATGCCGCTTCCACAGTTCCGGGTCCGGCGTGTGGCGCTGCTGCTGCAGGATGTGGTGGTCCCGCCCGTCCCAGCGGCGCGACCAGGTCTCGTTCGCCCAGGCGAGGCAGAAGGGCAGGTCGAGGTCGCGGTTTTCCATCACCAGGTTCGTGGGCGTCTCCAGCAGCTGCTTGCCGTCGAACCAGTAGTGGTAGTGGCAGAACGCGTGCACGCCGTGGCGCTTCGCGAGGTCGATCTGCCAGGCGAGCGTCTCGAGTTTCGACTGGTCGTAGTAACGCCCGCCCGCCGGCACGCGGGGCTGGAAGTGGCCGCGGAACTGGGGCCGGGCCTTCTTCACGTTGACCCAGTCCGTGAAGCCCTCGCCCCACCAGGCGTCGTTCTCCGGGATGGCGTGGAATTGCGGGAAATAGAGCGCGACGAGCCGGACCAGGTCTTCGGGGTTGTGCGGGGGCATGGAAGGAGCGGGGCCGCGGGGGCGCGGCCCGGAAGGGTTCAGGCGGCGCGGGCGCTTCCGAGGAGGCGGCGGACGATCCGGCGCAGCAGGCCGGGCGGGGGCGCCGTGGGGGATTGGCCGGGATAGGCGCCATGCACGGGCAGGGCGACGCCCATGTCCGCGAAACGCTTGGAGACGGCCTCGCCCTTGCGGGCGAAATGGGCGGCGAAGGTCGGGTCCTTCGAAAGCGCCTCGAGCTCGCGCACGGCGGGCGGCACGTCCTTGCCGACGAGCAGCACGCCCAAGCCCCAGCAGTGGGTGAACTCGAAGTGGGGGTACGGGCCCTTCACCTCGTCGAAGAGCCGCCGCACGCCGAAGCGGAGCGCCGCCTCGCCCGCGTTTTCCACCGTGACGTTGGTGTCGTGGAAGAGGATCACGCCGCGGTCCGACACTTTCGGAAGCCACGTGCGGAAATCGTTGCCGACCGCCTCGTAGGTGTGGGTGCCGTCGATGTGCAGCAGGTCGATGGAGCCGTCGGCGAAATCCCGCGCGGCCGTGTCGAAGTCCTTGCGCACCAGCGTGGCGGTGCCCGGGTGGTGTTGCGCTACGTAGCCCGCGATCTCCTGGTAGAGCGAGTCGTCGAACTTGCCCATGTGCACGTCGCCTTCCCACAGGTCGACGCCGTAGCAGTGCCCGCCCTGGCCCACGGCCTCGACGGCCTGGCAGAACGCGGCGAAGGACGAGCCGCTGTAGGTGCCCAGCTCGACGATCGTGCGGGGGGCGAGGCGGCCGATCAGCTCGAACGCGAAGGGGATGTGGCCGATCCACCACGGCGACTTGAGCAGCCGGGGTTCGAGCCGGTCCGCCCAGGGGAAGCGCGGGTCGGTGGCGGCGGGGGTTTGCAAGGGCTTCTACTCCGTCGGTTTCTTGGGGCGGGACGCTTCCGGCGGCGTGGGGCCCCCGGTACCCGAGGCCCGCATTTTCTCACGGCTTTCGGCCACCCGTCGCGCGGCGGCCGCGGCGTTCCACGGGAAGCGTCCCGGCCGCAATTGCGCGACCTCCGCGGCCGTGGCCTCCCAAAGGGCCTCCAGCGACTCGCGAGCGGCCTTTTCCCGCTCCCATTCGGCACGGGTGTGGTCGTAGGCGGCGCGGACCGAATCGTAGGCCCCCTGCAGCCGCGCGTAGGCCTCGCCCAGGTGGCGATAGGGCTCCGTGAGGCCCGTCTGGTTGCCCACGCCCACCGTGAAGCGCGCGGGCGCGTGGCCTTCGAGGGGCAGAACGTCCCGGTAGGCCGCCACCATGTCGCTGGCCGAAGGCTCGGGCGGCCGGGCCGCCAGCGCCGCCGCGAGGGCCGGCAGGCGATCGGGCTCGTCCTTGAGCACCCGCACCAGCGCGACGAGCGAATCGGCGTCGGGGGCGAAGAGAAAGCCGTTCTCGCCGTGGCGGATGCGCGAGGCGAAGGCGCCGTGGTCCGTGGCAAGCGGCGGGATGCCGAGGGCCAGCATCTCGCCGAGCGTGTAGCTGAAGGTCTCCGGGACCACGGAGGCGAGCACCGCCGCGTGGGGCGCGAGTCCCGCGAGTATCGAGGGCAGTTCGTCCTCGCGATAGCTTTCGACGATGCCGAAGCCGCACTCGGCCGCGAGCTTCGCGCCGTTGCCGCCACCGCCCACGAGCGTCACGTCGGCGAGCGGCTTGAGGCCGGGCGCCGCGGCCCGCAGCAGGTCCATGCCCTTCTGGGCGGACAGGCGCCCCGGCACGACGAGGCGGAGGCGCTCGCCGGCGGCCGGAGCCTTCCAGGCCAGTCGAGGCGGGCGGAAGTCGATGCCGTGGCCGATCACGCGGATCGAAGCGCTCGCGAGGCGCGGATCGAGAGCGCGCAGCGTGCCGACCATCCACTCGCTCGGCACGACGATCGGGATCGCGCGTTCGAGCACGAGGTCCGTGAAGCGCGTGCGCATCCGGTGCCAGTCGTCCGCGCCCGGGACCTCGAAGATGCGGTTGAGCGGATTGGATTCGATGCACCGGGCGAGGTTGTCCCGCGTGCAGCGCGTGCAGGTGCCTTCGAAGCGCGGGTTGACCGCGCGGCAAACCGGGTGGAAGTCGTGCAGCACGATGACCGTGGGAAGCGGCGTCGCGAGCGCATCGAGCGCGTGGCCGATGAGCGAGGAGACGACGATTCGATCGACCGCGAACTGGTCGGTCACCTGCTCGAGCACGCGGCGGTATTCCAGGCTGCCGGCGGCCGTGGACCGGATGGGGCGGGCGAGATCCCAGGTGCGGATGGGCACGCGGCCTTCGGGATCGGCGTGCAGCACCACGCGCTGGCCGCCGCTCTCGCCGATGCGGTAGGTGGCGAGCGTGAGGTGGATCGCGGAAGGATCGGCCCGCGCGAAATCGCGCACCCACTTGTCCAGGCCCCCGCCCCAGTAGTGGAGCAGGTGCAGGATCACGGGCCGGCCGTCGAGCGCGGGCATCGCCACCTCGGGCGTCTCGCGCGAAAGCAGGTCCGCGACGGCGCGGCGCAGTGCGCCCAGCGGGTGATGCTGCGAAAGCGCCGATCGCTCGACCGGATCGCCGCCGGTTTCCTCCGGGCTCGCACCGGCCACGTGCAGGTAGTCGCACAGCACGACGCTGCGACCCGCGGCGCGCACGCTGGCCGCCAGCTGGCGCGCGAGATCGGTCGGCGTGGGCGCGGCGGACGGTGAGGGCGGGGAGGGCGGCCACGCGTTTTCCAGCGCGTCGCGCCGGAGCCACGCGAGCGCCGAGGGCAGCACGGGCACCTCGTAGATCGCGCGGTCACCAAGGCACCAAGCCAAGCGGTCCACGAGATCGGCGGGCGTGCCTTCCGGCAACGGACCCAGCGCGAAGGCGGGGCCCGATTCGCACAGGGGCGCGGCCACGGCGGCCTCCGGCACGGCATGGGCGGCCTTGCGAAGCCGTGCGTCCCACGCGACGGGCGCTTCGATGCCCGTGCGGGCGATGACGAGATCGCGGCCCGGATGACGGGCGGCGAGGGCGCGCAGCCCGCGGCCGAAATCGGGAGGCTCGCCCGCCTCGACGACGACGGCCTCGGCGGCCGGCATCAGGGCCGCGGCGGCAAGGCGCGCGAGGGTGCGACGGGCCTCGTCGCGTTCGCCGGCGAGTGCGAGCACGGCGACCACGGGTGCCGCCTGCGGCGAGGCAAGGTCGGGTGGCAGTCCGGCCCGCGCCACGGCCTCGATCGACGCGATGCGAACCGCGGCGCGCCGGCGGAGGGACGCGGCCGGGTCGCGCGCGAACCAATCGCGCACCGAGGGCATGAATTCCGGGTAGCGCTCGTCGACGATGCGCTGGGCGCGTTCCTTCATGTCCTGGCTGCCGCCGCCGAAGGACACCTCGCCCGCGTGATAGACGAAGACGTCCGCGCACAGCAGGTTGCGCCAGCCGGCGCGGGCGGCGCGAAGGCAGAAATCCACCTCCTCGCCGTAGCCCTTGCCGAAGGCGGCCTCGTCGAAGGGGCCCACCGCGGCGAGGCACGCGCGACGGATGAACATGCAGAAACCCACGGCCGTCGGGATTTCCACCGACGCGCCCGCGTTGGCCTCGGCGAACGCGCGGTCGAGCCCGGCGACATCGGTGCCCGGCGGCATCGGGCCGCCCCGCGCCGGATCGGGATACGAGCAGATCGTGGCGTTGTTGGAAAAGGGCGTGAGGGTCCCGGCCTTCGCATCCCTCGCGGCGCAGGCCGCGAGGCGGTCAAGCCAGCCCGGGGCCACCTCCGTGTCGCTGTTGAGCAGGACCACGTCGCGGTCCGGATGCAGGGCCATGCCCTCGTTCACGGAGGCGACGAAGCCGCGGTTTTCCCGGTGGACGACGAGCTGGAAGCGTCCCGCCGCGGCCTGCCCGGCGAGCCAGGCGGACAGCTCGGGCTCGGGGCTCGCGTCGTCGATGACGACGAGCGCGAAGGGCGTGCGCCCGCGCGAGGCGAGCACGCTCTCGATGCAGCGGCGCGTTTCTTCCAGCCCGCGGTAGGCGGGGACGATGACGTCGATCAAGAGCGGTGGGCCCGAGGCGCGGGGGACGGGCCCATTCTATCGGAGGCACCCCGCCCGAGTCCCGCGACGGGGGGATCCGGGGCGCAGCCCGAGTCCCGACCCGGGCCAAAGGGCGCCGGAGATCGGAAAAAGCGCCATCGGGCCAAGGGCTTGGCGCCCATTCCGGGGCCTTTGATTGGGGTCAACGGGTTGCCACCCTATCCGTCGCAAAGTGGGCCCGTCGCGCCCCGGGGGGCGCCGGAGATCCGCCATGTCCACCAGTCACGAAGTCATCGCCGGGGTCGGGCTCGCCGACCGGCCGAAGAAGAGCCGATGGCCGGCCCGCATGGACCTCGCGCAGAGCGCGACGGGCCTCGTGCTGGCCCTGTTCATGTGGGGCCACATGTTCTTCGTCTCCACCATCCTCATCTCGAAGGACGCGATGTGGACGGTGACGAAGACCTTCGAGGGCTACTTCTTCTTCGGCAAGGCCTTCCCGGGCATCGTGTCCGTCGTGGTCGGCTCGATCTTCGCGATCCTGGTGCTGCACGCCTTCCTCGCGATGCGCAAGTTCCCGGCGAACTACGCCCAGTACCGGATGTTCATCGGCCACCGCAAGCTCATGGCCCACGGCGACACCACGCTGTGGTGGGTGCAGGCGATCACGGGCTTCATCCTCTTCTTCCTCGCCGCGGCGCACCTGGCGCAGATGCTGCTGCAGCCCGGGCTCATCGGCCCCTACGAATCGTCCGACCGCGTCTGGTCCGGCCACTGGTGGCCCGTGTACCTCGTGCTGCTCTTCGCGGTCGAGCTGCACGGAGGCATCGGCCTGTACCGGCTGTGCGTGAAGTGGGGCTGGCTCGAGGGCAAGGACCCCGCCGCCTCCCGCGCCCGCCTGAAGACCGCCAAGTGGGCTCTCACGGTCTTCTTCCTCGCCCTGGGCCTCGCCACGCTCGCGGCCTACGTGAAGATCGGCATCGAGCACGCGCCGCGCGCCGGCGAGCGCTACGTGCCCGCCTGGGTGGTTCCGAACCCGATGGAGAAGGCCCCATGAAAGTCACCTACACCGACGTCCTCGTCATCGGCGGCGGCCTCGCGGGCCTTCGCCTCGCGATCGGCGCCAAGCGCCGCGGCCACGACGCGCTGATCCTGTCGCTGGTGCCCGCCAAGCGCTCCCACTCCAAGGCCGCGCAGGGCGGCATGCAGGCCTCCCTGGGCAATGTCGCCAAGGGCCAGGGCGACACCGAGGACGTCCACTTCGAGGACACGGTGCGCGGCTCCGACTGGGGCGCGGACCAGGACGTCGTGCGCATGTTCGTGAACACCGCGCCCAAGGCGGTGCGGGAGCTGGCGGCCTGGGGCGTGCCCTGGAGCCGCGTCCGGAAGGGCGACCGGCAGGTCATCATCAACGGCCAGAAGGTCACGCTCACCGAGCGCGACGAGGCCCACGGACTGGTGGCCCAGCGCGACTTCGGCGGGACGAAGAAGTGGCGCACCTGCTACGCGGCCGACGGCACGGGCCACGCGATGATCAACGCGGTGGCCGACCAGGCCATCGCCGACTCGATCCCGGTCCACGAGCGCAAGGAAGCCCTCGCGCTCATCCACGACGGCAGCCGCTGCTACGGCGCCGTGGTGCGCGACCTCATCACGGGCGAGATCTCCGCCTACGTCGCCTCGGCCACCGCCATCTGCACGGGCGGCGCGGGCCGGGTCTACCGCACCACGACCAACGCCGTGATCTGCGAGGGCATCGGCCACGCGCTCGCGCTGGAGACGGGCGTCGCCACGCTCGGCAACATGGAGGCGGTCCAGTTCCACCCGACGGGCATCTACCCGGCCGGCATCCTCGTCACCGAGGGCTGCCGCGGCGACGGGGGCCTGCTCAAGGACGCGGACGGCCACCGCTTCATGCCGGACTACGAGCCGGAAAAGAAGGAGCTCGCCTCCCGCGACGTGGTCTCGCGCCGCATGGAGGAGCACATCCGCAAGGGCAAGGGCCACCAGTCGCGCTTCGGCACGCACCTGTGGCTCGACATCACGCTGCTGGGCGAAAAGCACATCCACACCAACCTGCGCGAGGTGTGGGACATCTGCCACTACTTCCTGGGCGTGGACCCGGTGAAGGACATGATCCCGGTGCGCCCGGCCCAGCACTACACGATGGGCGGCGTGCGCACCTTCGCCTCGGGCGAGAGCCGGCAGCTGAAGGGCCTGTTCTCCGCGGGCGAGGCGGCCTGCTGGGACATGCACGGCTTCAACCGCCTGGGCGGCAATTCCGTGGCCGAGACGGTGGTCGCGGGCATGATCGTGGGCGAGGCCATCGCGGACTACTGCGACAAGATCGCGAACACGCCGACCGTGCCGCTGGGCCTGGTGCGCGAGTTCGTCGAGCGCGAGCAGGCGAAGCTCGCGGCGTTCACGAACGGCAAGGGCAAGGAGGACGCCTCGGCCATCAAGGGCGAGATGCAGGACCTCATGACCGCCAAGGTGGGCATCTTCCGCACGGGCGCCGATCTCGAGCAGGCCGTCGACGGGCTGCAGAAGCTCTTGGTCAGAAGCCGCTCGATCGGCCTTCGCAACCCGACGCCCGGCGCCAATCCGGAACTCGTCACGGCCTACCGCGTGCAGCGCATGCTCAAGGTCGCGCTCACCATCGCCTACGGCGCGGCGGTGCGCACGGAGAGCCGCGGCGCCCACTTCCGCGAGGACTTCCCCCGCCGCAACGACGCCGAGTGGCTCAAGCGCACGCTCTCGTCGTGGACGAATGAATCCGACACGCTGCCCAAGCTCGACTACGAGCCCCTCGACGTGAAGACGATGGAACTGCCCCCGGGCTGGCGCGGCTACGGCGCCAAGGACTACATCGACCACCCGGACACGCCCGAACGTCAGAAGGCGGTGGAGGCGATCCGCGAGAAGCACGCGGGCGACCGCTTCGCGACCCAGGCCGCCCTCATGCCCTACGAGCACCTGCTGCCCGAGATCCTGCGCGGCCGCAACGAGCGCATCGACGAGCGCTTCTGAGAAGGATGACCGACATGTCCGCCGTCCCCCAGACGACCCCCCACCGCAAGCTCCGGCTGCACATCCTCCGCTACAACCCCGCCCGGCCCGGCGACGTGCCGCGCGTGCAGGACTACGAGCTCGACGAGGCGCCCGGCATGACGCTCTTCATCGCGCTCTCGGAGATCCGCGAGAAGCTCGATCCGACGCTGCAGTTCGATTTCGTGTGCCGCGCCGGCATCTGCGGCAGCTGCGGCATGATGATCAACGGCCGGCCCACGCTCGCGTGCCGCGCCGTCACCAAGGACCTGCCCGAGGACATCTGGCTCGCCCCGCTGCCGGTCTTCGAGCTGATCGGCGATCTTTCGGTGAACACCGGCAAGTGGATGCGCGGCATGAGCGAGAAGCTCGAGACGTGGGTCCACCAGCAGCAGGGCAAGCTCGACTTCACCCGCATCGAGCAGCCCATGGACCCGGCCCTCGCCGAGGAGGTCTACGAGCTGGACCGCTGCATCGAGTGCGGTTGCTGCGTGGCCGGCTGCGGCACGGCGCGCATGCGCGAGGACTTCGTGGGGGCCGTGGGCCTGAACAAGATCGCCCGCTTCCGCCTGGACCCGCGCGACGCCCGCACGGACGAGGACTTCTACGAGCTCGTGGGCGACGACAACGGCGTCTTCGGCTGCATGTCGCTGCTCGGCTGCCACGACGTGTGCCCGAAGCAGCTTCCGCTGCAGACCCAGATCGCGTTCCTGCGCCGCAAGATGGTGAAGCAGGGCACGCAGGGCTGAACGACAGGATTCCAACGAGGAGGACCGCATCACCATGAAGAAGACCGCCATCATCGTCGCCGCCACCCTCGCGGGCCTTTCGCTCGCCGCCGGCGCGCAGGAACTCACCTGGCGCAAGGACGTCGAGCCCATCGTGAAGAAGGGGTGCGCGGAGTGCCACGGCGCCGACGCGCCCGAGTTCGGCGAGTGGATGCTGCTGCCGGACGCCAAGCGCAAGAAGGAAGGCCCGCGCATGGACACCTACACGACGTTCATGAACTACGTGGTCTGGCCCGCCACCGGCGCGCTGCAGCGGCGCCTGGACGACGGGGCGAACGCCGGCGGCAAGCCAGGCAACATGTACAAGTACCTCGGCGAGACCGATGCCGAGCGCGCGGCCAACCTGAAGACGATCAAGGCTTGGCTGGGCGACGGTGCGTGGAACCTGAACCGCTTCAAGGCCCGGGAATCGACGCCGGGCGTCACCAAGGAGCAGCTGGAGAAGATCAAGGCCAAGTATTGAACCTTTCGCACGTCCGCGCGGCCGGCCTCGTCGGCGGCCCGCTTCTCGCCGTCCTGCTGTACTTCGCGCTGCCGGTCTCCTACGAGGCCGGCGGCACTTCCTCCGTCCCCTTCGGCCATGCGGCCCGCGCAACGCTCGCGATGGTCGCGTGGATGGCCACGTGGTGGATGACGGAGGCCGTGGACATCGAGGCCACGGCGCTGCTGCCGCTGGCGGTCTTTCCCCTGCTGGGCATCGCGCCGCTCGCCAAGGCGGCGGCCCCCTACGCCTCGGACGTGATCTTCCTTTTCCTCGGCGGGTTCCTGCTGGGGCTCGCCATCGAGCGCTGGGGCCTCGACCGGCGGATCGCGTTCCACACGCTGCGCCTCACGGGGCCGCGGCCCGCCGCGATGACGGGCGGCTTCATGGTCGCCTCGGCGTTCCTGAGCATGTGGATCTCCAACACGGCCTGCGCCGCGCTCATGATCCCGATCGCGATCAGCGTGATCGAGCTGGTGGCGAAGGCCCGAACGGGGCACGGGCTGCGCGAAGGCCTCCGGGCGGGCGAGGGCGCCGCGCCGGGGGACGACGCCGGCGAGCGCCGCTTCGCGACGGGGCTGCTCCTCGCGATCGCGTACGCGGCCAGCATCGGCGGCATGGCGACCCTCATCGGCTCGCCGCCCAACGGCATCGCCGCGCGTTTCATCACGCAGAGCACGGGCCGCGAGATCACGTTCCTCGACTGGCTCGCGTTCGGGCTGCCCTTCACCATCGTCTTCCTGCCGCTGGCCTGGCTGCTGCTCACCCGCGTGCTCTTTCCGGCGGGCTTTCGCGAGGTGCCCGGCGGGCGCGAGATGATCTCGGCGGAGCTCGCGAAGCTCGGCCCCCTCGCGCGGGGCGAGAAGGTCACGCTCGCGGTGTTCGCGGGGGCCGCGCTGCTCTGGATCTTCGGCGACGTCGTGCGCGGCTTCACGGTGGGCGGCCAGCGGCCCTTCGCGGCTTTGACCGACAGCGGCGTGGCGATGCTCGCGGCCCTCGCGCTCTTCATGCTGCCGGCGGCGCCGGGAAAGCGCGCGATGGACTGGGACACCGCGCGCCACGTGCCCTGGGGCGTGCTCGTGCTCTTCGGCGGCGGCCTGAGCCTCGCGGCGGCCGTGGAGGCGAACGGCGTGTCGGCCTTCATCGGCCATGCCTCGCGGGGCCTCGGCGTGCTGCCGCCGCTGCTGCTCCTGCTCGCCGTGGTCGCGATGACGGTGTTCCTGTCGGAAGTCACTTCCAACACGGCACAGGTGGCGACGATGACGCCGGTCCTCGCGGCGATGGCGCCGGCACTGGGGCTCGACGCGCGCATGCTGGTCATCGTGTGCGCCCTCGCGGCGAGCAGCGCCTACATGATGCCCGTGGGTACTCCACCCAACGCGATCGTGTTCGGCACGGGGCTCGTGAAGATGCCCCAGATGCTGCGCGCGGGCTTCGTGCTCAACGTCGCGGGCATCGCGGTCATCACGGCGATCGGCTGGTGGCTCGTGCCGCGGGTGCTCGCGGCGGGTGCGCCGTGACTGGACTTCGGGCCTAGGACGAAGGGGGCGCGATTTCGCGCATTGGCCCGCGGGGGCCCCGCCGCGGTTGCGCACGGTCAAGAGCGGCGAGGGGGGCGGCGCGAGAATTTTCGCGTGAGGCCGCGCTTCCGCGGCCGTGATCGAAAGGCCCTGCCATGTCCACCGTTCTTCCCGACGCCGGCCCGTCGAAAGTGCTGGCCGAGAAGGCGCCCGAGCATCATTTCCCTTGGCGCGCGCTCCTTCCCATCGCGGTCGCCATCGCGATCGCGCTCTTCCCGGCGCCCGCGGGCCTCGCGCCCCACGCCTGGTACTTCTTCGCCATCTTCGCCGGCGTGATCGTCGCGCTGATGGTCGAGCCGCTGCCCGGCGGCGCCGTCGGCCTCATCGGCGTGACGCTCGTGGCGATCCTGGCGCCCTACGTCCTCTATTCCCCGGCGGAACTGGCCAAGCCCGGCTTCAAGGCCGTGAACGCCTCGCTCAACTGGGCGCTGTCGGGCTTTTCCAACAGCACCGTGTGGCTCATCTTCGGCGCCTTCATGTTCGCCATGGGCTACGAGAAGACGGGCCTCGGTCGCCGGATCGCGCTTCTGCTCGTGAAGGCCATGGGCAAGCGCACCCTCACGCTGGGCTACGCGATCACGATCGCCGACACGCTGCTCGCCCCGTTCACGCCGTCCAACACGGCGCGAAGCGGCGGCACGATCTACCCGGTGATCCGCAACCTGCCGGCCCTCTACGGCTCCAAGCCCAACGACCCGTCCTCGCGCAAGATCGGCTCGTACCTCATGTGGGTCGCCTTGTCGGCCACCTGCGTGACGAGCTCGCTCTTCCTCACGGGCCTCGCGCCGAACCTGCTCGCGCTCGAGCTCGTCAAGAAGACGGCGAAGATCGACATCACCTGGATGCAGTGGTTCACGGCCTTCGCGCCGGTGGGCATCCTGCTGCTGCTCGCGATCCCGCTCGTGATCTACGTGATCTACCCGCCGGAAGTGAAGCAGGGCGAGGAAGTGCCCAAGTGGGCCGGCGAGGAACTGCAGAAGATGGGCGGCCTCACGGGCAAGGAGATCACGCTGGGCGTGCTGGTGGTCATCGCGCTCGCGCTGTGGATCTTCGGCGGCAAGGTGATCAACGCGACGACGGCCGCCATGCTGGTGATCTGCCTGATGATCGTGACCAAGGTCGTGTCCTGGGACGACATCGTGGCCAACAAGGCGGCCTGGAACACGCTCGCCTGGTTCGCGACGCTGGTCGCGCTGGCCGACGGCCTGAACCGCGTCGGCTTCGTGAAGTGGTTCGCCGACGGCGTCGCCGCCTCGATGGTGGGCTACTCCCCGTTCACGGCGATGATCGTGCTGGTGGTGGTGTTCTTCTTCACCCACTACCTCTTCGCGAGCATCACCGCCCACGTGACGGCGTTGCTGCCGGTCATGCTGGCGGTGGGCGGCACGATCCCGGGCCTCGACATGGCGCAGTTCTCGCTGCTGCTGTGCCTCACGCTCGGCACGATCGGCATCCTCACGCCGTACGCGACGGGACCGAGCCCGGTGTACTACGGCTCGGGCTACCTGCCGTCCAAGGACTACTGGGTCCTGGGCGCGATCTTCGGCGTGATCTTCATCGCGGCCACGCTGCTGATCGGGCTGCCGTGGATGGCGATGATCAAGTAGCGAAGCCCGCCGGCGGCCCTGCCGCCGGCCACGAAAGCCGGAACGGGCGCCCTTCGGGGCGCCCGTTTCGCTTCCGGGAAGGGCGGAGAAAGCTTGACCCAGCGCAAATGCGGCTGGCCCGGGCGGGCTAGGATGCAAACAAGAACCGCTCTCAATCGCACCATGAAAGACCGCCGCCTCCTCACCCACCTCGCCCCCGGCCACGAAGGTGTCATCGCCGGCGTGGACGCCCCGGAAGGGCTCCGCAAGCGCCTGGCGGCCCTGGGCTTCCGTGCCGGCCGGACGGTCCGCCTCGTGCGGCAGGCCGCCCTCGCGGGCCCGCTGCAGGTGCGCCTGGGCTCGACGGACGTCGCCCTGCGGCCCCAGGAGGCCGAGGGCATCCACCTGCGCGCGGCCGTCCCGGCCACCCCGTGAAGCGCATCGCCCTGGTCGGCATGCCCAACACGGGCAAGTCGACCCTGTTCAACCGCCTGACGGGATCGTCCGCGCGCGTGGGCAACTGGCCCGGCGTCACCGTGGACCTCGCGAGCGCGAAGCTGATGGTGGGCGGGCACCTGGCGGAGCTCGTGGACCTGCCGGGCCTGTACGACCTGCACGGCTTCTCGGACGACGAGCGGGTGGTGCGCCACTTCCTCGAGGCGACGCCCGTCGATGCGATCCTGGTGGTCGCGAACGCCTCCCAGCTCGACCGCCAGCTCGGCCTCGCGATGCAGCTCGCCTGCCTCGGCGTTCCCGCCCTGATGCTGCTCAACATGACGGACGAGTCGCGGCGCAGCGGCATCGCGATCGACGAGGACAGGCTCTCCGCCGGCCTGGGCATGCCCGTCGCGTCGATTTCGGCGCGCCTCGGGGAGGGCGTTCCCCAGGCGATGCAGCGCCTGGCGAAGCTGCTGGACGGCGCCGGCGCGCCCCGGCTCGCGCAGCTGCGGGACGCCCTCGCGGAAGATCACCGCCGCGAGCAGGCGATCGACCATCTCTTCGGCGATGCCGTCGCGGTGCCCGAGCGCCTGTCGGAGCGCGCGACCGACCGCATCGACCGCGTGGTGCTGCATCCGGTGGCGGGCCTGCCGCTGTTCTTCATCGCCATGCTTGCCGTCTTCCAGGCGGTGTTCTGGCTCGGCACACCGTTGCAGGACGGGGTGGAGGCGCTCTTCGACCTGCTTCGCAAGCACGCGCTCGAGCCCGCCTTCGCCGGGCTGCCCGCGCTCGCCCGCGGCCTGCTCCTCGACGGCGTCTGGGCGGGCCTGTCCACCGTGGCGGCCTTCGTGCCGCTGATCGTGGTGTTCTTCCTCTTCCTCGCGGCGGTGGAGGACAGCGGCTACCTGTCGCGCGCGGCCTTCCTCACCGACGCCCTCATGGCACGGCTGGGCCTCGACGGGCGCGCGTTCGTGATGCTGCTGATGGGCTTCGGCTGCAACGTGCCGGCCCTGATGGGCACGCGCGTGATGCGCGACCGCCCGATGCGCCTGCTCGCCATGCTCACGATCCCGCTGTCGCTGTGCTCGGCGCGCCTGCAGGTCTTCGTCTTCCTCGTGGCGGCCGTCTTCACGCCGCGGCAGGCGCCCTTCGTGCTGCTGGGCCTGTACGTGGCGAGCTTCCTCGCGGTGATCGTGACCGCGCTCGCGTTCAAGGGCCGCTTCGCGAGCCGCGAGCCCTTCGTGATCGAATTGCCCCCGTACCGTCTGCCGCTGGTGAAGCAGGTGCTCCTCCGGGGCTGGCTCGAGGTGCGGCACTTCCTGCGGCGGGCGACGCGCTTCATCTTCCTGGGCGTGATCGCCGTGTGGCTCCTCACGAACCTGCCGGCGGGCGTGGCCCCCGCCTCGCCCGAGTCCTGGGCCGGGCGCATCGGGTCCTTCCTCGAGCCCGCCCTCGCGCCGCTGGGCATCGACGAGCGGCTCGCGGTCGCGCTGCTCTTCGGCCTCGTGGCGAAGGAGGTGGTGATCGGCGCCTTCGCGGTGATCTTCGGGCTGGAGGGCGATGCCCTCGGCGCCGCCATCGCGTCACGCATGGACGCGGTCTCGGCCCTGAGCTTCATGGTCTTCACGCTGGTCTACACGCCGTGCCTGTCCACGGTGGCGACGCTCAAGGCGGAATCGAGGAGCTTCGGCTTCACGGTGCTCGGCGTGCTCTGGCCCCTCGCGCTCGCCTGGGGGGCGAGCTTCGCGCTCTACCAGGGGCTTCGGGCCCTGGGCTTCTAGCGGCGGAAAAAAGGCCCCGCCCCTGCGGCGGGGGGCGGGGCTCGGGACCGGAGCGGCTATTTCTTCGCGGCGGGCTTGGCGATCGGGTGCTTCGCCTTTTCCCAGTCCTCGAACTTCATGTCGGCCGAGACCACGTTCGTGAAGCCCAGGTCCTGAAGCGACTTGGTGGCGAGGGCGCAGCGCCCGCCCGTCAGGCAGTACAGCGTGAGGCGCTGGTTCATGTCGACGGCGTTCGGGAAGCCGAGGGCCTTCCAGATGCGGAACTCGATGAGCCCGCGCGGGATGTTGATCGCGCCGGGCACGTGGCCGTCGGCGTATTCCTCGGGCTCGCGCACGTCGATGATCTTGCCCAGTTCCTTGCGGTCGAGGGCGGCGCGGAACTCGTCCATCTTGATGGTCTGGATCTGCTTCTTCGTCTCGCCGACGAGCTTGCCGACGACCGGCGGGTAGCTCGGCGCCGGGGCGGCCGGCGCCTGCGCGAAGGCGGGCGTGAGGATCGCGGCGGTGGCGAGGGCGAGGAACAACCGGGTGGTGCGCATGGCGAGACCTCTGTCGTGGGTAACCCCCCGAGGGGCGATGACACCATGCTGCCCACGGTATCGGGCGCGCCGTTGAGGCGGGTCAAGAAGGCCGCCGCCGGTGGGACCAAGGTCCCACGGGTTCAGGCGGCCGGCGGCGGCTGCAGGATCGCGACGGGCTCGGGCGCGAGCAGCGTGCCTTGCCGCAGGCCCCGCACGGTGGCGAAGGCGAGCGCGAGGATCACGAGCGAGGCGAGCGCCAGGGCGACGACGCCGAGCGTCGCCATGGGCCCGCCCGCCGGCGCGAGGCGCAGCGTGAGCGCGGCGAAGGCCGCGAGGGGAAAGGACATCGCCCAATGGGGAATGCCGAAGGGCAGGGCGACGATGCGCTTGAGCTGGATCGCGGCGGCGAGCAGCGAGAAGAGCGCGATGCCCCACGCACCCCAGGAAAGCGCGGCGGGTGCGCCGAACTGCGCGAGGGCGAGACCCACCACGGCCGGCGGCGCGACGAAAATGAAGGCCGCGGGCGCGAGCCGGTCCGGCCAGCCGCCCTGGGACGCGAGCCGCACGAGGATCAGCACGTGCACGACGGGCCAGAAGAACGCGCCGATTCCGAACTGCGCCGCGGACCAGTCGGGATGGCCCAGGGGCACACCGGCGAGCGGCACGAGCACGTTGCCGACGACGGGGATGAAGAGCACCGGCGTGAGACCCGCCCACGCGATGCCTTCCGGCTTGTTGCCTCGCCACCAGCGCGAGACGACCCAGACGGTGACCGCGATCTGCGCGAGGCTACCCGTCCACCACGCGAGGTGCGCGGCGGGCGTCACGCCGGCGAGGGCCGTGGCGGCCGTGGCGAGCAGGATGAGGGAGACGGGGATGGCCGCGACGAACGCATGCCGGACGGGGTGCGAGAAATCCTCGCGAAGCGCCGGCGGAAAGCGGCGGGCCCGCAGCAGGTAGCCCGCGGCGACGACGAGGAACACGAGCGCCGCGGCGAGGGCGATCACGATCGAGATGCCGCCCGCCCGTTCGCCGAGCACGGTGCCGGCGCGATGCCACGCGAGGGCGAGGCCCGCGAGGCCCATCACGGGCGCGAACCAGGCGGCGGAGAGGAACTTGAGGGGAGAGGCGGGAGTTTCCATCGCGCAATGATACCCCCGGGGGCTATCCCGGCGGAAACGTCTCCTCGCCCCCGGGGGCCATGTGCGCACCGAGACGGTGCGTCCAGCGCCCGTTGGCCCCGATCCGCGGAAACGGATGGCAAGCCTAGGTCTTTTTCGACTTCAGGATGTTGGTGGCGCCGCCGATACTGTCGTCGTCACGGTTCGCAAGCCAAGCGCGCCGGTCGCACCCATGGAAAGGGATGCCATGAAGTTCCGAGCCCGAATCCTCGCCACTCTCGCAGTTCCCCTCACGCTCGTCGTCGCGCTCGGTGGCGCCGCGGCCCTGGGGGTCGCCTGGCTCGACCGGGGCATCGCCGGGTATATCGCGCACGAGGATGCGCTGGCGCGCGCGGCGGCCGAGATGTACGCGCAGGGGCTGCAGACCGGCCAGGCCATCCGCAACATCATCCTCGAGCCGGCGAACCCGAAGGCCTACGAGAACCGCAAGGCGGCCGTGGCCGACTACGACAAGGCCCGCGAGGCGGCCGAGGCCGCCGCCCAGACGCCGGAGCAGAAATCGCTGATGGCGCGCATCGGCGAGCTTCGCGCGGCGCACGCGAAGGTCCAGGACGAGGTGGAGGCCCTCGTGAAGGCCGATCCGAAGGACGTCGCGCCCGCGGTGGCGAAGCTGCGCGCGGCCGAGACGCCCGCCTGGCGAAAGCTCAAGGACGAGCTCCTGGCACTCAAGGCCAAGGCCGCCGCCGACATGACCGCCGAGCGCGACGGGGCGATGGCCGGCATGCGCCGGGCCCGGAACTTCGTGCTGGCCCTCACGGTGGCCTGCTTCGTGGCCTGCGCGTTCTTCGCGCGCGGGCTCTTGAAATACGTGGATCGCGAGATCGGCGGGGAACCCTCCGAGGCGCGCGAAGCCCTGAAACGCATCGAGGCGGGCGACCTGGCGAGCCCGGTCCAGGTCCGTCCGGGCGACGCGCACAGCGTGATGTCGGCCGTCGCCCACATGCGAGAGCGGCTGCTGGGGCTCGTCACGCAGGTGAGCGGCACGGCCCACTTCGTGGCCGGCGCGAGCGACCGGATCGCCGAGGGCAATGCGGACCTGTCCGCACGCACCGAGGCTCAGGCGAGCGCCCTCGAGCAGACCTCCGCCACGATGGAGCAGCTCACGGCCACGGTAAAGGAAAACGCGGCCCACGCGCAGGACGCCGACCGCATCGCCAAGGAGGCGGCGGCGGTGGCCCACGAGGGCGGCGAGGTGGTCGCCAAGGTGGCCGACAGCATGAAGGGGATGACGGACAACTCGAATCGCATCCGCGAGATCATCGGCGTGATCGACGCCATCGCGTTCCAGACCAACATCCTCGCGCTCAACGCGTCCGTGGAATCGGCGCGGGCCGGGGAGCAGGGCAAGGGCTTCGCGGTGGTCGCGAGCGAGGTGCGGGCCCTGGCGAGCCGCTCGGCCGAGGCCGCGCGGGAGATCAAGGACCTCATCGGCGCGAGCGTGGAACGGGCGGAGCAGGGCGCGGCCCTCGCCGGCCAGGCCAATGCCGACATGGAGCGCGTGGTGGAATCGATCCGGCACGTCTCCCGGGTGGTGGAGCAGATCAGCCTCGCGAGCGCCGAGCAGAGCTCCGGCGTCGCGCAGATGGGCCAGGCCGTCCACCAGATGGACCAGGTGACACAGAAGAACGCCGCGATGGTCGAGGCGAGCACCGAGGCCTCCGAGACGCTGCGCAAGCAGGCTCACGCCCTGGAGGATGCGATGGCGGCGTTCCGCACGGGCGCGATGGCTCGCGCCTAGCCGGGTCCGGGCCGGGACGCTACCGGCCGAAGCGTTCGTCCACCGCCCGCGCGCGGAAGGCGAAGATGCGGCCCACGTCCGCGTCCACCTTGAAGCCGCCCAACGCCGCGCCGAACCAGCCGCCCGGCAGGCGGTAGCGCACGGTGTCGCGAACGAGCGTGCCGCCCGCGAGGGGCTCGAAATCGTGCGTGTGCTCCCACAGCGCGAAGGGCCCCGATTCCTGCACGTCCACGAATCGGCGGGGTTCTTCCCACGACGAGATGAGCGTGCGCCATCCGAAGGGAATGCCGTTGAGCTTGAGCCGGTATTCGAAGCGCGTGCCCTGCCGGGTCTGCGGTGTGCTTTGTCCCAGCACTTGGAAGTGGAGGAACGGCGGCGTGATGGCCTCCAGGTTCTTCGCGTCGCCGTAGAAGGGCCACAGGGCCTCGGGCGGGTGGGGCAGCCACTGGGCCCAGCGGCGAAGGCGTGTGCCGTCCCGCTGCGGCGAGAGCAGGTCGTTCATCGCATCGGCGAGGCGCGCGAAGCGGAAGGCGTAGCCCGAGGCGAGCGTCGCGGTGGGCGCGACGCGCGTGCTGCCCAGGACCAGGTCGGCCTTCTCGCCGAAGGCGGCTTTCAGCGCGATCGCGGGCGCGGGGGGGCCTTCGCGCACGGCGAGTGACGCGCACAGCGCGCGGGTGAACTCCGCATTGGTCGCCGCACCGGGGGCGACGCCCTCGAGCACGCCGCTGCCCGCGCGGTCCAGCGCGTGCAGGAACAGGCCTACGATGTCCTCGAGGTGGATCCAGCTCATCCATGCGCGGCCGTCGCCCAGGCGCCCGGCGAGGCCCAGTCGGAACGCGGGCAGCATCTCCGGCAGCGCGCCACCGTCCCGCGTGAGCACGACGCCGGTGCGGACCACGGGCACGCGAAGACCCGGCCGGTTGGCGAGGGGCGCGAGCTCCGCCTCCCATTTCGTCGCCACCTCGGCGAGGAAGCCGTCGCCCCTCGCGCTCGTCGCGTCGACCACTTCATCGCCCCGGTCGCCCCAGAACCCGATGGCCGAGCCGTGCACGAAAGCCTTCACGCCCGCGCCGTGATCGAGCACGGCGCGCACGAGGCGGCGCGTGCCCTCCACGCGCGAATCGAGGACGCGGGCCTTCTTCGCGGCGCTCCAGCGACCGTCGGCGATGGGATCGCCCGCGAGGTGGATCACCGCGTCCACGCCGGCGAGGGCCTGTGCCGGCACGTCCTTGCCGTGGTCCCAAGCGTGGCGCTCGCAGGGAAAGGGCAGGCGCGCGCGGTCGGCGACGGGATCGCGCACGAGGCACACGAGCGTGTCGCCGCGCGCGGCGAGGCGCTGGCCGATCTCGCGGCCGATGAGGCCGGTGGCGCCGGTGATGAGGATGCGCATGGAGTTGCTCCTGGCTTTTCCCCTTGGAAAGGCGGGGCGCGCGAGTCTCGCACGGCTCGACCGGAGGTCCCATGGGACCAAAGGCGAAGCCGGTCGGGACGCTTCCCGGAGATTGTCCTACGGCGAGTCGAATTGCGCCTGTCCCCTCGGCGGCCGGGCCGGCGCTATGATCGCGCCTTCGCCACGAAGGGGAACCGGAAATGCCCGCGATACGCAGCGACCATCGGCTTCGCGAAGTCGTCCGCCCGGGCGACGAGGCCTTCGTGCCTTCTCCCGCGACGGGCGTCGAGCGCGTGATGCTCGACCGCGACGGGGACGAGGTCGCCCGCGCCACCTCGCTGGTGCGCTACCGGCCGGGCTCCCGGTTCGATGCGCACACCCATGGCGGCGGCGAGGAATTCCTGGTGCTCGAAGGAACCTTCTCGGACGAGTGGGGCGACTACCCGGCCGGCACCTACGTGCGCAATCCGCCGGGTTCGCGCCACGCGCCGTCGAGCGCGGAGGGCTGCCTGATCTTCGTGAAACTGATGCAGTTCGATCCGGCGGACCAGGCGCAAGTCGTCGTGGACACCCGGGCGGCCCCATGGCATCCGGGTCTCGTGGAAGGGCTCTCGGTGCTGCCGCTGCACGCCTTCGGCACCGAGCAGGTCGCGCTGGTGCGCTGGGCGCCGGGCACGGTGTTCGATGCCCACACGCACTACGGCGGCGAGGAGATCCTGGTGCTCGAGGGGACCTTCGAGGACGAGCATGGCGCCTATCCGGCGGGCACGTGGATCCGGTCGCCGTCGATGAGCCGGCACCGGCCCTTCTCGCGCGAGGGGTGCACGATCTACGTGAAGGTGGGGCACCTGCCGGCGGGGTGAACTTCGGCGCCGTTGTGCGCGAGGGGCCTCGCCGAAAGGAAAACGCCCCGCCGGTCGAGGGCGGGGCGCTACTTCACGATGGTGGAGCCGGCGGGAATCGAACCCGCGTCCAGATGCCACTCCACGAACAGTTCTACATGCGTAGCCGGTTTTTCAGCTCTCGCGACTCACCCATGAACCGGCCCACGGGCTCCATCGCCAGCCGCCTTGGATTTGGGTCCCCGCCAAGCGGCGCGACGGGTTCCGATTCACTGTGTATGACTCCGCTGCCGGTGTTCTGGCCCCACCCAGTGAAAAGCGGGTGCGGAGCTAGCCGGGATTAAGCGGCCAGGGCGTACGTTTCGTCGTTCGCAGTTAAGTTTGCGATTCCAGC
>ERZ761602.3363-NODE-3363-length-22766-cov-9.382590_pt1 | contig 22766 bp, 18 predicted proteins | sample MGYA00512165_ERZ761602 | MGnify/ENA primary metagenome ERZ761602 (study PRJEB28899, sample SAMN02445085) | bioreactor sludge metagenome | biome: EBPR sludge; isolation source: Thorneside wastewater treatment plant | place: Australia: Brisbane, Thorneside...
CATGCTCAACGGAATTGTGCTGGTGAGTTTCTTGAACGAGCTGCGCGACAAGGGCTTGTCGGTACGCGAGGCGGTGGTGCAAGGCACCACCTTGCGCCTGAGACCGGTGTTGATGACCGCGAGCGTGGCCGTCCTCGGTCTGGTGCCGATGCTGATTTCCTCCGGCGTGGGCGCCGAAACCCAACGGCCATTGGCAACCGTCGTCGTCGGCGGGCTGATCACTTCGACGTTACTCACCTTGCTGCTGTTGCCGGTGCTCTACGAGTGGCTGGAGAACCGGGCCGAGCGGCGTGCTGCACTGAAAGAGGCATCACCATGAAGCAGATCAAGGCATTCGTGCATCGCGGACGCGTCGCCGACATCGTGCACGGATTGCGCGCGGCGGGGTTCACGCGGATCGGGCTGATCGACGTCAAGGGGCTGCTGCACGCGCTCTCCGCCCGCGAGCAGGAGTACTCCGTCGAACTCGGCGAGCAGGTGACTTCGGAGATCCAGATCGAGCTGTTCTGCGAAGACGACCAGGTGGACACCGCGGTTGCCCTGATGCGTCAGCACGGGCGCACCGGCAAGCGCGATGCCGGCTGGATCTATGTCAGCGACGTCGATGCGGCGTTCCCCATCGATTCGCGCGACTGAGGCGCCTTACCAATGAGCAATGACCACAACCACCCGCATGGTACGCGAGCTGCAGCTGCGGACGTGGATCCCGAGTCCGCGCGCCATCGCGGGAAGGCTACTGAAGCCAAGCTGCTGGAATCGATCTTCAGGATCGAGGCGATGGATTGCCCGACTGAAGAAGCGCTGCTGCGCAAGCGGCTGGCTGGGATGCCAGGCGTGGTCGACCTCAGCTTTGACCTGATGCGCCGTCAGTTGACGGTGCAGCATTCGCTGCCGAGCATCGATCCGCTCATCGAGGCGGTGGCGTCGTTGGGCATGTCAGCCGAACCAGTGGCGCCCGGCACCCCCAGCGATTCGCAGGGCGAGGCGACCGCAAAACCGCATGAGTCCTGGTGGCCGTTGATCATCGCCGGTGCGCTCGCGCTGGGCTCCGAAGCAGCCGAATGGGCCGGGCTCGGCACGCCCTATCTCCCAGCCCTGCTGGCCATTGCCGCGGTAGCCCTCGGCGGGCTCGACACCTATCGCAAGGGTTGGATCGCGATTCGGAATCTCACCCTCAACATCAATGCGCTGATGAGCATCGCGGTCACCGGCGCGATGCTGATCGGGCAGTGGCCGGAAGCGGCGATGGTGGTGGTTCTGTTTGCGCTCGCCGAGCGCATCGAGGCGGCCTCGCTGGATCGCGCGCGCAACGCGATCCGCGGGTTGATGGCGATGACCCCGGAAGAGGCGACCGTCAAGCAGGCGAACGGCGAGTGGCTGACACTGGATGCACGCAAGATCGAGATCGGCAGCACCGTACGGCTGAAACCGGGCGAGCGCGTACCACTGGACGGTGTCGTCAGCGCGGGCAACTCCGCAGTCGACCAGGCGCCGATCACCGGCGAGAGCGTGCCGGTCGACAAAGCCAAGGGCGATCCCCTGTTTGCCGGCACCGTCAATCAGAGCGGCGAGCTCGAGTACGTCGTCAGCGCCAAGGCCGACGCCTCAACGCTCGCGCGGATCATCCACGCGGTCGAGGCCGCGCAGGGCACGCGTGCGCCGACGCAGCGCTTTGTCGATCAGTTCGCACGCATCTACACGCCGGTCATATTTCTGGCCGCCCTTGCGTGTGCGATCGTGCCACCGCTGTTCTTCGGTGGCGAATGGCTGGCGTGGATCTACAAGGCGCTGGTGCTGCTGGTGATCGCCTGCCCATGCGCGCTGGTGATCTCGACGCCGGTCACCATCGTCAGCGGCCTCAGCGCCGCCGCGCGTCGGGGCATGTTGATCAAGGGCGGCGTTTATCTGGAACAGGGTCGCAGCCTGAAATGGCTGGCGCTGGACAAGACCGGCACGATCACGGTGGGAAAACCGGCACTCACGGATTTCCAGTTGGTGTCCGGCGCCGAACAGGAGGCACTGACCATGGCCGTCAGCCTGGCCTCGCGCTCGGATCATCCCGTGTCCAAAGCAGTCGCGGACTCGCCGCAGGCGAAGACCGTCACGGTGCAGGCGGTCGATGCGTTCGAGGCCTTGCTGGGTCGCGGCGTCAAAGGGCGCATCGGCGGACAGCTTTACTACCTCGGCAATCATCGCCTGATCGAGGAGCTGAAGCTCTGCGGCAGTGCCCTCGAAGCGCGCCTGAATGTGCTGGAACTGCAGGGCAAGACCACCGTGCTGGTTGCCAGCGAACAGGCGGTGCTGGCCTTGTTCGGCGTGGCCGATACGGTCAAGGAATCGAGCCGCGAAGCCGTCGCGCAGTTGCACGCCCTCGGCATCAAGACGCTGATGCTGTCCGGCGACAACCAGCACACCGCCGCCGCCATTGCCAAGCAGGTCAACATCGACGACGCCAAGGGCAATCAGCTACCCGAGGACAAGGTCACGGCAATTGCCGCGATGATCGGCAAGGAGGGCCTGGTCGGCATGGTCGGCGACGGCATCAATGACGCGCCTGCACTGGCGCGCGCCGACATCGGCTTCGCCATGGGCGCGGCCGGCACTGACACGGCGATCGAAACCGCCGACGTCGCCATCATGGATGACGACCTGCGCAAGATTCCCGAGTTTGTGCGGCTCTCCAAAGCCACCGCAGCGGTGTTGAAGCAGAACATCGCGCTGGCGCTCGGCGTCAAGGCGATCTTCCTCGGCCTGACCCTTGTTGGGATGGGCACCATGTGGATGGCGGTGTTTGCCGACATGGGCACGAGTTTGATCGTCGTGATCAACGGGCTGCGTTTGTTACGCTCCGGCCGTAGTGACTAAGAGAGTCGCCGATGCGCTGGAGTGGCGAGTTCGCTTTTGGTGAAGTCTGGGTCGCTTTCCGCGGCGCCAGCGCCGAGAACCGCATGCATGCCCATGCTGCGCTGCAGGTGGTGGCGAGCAGTGACGGATTGACGTTGGTCGACGCCGACACGTCCGAATACTGTGGCCGCGGTTGGGTCGTGCGTTCGGGCGCCCGCCATCGCCTGATGCCAGCACGCGCGCTCACGTTGGTGCTGATCGAGCCGCAATCCAGACTGGCCACCGGCTTCTTGCAACGCCTACCCCAAGCGCCAATCGCGCAGCTCCCTGACGACCTTGCTGATCTGCTTCTATCCAGCATGCCTATTCACGAAGTCGTGCAAACGCTGGAGCGGGGTGTGCTTGAGCGTTCGGCGCCAATTGATTCTCGGCTGCTCAAGGCTCTGGCGTTCCTGGATCTGCAATCGACAAAGGACGCAGTTGCGACAGCGTCCGCGCATTGCGACCTTTCGCCCTCGCGTCTACGCGCGCTGGCGCAAAAGCAATTCGGCGTCCCACTGTCCAAATTGCTGCTGTGGAAAAAGGTACGTCGTGCGTTTTCGGCGATGGGGCGCGGTTCCAGCCTCGCCGACGCAGCCTACGAGGCCGGCTTTGCCGATCAAGCGCATCTGACGCGAACGATGGCGGATGTCATCGGGCTGACGCCGCATACCGCGCAGACGGCGGTTGACTGACGCAACAGGCGATTTCTTCAATACGCTGTCAGCAGATCCGCGGACCATGCGCCCACCCTGGCAACCGTCTGAAAGATCATGAACCCGCTCGTCCGCTCCGCATACCAGTCAGCCATGACGCGCGCCAAGGCTGCTCTTGCACACAACGAACTCGATGCCGCTTTCGCCTCGCTGGAGCACGCCCATATCCTGGGGCAGCGTTACCTCATCGCGCATATCGTGACCCATGTGTGGATGCTGCGCGTCGGGATCCGCCGCCGGGATGTGCGCGAGATCGCCGGCCAGATCCTGCGCCTGTTCGCGACCCTTCCCGGCTATGTTTTCGGCTGGGTGCCGAAAGGGAACACCGGCGGCACCAACGTATCCCCGGTCAGGCCAATGCCACTTCCCGATGATCTGCGCGAGGTGCTGGCCGACTTCAATGTCTGGCGCGATGTGGCGAAGCGCGTCGCGCTGTTGGGTCTGCTCGCGGGGCTCGCGATCTGCGCGCTGACCTGGGCCGACTGGCAGCGTGCTGCGGAGGCGCGCGAGATCGATGCGGCATGGGATCAACGTACGCCGCAACGAGTGGCCGATTTTGGATCGACCCGCTCACTGGAGGTCATTCCGGTGGTCAACTGGCGTGCCAAACCGGGATTGCGTTCCGAGCCGGGCGTGTCCTATCTCGTGCGGACCGATACGCACACCATCCTTTTCGACCTTGGCTACAACCAAGCCAACGAGTCGCCTTCCCCGCTTGAGCACAATCTCGCCGCGCTCGGCATCGATCGGACTGAGATCGACGCCATCTTCGTCAGTCACGCCCACCGCGACCACGTCGGCGGTACCGAATGGGAAAAGGGCCACAGCCTGTCCTTCGGAAGGACGCAACCAAGCCTCGGCGATCGGCCAATTTTCGCACCGGTGCCGATGAGCTATCCGGGATCACGAGTGGATACAGTCCCGCAGGCACGCGGGCTGCTGCCGGCCGTCGCCAGCACAGGGCCGATCCCACGCCGGCTGTTCCTCGGTCGCATCGATGAGCAAGCGATGATCATCCACCTTGAGGGGCGTGGTCTGGTCGCGATCGTCGGATGCGGCCACCAGACAATTCCGAGGCTCCTCCAGCACATCCGCGAGAATTTCTCAGTCCCGCTCGTGGGGTTGATCGGAGACGTGCACTACCCGCATCCGAGTGGGCGTTTGAACATCGCGGGCGTCGATGTCCAACGACGGCTGGCATCAGGCGATGGCCTGTGGAGTCCAATCGGGCTGCAGCAAATTCAGCAGGAGATGGAAATGTTGGACGCTCAATTGGAGTTCATTGCCTTGGGCGCGCACGACACCAGCGATGAAGTGCTCCAACTGTTCGCAGACAGGTTCGGCAAGCGCTTTCAGCCCGCAGTTGCCGGGGAACCGATCATCGTCCATCGATCATCTGCTGTGCCGCCCGCATGAGGAACTGCCGAAGCTGTCCTGGCACCGGTCGGCTGGCCAATTTTCGTCCAGCGATGGGTTACTTGGCTAAACTCGTCAAACTGGATCCAAGGTAGGCGCAAGCTGACGTGAAGGAGCCTGAACACCGCCGGTTTGGCCAGGACGACGCCATAGTCGGCGAACCCACGCACATCGTCCAAGGAATCTAATGGCAACCGAACGCGCCGAACTGCACAAGACCATCTGGCGCATCGCCAACGACCTGCGTGGCAGCGTCGACGGCTGGGACTTCAAGACCTACGTGCTGGGGATGCTGTTCTACCGCTTCATCTCGGAGAACCTCACCAGCTACCTCAACGAACAGGAACGCCGCGCAGGCAGTGCCGATTTCGACTACACCCGATTAAATGATATCGAGGCCGGGTTCGGCCGCTACGAGACGGTGAGGGAGAAGGGCTTTTACATCCTGCCTTCCGAGTTGTTCGTCAATGTGCGGGCGCGGGCACGTCACGACGCCAACCTCAACGAGACCCTCAGCAACATCTTTGCCAATATCGAAGGCTCAGCGAACGGAAGCGACTCAGAGGACGACATCAAGGGGCTGTTCGACGATCTGGACGTCAACAGCAGCAAGCTTGGCCCCACCGTGGCCAAGCGCAACGAAAAACTGGTCAAGTTGCTCGACGCCATCGGCGATCTGCCGCTCACCAGCAGCGAAGGCGTGTTTACAGCAAACACCATCGACCTGTTTGGCGACGCCTACGAATACCTGATGCAGATGTATGCCTCCACGGCGGGCAAGTCCGGTGGCGAGTTCTACACGCCGCAGGAAGTCTCCGAGCTGCTGGCTCGCATTACCGTGGTCGGCAAGCGCGCGGTCAACAAGGTCTACGACCCGGCCTGTGGCTCGGGCTCATTGCTCTTGAACTTCGTCAAGGTGCTGGGCCACGACGCCGTGCGCCAGGGGTTCTTTGGTCAGGAGATCAACCTCACCACCTACAACCTGTGCCGGATCAACATGTTCCTGCACGACGTGAACTTCGAGAAGTTCCACATTGCCCACGGCGACACGCTGACCGACCCGGCGCACTGGGACTTTGAGCCCTTCGAGGCCATCGTTTCCAATCCTCCGTACTCGATTCGCTGGGATGGCGACGCCAACCCGCTTCTCATCAACGATCCACGATTCGCGCCGGCGGGCGTACTGGCCCCCAAGAGCAAGGCCGACCTCGCCTTCACCCTGCACATCCTCTCGTGGCTCGCGGTCAATGGCACGGCGGCGATAGTCGAGTTTCCCGGCGTGCTCTATCGCGGCGGCGCAGAGCAGAAGATTCGCCAATACCTGATCGACAACAACTACGTCGATGCGGTGATCCAGTTGCCGCCCGACCTGTTCTTCGGCACCACCATCGCCACCTGCATCGTGGTGCTGAAGAAGTCCAAGCATGACAACGCGACCTTGTTCATCGACGCCAGTGACCTGTCCGTCCGCGTCGGCAACAAGAACAAGCTACTGCCCGAGCACCAGCAGAAAATCCTCGCCGCGTTCACCGGTCGCCAGAGCATCGAGCACTTTGCACGGCTGGTGGAGAACAGCGAGATTGCGGCCAACGCCTACAACATCTCCGTCTCCAGCTACGTCGAGCAGGCCAACACCAGCGAGGCCGTGGATATCCGGGCGCTCAATGCCCGGATCAGCCGCATCGTGGCGCGGCAGGCAGAGCTGAGGGAGCAGATCGACGCCATCGTGGCCGATCTTGAAGGGGATGACACATGAGCGATCCGCAAAAAAAGATCAAGCTCTTCGAATCGCGACAAGTGCGCGCCGAATGGGATGCCGAGAATGAAAAATGGTGGTTCTCGGTGTTGGACATCATTGCCATCCTGACCGATCAGCCGGACTACAAGAGAGTTCGGAACTACTGGAAGTGGCTGAAAAACAAGCTTATTGCCGAGGGCAGCCAGTTGGTTAGCACGACTAACCAACTGAAATTGACAGCAGCCGATGGAAAAAAATACCTGACCGACGTGGCCGACACCGAACAACTCCTGCGCCTGATCCAGTCCATTCCCAGCAAGCGCGCCGAACCTTTCAAGCTCTGGCTGGCGCAGGTAGGCAGCGAGCGGCTGGATGAAACCGTCGACCCGGAGCTGTCCATCGAACGCGCCATCCAGAACTACCGCCACCTCGGCTACAGCGAAACCTGGATCAACCAACGCATCAAAGCCATCGAAGTGCGCAAGGGCTTGACCGACGAATGGGACAAGGCTGGCGTGCAGCAAGGCCAGGAATACGCCGCGCTGACCGACCTGATGAGCCGCGTCTGGAGTGGCCTCTCCACCCGCGAGTACAAGCAGCACAAGGGGCTGAAGAAGGAAAACCTGCGCGACAACATGACCAATACCGAGTTGGTACTGAACATGCTGGCGGAAGTGGCCGCCACCGACATTTCATTGGTGCGCAATCCGCAGGGCCTGGCTGAAAGCGCCGAGGTAGCTGCCGAAGGTGCAAAGACCGCCAAGGCCGCACGGCTGCAACTGGAAAAAAGCACCGGCAAACCGGTGGTCAGTCCGCTCAATGCCAAGAAACTGGGCACCCGACAACTGCAGGGGAAAAAGAAGCCATGAGCGCGATTCGCCCTGAAGATCTCCTGCGCTACTTTGAGGAAACCCAAGGCATCCAATTCATGGATGCCAGCACCGGAAAGCGCGCGCTGGAAGTTCTGCAAAAAACAAAGCACGCAAGCTCAGAGGGAAAATCCGACTACGACCAATGGCTCGAAGCGCAGGATGAAGCGACAAAGCTCGAACTGAAAATGGCGGAAATCTGATGAGCCAGATCGATGCGTTGATTGCTGGGCTTTGCCCGGAGGGAGTGGAGTTCAAAGCACTCGGTTCGGTTGCCGCCTATTCGGATTCGCGCATCGGGGCCAGCGAAATCGGCGAGGCGACCTTTGTGGGCGTCGACAACTTGCTCTCGAATATGGGAGGCAAGACCAATGCAAGCTATGCACCGAATACGGCGAGGCTCACAGCGTATGAAGCCGGCGACATCCTTTTGGGAAATATTCGGCCGTACTTGAAGAAGCTCTGGCTTGCCGACGGACGCGGCGGTTGCAGCGGTGATGTGCTGGCCGTCCGTATTACCGAAGCCTCTCGGCGCGTGCTGCTGCCCACGTTTCTCTATCGCCTACTGGCGTCCGATGATTTCTTTGCCTACAACATGCAGCACGCCAAGGGCGCAAAGATGCCGCGCGGCAGTAAGCACGCGATTCTGCAGTACCGCATTCCCGTGCCGCCCCTGGAGATTCAGCGGGAGATCGTCAAGGTGCTTGACATTTTCTCACGGCTAGAGGCGGAGCTAGAGGCGGAGCTGGAGGCGCGTCGGCGGCAGCAAAAGTACTACCGCGACGCGCTGCTCAGCTTCGCTGACCAGCCTGATATTCGCTGGGCGACGATGGGCGAAGTTGGCGAGTTCTTTCGTGGGCGTCGGTTCACCAAAGGCGATTACGCTGAAGATGGAATCGCCTGCATCCACTACGGCGACATTTATACGCAATACGGCACCTTCGCTGAAAATGCCGTTTCACATGTGCGTACAGACATGGCGTCCACGTTGCGCTTTGCGCAATCCGGCGACCTCGTGATTGCAGGAGTTGGCGAAACCGTCGAGGACGTAGCCAAGGCCGTCGCATGGCTAGGAGAAGGCAAAGTAGCCATCCATGACGACTGCTTCGCATTTCGCCACTCGTTAAATCCGAAATTCGTCTCCTACTGGTTTCAGACGACAGCGTTCCACGCGGAGAAGAACAAGTTCGTGGCTAGTGCCAAGGTCAAGCGCCTGTCCGGAGAAAGCCTCAGCAAGCTGCAGATTCCGGTGCCGCCGGTTTCGGAGCAAGCCCGCATCGTCGCCATCCTCGACAAGTTCGACGCGCTGGTGAATGACATCAGTTCGGGCTTGCCCGCCGAGATCAAGGCTCGCCGCCAGCAGTACACGCATTACCGCGACCGGTTGCTCACCTTCCGTGACGCGGCATGAGCGAGGACCCCAAACCCTATCGCTACGAGCCGATCGCGCTCTCCAACGAGAGCACCGTCGTCGCCGAGTTCTTGCCCGACACCCCGAGTGTGCGGGATTCGGCGTATCAGTCCGAGGCCGCCCTGGAAAAAGCCTTCGTCGAGCAGCTGCAGATTCAGGCCTATGACTACCTGGCGCTCACTTCGGAAGCCGAGCTGATTGCCAACTTGCGCCGCCAACTGGAGAAGCTCAACAGGATCAGCTTCGCCGATACCGAGTGGGAGCGATTCTTCAGCACCTGCATCGCTGGGGCGAACGACGGCATTCTGGAAAAGACCGCGCGCGTCCAGGACGATCATATCCAGGTCCTGAAGCGCGAGGACGGTACGACCAAGAACATCTACCTGATCGACAAGGCCAACATCCACAACAACGCCTTGCAGGTGATCAACCAGTACGAGGCGGACGGCAGCCGCGCCACCCGTTTTGATGTCACCGTGCTGGTCAATGGCCTGCCGATGGTGCACATCGAACTCAAGCGGCGTGGCGTGGACATCCGCGAGGCCTTCAACCAGATCAACCGATACCAGCGCGACAGCTTCTGGTCGGGCTCCGGCCTGTTCGAGTACATGCAGCTGTTCGTCATCAGCAACGGCACGCTGACCAAGTACTACAGCAACACCGTGCGCGACGGGCATTTGAAGGAGCAGTCCAGCAAGCGCAGCAAGAACCAGACTTCCAACAGTTATTCCTTTACCAGTTGGTGGGCCGACGCCAGGAACCAGCCGATCACCGAGCTGACTGGCTTCGCCAAGACCTTCTTCGCCAAGCATTCGCTGCTCAATGTGCTCACCAGGTACTGCGTGTTCGATGTGGATCGCAAACTGCTGGTGATGCGGCCCTATCAGATCGTGGCCGCCGAGCGCATCTTGCAGCGCATCGCCACCGCCACCAATCACAAGCAGCTCGGAAGCGTGGCAGCGGGCGGCTATATCTGGCACACCACCGGCAGCGGCAAAACGCTGACCAGCTTCAAAGCCGCGCAGCTCGCCCGCGGCTTGCCCGGCATCGACAAGGTGCTGTTCGTGGTGGATCGCAAGGATCTGGACTACCAGACCATGCGCGAGTACGAACGCTTCGAGAAAGGCGCCGCCAACTCAAACACGTCCACCGCGGTGTTGCAGCGACAGATCGAAGACCCCAACGCCCGCATCATCATTACCACCATCCAGAAGCTCGCCCGCTTCGTCGTCAAGAACAAGAAGCACCCGGTATACGAGGCGCATGTGGTGGTGATCTTCGACGAATGCCACCGCAGCCAGTTCGGCGACATGCACGCCGAAATCACCCGGGTGTTCCAGCGCTATCACCTGTTCGGCTTCACCGGCACGCCGATCTTTGCCGCGAACTCCGGCGCCGCCGGCAACCCCCTGCGGCGCACCACGAGCCAGGCCTTTGGCGACAAGCTGCACACCTACACCATCGTTGATGCCATCAGCGACAAGAACGTGCTGCCGTTTCGCATCGACTACATCAACACCATCAAGACCCAGCCGAGCATCCGGGACAAAAAGGTGCCCGCCATCGACACCGAGCGGGCACTGTTGGCGCCCGAGCGTATCGCCCAGATCGTGGGCTACATCCGCGAACACTTCGACCAGAAGACCAAGCGTGCCAGCAACTATCGCCACGATGGTAAGCGTCTGTTCGGTTTCAACTCTCTGTTTGCCTGCGCCTCCATCGACGCGGCAAAACGCTACTACGCAGAATTCGCCAAGCAGCAGAAGGCGCTGCCGGAAGCCGGGCGGCTCAAGGTCGGCCTGATCTACAGCTTTGCGGCCAACGAAGAGGAAAGCGACGGTCTGCTCGACGAGGAAGAGTTCGAAACCGAGGGGCTGGATGCCAGTTCGCGCGATTTTCTGGAAAGTGCGATCCAGGACTACAACGCCGTGTTTGGTACCAGCTTCGACACCAGCGCCGACAAGTTCCAGAACTACTACAAGGACTTGTCGCAGCGATTGAAGAAGCGTGAGCTGGACGTGGTGATCGTGGTCAACATGTTCCTGACCGGCTTCGACGCCACCACGCTGAACACCCTGTGGGCCGACAAGAACCTCAAGGCGCATGGCTTGATCCAGGCGTACTCGCGTACCAACCGCATCCTCAATTCGGTCAAGACTTACGGCAACATCGTCTCCTTCCGCAATCTGGAGCAGGAGACCAACGACGCGCTGGCGCTGTTCGGCAACAAAGAGGCCAAGGGCATCGTGCTGCTCAAGCCCTACGCCGAGTACTACAAGGATTACGAGACGCGGGTTGCGGAGCTACTCGCTGGATTCCCGCTTGGAAAAGCCATCACCGGCGAGGCGGCGCAGAAGGCGTTCATCAAGCTGTTCGGCTCGATCCTGCGGCTGAAGAACATCTTGACCGCGTTTGATGATTTCGCGGGCCACGAGATCCTCAGCGAGCGCGAGTTCCAGGACTACCAGAGCCTGTACCTGAACCTGTACGCGGAATTCCGCGCAACGTCGGATGCCGAAAAGGAATCGATCAACGACGACGTCGTGTTCGAAATCGAATTGATCAAGCAAGTCGAAATCAACGTCGACTACATCCTGCTGTTGGTCGAGCAGTACTTGAAGAAAAAGGGCTCGGGCGACGACAAGGAAATCCGCGCAACCATCGAGCGCGCCATCAATTCCAGCCCGTCCTTGCGCAATAAAAAGGACCTGATCGTGCAGTTCGTCGATTCGGTGACCACCAAGGCCAAAGTGGACGCGCAATGGCAAGCCTTCGTGGCCGCGAAGAGGACCGAGGAGTTGGAGCGCATCATCGCGGAAGAAAACCTCAACGCGGAAGGCACTCGCAGCTTCATCGACAATGCCTTTCGCGACGGCAGTATCCCCACCACCGGCACTGCCATCACAAAGATCCTGCCACCGGTGTCCCGGTTCTCAAAGGACAACGGCCACGCAGCCAAGAAGCAGACAGTGCTGGACAGACTGGCCGCATTCTTCGAACGGTATTTCGGGTTGGGTTGAGCGGGACTGGGTGCTTTCCGGATCTGGCGCAGCGACGGCGCAAATCGACGCCAGACTTGGCGGATGACAAGCAGGGAGACGCGTAATGGCTCTGGCGCGAATGGAACGAATCCTGATTCTCGCGAAGACCTACCCGTCAACCAGCGCGCAGTTCGTCGAAACATCCTGCGCGGCGGGCATCACCCAGAACGGCGCAATGCGTCGTCTGTTCCCGGTGCCCTTCCGGATGATCGAAGACGGGCAGCAGTGTATCGCGCAGCGATTCACCGGCGCGGGGCTTGCGTCAAACACCCGGTGAACGCGCTGGGGGGGCGCATCGGGCCACCGACTGAAGGCTGAAGTGCTTGCCACATGGTGAGTGAAAGCGTAAAAAGCAAGCACTTACTTGCTTTTGTGATCGACATGACCGCCCGTCCACGCAACCTGCCCGCCGAGGAACGCCGCGCGATGACCGTCGCGGCGGTACTTGAGCTGGCCGCGACCCAGAATCCGAACGAGATCACGACCGCGGTGATCGCCCAGCGCATTGGCCTGACCCACGGCGCGTTGTTTCGCCATTTCCCGGACAAGGACTCGATCTGGGCAGCGGTGATGGAATGGGTCTCGGGCACCCTGCTGCAGCGTATCGAAGAGTCGGCGGCTGGCATCGTTTCGCCACTGGCGGCGATGGCGGCAATGTTCGCCACCCACGTCGAGTTCGTCGGCGAGTATCCGGGCGTACCGCGCATGCTGTTCGGTGAACTGCAGCGTGCCGAACCGACCCCGGCGAAGCGCCAGGTGCAGACCTTGCTGCAACGCTATCGCGAGCACCTGCAGCGGCTGATCGCGGCGGGCAAGGTGGCGGGCGAACTGGCGCCAGACCTCGACGCGGACGCGGCTGCGGCGCTGTTCATCGGCAGCATCCAGGGCTTGGTGATGCAATCGCTATTGGCGGGCGACGTCGAGCGCATGCGTCTGGACGCGCCGCGGGTGTTTGCGATCTACCGTCGTGGAATCGGGAGTACGCTGTGAAGGGCCTGCCATTTTCCGGTCGCACGTTGGCGGTGCTGGTAGTGGTGGTGCCGTTGCTGGCGTTGCTGGCCTACGTCGCGCTGTATTCCGGGCCGCTGGCGCCGGTGGCAGTCACCCTGGAGACGCTGCAGTCGCGGCCGATCAGCCCGGCGCTGTTCGGTATCGGCACGGTCGAAGCGCGCCACAGCTACCAGATCGGGCCGACCGCCACCGGGCGCCTGGAGACCTTGCTCGTCGAGGTCGGTGATCGCGTGCAAGCCGGACAAGTGCTCGGCGAGATCGATCCGGTGGAACTGGATGATCGCGTCAGCGCGCAGGAGTCGACGCTGAACCGCAATCAGGCGGCGCTGCGCGAGGCGCAAGCCAGGCTCAGCTTTGCGCGCAGCCAGGCGCAGCGCTACGAGCAGATGTGGGAGCGCCACCTGATCAGCGAGGAAGCGGTCACCGCCAAGCGCCAGGAACTGCAGATCGCCCAGGCGGCACATGCGGCCGCCAGCGAGGATCTCGCCCGTGCCGGTTCCGATCGCAACGCCGCCATCGCGCAGCGCGGCAACCTGAAGCTGATCGCGCCGGTGGCCGGCATCGTCGCGCGGCGCAACGTCGATCCCGGCACCACTGTTGTTGCCGGCCAGGCGGTGGTGGAACTGATTGACCCCTCCAGCCTGTGGGTCAACGTTCGCTTCGACCAGATCAGCGCCGGCGGCTTGGCGGCAGGTCTGGCCGCCGATATCGAACTGCGCTCACGCTCAGGCGTGTCGCTGCCCGGTCGCGTGCTGCGCATCGAACCGATGGCCGATGCGGTGACCGAGGAAGCCCTGGCGAAGGTGGTTTTCGCGGGTATTCCCGAGCCGCTGCCGCCGATCGGCGAACTGGCCGAGGTCACGGTCCGGCTGCCCCCTGTCGCCGCCGCGCCGGTGCTCAGCAATGCCGCGATCCGCCGCGACGGCGAGCGCGTCGGCGTTTGGCAACTGGTCGATGGCAGCCCGCGCTTTATCGAAGTCAGCTTCGGTGCTGCCGATCTCGACGGCAACGTGCAGGTGCTTGACGGTCTCAAGGAGGGCGATCAGGTGATTGCCTACAGCGAGAAGGCGATCAGCGCCCGCAGTCGCATCCGCGTCGTCGAGCAGATCCCGGGAAGCGCCCCGTGATCAGCCTGGCCGGACGCGACATCCTGCATTCCTGGGGCAAGTTCGTGTTCACCGGCATTGGCCTTGGCCTGCTGATCGGCGTCACCCTGGTGATGGCCGGCGTCTACCGCGGCATGGTCGACGACGGCAAGGCGCTGCTCGACAACAGCGGCGCCGAACTGTGGGTCGTGCAGCAGGACACGCTCGGCCCCTACGCGGAGTCGTCCAGCGTCAACGACGATGTCTATCGCAGCATCCTGGCGATGCCGGGCGTGGCGGCGGCGGCCAACGTCACTTATCTGACCATGCAGGTGCGCCGCGGCCAGGCCGATGTGCGCGCGATGATCGTCGGCATTGCCCCCGGGCGCGTCGGCACCACGCCCGGATGGCCGCCGTATCTGGTTGCCGGGCGGCAACTGACCCGCGGTCACTACGAAGCAGTGGCCGACATCGCCACCGGCTTTCGCCTCGGTGAGCGCATCGGCATCCGTCGGCACCAATACACCGTTGTTGGCTTGACCCGGCGGATGGTCTCCTCCAGCGGCGATCCGATGGTGTTCATCCCGCTCAAGGATGCCCAGGAGGCGCAGTTCCTCAAGGACAACGACGCGATCTGGAGCAACCGCCGCCGCACCGAGGCCAATCCGGCCTTCAACCGGCCGGGGGCGCCCGGCCTGCTGCAGGCGGTGATCGATTCGCAAGCCGCCAGCACTGTCGTCAACGCGATTCTGGTGCGACTTGAGCCCGGCCATGCGCCCGACGCAGTGGCCGAGTCCATCCGCCGCTGGAAGGGCCTGACCGTGTACACGCGCACGCAGATGGAGGGGATCCTGGTCGGCAAGCTGATCGCCACCTCGGCACGCCAGATCGGCATGTTCCTGGTGATCCTCGCGGTGGTCAGCGCGGCCATTGTCGCCTTCATCATCTACACGCTGACGATGGACAAGATCCGCGAGATCGCCGTCCTCAAGCTGATCGGCACGCGCAATCGCACCATCGCCTGGATGATCATGCAGCAGGCGCTGGCGCTGGGCGTGATCGGCTTCGTCGTCGGCAAGATCACGGCGACCTTCGCCGCACCGTATTTCCCCAAGCATGTGCTGCTGGTGCCGCAGGACTCGATCGCCGGCTTCTTCGCGGTCATGGTGATCTGCGTACTTGCCAGCCTGGTCGCCATTCGCATGGCGCTCAACGTCGATCCCGCCGAAGCGATCGGAGGCTGAGATGGCCGCCCATGGCATCGTGATCCGCGGACTGACCAAGCGCTACGGCAGCGGCGACACCGCGGTCGATGCGCTCAAGGGCGTCGACATGCAGGTGGCGCCGGGCGAGGTGGTCGGACTGATCGGACCCTCCGGATCCGGCAAGAGCACGCTGCTCAAATGCCTCGGTGCGGTGATCGACCCGACCGCCGGCCACATGGTGCTCGGCGACCAGGTGATCTACGACAACGGCTGGAAGGTCCGCGACCTGCGCGCGCTTCGGCGCGACATGATCGGCTTCGTGTTCCAAGCGCCCTACCTGATCCCGTTCCTGGACGTGACCGACAACGTGGCGCTGCTGCCGATGCTGGCCGGCGTGCCGAATGCCGCCGCGCGTGCCAGAGCGCTGGAACTGCTGACCGCGCTCGACGTACAGCACCGCGCCCGCGCCATGCCTTCGCAACTGTCGGGCGGCGAGCAGCAGCGCGTGGCCATCGCCCGCGGCCTGGTCAATCGCCCGCCGGTAATCCTCGCCGACGAGCCGACCGCACCGCTCGACAGCGAACGCGCGCTGGCGGTGATGCGCATCCTCAACGACATGGCGCGACAGTTCCAGACCGCGATCATCGTGGTGACCCACGATGAGAAGATCATCCCGACCTTCAAGCGGATCTACCACATCCGCGACGGCGTCACCGTCGAAGAAGCCGGCGAAGGGCGCGCGTTGCCGCCTGGGCCTTTGTAGCTACCCATTGCGGTCGCGGAGGCTGGAACAGTCGGCGCGACGCCCCGCCCTACTCCGGCGTGCCGAAGATCACGGACCGCGGCTACCCTGACCCTCAGACCCCGCTGACGCCATCGGTCCACGCTGATGCCAATAACCGAGGCCATGGCCCGGCAGCGGGGTCGGTGACGCGCCCTCCAGCGCCCGGCGAAAGCGTGCGATCACCCGCGGCATGTCGTGTTGCTGCGGATACAGCCGCACTGTGTCGATGCCGGCATCCAGCAGTTCGCTGATCACCGGCGCCAGGTCGCAGACTTCGAAGCTCTGCACCTGGATACCGTTGATCGTCAGGAAATCCTGGCCCTCGCGGGTAGCCAGCTTGAGACCATCCGGATAGTCGATGCAGCGGAATCCGCAATCATCCTTGCCGAGGTTCAGCGCGCGCGCAGTGAAACAGCGCGCCGACCAGGCCAATGGCACTCGGCCCCAGGCGATGGCCTCGATCGGCGGCAAGGCAAAGCACTCGGCCGCCGCCGCTTCGCGCAGTTCGCCGAGCCAGTCGCGGCCTAGTTCCACGCCCAATACCAGACGTTGCATGCCGTCGCTGACCAGCATGCGCACGCTGCCGACATTGTAGATATTCAGGCTCGGTCCGCCGACGAAGGGCACGCCCAGTTCGCGCGCCAGTTGAACGGCGGCGATGTCGTTGGCCTCGATGATGAAGCGGCCGTTCCCGACCAGCCGTCGCAGCTGCGCCAGCTCGGATTCCGCTTCGAGCAGCGCCAGTGAGGACAACACCACCTCGACGCCCGCCTGCGCGAACTCGTCGCCGATCTGCAGCCAGTCGGCGAGGCGCAGCTCGCGGCGCTTGCTGCAGACGGTCTCGCCGAGATAGACGACATCGAGCGGCCAGGTCAGGGCTTCGCGGTAGAACGCCAGCATGCGTTCGCGTGGCCAGAAATACTGCGGTGGACCCAGCGCGATGCGCATCACTGCCACCCGCGGTGGTAGGCGCCGAGCGTGGTCTGCCGGCCCTCGGACTGGGATGCCAGCGTGGCATGCCATTGCGCCTGTGCGGCAAATCCATCCGGCGCGGCGGCGAAGCTGTCCAGCGCCTGTCGCCAGACGCGTGCAACGGCCCCGACATAGGCCGCACCACGCTGCCGGCCCTCGATCTTGAGCGCGCAGACGCCGGCCTTGGCCAACCGCGGCAACAAGTCGAGGGTGTTCAGGCTGGTCGGTTCTTCGAGCGCGTGGAAGATCGATTCACCGACTTCAAAGCGGCCCTTGCACACGGTCGGATAGCCGGCCGGTTCGCCGGAGTTGAAGCGATCGATCAGAACCCCGTCCAGGCGCACACTGCGACTGCCATCGGCGTGCTCCTGCCAGCGCACCGCACGCGCCGGCGAGCACACGCCGTGGCGATTGGGCGATGCGCCGGTCACGAAGCTCGACAGCTGGCAGCGGCCCTCGACCATGATGCACAGGCTGCCGAAGGCGAACACCTCGATCGGCACGACCTTGGCGGCGCAGACTCGTTCGACCTGCTCGACCGACAGCACGCGCGGCAGCACCGCGCGCGCGATGCCGAAGCGCTCAGCGTACCAGCGCAGGGCGACATGGGTGGTCGCCGAACCCTGCACCGACAGGTGACGGGCCAGCGTCGGATGCGTGCTGGCAGCGTAGTCGAGCAGATCGGGGTCGGCGGCGATGATGGCGTCGGCGCCGAGCGTGGCGGCGCGGTCCACGGCGTTGCGCCATTGGCCGATGCGCGTCGGTGTCGGATAGGTGTTGAGCGCGATGTACAGCTGGCGTCCGCGCGCGTGGGCGTAGGCCACCGCGGCGTGCAGATCCTTTTCGGAAAAGTTGAGGCCGGGAAAGGCGCGCGCATTGGTCTCGTCGCGAAAGCCGACGTAGACCGCGTCGGCCCCGGCATCAATCGCCGCCTTGAACGCCGGCGGACTGCCGGCCGGACATACCAGGCGCATGGGAAAGAATCCTGCTGGAAGGGTGGCGCGATGTTGGCGCCGGCCCCAGCCTGCCGGCATTGACCGAAGTCAGGTGGAGGAGTCTTCAGAGCGGGAATTAGTAGCCCGGTGTAAGCGCCACGCGTGTTCACCGGGTGCTTGCGCCGAGTTCCCGCCGGTGAATCGCTGCGCGATACACCGGCCTACCAGAGCCCGCCGATCGAACCCGCGCCCAATGGTGCGCCAACTCCGCCACTATCGCGCCGACATGACGCCGGTCAAGGCAATGGCGGGGATCGGCGGCGATGCTCAAGACATGGCGACCGATCTGCTTGTGACTCCGCGGTCCTGGTTGCGCTGGCTTCCCCCGCCGGCGCGCTTGGCACCGTTGCTTACCCTGCTGCCCCCGCGGCTGCGGCAACGCGCGTTCGAGCGCGCGGCGATGCACGCTCTGTCCGCTGCATTCGCCGATGGTGCGCTGGCCGATCTCCGCGGCCGGCGCATTGGCGTCGAAATCGCCGACCTCGAACAACGCTTCGTGGTCGAAGTGCTCGACCGGCAGCTCGTCGTGCTGGATCCGGTCGCCATGCCTGATGCCTGTGTGCGCGGCACCCTGACCGATCTGCTGCAGCTCGCCAGCCGCAGCGAGGATGCCGACACACTGTTTTTCCAGCGTCGACTGACGCTCACCGGCGACGTCGAGCTGGGTTTGCGCGTGCGCAACCTGCTCGACCAGCTGCCGTGGGAGCAGATCCCGCTTGGCGCGCGCATCCTGCTCCACCGCGGCGCGCGATTTGCCGCAGAAGCACGCGACGCATATCGGGCGGCACATTAGGCGGGACGTCGGGCCGCAACTGTGGGAGCGACCTTGTGTCGCGAGCTTTAACCTCTACCGTGGGTCCGGACCTCGTCGGGACGCTTCTCGGTGGGGGCGACCGGCTATTGCCAGCTCCAGCCACCAAAGCTCGCGGGACGAGCCCGCTCCCACAGGTCGCCCGAGCATCGAGGGACAAGTCCGCTCCCAGGGGGTTCACCCCACCCCGAACACCTTCCCCCACAACGCCGCCACGCGCCGTTCCACGGCCGGATCGAGCGTGATCGGCCGCCCCCATTCGCGGGTGGTCTCGCCCGGCCACTTGTTCGTCGCGTCGAGACCCAGCTTGGAGCCCAGGCCCGCCACCGGGCTGGCGAAGTCGAGGTAATCGATCGGCGTCGACTCGACGATCATGCTGTCGCGCGCCGGATCGACGCGGGTGGCGATTGCCCAGATCACCTGGCGCCAGTCGCGCACATCGATGTCGGCATCCACCACCACGACGAACTTGGTGTAGGTGAACTGGCGCAGGTACGACCAGATGCCCATCATCATCCGTCGCGCATGACCGGCGTACTGCTTGCGGATCGAGACCACGGCGACGCGGTAGGAACACGCCTCCGGCGGCAGGTAGAAGTCGACGATCTCCGGAAACACCTTGCGCAGGATCGGCACCACCAGATCATTCAGCGCCATCGCCAGCACCGAGGGCTCGTCGAACGGCGCGCGGCCCATGTAGCTGCCGTGGTAGACCGGATCCTGGCGCAGCGACATGCGCTGCACGCTCATCACCGGGAAGCGCCCCTGGCCGTTGTAGTAGCCGGTGTGATCGCCAAATGGCCCCTCGATGGCGCGATCGCCCGGATGGATGAAACCCTCCAGCAGGATTTCGGCGCCCGCCGGCGCATCCAGGCCAGTCAGTTTGCTGTGCCAGAGCTGGCTGCGCTGGCCGCGCAGCAAGCCGGCGAATTCGTGCTCGCTCAGGGTGTCGGGCACCGGCGCCACCGCGGCCAACAGCGTGGCCGGATCGGCACCGATTGCCACCAATACCGGAAACGGCTGGTCGGGCGTCGCCGCACAGTGGTCGGCATAGTCCAGCGCGCCACCGCGATGCGGCAGCCAGCGCATGATCAGCGTGTTCGGGCCGATCAGCTGCTGGCGATAGACCGCCACGTTCTGTCGCGCCTGCCGCGGACCGCGGGTGACCACCAGGCCAAAAGTGATCAGCCGTGCGATGTCCTCCGGCCAGCAGCGCTGAATCGGCAGCAGGCCGAGATTGACATCCTCGCCGTCGAGCACCGTGTGTTCGAAGGCCGCGGTCGGCAGCATGCGGGGTGCCACATGCGCGAGTTGCGCGAGTTCCGGCCAGCTCTCCAGGGCCGCGCGCAGCGACGACGGCCAGCGCGGTTCCTTGATTGCCGCCAGCAGTTCGCCGAGTTCCTTCAGCGAGGCCAGCGGGCGTCCGCCGAGTGCCGCCTCGATTCGTCGGGTAGCGCCGAACAGGTTGCCGAGCAGCGGAATGTTCGAGCTTTGCGGCTGCTCGAACAGCAGCGCCGGACCATCCGCCTGGAGCGTGCGCAGGCAGAAGGACGTGCTTTCCAGTTCCGGATCGATTGGCTCGGCGATGCGCCTGAGCTCGCCCTTGTGTTCCAGCAGGCGCAGGAACTGACGTAGATCGGAATAGGACATAGCCGCCGTATCGCAAAGTCTGTGGTGACCGCAGCATCGTCAGCAACTGCGGTCTGGGTCATTGCCGTGGGTCAAGCGGGCCCTGATTTATCGTGCGTGTTGGGAGTGAACGCATCCGAGAAACACGCGTCCGCCCCCAGTCCCTGGTTCAGGAACGCCGGCACTGCGCTGTCCACCATCTGCACCGACCCGCACACATAGACCTCAAACCCGGACAGGTCTGGATGGTCGGCAAGCATCGCTTCGTGCACCAGCCCGGTCCGGCCCCTCCAGCCAAGCGCAGTATTCGGCTCTGACAGCACTGGAATGACCTTGAAGTTGGCATGTTCGCGCTGCCAGCGTTCGGCGAGCTCCAGCAGATACAGATCGCGCGAGTCGCGCACGCCCCAGTAGAGCTGCAGCGGCCGCTGCACGCCGCGGTGGAAGGCGTCCTCGACGATGCTCTTGATCGGCGCGAAGCCGGTGGCGCCGGCGATCAGCAGGATTGGCCGCGAACCGGCGTGCAGCGTGAAGCGGCCGATCGGCGCTTCGAAGCGCACGTCGTCGCCGACCTGCATCGCGGTGAACACGTGGGTGGTGTAGCGCCCGCCGGGGATCAGTCGCACATGCAACTCGATCAATGCGTTGTCGTGCGGCGCGTTGGCGAAGGAGAAGGCGCGGCGCCCGCCGTCGTCCAGAATGATGTTGAGATACTGGCCGGCGGCGAAGTCGATGCGCTGACCAGCGGGCAGTGACAGCCACAGGCGGATCACCGATTCGCTCAGGCGTTCCATGCGCTCGACTTTCGCGGTGTATTCGCGCAGCGTCGGCTCGCCACTGACGTCCAGCGACTCGACTGGCACCTCGATCTCGACATCCTCCAGCGGCACGGCGCAGCACATCAGCGCCTTGCCCTGTGCACGCATCTCGATGGTCAGCGCCGCTGGCTGGAACGCGCCGTGATCGACGCGACCATTGAGCACCGCGCACACGCACACGCCACAGCCGCCGTTGCGGCACTCGTAAGGCAGCGCCAGACCGGCGCGCAACCCGGCTTCCAGCAGAGTTTCGCCGGCGCGCGCGGCAACCTGCTTGCTGCCCGGGTGCATGGCAAGCTGGAACAGGCGCTGGCCGCCTGCGCGTCGCTTGCCTAGCCACGGTACCAGCGCCAGCAGCAGGGTGAGCCCAGCCACCAGCGCCCATACCGCGCCGAGCGGCCAGACGTACAGCAGTGGGTAAATCGGCAGCAGGAACCAATCCAGATTGACGGACTGGACTTCGACGGCCAGATCAGCGGCGCCGCCCTGGCTCAGCACCGGCTGCAGCAGCGCCATCGCCAGCAGCATCAAGCTCACGCCGATGGCGATCGGACGCGGTGGCTGCGTGTTCGCCTTGGGCACGCGCTGCACATGTACCCACATCAGCAGCAGCACCAGCAGCGGCGCGCCGATGTGGATGAACGACAGCAGCGAGAACAAGCGGTCGTTGACGCTCTCCGGGTAGATGAAATTACGGATCAGCGTGCCCCCGAAACTCGGCAGCCAGTCCAGCCATTCGAAGCTGGCGACGATCACGAACTGCGCCAGCTTGTCCCACGGCAACATGTAGCCGTTGATGCCGGACACGTACACCAGCCAGATCAGTGCGATGCCGGTCAGCCAGGAAAAACTGCGGAATCCGCGCATGCGGTCGAAGGCGAAGTGCCGCACCATGTGGATCAACATCAGCACCACCATCGCGTCCGACGCATAGCGGTGCACGCTGCGCAGGATGCCGCCCAGGTACCACTGGCCGTGGGTCAGGCTCTGCACCGACTCATAGGCACCGGTCACACTGGTGTCGAAGAAGGCGTAGAGGTACAGCCCGCTGCCGGCGACCACCCAGAACAGGAAGAAGCTGACCGATCCCAAGTGGTAGAAAGGATTGAGCTGATCGCCGAAGGCGCGGTTGAACAGCGCCTCGATGCGCATGAACAGCGCGCGCAGTCCTTTTTGCAGCAGTGCGATCATCGGCCCGCCGTGAATGTAGGCCGCGTGTGCGCGGCTTCATCGCGCTCACCGGCGCTGTCGCCGAACGTTCCACAAGTTATTGATTTCATGAAGTAGGTCACGTTGGCCGCGAAGCGGACTACGTGACTCTTCGCGCCGTCACGTAGGCCCTTCGGGCCAACGTGACCTTCTATGACCCTACTCTCAGTCAA
>ERZ761602.3364-NODE-3364-length-22763-cov-4.406905_pt1 | contig 22763 bp, 21 predicted proteins | sample MGYA00512165_ERZ761602 | MGnify/ENA primary metagenome ERZ761602 (study PRJEB28899, sample SAMN02445085) | bioreactor sludge metagenome | biome: EBPR sludge; isolation source: Thorneside wastewater treatment plant | place: Australia: Brisbane, Thorneside...
CGGCCACCGAGGGCGTTGAATGCCGCAAGGACAAGGACGTCATCGACGAGACGCCAGCGGCCTACAAGGACATCGACGCGGTGATGGCGGCGCAGCGTGACCTGGTGGACGTGGTGCACACGTTGAAGCAGATGGTGTGCGTCAAGGGCTGAGATGGCCGCCGGGCAGATCCATCACGCCAAAAGCAAAGGGGTCAGCTTCATGCAAAGCTGACCCCTCGATCTGATTGGCTCCCCGACCTGGGCTCGAACCAGGGACCTACGGATTAACAGTCGGGACATTCGGAGTTTTGGGGGACATCCTGGGATTTCTTGGGACTGGGAAAAATCCATGTAGATCAATAGGTTACGAAGGCTTGTTTGTGCCGCGACGTTCCAGTCGATACCATCCGAGCCAAAGATTTTTCGGACACCAGTCGGACACGGAACCCGCAGATGCCGCTCTTGACCGTCAGAGCAGTCGACGCGCACAAGCCACGCGCGCAACCCTACAAGCTGACCCTCGACCGGGGGCTGCAACTTCGCATCGCTCCGGACGGTGCGCGTACGCTGCTGGTCCGCTACACCGTGAAGGGCTCGGAGGTCGAGCGCCAGTACCGGCTGCCTCAGGAGTACGGCGAAGGGCCCGGGCAGATGAAACTGGCCGCGGCTTGCGCGGAGGCTGCACGCATCCGAGCGCTTGCCCGTGACGGCGTTGATTGGCCAGCCCAAGAGGAGGCGCGACTGCGTGCCGAAGTCGCGGCCCGGGAACTGGCCGATCGGCAAGACGGGTTGACCGTGGAGAAGGCGCTGCGCGAGTACGTCGAGAAGAAGCGTCGCGCCAAGGATGGTCTGCCGCTGAAGGCCCGCACGAAGGCGGACTATCTCGGGATGATCGAGGCCGGTAAGGTGTCCAAGGCTGGAAGGAAGTTCGCCGACGGCAAACTGTTCTCGATCGCGCAGACGCTTCTGTCAAAGCTCACGGCGCAAGACGTCCGACGCGTGCACACGGAACTGGCCAAACGGTCTGAGCGGGAGGCCGCCTATGCAATGCAGGTGCTGCGCGCCGTGCTTCGGTGGCACGGCGTTGTCGTTCCCGCCAATCCGCTGGGGCGAGACACAGCTGGACGTGACCGAATCGTAATCACCGCCTCCACGGGAAACCCGTCGCCGATCCCGCCCGAGCGCCTTGGTGCCTGGTGGCGAGCGTCGGGCGTCGCGCCATCCCGGGTCGCCGCCGACTACTATCGCTTCCAGTTGCTCACCGGATGCCGGGGTGGAGAGATCCACGGCAACAAACGCCATGGATACGAGCCCATCAAGGTCGGCGACGTCGACTGCCAGGGCGGCAAGCTCGTTCTACGAGACACCAAGAACCGCAGTGACCACAAGCTGCTTCTATCTCGACAAGCGCTCGAGATTGCGCAGCGATATTGCACTGGCAGGACGGCAGAGGATCCGCTCTTCCCGATCGTTGACGCGCGCAAGACACTTGCCTGGATCAACGCTCGGGCCGAGACCTCGGTTCAGGGTCATGGTCTGCGCGCAACCTTTGCGAGCATCGCCGAGGAACTGGTTTCCGGCGGTTCGCTGAAGCGCATGCTGAACCACGCGGCCGGCGGCGATGTCACCCTGGGTCACTACGTGGGCAAGAGCGAGACGCAGTTGCGTGCGGCGTGGCAGACCGTTGCTGACTTCATCGAGGTCTCCGCCGCTGTTGAGGCGGATCCAATGCCTTTGCCCTCGGTCCGCAAGAGCGGGCAGCAGTCCCGTCGCCGACGTACGAATGCGTCGAGTCCAGTTCGAACTGCCGCCGTCGCGGCGCATTGATTGAGCGTCAATACGCCGGCGCGTGAGGTTTTGTGTCGGCGTACGGCCCGGCACCGGTCGCTCCACCTGCGATCGCAGCCGACTGAACGCGACCCAAAGCAGCCGGACGGCGGAAGTCCAAGCGGCCGTTCGCACAGCACAGATCCGCAATTCGCTCGTGTCCGAGTGTGCGTGTAGTGGTGCAGCATGCAGAGCGACCGGTTCACCCTAAGCCACGTGCCTCTCTCTGGTCTTTGCTGGATCGGTCGACTTTCCGCGGCCACCGCTGGCGCTGCGCTTTTCCATCGTCGCGCTAGCCGCCTCTGCACCGAACCACTTGCGAGCCGCCAGCGCGTCTGCCACGGTCTCGAACATCAGCTGGCGTCCCTCGCGGACTGCGGATGAATGGGCGCGCGACTGGTTTTCGCAAAGCGCCCAGGTCATGTAGAGGCCTCGCACAGGTGACCAGGTGATCGCATCGCCCATCCCGTGGCCATGCACCGCGCAGGCAGGTACCACGGTCAGCCCCACGGATCGACGCGCGAGGTCCATGCATAGCGTCAGCGTGTCCGTCTCGACCGCGATCTTGAACGTCATGCCCTTGCGCGCAAGCGTATGTTCGACCTGTGCTCGAAGAACGTTGGGCCGCCCTGGCAGTACGAGCTTGACACCGTCCAGCCGCGAGACCTGAACTGGATCGTCCGGAGTTAACCCGGCGTTTGCATCGCCGACCAGCACCAAGGGTTCGCGGACCAGCGCCGTCTGCCTGTAGCCAGCCGCGGGCGTCGTCGCGAAGGGGACGATGCACAAGTCCAGCAGGCCTGCGAACATGTAGTCGCGAAGGACGTGGCTGACGCCTTCATGGAGTCGCAGGGTGACACTCGGGAACTGCTCGGTCATGCGCTCCACCAGAGATGACGTCACCACCTGCTGCCAAGAGGGCGGAATGCCCATGGCGACCTGTCCAGCAGCCATCTCGCCGACCTGCTCCTTGAGGATCGCGAACTGTCGCAGAAGTGGCCGCGCCCGGTCGGCCAACAGCTTGCCGCTGTCGGTCAGTACGACACCGCCCTGCGTGCGGGTGAACAACTGCGTGCCCATCTCGTGTTCGAGCGCGCCGATGTGTCGCGACAGCGCCGGCTGAGACAGGTGCATGTCCGCGGCGGCCTTGTTGATGCTGCCCAGCTCCGAGGTGCGCAGGAAGTATTCGAGAAGTTTGGAGTCCACGGCTAGTTCTCCGGAATATGGATAGCAACTATAGGCGTACAGCATTATTCGTTTAACACGGGTCTGCCTAGGATTTGCCCCAAGCATCAAGCACCCACGACACGCCCCGTCGTCGTGCGGCACCACAGGAGACAAGCGAGTGAGTGACCAAGGGCATCCGGCCGCACCGGCCATCACGACCGCGCGCCGCGACAATCTGCTGCGGCTTCTGAACCCCCGGTCCATCGCGGTCGTTGGTGCTTCCGCGGATCCTGCCAAGGCGGGCTCCCAAGCGTTGAAGTCGCTGAGCGGGTTTCCTGGGCGGCTCGTCGCGGTCCATCCTCGCGAGAAGGAAATCCAGGGCTTCGCGTGTTACCCGAACCTGCAGGATCTGCCCGAACCCGTGGACCTTGCGGTCCTCGCCATTCCTGCGCAGCACTGCGTCCAGGCGGCTCGCGATGCCGCCGCACGCGGAGTTGGCGGCATCTTCATCATCTCGGGCGGCTTCGGAGAAACCGGCGGCGAAGGACAGGCGCTGCAGGACCAACTCGCCGACATCTGTCGCACCACAGGGCTGCGCCTGCTGGGTCCGAACACGTCGGGCTTCATCAACCCGCATCGGCAGTGCGTCGCGAGCTTCGTTCCCGGCGTCGACCAGCTCGATGCGGGGCGCGTCGCCGTGGTGGCGCAGTCGGGCGGCATCAATCTCACGCTCGCCTTCCAGTTGAACCGCCTTGGCGAGGGCGTCTCGCTCGCGGTCGGACTGGGCAACGCGGTCGATGTCACCAGCGCCGATGTGCTCGACATGCTGGCGGACGACGACAAGACAGCCGCCATTGCGCTGCATCTCGAAGGCGTGCCCAGGGGCCGCGACCTCTTCGAGACGCTGTGCCGCGTGACGCCGAAGAAGGCGGTGGTTGCGCTGGTGGCCGGCAAGTCGGACATCGGCGAGTTCGCCGTATCCCACACGGGAAACCTCATGGGATCCCATCAGCGCACGGTGTCCGCGCTGCGACAGGCCGGCGTGGTGGTGGTCGACACCACCGAGGAACTGGCCCAGGCCGCCGCGGTCCTGTCCAAGGCGCGACTCAAGCCCAAGGCCAGGACCTCGTTCGCACTGGTCACCGGTCAGGCGGGCCCCGGCTTGTTGATCGTGGACGGCCTCAAGACCCATGGCATCGAAGTGCCGGAGCTCGGCGAATTCACGATCCGGGGCGTGCAGGCGCTGCTGCCTGCGATGACGTTCGTGAACAACCCGGTCGACACGGGCCGCCCGGGCCCGGGCTTTCCGCAGATCGTCAGCCTCGTGGCGAGCGATCCGAAGATCGACGCCGTGCTGGTCTTCGGCCTGAGCGAACCCTCCGTGCTGGACCCCTTGGCCGCGGTGTCATCCGCCCGCGAGGCCACCGGCAAGCCTGTGCTGTTCGGCACGCTGGGCATGCCGTCCGATCTGGCGTCGGCGCTCGCGGCGCTGGCGACCGCCGGCGTGCCGGCGCTTCTCGGACCCGAGCGCCTGGTCCTCGCGGCACGCGCGCTCGATGCCGATGCGCAGGGTCAGTGGCGGCTCGCGCGTTCGGCGCGCGGTGGCCGCGCGACCGCTGAGCGCCTCGACGGCAGCTTCGACGAAGCCCGCGGCAAGGAACTGCTCGCGCGCTATGGCGTGGCGTCGCCGCAGCGTCGACTGTGCCTGACCCACGACGAGGCAAGGAGGGCGTTCGCCGAACTGTCGAAGCCCGTCGTCGTCAAGATCGCGGCTGACGACATCGCACACAAGACGGAAGCCGGCGGCGTGTTTCTTGGCGTCAAGTCCGAGGCAGACCTCGAGTCGGCGCTAGCGGCGCTCGCGCGAATCCCGACAAGCATGCCCGGCCGAGTCCTGGTCGAGGAGATGGCCGGAAGCGGTGTCGAGCTGATCGTCGGCGGTGTGCGCGACGCGTCATGGGGACCCTGCGTCGTGATCGGCATCGGTGGGGTCGCCGCGGAAGCGATGGCAGACAGCGCCGTGAGGCTCGCGCCGCTTGGCGAAGCGGATGTCCCAGACATGCTGGAGAGCCTGCGAGGCAAGAAACTACTCAATGGCTTTCGCAACCTGCCGCGTTGCGACCGCGCCTCGATCGCGGCGACGGCGCAGGCCCTTGCCCGACTGATGCTCGAGCACCCCGAAGTGGCAGAGGTCGAGATCAATCCGCTTCGAATGACAGAAGGCGGCGCGCTGGCGCTCGATGCGCTCGTGGTGCTGTCGCACGACACGCCTGAACAGGAGACAAAGGTATGAAGATCAGGATCCTTGGCGCCGGCCCGGCCGGCCTGTACTTCGCGGCGCTGATGAAGCAGCACGATCCGTCGCACGACATCGTCATCTACGAGCGCAACCCGCGCGACGCCACCTGGGGTTTCGGCGTGGTCTTCTCCGATCGCGCGCTGGAGTTCCTGCGGGCGGACGACGAAGCGCTGTACCAGTACCTCAATCCGCACCTGGAGAACTGGCCGGACATCACCATCGTCCACAACGACACGGTGATTCCCGTCGCGGGCAACGGCTTCACCTCCATCGGCCGACTGGAGCTGCTGACGCTGCTGTACGCCTACGTCGAGAAGCTCGGCGTCAAGCTGCAGTTCGACACCGAGGTCACCCAGCTGTCGCAGATGGGCGAAGCCGACCTGTATGTCGGCGCGAACGGGGCCTTCTCGTGGGTCCGCACCGAGAACGAAGCCAAGTTCGGTACGACGACCGATTGGCGCCCCAACCGCTTCATCTGGTACGGCACGACCAAGGCCTTCAACAGCCTCACGCTGACCTTCCGAGAGACGGATATGGGCGTGTTCTGCGCGCACCACTACCGCTACCAGCCGGACCGCAGCACCTTCCTGGTCGAAGTCGAGGACACGACCTGGAAGCGCGCGGGCTTCGAGTCGATGTCGCCGGAGGACACGATCAAGTACTGCGAGCGCGTCTTCGCGAAGGACCTGGACGGCCACCCGATCATCACGAACAACTCGCACTGGCGCCAGTTCCCGGCCATCTGGAACGAGCGCTGGAGCTTCGACAACGTGGTGCTCATCGGCGATGCCCTGCGCACGGCGCATTTCTCGATCGGCTCCGGAACGCGCCTGGCCATGGAGGACTCCGTCGCACTGTTCAAGGCCTTCCGCGACATCGGCACCCAGGACGTGCGGGGTGCGCTGCAGCGGTTCCAGGAGACGCGCCTGGTCCCGATGAAGAAGATCTGGGACGCCGCGAACGTGAGTCTCCAGTGGTACGAGGGCATGGACAAGCTGGTCCACGACCTGAGCCCCATCGAGTTCGCGTACGACTACATGACGCGCACCGGTCGCGTGAGCCACGCCGAAGTGAAGCGCCGCGACCCGAAGCTGGCCGCCGCCTACGAGAAGCTCCACCCGGAAGTGGCGAACGCCTGAAGGAACAACGATGAGCAACCTTGGACGACTGGAAGACCTGCCGGCGGACTACCTGCTGAAGCTTCGTTCGCAGAACACGCTGCCGCTGTGGCCGTCACTGCGTTCCGTGCTGCCGTACGGCAAGCCGAGCCGCTCGACGAAGCCGGCGCACTGGCGCTACGAGCACATCCGCCCGGATCTCATCCGCGCCGGCGAACTCACGCCGATCGAGAAGGCCGAGCGGCGCGTCATCGTGCTGTGCAACCCTGGTCTTGGCCTGGAGACGATGCGTGCCACGCCGACGATCTACATCGGCCTGCAACTCATCCTCCCGGGCGAGACCGCACCGAACCATCGCCACACGCCGTCTGCCGTCCGCTTCGTGGTCGAAGGCCAGGGCGGCTTCACGGTCGTGAACGGCGAGAAGCTGCCGATGGAGAAGGGCGACCTGATCCTGACGCCGCCAGGCCTTTGGCACGAGCACGGCCATGAGGGGACCGGCCCGGTTGTCTGGCTGGATGCCCTGGACCTGCCGCTCATCTACGGCATCGAGGCGTCGTACGCGATCGAGGGCCAATCGCAGGTCGTCGACAAGCCGAATGGCTGGGCGGGCGCGCGTTTCGGCATCGGCGGCGTGGTGCCCTACGGGTCGCTCGACGCGCAGCGTCAGGCTTACCCGATGCTGCGCTTCCCCTGGCGCGACGTGAAGAAGGCGCTGGGCGAACTGGCTGCCGTGACACCGCGTGACCAGGCCGTCCAACTGGCCTACATCAATCCGGAGACCGGGCGCGAATGCCTGCCGACACTGGGCTTCTCGGCCATCCAACTGCGTCCCGGCGAGGAGCTGAGGCTGCCGCGGCGATCGGCCTCCGCCGTCTGCCATGTCGTGGAGGGCTCGGGTACCGCGCTGATCGACGGCGAGGCATTCGTCTTCAGCGAAACGGACACCCTCGCGGTGCCGACGCACGAGGAGGTGCGGCTCTCCAACGGTTCCTTGACATCGTCCGCCTACCTCTTCATGGTCGACGACGCGCCGCTGCAGCGAAAGCTCGGCATCTACGAAGTCTTCAACAGCACTGCACCATGAGCCAATTCGTCTTCACGCCTCCGGCGCCGATCAGTGTCGCCATCCGAGGGACTGCGGACCGCTTTCCGGTTCGCCGGGTCTTCTGTGTCGGCCGCAACTACGAGGCTCATGCCAAGGAGATGGGCGTCGCCGTCGACCGCGAAGCCCCGTTCTACTTCACCAAGGCCAGCGAGCACGTGGTCGCATCCGGCAGCACGGTCGCGTATCCGCCCGGCACGTCGAACTACCACTATGAGATGGAACTCGTGGTTGCGATCGGCAAGCCGGGCTTCCGGATCCCGGTCAACAAGGCCCTCGAGCACGTCTACGGGTACGCCTGCGGCCTCGACATGACGCGGCGGGACCTGCAACTGGCAGCTCGCGAGCAGCGCCGGCCCTGGGACCTGGGCAAGGATTTCGAGGAGTCCGCGGTAATGGCCGAGATCGTTCCGGCTGCCACCGTCGGTCACCTCGACAAGGGTGCCATCGAACTTCGTGTCAACGGCCAGACGAAGCAAGCATCGGACCTCGGCCTGCTGATCCATGGCGTTCCGGCGCTCGTGGCCCACCTGTCGGGTTACTACGAACTGCAGGCCGGTGACCTGATCTATACCGGCACGCCCGAGGGGGTCGGCCCCGTCGTGGCCGGTGACCGCATCGAGGGTTCCATCGAAGGGCTCGGATCGGTCTCGCTGGTGGTCGGGCCGGCCCGCTGATACCGCCATCCAACGCGCGAGCATGGCTGAAGAGCAAGTGATCAAGTCGGTGGCCAACGCACAGGCCCTCGTGGGGGAGTCGCTCGGCCCGACGGACTGGCTGCTGGTGACGCAGGACATGGTCAACGGCTTCGCCGACGTGACGGGTGACCATCAGTGGATCCACGTCGATCCAGATCTCGCAGCACAGGGGCCATTCGGGGTCTGCATTGCGCACGGCTTGCTGACGCTGTCGATTGCAGGAGGCCGGTTCTTTCACGACCTGGTGCGGACGACTGCGGCGCGGGGTGTGAACTACGGGTCCGATCGCGTCCGCTATCCGGCGCCGGTCCGCGTCGGCTCGCGTGTCCGCGGCAAGGCCGAGTTCCTGGAGGCCGAACGGGTCGACGGTGAAGGCGTGCAGGTCAAAGCGCGCATAACCGTCGAGATCGATGGCGAGACCCGACCTGCCTGCATCGCCGACTTCATCGCGCGCTATTACTTCTAGCCGTCGCGTCATCGCACGCCATGGCATCCAGCCCGCAACCCGCAAGGGTTCGCGGGCACGTGTCGTTTTGGGCGTGACTCCATGCGCGCGCGCATCGATGGGTTGACCTCGTGGCGCCTCGGGTGCCCCGGGTAATCCCGAGGTGGCGTTATCCGTCAATCGGATAGCGCGTATGTCTGGGAAGCATTATTCGGTTAACGCCGGGCTGTCTAGGATTGACTCCGAACAAGGCGAAATGCCTCCCTCTCGGGTAGGCGCAAGGAGACAGACAGATGAGCAAGCCCAAGGTCATCGTGACCGTTGCGCCTACCGGCGGAATGGCCAGCAAGCAGCAGAACCCGAACCTGCCGACGACTCCCGAGGAGATCGCGGCGGACGTGATCCGCTGCTACAACGCGGGCGCCAGCGTGGCCGCTCTCCACGCCCGCCGCTCGAGCGACCAGGAAGCCACCTGCGATCCCGCGATGTACGCACGCATGAATGCGTTGATCCGCGAGAAGTGCGACATCGTCCTGAACAACTCGACGGGCGGCGGCGTCAACGGCGACATGATCCACCAGCTCAACAACGGGCTCTGGGAGATCAACTTCGACGAACGCGTGAAGGGCATGGAGGCCCCCGGCGCCGAGATGTGCACGCTGGACGCGCAGACGATCTGCGCCAGCTTTGGCGGCAAGGAAATCCTGGTCCCGACCACGCCCAAGCGCACGCGGCAACTCGCCACGATGATGCGTGAGCGCGGCATCAAGCCCGAGTGGGAGGTCTTCAGCCTCGAGGACATCGTGCAGGACGTGGCGCGGGCCATCAAGGAAGGCCTCGACGAACCGCCGTACTTCATCAACATCGTGCTCGGCGTCAACGCGTTCCAGGGTGCGCTGCCCTACACGCCGAAGATCCTGCAGCTGATGGTCGATCACCTGCCGAAGGACTGCGTCTTCAACGTCAGCGCAATCGGCAATGCGCAGCTGCCCGCGACCACGCAATCTCTGCTGCTCGGCGGACACGTGCGCGTCGGCCTAGAAGACAACCTGTACTACGAGCAAGGGCAGCTCGCCACCAACATCCAGTTGGTCGAGCGCATGGTGCGCATCGTCCGCGAGTTGGGCGGTGAGCCGGCGACGCCGGCCGAAGCGCGCCAGATCATGGGCCTGAAGCCGCTGCGCTGAGCACGGCAATCCTCCTCATCGAATCAACCACCAGCCTGCCCGCGAGGGCAGACACGGGGTCACCATGCCTGAAGAGACCTACCTCCAACCCGACGCCATTCGATCCGTCGCCGTGATCGGCACCGGCTCGGTGGGTGCCAGCTGGGCCAGCCTGTTCCTCGCCCACGGCATTCACGTCATCGCGCACGACCCGGCACCCGGTGCGGAGGAGCGTGCGCGGGAGTTCGTCGTCAATGCCTGGCCAGCCTTGCGCGAGCTGGGGATCGCGTCTGCCGAGCGCCCCCCCCTGGATTCGATGCGATTCGTCGCGACGGCGGCCGAGGCCGCGCGCGATGCCGACCTGATCCAGGAGAACATTCCCGAAAAGCCGGAGCTGAAGGGCCGCGTGCTGCGCGAGATCGACGCGGCGGCCACGCCGGACAAGATCATCCTGTCCAGCACCGGTGGCATCCAGCCCAGCTCGCTGCAGGCGTTCTGCGCGCACCCCGAGCGGTTCGTCGTGGTGCACCCGTTCAACCCGTCGCACCTGATCCCGCTGGTGGAAGTGGTCGGCGGCAAGCACACCTCGCCGGCCGTCGTGGAATGGGCCATCGCGTTTTCCCGGCTCCTCGGCAAGCAGCCGATCCGATTGAACGTCGAGGCCTCCGGCCACATGACGAATCGCCTGCAGTTCGCGCTGGTGCGCGAGGCGGTCGCTTGCCTGGTCGAAGGCATCGCCAGCGCGCGCGATATCGACGCCGCGGTGCGCTACGGCCTCGGGCCACGCTGGACGCTCATGGGCAGTTTGCTGACGCTGCACCTGGCCGGCGGGCCTGGCGGCATGAAGGGGATCCTCGACCACGCCGGTGCGGCGATCGAACAGTGGTGGACCCCGAAGACCGACCTGCGCCTCAGCGACGAGGTGAGGGCGCAGCTGGTGGAGGCCGCCGCCGAAGTGTCAGGCAACGCGCCGGTCGCGGACTGGGTGCAGTGGCGGGACGAAAACCTCGTCAATGTGCTGAAACTACAGCACACGAGCGAGGCAGAAGAGCCCCGCCGCACCTGAAAGGACTCCTTCATGTCGAAATCCACCTCCTGGCCTGTTTCCCTGCCCGACTGCGTGAAGGTAGAGCGGCGCGACAACATCGCCATCCTCACCCTTGATCGCCCGGAAAAGCGCAACGCGCTGAGCGACGAACTCGTTCTTGGCCTGCAGACCTTTTTCAGCTCGGTGCCCGACGACGTGCAGGGCATCGTGATGCACGGCGCGGGCGACAACTTCTGCGCCGGCCTCGATCTCAACGAGCTCAAGGAGACCACGGTCGCCGAGAGCTTCCACACTTCGCAGATCGGGCAGCGCCTGAACGACACGGTGCAGTTCTGCAAGGTGCCCGTCGTGGCGGTCCTGCACGGTGCCGTCATCGGTGGCGGGCTGGAACTGGCCGCCTCGGCGCACGTGCGCGTCGCCGAGCCGACGGCTGGCAGGACCTGCTGGTGTCCGGGGGCGGCGGCTCGGTGCGCCTGCCCCGCCTCATCGGGGCGTCGACGATGATGGAGATGATGCTCACGGGCCACGTCTACGAGGCTCAGGAAGCACACGACCGCCTGCGGCTGAGCCACTACCTGGTGGACGCAGGTGCAGGCCTCGCCAAGGGGTTGGAGCTGGCGGGGAAGATCGCCCGTAACGCGCCACTCGCAAACTTCGCGATGATTCAGGCGATTCCCCGCATCGTCGAGCAGGATCCGCAGTCCGGTCTCTTCACCGAGATGCTGATGGTCGGTGTCGCACAGGGCGACGACGAAGCCAAGCGTCGGCTCCGCGACTTCCTCGAGCGCAAGGCCAACAAGGTGACACGGGGATGAGCGTGCTGACCCACGCCCGCACCCTGGGCGATGTCATCAGCGGCCACGCCGCCGAACGTCCCGACAAGGTGGCTTTCGAGACGCTGGACGGCCACGCCGTCACGTTCGGCGACTTCGACCGCCGAGTGAACCGTCTGACCCATGCCCTGCAGGCCCTGGGCCTGAAGTACGGTGACCGCGTCGCCATCCTGTCGCGCAACCGGCCCGAGTACGTCGAAGTTTTTGGCACGTCCCGGTCCGGGCTGATCACCGTGCCGCTGAACTGGCGCCTCACGGCTCCCGAGCTGACCCGCCTCATCCAGCACAGCCAGCCACGGGCCCTGTTCGTCGACGCATCGCATCGCGAGCTGGTCGAGAGCCTTCGATCGCAACTGCCATCCGTCGAACACTTCGTCCTGATGGGTCAGTCGCACGAGGGCTGGTCCTCCTACGAGGACCTTGTGTCCTCAGGGACAGAAGCGGCGCCGGCGACAGGGGCAGCGCCGCACGACGTGCTCTGCCTGATCTACACCAGCGGCACGACCGGGGCGCCGAAGGGCGTCGCCGTAACGCACGCCGCGGCGCTGGGCAACGGACGCATGGCCGCGAGCGAAATGCTCGGCATGACGGCCCAGGACCACACGATGGCCGTGATGCCGCTGTTCCATGCAGGCGGCATGTGGTACCACCTGTTCCCGAGCTACGCCACCGGCTGCACGACGCTGATCCTGTCGGAGTTCGAGCCTGGCACCGTTCTGCGCGAACTGCAGGCGAGGCGCATCACGAACGTGCACCTCGTGCCGACGATGATCGGTGCGCTGCTGGCGCATCCCGAGGCTGCGCTTGCCGACTTGCGCCATGTGCGCCTGCTTTTCTACGCAGCGTCGTCGATGCCGCCCGATCTGCTGCGGCGCGCGATGCTGGCATTCCCTGCCTGCGGCTTTGCACAGGCCTACGGGTCGACCGAGGGCGGCGTGATCACCGTGCTTGGCCCCGCCGACCACCGCCGCGCCCGTGATCCCGAGGGTGAGCGGCTGCTGCTGTCCTGCGGTCGCCCATTCTCGGGGCACGACGTGCGTGTCGTGGACCATCTCGACCAGGTCGTGGCGCAAGGCGCCGTCGGCGAGATCGAGGTGCGCAGTCCCGACCTGATGCAGGGCTACTGGCTCAACGACGAAGCGACGTCCGCCGTCTTGCGCGATGGGTGGCTGAAGACCGGAGACCTCGGCTACTTCGACGGCGAGGGCTACCTGTACATCGTCGATCGCAAGAACGACATGGTCGTGACGGGTGGCGAGAACGTCTACCCCAACGAAGTCGAGGGCCATCTCTTCGCTGACCCCGATGTCCTGGAGGCCGCGGTCTTCGGCATTCCCGATCCGCGCTGGGTCGAGAAGGTTGTCGCTGCCGTCGTGCTCCGCCCCGGCGCCCAGGCCGACCCGGAGGGGCTGATCGAGCGACTGCGGCTGCGCCTGGCTCACTACAAGTGCCCGAAGGCGATCTTCTTCACGAGCAGCCTGCCCAAGAGCGCCGTGGGCAAGGTCCTGCGCAAGGAACTGCGCAAGCAGTACGGCGCCAACACCTGACCGAGACGACGATGCTGGCCACCACTGAAACCATGCAGGCCGAGGCCGAAGAGTTCCGCGGCTATGTCGCGCGCTGGGTCGACGAGCGCCTGATCCCGCAGGCGGAGGCGCTCGACCACGCGGGCGAGTTTCCCCATGAGCTCTTCCGCGAGCTGGGCGACCTGGGCTACTTCGGCGCGATGTACCCGGAGTCCATCGGCGGCAGCGGCCTGAAGCACCCCTACACGTGCTTCACCGTGCTGTGTGAGGAACTGGCGCGGGGATCGATGGGCTTCGCCGCCGGCGTCTGCATGCAGGGCTCGACAGCCACCCACACGATCTACCAGTGGGGCAACGAGAAGCTGCACGACCTGTACCTTAAGCCGGCTCTGCGCGGCGAGAAGGTCGCCGCGTTTGCGATCACCGAACCGAACGCCGGATCCGATGCGGCCTCGTTGCGCACGAAGGCGGTCAAGGTCGATGGCGGCTGGCTGCTCAACGGCACGAAGATCTTCACGACGAACGGCACCGTGGCCGACGTCATCACGGTGGTGGCCACCACGCAGCCGGGCAAGGGCGCCAAGGCCCTCGAGCTGTTCGTGGTCGACACGAAGACCAAGGGCTTCTCGGTCGGACGCCGCCTCGACAAGTTCTCGATCCACTGCTCGGACACCGCCGAACTGGTGTTCGAGGACGTGTTCGTGCCGGACGACCACCGGCTCGCCGGCGACGACGGTACTGGCGGCTTCCTCGCGGCCTACAAGTCGCTGACCGTCGACCGGATCTTCACCGCGGCGCTGGCACTCGGCACGGGCCGTGCTGCCTATGACGCGGCACTGCAGTACTCGAAGGAACGCAGCCAGTTCGGCCAGCCGATCGGCAAGTTCCAGGCGGTGCAGTTCAAGCTGGTGGACATGCTCGCGCAGCTCGAGCAGGCGCGTCTGTACACGTACCACGCCGCCGCGCTGGCCGACGCGGACAAACCGATCACGACCGAGGCGGCACTGGCCAAGATCATCGCCGGCGACGGGTGCAACGAGGTCTGCCAGAAGGCGCTGTCGATCTTCGGCGGCTACGGCCTGATGAACGAGTACCCCGCGCAGCGCTTCCTGCGCGATTCCTACTTCCCGATGGTGGGCGGTGGCACGAGCGACATCATGCGCCTCGTCGTCGCCCGCCAGCTGGGTTTCTAAGTCGGCGCCATCGCCGCCAACAACCACCCCTGGAGACGATCATGTTCAAGAACGCTTTGGCGGCCGCTGCGCTGCTGACCGCAGCTGCGCTTCCTGCCGCTGCGCAGGTCAAAGTCGGTGTCATCACCGGTGCCACCGGCCCTGGCGCCTCGCTCGGCATCCCGTACAAGAACACGTTTGCGGTGTTGCCGAAGACGCTGGGCGGGCAGCCGGTCGAATACCTGGTGATGGACGACGCCACCGACCCGACCAATGCCGTGAAGCTGGCGCGCAAGCTGATCGGGGAGGACAAGGTCGACCTGATCATCGGATCCAGCAGCGTGCCGGCAGCCACCGCCATCACCGACGTCGCCGCGGAACTCAAGACCCCGCAGATCGCGCTGTCGCCCGTCGGCGGTGCTGCATCGAAGAACCCCTGGGTGTTCTCGATCCCGCAGCCGGTCAACATCATGATGGGCGCTGTCGCAGACCACATGAAGGCCAACAACGTCAAGAACGTGGCCTACATCGGGTTCGCGGACTCCTGGGGTGATCTCGTGCTCTCGGGCCTGAAGGCACACGCCGACACCAGCGGCTACAAGATCGTCACGGAGGAGCGCTACGCCCGCCTGGACACCAGCGTCGCGGGCCAGATCCTGAAGGTGCTGGCGACCAATCCGGATGCAGTCGTCGTGGGCGGCTCCGGTACGCCGGGCGCGCTGCCGAACGTGACGCTGGCCGAGCGCGGCTACAAGGGCAAGGTCTATCACAACCACGGCGTCATCAACAAGGACTTCCTGCGCGTCGGTGGCAAAGCACTCGACGGCGCCTTCGCCCCGACGGGCCCGGTCATGGTGGCCGAGCAACTGCCCGACAGCAACCCGATCAAGAAGGTCGCGCTGGAGTTCACGAAGGCCTACGAAGGCCAGTTCGGCGCCGGCAGCCGGAATGCGTTTGCGGCGTATTCCTACGACGCCTACCTGCTCGCGAACAACGCGGTGGCCGCGGCGTCGAAGAAGGCCAAGCCCGGCTCGCCCGAATTCCGCCAGGCGCTGCGCGATGCGCTGGAGACGACCAAGGACGTGGTGGGGACGCACGGCGTCTACACCATGACCCCGACCGACCACGCCGGCGTCGACCAGCGCGCACGTGTGCTGGTCCGTGTCGAAGCCGGCGACTGGAAGCTCGTGAAGTAAGGGCGCCGCCCGGCGCTTTCCCTGGGCGCGCCGTCCGGCGCGCTCTTCATCCCCGAGGAGACAAGCATGGCGAAGATGATGCGCGCCGCGCGTTTGCACGCGATTGGCGAACCGTTCCAGGTCGACATGGTCCCGGTGCCGGATGTCCGGCCCACGGATGTTCTGGTCGAGGTGAAGGCCGCGGGCGTGGTGCCCAACCTCCGCAACGTCGTCACCCACTACTCGAAGTGGTTCCCGTTCCTGCCGCTGCCCAAGCTGCCGGCGATCTACGGCCTCGATTCGGCCGGCGTGGTGGCTGCCGTGGGCAGCCAGGTGCGCAACGGGCTGAAGGTCGGTGACCGGGTCTACGTGAACCCCGGCCTCTCGTGCGGTGCCTGCACGGCGTGCCGCCGCGGCGACCACATCAACTGCACGGCCTACACGTTCCAGGGCTACTTCGGTTTCGGGCCGGGCTCGCAACAGATCTACGAGGACTACCCGTACGGCGGGTTCGGCCAGTTCCTCACCGCGCCGGCCGCCAACCTCGTGAAGCTGCACGACAGCATCAGCTTCGAGCAAGGTGCCCGCTTCGGCTACATGGGCACCTCCTACTCGGCGTTGCGCAAGGCGCAGTTCATGCCGGGCCAGACCGTGCTGATCGACGGCGGCACCGGCACGTTGGGCCTGGGCGCCGTGATCCTGGCGCTGGCGATGGGCGCGGGCAAGATCTTCGCCACCGGCCGCAACAAGGCACTGCTCGACAAGCTGCACAAGCTGGACCCCAAGCGCATCGTGCCGATCGCGCTGGGCGCCCGCCCGACCTCCGAGATCGTCATGGAAGCCACCGACGGCTACGGTGTCGACGCGCTGATCGAGACGCTAGGCCCCAACGCTCCGGTCGCGACCGTGCTGGACTCCTTCAACGCGCTGCGTCGCGGCGGCAAGGCGATCAACATCGGCGGCGTCGCCGACCCGATCCCGCTCGAGCCGTTCCCGTTGATGTGCCTGCAGAAGTCGTACATCGGCTCGCTGTGGTTTACCACCGCCGAGGGCCAGGACATGGCCGACATGGCGCATGCCGGCACGCTGGATCTCAGTGTCTTCGAGCACGAGCGCTTCACGCTCGACAAGGTGAACGAGGCGCTGGACGCGATCGAGCAGCGCACCGGCGGCTTCACCAACGTCGTGATCGTGCACTGAGCGCCGAGGCGCCACACCCGAGGAGACAAGCATGAGCTATCGCCGCATCGTCACCGGGCACAGCCCGGCAGGGAAGTCCGTGTTCATGTCCGACGCCGCCGCACCGCGCGGCACGGCGTTCAAGCATGTGCCGGGCTTCGTCACCACGCTGATCTGGGAGACACAGCCAGGCGCAACCGTGCCCGCCGCACAGGGCGACCCCACCGTCACGGCACCGTCTTGGGTGCCCCAGGCCGGTGGGACGAACGTCATGTTCGTCACCTTCCCGCCTGACAGCGTGATGATGAGTCCGAGCTTCAACCCGATGGAGGCCGGCGGCGAATACATGCAGGTGCTCCCCGGCCTGGCCGAGAAGTTCGAGATGGACAACCCCGGCATGCACACGACCGACACGGTCGACTACGGTGTGCTGATCGAGGGCGAGCTCCATCTCGAACTCGACGACGGCGAGACGAAGAAGCTGTCGCCGCGCGACGTGGTCATCCAGAACGGCACGCGCCACGCGTGGCGCAACAAGAGCGACCGACCCGCCACGATGCTGTTCGTGCTGGTCGGTGCCCACCGCCGATAGGAAGGGAGTCCCGATGTACTACGAACCTGGACGTATCCCACACGGCCTCCCTTTCGACCCGTTCAAGTCGTGCGTGGTGCCCCGGCCCATCGGCTGGATCTCCACCATCGATGCGCAGGGCAACCACAACCTGGCGCCGTACAGCCAGTTCCAGAACGTCACCTTCAACCCGCCGATCGTGATGTTCGCGGCCAACCAGGACAGCAAGGGCGTGCGCAAGGACTCCGTGCGCAACGCCGAGCAGTCGGGCGAGTTCGTCTGGAACATGGCCACCTGGGACCTGCGCGACGCGGTCAACAAGAGCGCGCAGGAACTGCCGTTCGACGTCGACGAGTTCGAGGTCGCTGGCCTCGAGAAGCTGCCCTCGCGCTTGGTCAAGCCGATGCGCGTGAAGGGATCACCGATCCAGTTCGAGTGCCGCTACCTCAACACACTGCGCTTTCCGGGCGAAGGTCTGATGGGCAGCGCGGACGTGGTCTTCGGCAAGGTCGTCGGCATCCACATCGCCGACGACGTGATCACCCCCGAAGGCCTGGTCGACATCCTGAAGATCCGGCCGATCGCGCGCATGGGCTACTTCGACTACACGAGCGTGGACTCGGTGTTTCGGATGGTAATCCCGGGTGACCAGCGGGCACTGCTGGGCGGACTCGAGGGCTCGCCGGACAAGGTGCGGCGGGAGCTGGGGGAGTTCACTGGGCCCACTGGCGAAACGAACGGAAATAGGAACTGACGATGAACCCCATGAACATCCTGAACCGCCGCCAGTTCGTACTGGTCTCGGCTGCCCTCGCGCTGTGTGCGGCCACGCCGATGGTGTCGGCGCAAGGCTTCCCCGATCGTCCGGTGAAGCTGAACGTCGGCTTCCCGCCGGGCACCGGCCCCGACGTACTGGCAAGGCTCGTCGGCCAGCGAGCTGGCGAACTGCTCAAGCAATCGGTCATCGTTGAGAACAAGGCCGGAGCCGGCGCACAGATCGCGTCGCAACAGGTCGCCAAGAGCCCTGGCGACGGCTACACGCTGCTGCTGGCCGAAGCGGGCTCGATCAGCATCGCGCCCGCGGCTTTCAGCAAGCTGCCGTACGACCCCGCGCGCGAGCTGGTGGGCGTGGCTGAACTGGCGTATGCCGACTTCGTGCTCGTCGTGCCGGCCAACTCGCCGTACCGCACGCTGGCCGACATGGTGACCGCGAACAAGGGCAAGCCCGAAGCGGTGAACTTCGCGACCTTCGGTGCCGGCACGCCCGGCCATTTCACGGCTGTAGAGTTCGGCGAGCAGGCAGGAGTGAAGGTGGAGCCCATCCACTACCGCAGCACCGGCGATGCAGTGACGGCCATCGCACAGGGCGCGGTCGCCGGGGCGTGGGTCTCGGTGGCGGTGGCCAGCGGACAGGTCAAGGGCGGAAAGATGCGCGGGCTGGCGATAACGGCCTCGCAGCGCTCGACGCTGCTGGCCGACGTGCCGACGGTGGCGGAGGCCGGCTTCCCGAAGCTGAACCTCTCGGCCTGGCTCGGTGTGCTGGCGCCTGCGGGCACGCCGGGGCCGGTGCTGGACCTGCTGAACAAGCGCTTCGTCGAGGCGGTCCAGTCGCCTGAGGTACGACAGAAGCTCGTCGAGGCAGGCTTCACCGTGACGGGCACCTCCCGCCCGGACACCGACCGCATGCTCAAGGCCGAAGCTGCCCGCTGGGGCGCGCTGGTCAAGAGCACCGGCTTCCGCGGCGATTGAAGGCCAGACGATGGATGCCACGATCATCGCGTTCCTGACCCAGGATGGGCTCATCACCGGGGCCATCTACGCACTGCTCGCGGTGGCCATCGTCCTGGTGTTCACGGTCACAAGGGTCATCTTCGTGCCGCAGGGCGACTTTGTCGCCTTCTCGGCGCTGACCATGGCTGCGCTGCAGGCGGGCAAGACGCCCGGCACGGTGTGGCTGCTGGCGGTGCTCGCGACCATCGCGACCTTGATGGAGGTGACCAGCAGCCTCCGGGCGGGCGACGGGCATGGCGCGACGCGCGCCGTGCTGGTCTACGGCATCGTCCCGGCGGCATTCGGGGCGCTGGTGATGGCGCTGGCACCGATGCAGTTGCCGATGGCGGTGCAGGCCCTCCTCTCGATGGCGCTGGTGACCTCGCTCGGTCCGCTGCTGTACAGGGTGGCCTACGCGCCTGTGGCCCATGGCACGGTGCTGGTCCTGCTGATCATTTCGGTGGCGGTGCACCTGGCACTCAACGGCATTGGTCTCCTGGTGTTCGGCGCCGAGGGCTCGCGTACCGCCCCCTTCAGCGAGCTGCGCTGGGCCTTGGGGCCGCTGCAGGTCACCGCGCAGTCGCTGTTCGTGATCGGTGCCAGCGTGGCGGCGATCGCCGCGCTCTTCTGGTTCTTCGGTCACTCGTTCCGTGGCAAGGCCCTCAAGGCGACCGCCGTGAACCGGGTCGGCGCACAGCTCATGGGCATCCGCAGCGAGAGCGCCGGGCGTCTGGCCTTCACGCTGTCGGCCGCGATCGGCGCGCTGTCGGGTCTGCTCATCGGGCCGATCACCACCATCGTGTACGACACCGGCTTCCTGATCGGGCTCAAGGGCTTCGTGGCGGCCATCGTCGGTGGCCTCGTGAGCTACCCGCTGGCGGCGCTTGGTGCCGTGCTCGTTGGCATGCTCGAGTCGCACGCGTCGTTCTGGGCCAGCGCCTACAAGGAGGTCATCGTCTTCACGCTGATCCTGCCGGTGCTGCTGTGGCGGTCGCTGCGCACGCACCACGTCGAGGAGGACGAGGAATGAAGCGTCTGTCGCTCCCCTTGGCCGCGCTGGTCGTCCTACTGATCGTCGGCCCGCTCGTGCTGCCCGAGGCAGCCATCACGATCCTGAACTACACGGCGCTGTTCGGCCTGGTCGCGATCGGGCTCGCGCTGCTGACAGGCATCGGCGGCATGACCTCGTTCGGCCAGGCGGCGTTCGTCGGTGTCGGCGCCTACGCGACGGCCTACCTCACGACCGTGGCAGGTTGGTCCACCTGGATCACCCTATTCTTCGGAATGGGGGCAACGGCCTTGGTTGCGCTGCTGCTCGGCGCGCTGACGCTTCGACTGGCGGGCCACTACCTGCCCCTGTCGACGATCGCCTGGGGCCTGAGCCTGTACTTCCTCGCCGGCAACCTCCAGTTCCTCGGGGGCCACACCGGGCTCAGCGGCCTGCCGGCGATCACGATCTTCGGCCTTCCGATCGACAACGGGCGCCGCTTCACCTGGCTGGCTTGGGGCTTCGTGCTGCTGGCGGTGTGGCTTGTCCAGAACCTGCTTGCCTCGCGTCAGGGCCGCGCCATCCGTGCACTGAAGGGCGGACGCGTCATGGCCGAGTCCATGGGCGTCGACATCCCTCGCGCAAAGCTCGTCGTCTTCGTGATCTCGGCGGTGCTGGCGGCGATGTCCGGGTGGCTGTATGCGCACCTCCAGCGCTTCGTCAACCCGACGCCATTCGGTCTCAGCTACGGCATCGAGTACCTGTTCATGGCGGTGGTGGGTGGAGCGGGCCATGTGTGGGGCGCGGTGCTCGGCGCCGGCCTGATCACGGTTCTGCGCGAAGGCATGGTCGAGTATCTGCCTCGCCTCATCGGCCAGTCCGGCAACTACGAGACCATCGTCCTGTCGGTCCTGACGATCTTCCTGCTGCAGCGCGCACCGGAGGGCCTGTGGCCCCGGCTGTTCCGGCGCGTGAAGGCCGATGGCGCGGTGCCTGACGGGCTGGTTGCCGACGATGCGTCGCCGCTGCAACGTCGGACGCTTCCCGAGACAGGAACCGCGCTTCTCGATGTCGAGGACGCGACGAAGCGATTCGGCGGCCTCGTGGCGGTAGGCGGAGTTTCGCTCCAGGTGCGTGCCGGCGAGATCCTCGGGCTGCTTGGCCCCAACGGGGCCGGCAAGAGCACCATGTTCAACCTCATCTCGGGCGTGGCCCCAGCGACGTCGGGATCGGTCCGGTTCGCTGGCCATGACGTCTCCTCGCTGGAGGCACACCAGATCGCACGACTGGGGATGAGCCGGACGTTCCAGCACGTTCGCTTGATGCCGCACCTGACGGTGCTGGAGAACGTGGCGATCGGCGCCCACCTCCGCGGTCATGCCGGCGTGCTTCGCTCGTCCCTGCACTGGGAGCGTGCCGAGGAGCGCCAACTGCTCGCCGAGGCCGCAAGGCAGATCGAACGTGTCGGGCTCGGGAAGCAGATGTACCAGCCCGCGGGCAGTCTGCCCCTGGGCGACCAGCGCATCCTTGAGATCGCCCGCGCGTTGGCCGCCGACCCGAGCCTGCTGCTCCTCGACGAGCCGGCTGCCGGCCTGAGGCACCAGGAGAAGCAGGCACTCGGCAGCCTGCTGCGCAAGCTCCGCAGCGAGGGGCTCGGGGTCCTGCTGGTTGAGCACGACATGGAGTTCGTCATGGGGCTCGTCGACCGCATCGTCGTGATGGAGTTCGGGCAGAAGATCGCCGAAGGACTGCCGGCCGAGATCCAGAAGGATCCGCGCGTGCTCGAAGCCTACCTGGGGAGCGCCGAATGACCGTCGACGCCAGCAACTCCGCCGCTCTGCTCGAGGTCCGCGATCTCTCCGTGGCCTACGGCAACGTCGAGGCCGTCCGCGGCGCCACCCTCACACTGCGGGCCGGTGAGATCGTCACGGTGATCGGCCCCAATGGCGCGGGCAAGACCACGTTGCTGTCGGCGGTCATGGGCCAGTTGGCATCATCGGGCGAGGTGCAGTTTCTCGGCCAGGACCAGCGCCGGATCTCGGTGGAGTCCCGCGTCGATGCGGGCCTGTCCCTGGTCCCGGAGCGTCGCGAGCTCTTCGCCACGATGACGGTGGAGGACAACCTCCTGATGGGTGCCTACGCGCGCCACGTCGCCGGTCACAAGGACCACGCCGGAACGATGGAAGAGGTCTTCCAGCGCTTCCCCCGGCTGAAGGAACGTCGTCAGCAACTGGCCGGAACGCTGTCCGGCGGCGAGCGGGCGATGCTTGTGCTGGGTCGAGCCTTGATGGGCAAGCCGAAGGTCCTCATGCTCGACGAACCGAGCCTTGGCCTGGCGCCGCTCATCGTCCGAGACATCTTCCGGATCATCGCGGACCTCAGGCGGTCGGGCGTTGCGATCCTCCTCGTCGAACAGAACGCCCGCGCGGCGCTGCAGGTCAGTGACCAGGCCTACGTCCTGGAGACTGGTTCGATCGTGCTGAGCGGCCCCAGCGAAGAGCTTGCCCAGGACCCGAGGGTGACGGCGACCTACCTGGGCGGAAGCTCCGTGGGCCACTGAACCTTCAACCTGGACTATCGATTGATATGAAGATCCTCGTCGCCGTCAAGCGGGTCGTCGACTACAACGTCAAGGTGCGCGTCAAGAGCGACGGCACCGGCGTGGACATCGCCAACGTCAAGATGAGCATGAACC
>ERZ761602.3365-NODE-3365-length-22753-cov-45.652833_pt1 | contig 22753 bp, 21 predicted proteins | sample MGYA00512165_ERZ761602 | MGnify/ENA primary metagenome ERZ761602 (study PRJEB28899, sample SAMN02445085) | bioreactor sludge metagenome | biome: EBPR sludge; isolation source: Thorneside wastewater treatment plant | place: Australia: Brisbane, Thorneside...
GCGGAGCCAGCGCGCGGGCCAGCGCGACGCGCTGCTGCTGGCCGCCGGAAAGCTCATGCGGGTACTGGTCGCCCTGGCCGTGCAGGCCGACCGTGGCGAGCAACTGGCGGACGCGCAGCCGGGCGTCCTGCGGCGGCTGGCGGCCCAGCCCGAAGGCGACGTTGTCCTCGACGCTGAGGTGCGGAAAGAGGGCGTAGTCCTGGAAGACCATGCCGATCCGCCGCTTTTCCGGCGGCAGGCGGCGGCCGGCCCGGCTGACGATCTCGCCATGCAGGCGGATCTCGCCGGCGGCGATTTCCTCGAAGCCGGCGATGCAGCGCAGCAGCGTCGTCTTGCCGCAGCCCGAGGGGCCGAGCAGGCAGGCGATCCGGCCGCTCGCCAGCCGGAAGCCGGCGCCATCGACGACGGTGTGCCCGCCGTAGCGCTGGACGACGCCATTCAGTTCAAGTTGCCACATGGTGGTCGATTATAATTCGCATTCACTGTCATGCATGCCGCCAGACACTCCCCGCTCCTCGCCGTTGCCGCGATCGTCGCCGTGCTGGCGGGTCTGCCGGTGGCCAGTGTCGGCCTCAACATCTTCGTCGGCGGGACCAGCGAAACGTGGTCGCATCTGGCGCGGACGGTCCTTCCGGAATACATCCTGAACTCGCTGTGGCTGTGCCTCGGCGTCGGGGCCGGGGTCGGAACGCTCGGCGTGACGACCGCCTGGCTGACCGCGATGCACGATTTTCCCGGGCGCCGCTTCTTCGAGTGGGCGCTGGTCCTGCCGCTCGCCATGCCGGCGTACGTGATGGCCTATGTCTATACGGATTTCCTGCAGTTCGTCGGTCCGCTGCAGACGGCCTTGCGCGAAACCTTTGGCTGGCGGCATGGCGACTACTGGTTTCCCGATATCCGGACCCTGTCCGGCGCCATCGTGATGTTCGTCTGCGTGCTTTATCCCTACGTCTATCTGCTGGTCCGCACCGCCTTCCTCGAACGGGCGAGCGGCATGCTCGAGGCGGCGCGCACACTGGGGATGGGGCCATGGCGCGCCTTCTTCGCGGTGTCGCTGCCGCTGGCGCGGCCGGCGGTTGTCGCCGGCGTCGCGCTGGCGCTGATGGAAACGCTGGCCGACTACGGCACGGTGGCCTATTTCGCGGTCAACACCTTCACAACGGGTATTTACCGCGCCTGGTTTTCGCTCGGCGACCGGGTGGCGGCGGCGCAGCTGGCGGCCATGCTGCTTTCCTTCGTCCTCTTGCTGCTGATGGCCGAGCGTGTCTCGCGCGGCCGCGCCCGCTACCACAATACCACCGGGCGCAACCGGCCGATGGCCCGGGCGCGCCTCGGCGGGCCTGGCGCTCTGCTGGCGGTGGTCGCCTGCATCCTGCCGCTGCTGCTCGGGTTCGTGCTGCCGGCCACGCTGTTGCTCAAGATGGCGCTGACCGAGGGCGATGCCCAGTTCGGCGAGCGCTTTCTGCTGCTGTCGCGCAACAGTTTCGTGCTCGCCGGTATCACTGCCGGTATCGGCGTCTTGCTGGCGCTGCTGATGGCCTACGGCGCGCGCCTGTCGAAAAGCGCGCTGGCGACCGGCCTCAACCGGCTGGTCGGGCTCGGCTACGCGGTGCCGGGGGCGGTCATCGCCGTCGGCGTGCTGATTCCGGTGACGCGCCTCGACAACTGGCTGGCCGGCCAGTGGGAACAGTGGTTCGGGAGCAACCCGGGATTGCTGCTGACCGGCGGCATCGCCGCGCTGATCTATGCCTATCTGGTGCGTTTTCTTGCCGTGGCGCTGCATACCGTCGAGTCGAGCCTGGCCAAGATCACGCCGAACATGGATGACGCGGCGCGCAGTCTCGGCCTGGGGCAGGGTGCAACGCTGCGCCGGGTGCATGTGCCGATGTTGCGCGGCAGCCTGTTTACCGCCGGGCTGCTGGTTTTCGTCGATGTCATGAAGGAGTTGCCGGCGACGCTGGTCATGCGTCCCTTCAACTTCGATACGCTGGCGACGCAGACCTACACGCTGGCCGCCGATGAACGCCTGGCCGAGGCGTCGACGGCGGCGCTGGCCATCGTCGCCGTCGGCCTGCTGCCGCTGATCGCGCTGTCGCGCCAGATTTCCCGGGCGCGCAAATGAAAACACCCCACCGCGGCGGGGTGTCCTTGCAGGCCGGCTGGCTTACTTGAAGCCGGCGCGATCGAAGATCATCTGCGCCTTGATCTGATACATCGCCAGGTTCCTGACCGGCAGGCTGTCGGCCTTGAACTTGCCCAGCGCTTCCAGCGCCGGGTTGGTCACCCTGACGCTCTCGACGACCGGCCATTCGTTGTTGCCGTCGGCAAAGTAACGCTGGGCGTCGTCGGAGGCGAGGTATTCGAGGAATTTGATCGCTGCTTCCTTGTGCGGCGCCGTTTTCAGCATGCCGCCGCCGGAGACGTTGATGTGGGTGCCGGTGGTGGCCTGGTTGGGCCAGACGACGCCGACCTTCTCCATCAGTTTCTGCTCTTCCGGCTTGGTCGACCGCAACAGGCGGGCGACGTAATAGGTGTTGGAGAGCGCGACCCCGCATTCGCCGGCGGCGACCGCCTTGATCTGGTCGGTATCGCCGCCCTTGGGGGCGCGGGCGAGATTGGCGACCATGCCCTGGGCCCAGGCTTCGGCCCTGGCTTCGCCCTGGTGGGCGATGACCGACGCCATCAGCGACAGGTTGTAGGGGTGCGAACCCGAGCGCGAGCACAACTTGCCCTTGAGTCGCGGGTTGGCCAGGTCGTCATAGGCCTGAACCTCTTCCGGCTTGATGGCGGCCTTGTTGTAGATGATGATCCGCGCCCGCCTGGAGAATGCGAACCAGTCGTCGGTGCGCAGGTTGGCGGGAATCCGGGAATCCAATATCTTTGAATTGACCGGTGCGAACAGTCCCATTTCGTGCGCCTTGGCCAGGCGGGCGGCGTCGACCGTCAGGAAGACGTCGGCCGGGCTGTTGCTGCCTTCGTTCCTGATGCGCTCCAGCAGTTCGTCTTCCTTGCCTTCGATGCGGTTGATCCGGATGCCGGTCTGCTTGGTGAAATTGGCATAGAGCGCCTCGTCGGTCTGATAGTGGCGGGCCGAGTAGAGGTTGAGCGCCTTTTCCTCGGCCTGAAGGGAAAACGTCAGAGAGGCGAGGGCGATCAGGCGGACAATCGACTTCATGCGGCAGACTCCATCGGTTGAATGAGAACGGTTGATATCTTAAGCCGCTACGCCTGATATGTAAATGAGAATTGTTATTGAGGATAGGTCGAAAAAATGCGGCAGGGCTGCCGCATCCTCTGCTCAGTTTCCGTCGATGATCCGTCGGGCGCCGTTGTAGCGCTTGATCCAGTAACTGTCCTCCATGTTCTCGACGCGAACTTCGGCGCCGGTACGCGGGGCGTGCAGGAAATGGTTGTCACCGAGATAGATGCCAACGTGCGAGAAGGCGCGGCGCATGGTATTGAAGAACACCAGATCGCCCGGCTTGAGCTGGCTGGCATCGATACGCTGGCCAACCTCGCTCATTTCAGCCGCGGTGCGCGGCAATTGCGCGCCGAGGCTGTCCTTGAATACGAGGCGGACGAAGCCGCTGCAGTCAAGGCCGCTGCTTTCGTCATTGCCGCCCAGACGATAGCGGACGCCAACCAGCTTCAGGCCCTGCAGAATGACGTCCTGTGCAGCGTTGGTGTAGCGTTCGAAGAAGGAATGCGGCTCGTCGGCCTTGCGGACGGACTCGGTCGCTGAAGCCGTGACGACGACGGAAGCCAGGCTCGCGGCGAGAAGAAGGGAGGAGAGAAATTTAGACATAGCCGCGGAATATATTTGAAACCCCGCCCGCTGTAAACACCGTTTTTCAATCGAAGATGATGGCGGCGGGGCGAACACCGGGCGCAGAACTATGTTCATCGATCATGGTTATGAATACAATTTGTTCTCCCAATGAGCGAATGAGCGAGGTGCGCCATGCAGTCCTTCAAGGCATTGTTGATCGAGGAAGTTGACGGCAAGGTCTCCAGCGCCTTTGCGACGCTGGACGAGACCCGCCTTGATCCGGGCTCCGTGACCATTGGCGTCGCCTATTCCAGCGTCAACTACAAGGATGCCTTGGCGGCCACCGGCGCCGGCAAGATCATCCGGCGCTTCCCGTGCATTGGCGGCATCGATCTCGCCGGTACCGTCATCGCCAGCGCGGACCCGCGCTTCGTCGCGGGCGACGCGGTGATCGCGACCAGTTTCGACATCGGCGTCTCCCATCATGGGGGCTATTCCGGGATCGCCCGGGTTCCCGGCGACTGGGTCGTTCCGCTGCCGGAGGGATTGTCCCTGTTCGACGCCATGGCGCTGGGAACAGCTGGCTTCACGGCGGCGCTGGCGGTCGTGCGGATGGAGGAGAACCGGTTGGCCCCGGAAAACGGCCCGGTCATCGTGACCGGCGCGACCGGCGGCGTCGGCAGTCTGGCGGTCGACATTCTGGCCGAACGCGGCTATCACGTCGTGGCGCTGACCGGCAAGGAGAGCGAGGCGGATTACCTGCTCGGGCTGGGCGCTGCCGAGGTGATGCTGCGCAGCAGCCTTGATCTGGCGAAGATCCGTCCGCTCGACAAGGCGCGCTGGGCTGGCGCGGTCGACAACCTGGGCGGCGATGTTCTGGCGTGGATTGCCAGCACGATGGCCCAGGGCGGGACGATCGCAAGCATCGGCCTGGCGGCGAGCATGAGTCTGAACACGACGGTCGCGCCGTTCATCCTGCGCGGGGTGTCGTTGCTGGGTATCGATTCGGGGTATATTCGGGAACCCTACAGGAGCGGGGTGTGGCGGCGTCTGGCCAGCGACCTGCGACCCCCGCATCTGTCCAGGATGTCGCGCAGGATCGGCTTTGCCGAACTGCCGGCGACTTTCGATGAGTATCTTGCCGGCCGCGCCAAGGGCCGGGTTGTCGTGGAGATAGGCGGAGAGTGAGATGACCGATCCGGTCCGTATTCTGGTTGTCGATGATTCACGACTGGTGCGGATGGCGCTTGCGCGCAACCTCAAGGCGACGTTCGACGTCCGCGAGGAGGGAGACGGCGAGGCGGCCTGGCAGCAACTGCTGCTCGACCATTCGATCCGGGCGGTGATCTCCGATCTGCAGATGCCCAAGCTGGACGGCGCCGGGTTGCTGCAGAGGGTGCGGGCATCCAAACAGCGCCGCCTGCAGGAGATGCCCTTCATCGTCGTTTCCGGCGAGGAAACCGAGGAGGAACGCGAACGGATGCGGATCCTGGGCGCCTCCGATTTCGTGACCAAGGGCGCCGGCAGCGCCGAGATACTGACCCGCCTGAACAATCTGCTCGCCCTTTCGGCCGCCCGCGAGAATCTGGAAGCCGAGCGCGAGAGCAAGGTTCATGATGATCCGGCCAGCGGCCTTCTTTCGCGCAAGTATCTGGAGCATCAGGCCTCCCAGGCGATGTCGCATGCGGTGCGCGCGGGGGGCGACCTGTGCATCATGGTCCTCGGCTTCGATGCCTTCGACCGGGTGCGCGAACGCCTCGGGCCGGACCTGGCCGAACGCGTCGCCCTGCGTTTCGCCAAGATGCTGGCAGGCAAGGTGCGCACCGAGGATTCGCTCGGGCATTTCGGGCCCGGTCAGTTCGCCATCGTTGCGCCGGGAACTTCGCTGTCGCTGTTTACCAACTTCGCCGAGCGCGTCCGGGAAGCCGTCGAGGTCGCCCATGTCCCGGTTCAGGGGCAGCCGGTTCACCTGACCGTGAGTATCGGTGTGGCCAGCGTGCCGCGCGATCGCACGGATTCGGCGCTGGCGCTTCTGGAACTTGCGGGGCAACGGATGCGCGAGGGCATGCGAGCGGGTGGCAACCGTATCGTAGCCGGCGACGGCGAGCCGGCGAAGCTCCGTCAGATCAGGCTGCAGAGAGCGCTGGAACTGATTGCGGCGCAGCGCAGCGAAGTCGTGCGCCCGCATCTCGGGCGGCTGGGCGTCGAGCTGTTGCCGCTGCTGAATCTGATGAATCGGGATCTGGGGTTGAACCTGCCGATGGCAGAGATTGAACGCCGCTTTCGTGACCGGACAAGCTGAAAAAACGATCCGGAAATTCTTGTGTGCAGGTAACCAAACTGGAGGGAGTCATATGACGACGTACAAGGAGTTTCACCAGTATTCCATCGACCGTCCGGACGAGTTCTGGACCGAGCAGGCCAGACTCATCGACTGGCAGGAACCGTTCACCCAGGTATGTGACTATTCGCGGCCGCCATTCGCCAAATGGTTCGTCGGCGGCAAGACCAACCTTTGCTACAACGCCGTCGACCGCCACGCGGCAAAGCGTCCCGACGCGCCCGCGCTGATCTATGTCTCGACCGAGACCGACGAGGAGAAAGTCTACACTTTCTCGGAACTGCAGCGCGAAGTCGAGCGCATGGCGGCGATCTACCAGAGCCTCGGCGTCCGGCGCGGCGACCGCATCCTGATCTACATGCCGATGATCGCCCAGGCAACCTTCGCCATCCTCGCATCGGCGCGGATCGGCGCCATCCACTCGGTCGTCTTCGGCGGTTTCGCGTCGGGGTCGCTGGCCACACGCATCGACGATGCCAAGCCCGTGCTGGTCGTTTCCTCCGACGCCGGCATGCGCGGCGGCAAGGCGGTGCCCTACAAGGGTCTGCTCGACGAGGCGATCGACCTGGCCGAATTCAAGCCGGCCAACGTGCTGATGGTCGACCGCGGCATCGACAAGGGATTCAACAAGGTTGCGGGGCGTGACGTCGATTACGCGACCCTGCGCGCCCAGTTCATGGACGCCCAGGTGCCGTGCGAGTGGATGGAGTCGTCCGAGCCATCCTACATTCTCTACACCTCCGGGACGACCGGCAAGCCGAAGGGGGTGCAGCGCGATACCGGTGGCTATGCCGTGGCGCTGGCCTCGTCGATGAAGCACATCTATTGCGGCGGCGAGGGTGAGACCTACTTCTCGACCTCCGACATCGGCTGGGTGGTCGGCCACTCCTACATCATCTATGGCCCGCTGATCGCCGGCATGGCGACCGTCATGTACGAAGGCACGCCGCTGCGCCCCGATCCGGGCATCTGGTGGAAGATCGTCGAGAAGTACAAGGTCAACGTGATGTTCTCGGCGCCAACCGCGGCCCGCGTCCTGAAGAAGCAGGATCCGGCCTTCTTGCACAAGCATGACGTGTCTTCGCTCAAGCACATCTTCATGGCCGGCGAGCCGCTCGACCAGCCGACCCACGAGTGGTTCATGACCGAGCTGCAGAAGCCGGTCATCGACAACTACTGGCAGACCGAAACCGGCTGGCCGATGCTGGCCGCCGTGCCCGGTGTCGAGAAGACGCCGATCAAGTACGGTTCACCCAGCTTCCCGGTGTACGGCTACAACCTCAAGATCTACCGCGAAGACGGTTCCGAGTGCGAAGCCAACGAAAAGGGCATCGCCGCCGTCGTTCCGCCGCTGCCGCCGGGATGCCTGACCACCGTCTGGGGGCAGGACGATCGCTTCGTCAGCACCTATTTCACCCTCTTCAAGGAGCCGATGGTCTACTCCTCGTTCGACTGGGCGATCCGGGACGACGACGGGTATTTCACGATCCTTGGCCGCACCGACGACGTCATCAACGTCGCCGGCCACCGTCTCGGCACGCGGGAGATCGAGGAGGCGATCCAGAACCATCCGGCCATCGCCGAAGTCGCCGTGGTCGGCGTCGAGGACAAGCTGAAGGGCCAGATGCCGATGGCGTTCGCCGTGGTCAAGGATCCCTCGAGGACCGCGACGCCGGAATCGACCCAGGCGCTGGAGAAGGAGGTCATGGGAACGGTCGACGGCATTCTCGGCGCCATTGCCCGTCCGGGCCGCGTCTATTTTGTGAGCGGTCTGCCCAAGACCCGCTCAGGCAAGATGTTGCGCCGCTCGCTCCAGGCGCTTGCCGAGGGGCGTGACGTGGGTGACCTGCCGACGATCGAGGATGCGTCGACGCTGGAGCAGATCAAGAAGCTGCTGGCCAGCTGATCCCGTCTGCCGTTTCCGGCACCGACCCGCCGGGGAAACCCGGCGGGTTTTTTGTGTCCTTGCCGCAGGAATGAGCGCCGGAGGCGGGTGGTAGAATGTCGGCCGGACAGAGAACTACTGATTGCGAGCCTATGATTTACGAAACCGTAGCGGCTGTCGATATGGGGTCCAACAGTTTCCGCCTCCAGGTCGGCCGGGTGGTGGACAATCAGATCTATCCGCTGGATTCGCTCAAGGAACCGGTGCGCCTGGCTTCCGGGCTGAGGGCCGACAAACGCCTCGATCAGGAGTCGCAGGAGCGCGCGCTGGAGACCCTGCGCTGCTTTGGCGAGCGCTTGCGCGGACTAGACCAGGACGCGGTCCGGGCCGTGGCGACCAATACCCTGCGCGTGGCCAAGAATGCGGGAGAGTTCCTGCCGCTGGCCGAGGAGGCTCTCGGCTTTCCCATCGAGATCATCGCCGGCCGCGAAGAGGCGCGCCTGATCTACCTCGGCGTCTCGCATTCGCTGCCGGCCGCGGCGCACCAGCGACTGGTCGTCGATATCGGCGGCGGTTCCACCGAGTTCATCATCGGCAGACGGCATCGCCCGCAGCGGATGGAGTCGCTGTACATGGGCTGCGTCAGCTACACGTTGCGCTTCTTCCCGGATGGCAGGGTCGACCGCAGGCGCTTGCGCGAAGCACAGGCCGCCGCGGCCAAGGAAATCGAGCTGATCGCCCATGACTACAAGGGCCTGGGGTGGAAGGAGGCGTTCGGTTCGTCGGGATCGGCGCGGGCGATCGCCGATGTGCTGGAGTTGAACCAGTTGAATCCCGGCGGCGGTTTCGGCATTACCCGGGAGGGGCTCGACGTGTTGTGTGACCTGCTGGTCAAGGCCGGCTCGGCCGCGGCCCTCGATCTGCAGGGCATCAAGGCGGATCGCCTGCCGGTCCTGGCAGGCGGAATCGCCATCCTGTCGGCGGTTCTCGGAGAACTCGGAATCGAGACGATGTCGTATGCCGATGGCGCCCTGCGTCTCGGCGTTCTTTATGACCTTCTCGGCCGATATCATCACCACGACATGCGTGATTCGACGGTGGCGCAGTTCCGCCGCCGTTATCAGGTCGATGTCGGCCAGAGCGGGCGGGTCGAAGCCACCGCGCTGTCGGTGCTGACGCAACTCGCCGGGGGCGCGCCCGCTGCGGCCGACCTGCAGTTTCTGTCGTGGGCGGCGCGCCTTCACGAGATCGGCATCTCGGTGGCGCACAACGCCTATCACAAGCATGGCGCGTACATTCTGACCTATGCCGACATGCCGGGCTTTTCCAAGAGGGATCAGGCGCGCCTGGCGATGCTTGTCCTCGCACATCGCGGAACGCTCGACAAGCTGCGGGGCGTGCCCGCGGTCGACGCGGTCTGGAGGCTGATTTTCAGTCTGCGGCTGGCGGTTCTGCTGCACCGTACACGCGACGATCGTGCGCTGCCGGCATGGCGGGTGGCGGCGACATCCGGCGGCTTTCGGATCGATATGCCGGCGGGATGGCTGGCGGAGAATCCATGGACCGCCGCCGCCCTGGGTGACGAGGCGACCGTGTGGAGCGACATCGGCCGCGATTACGCCGTGCAATCGAGGGCGGCGCGGAGGCCGGCATGAACAATCCGCCCCGTCTGCGGATCGGGTCGGGGAAGGTTCTGCTGACCGGGGAATGGACACTGGCGGCGCTGCTGCCCGAGCTTCCGCAGTTGCAGGCGCAAATGGCCGCGGGCGGGCTGGGTGACCTGTCGTGGGACCTCTCCGGCGTCGAGCGGCTGGACAGTGCGGCGGCGGTGCTGCTCTGGCGAACATGGAATGGGCGCTGGCCGGCGGATCTGATCGTCGCCGATACCCACCGGCGCACCGTCGAACGCGTTTCGGCGGCGCCCGTGGCGGCAGGTTCCGGGGAGGCCGCGGTTGCCGGGCCGGTCGAGCGAGTCGGCGACCTGGTGCTCGGGTCGTTCGACAACGCCGTCGGGCTGGTGACCCTGTTCGGGCAGATGCTGCTGGATCTGGGATACCTCGCCCGCCATCCTTCGGCAATGCCATGGAAGGAGCTTGCGGCAAATATCTACAAGGCCGGTGCACTTGCCCTGCCGGTCACCGGCCTGGTCGGATTCCTGATCGGGGTGACGCTCAGCTATCTGTCGGCGCTCCAGTTGCGCAGCGTCGGCGCCGACCTGTACATCGTCAATATCCTGGGCATCTCGATCATTCGCGAACTCGGGCCGGTACTGGTGGCGGTCCTCGTCGCCGGCCGCTCGGGGTCGGCAATGACCGCGCAGATCGGTGTGATGCGGGTCACCGAGGAAATCGACGCGCTGACCGCGATGGGCATCTCGCGCAGCATCCGCGTGATCCTGCCGAAGTTGCTGGCGCTGACCGCGGTGATGCCGTTGCTTGTCCTGTGGGCTTCGGCCATCGCGCTGATCGGCGGCATGCTGTCGGCGATGCTGCAGCTCGATGTTTCACCCGCCTATTTCATCGGTAACCTGCAGCGTGCGGTTCCCGTCGCCAATCTGGTGATCGGCCTGACCAAGGGAGTCGTTTTCGGTTTCATCATCGCCTGGGTTGCCTGTCATTTCGGCTTGCGCGTCAAGCCCAATACCGAGAGTCTGTCGGCCAACACCACGACCTCGGTGGTCACGGCGATCACCCTGGTCATCCTCGCCGACGCCGTGTTTGCGATCAACACCCGGAACCTGGGAATTCCCCAGCTATGAGCGGCGCGGCGCAACCGGCTGTCGTCGAGATGTGCGGCCTGAGCACGCGCATCGGCGATCGCCTGGTGCATCGCGATCTGGACCTGCGGGTCGAACGCGGTCAGGTCGTCGGTCTGGTCGGCGGGTCGGGCAGCGGCAAGACCACGCTGCTGCGCCAGATTCTCGGCCTGATCCGGCCGGCGGCGGGTTCGGTTCGCCTGTTCGGCGAGGATCTCGGCGCTGTCGGCGCGGTTGTCCAGTCCGCCCTGCTGCGGCGGCTTGGCATGCTGTTTCAGGCGGGCGCGCTGTTCTCGGCGTTGCCGGCATTCGACAATATCGCCTTCCCGTTGCGCGAACTGCGGCGCCTCGATGAAGACTGGATTCGCCGCCTGGTCAACCTCAAGCTGGCGATGGTCGAGCTCGAGATGGAACACGGCCGGTTGATGCCCGCGGAACTTTCCGGCGGCATGGTCAAACGGGTCGCGTTGGCGCGCGCCCTGGCGCTCGAGCCGGAATTGCTGCTGCTCGACGAGCCGACCGCAGGGCTCGATCCCGACCGCAGCCGGAGCTTTGTCAAGCTGCTCGGGCAGTTGCAGGGCGAACTCGGCCTGACGGTGATCATGGTGACGCACGACCCGGAAACCCTGGCCGGACTGGCGACGCACATCGCCGTCCTCGCCGACCGGCATATCGTCCAGTTCGGCACCGTGGCGGAAGTCATGGCGGCAGATCATCCTTTTCTCGCCGGTTTCAGGGATGGCGACAAGTCAGGGTTGTTGTAGGATTCGTCCATGGAAAACAAGTCGCATGCCTTTGTCGCCGGTCTGTTTGCCCTTCTCCTGGGGGCGGCGGCGATCACCGCGCTGGTCTGGCTACGCGGCACCCACGACAACCTCCGCGAGTATGTCGTTGTCACCAGGTTCAGCGTCGGCGGCCTCAATCCCGAGGCGCAGGTCCGCTACCGCGGGATCCGCGTCGGCAAGGTCACCGATATCCGTCTCGATGGCGACCGCCCGAGCGACATCCTGATCAGGATTTCGATCGCCGCCGACATCCCCCTGACCAAGGGCACGATCGCCAAACTGGCCTCGCAGGGGGTTACCGGGATCGCGCACGTGCTGCTGCTCGATAGCGGCAGGAACAGCGAACCCCTCGTCGGCGAGGATGGCGAGTTGCCACGTATCGTCATGGTGCCTTCGCTGCTCGATGAAATGAGCGAGAGCGGCCCGGCGGTGCTGCATCAGGCGCAGGAGGTCATGGCCTCGCTCAACGCGCTTCTCAACGAGGAGAACCGCCGGCGCCTGACGGCCACCATAGTCAACCATGAAGCTGCTTCGGCCAGCATGAAAACGGCGCTCGACAACATGACCGCCGCCCTGGTCCAGGTGCGCAAGGTGCTCGACGACCAGAATATCAGGAGCCTCTCCCGGGCTGCCGGCGAGGTCGGGCCATTGCTCGCCGACACGCGCCAGCTCGTCACCAGGATGCAGGCGACCGCCGACAAGCTCGACGTGGCGATCGGCGACGCCTCCGCCGGCGGAACCTCGGCGCTGATGCCGCGGCTCAACGAACTGGCGGCGGATTTCTCGCTGACCTCCAGACAGTTGAGCCGTGTCCTGCGCCTGCTCGAGGACTCGCCCCAGGGGCTCGTCTTCGGGGTGCCGGCTCCGGCGCCGGGGCCCGGCGAACCCGGGTTTGCATCGGGCGGGGGACGCTGACATGCGCCGCCTGCTGATCGCCGCCGGCTGCCTGCTCGTTGCCGCCTGTTATTCAGCCGGCAAGAGGGGAGGGGATAGTGCGCCGGCCATCTATGATCTTGGTCCGCCGGTGCCGCACGCGGGGGCGGTGCCCGGGCGCCGCCAACTGGCGGTCGAGGTGCGGGCGCCGCTGTGGATGGACTCGATGGGCATCGAGTACCGTCTCGCCTATGACGAGCCGGCGCGCCTGCGGGATTACACCCGGGCGCGCTGGGCCGGACCGCCGGCACAACTCATTCAGCAGCGCCTGGTGCAGCAGTTGGGCATGCGGCCGGCGGGGCAGGGCAGGACGCGCTGCGTGCTGCGTATCGACGTCGACGCCTTCGCCCAGGTCTTCGATGATCCGGCGACGAGTCGCGGTCAGCTGCTGGGCAGGGCGCAACTCCTCGATTCGACACGGGCGCTCCTGGCGATCCACGAGTTCAGGATCGAGAAGTCCGCGTCAAGCGCTGATTCGCGCGGCGCTGTTGCCGCCCTGACCGCGGCAGTCGATCAACTGGCGAACGAGCTGGTGGCCTGGGAGGAGTCGGCGTGGAGCCAGGGCAAGGGTGCCGCCTGTTCAAACTGAGACGATATGGTCGGCGATCCGCTGTTTCAGGTCTTCAGGGTGGTCGTCGAAATGCGTGTAGTGCATCAGTGACAGCCCGAAGACGCAGGCATAGAGCAGCAGGCTGCGGCTCTTGGCCGCGGCGTCCGTCATCCCGGCGGCGACGAACAGCTTGCGTGTGCACTCCAGTCGATAGAGATCGACCGCTTCGACGACTGTCGCCGCTTGCGGGTCATGGCGGGCCCAGTCGCGGACCGCGAGTTCGATGGCCATCCCCTTGCGATTGCGGCTGGCGCCATAGACCTCAATGGCAAAGTGCAGCTGTTCGCGCTCCCTGCCCGGGGTCACCGACGTGGTTTTTTCGATGTCGCGGATGCGGCCTTCCTTCCAGTAGTCGAGCATGGCCGTGAGCAGATCCTGACGGTCCTTGAAATGCCAGTAGAAGCTGCCCTTGGTGACGCCACAGCGTTTGGCGAGAACTTCGATGCGAAGACCGCCGAGGCCATCGCGGGCCAGCACGTCGATGGCGCTTTCGATCCAGTTCCCGCGGTCGAGCTGCGCCCGCGGACTCGCCAGTTTGCGGCGGGCCGGGCGGCTCCGGGGGTTGACAGAAGGGCTTTCCATACGCTACCGTATGCGCTCCATACGAAACGGTATGGTCATTGTGCGCAATGCTGCGGACTCTGTCAAATGGATGGCAATCTGTAGTAAAAAGGCACTGACAAGATCAACTGACCGGAAAGGAGAGCATTGTGAAGATTCTCGTCCCCGTGAAACGGGTAGTGGACTACAACGTCAAGATCCGCGTGAAGGCGGACGGCACGGGTGTGGATCTGGCCAACGTCAAGATGAGCATGAACCCCTTTGACGAAATCGCCGTTGAAGAGGCGGTCCGGCTCAGGGAAGCGGGCGTCGCCACCGAGGTCATTGCCGTTTCCTGCGGGGTCGCGGCCTGCCAGGAAACCCTGCGCACCGCCATGGCGATCGGCGCCGACCGCGGCATCCTCGTCGAAACCGATGTCGACCTGGAGCCGATCGCCGTCGCCAAGCTGCTGAAGGCCATCGGCGACCGGGAACAGCCGCAACTCGTCATCTGCGGCAAGCAGGCCATCGACGACGACGCCAACCAGACCGGGCAGATGCTCGCCGCGCTGGCCGGTTGGCCGCAAGCCACCTTCGCCTCCAAGGTCGTCATCGCCGGCGGCAAGGCCACGGTCACCCGCGAAATCGACGGCGGGCTGGAAACGCTCGGGATCTCGCTGCCGGCCGTCGTCACGACCGACCTCCGGCTGAACGAGCCGCGTTATGCGACGCTGCCGAACATCATGAAGGCCAAGAAGAAGCCGCTCGATACCGTCAAGCCAGCCGAACTCGGTGTCGATGTTGCTCCCCGCCTGACCGTCCTCAAGGTCAGCGAGCCGCCCAAGCGCTCGGCAGGCGTCAAGGTTGCAGACGTCGCCGAACTCGTCAATAAACTCAAGAACGAAGCCAAGGTGATCTAAATGACCATTCTCGTTATCGCCGAACATGACCACCAGAGCCTCAAGGCCGCCACACTCAATACGGTTGCAGCAGCCGGGAAGATCGGTGGCGAGATCCACGTTCTCGTCGCCGGCAGCAACTGCAATGGCGCCGCCGAGGAAGCCGCATCGCTGCTGGGCGTCGCCAGGGTCAAGGTGGCCGATGGCGCCCACTACGCAGCCCAGACCGCCGAGAACCTTGCCGCACTGGTGATCGCCAATGCCACGGGCTACAGCCACATCCTCGCCCCGGCCAGTCCCTTCGGCAAGAACATCCTGCCGCGCGTCGCGGCGCGACTCGACGTCGGCCAGATCTCCGAAATCAGCGGCATTGAATCCGCCGACACCTTCATCCGTCCGATCTACGCCGGCAGCGCGCTGGCCACGGTGAAGAGCGCCGACCCGGTCAAGGTGATCACCGTGCGTGTCACGGCCTTCGATGCGGTCGCCGGCGGTGGCTCGGCGCCGGTCGACAGCATCGCTGCCGCGGCCGATACCGCGCAGACCGCGCTGATCAGCCGCGAACTGAGCAAGTCCGAACGCCCCGAACTGGGCGCCGCCAAGATCGTCGTCTCCGGCGGCCGCGGCATGGGCAGCGGCGAGAATTATCACAAGCTGCTCGAGCCGCTTGCCGACAAGCTAGGCGCCGCCCTCGGCGCCAGTCGTGCCGCGGTCGACGCCGGTTTCGTGCCCAATGATTATCAGGTCGGCCAGACCGGCAAGATCGTCGCGCCCCAGCTCTACATCGCGGTCGGCATCTCTGGGGCGATTCAGCACCTGGCCGGGATGAAGGACTCGAAGGTGATCGTCGCCATCAACAAGGACCCCGATGCGCCGATCTTCCAGGTCGCGGATTACGGTCTCGTCGGCGACCTGTTCGAAGCGGTTCCGCAACTGGAGGCAGCCGTCGGCTAGAATGGCCGCGTGAATCTGCCGGATACTTTGCTGGGCGAGGGTTGGTACTGGGCGGCTTGGGCTGTCTGGCTGCCAATCTTCGCCCGCAGTCTGGTCAGGGCGCCGTGGACCTTGCTCAGGGAGCCGGAGCAGTTGAATGTGTGGCTCGGCATGATCGTACTGCTGACGCTCCTGTGGAGCCTCAAGGCGGGGGTCAAGCCCGGCCTGTCGCTGCATCTTCTGGGGGCGACGGTGTTCACCCTCAGTTTTGGTCATCACCTTGCGTTCATCGGCCTTTCGCTGGTCGTTCTGGGGATCACCCTGAATCGCGATGCCGGGTACTTCGCGTTTGCAATCAACGCACTCCTGATGGCGGGTGGCGGAGTGATGATCAGTCAGGCCATCCATCGGCTGGCCCTGGGCTTCCTGCCGCGGCATTTCTTCATCTATGTCTTCGTCAATGGTTTCCTCGGGTCGTTCCTGATGGTGTCTGGCGTGGGTGTCGCCGCTACGTGCCTGCTGGCGGCTGCCGGCGCGTACGAATGGGACTATCTGGCCAGCGAGTATCTTCCCTATCTCATCCTCCTCGGGTTTTCGGAAGCCTGGCTCAGTGGCATGCTGATTACCCTCTTCGTGATCTATCGGCCGGGTTGGGTTGTGACTTTCGACGATTCAATTTATCTCGCCAACAAATAGGGACTACAATCCGCAAAAAATTCATGTCATTGGGGTCTGAGACGGTGAAACATTCCATATTTCGTTCTTCGCTCGTTGCCGCGCTGATCGCGCTGTCGGGGGAGGCGGCGGCCATCGGCCTTGGCGAACTCAGAGGAAGGGTGGCGCTGGGCGACAAGCCGCGCTTCGAGGTCGATATCCTGGGTGCGCGGGCGGCTTCGCTGGATTCCGGCTGCTTCCGGCTCACGAAGCCCGCCGGCGACGATGATCTGCCGTGGTTGAAGCAGGCGACGTTCTCGGTTCGCAGGGGTCATCCGCCGGTTCTCGAGATCCGCTCGAACGTGCCGCTGGCCGATCCGGTGCTCTCGGTGGCCGTCTATGTTGCCTGCGGGCATGACGTTGTCCGGGAGTACGTCGTTCTTGCGTCACCCCCGCTCGGCCGCACGCTGGATCCGTCGCCCCGGGTCAGGGCGTCGGCGGCGACACCGGCGACGACGCCGGCACCGCGGAGGGAGGCGCGAGCAGCCCGGCCCGCAGCAGATCCGCAGGCGGCGGTTGCCCGTCCGTCAGCGGCGCCAGTTCCCGTAACCAGTCAGCTGGTCGAGCCCGCGAAGGTTCCGGTCACGCTTCCGGTCACGCAGCCTGGCGGCGCGCCGCCAGATGACAAGATCAAGAGCATGGAGGCGACGATTGGCGAGTTGCAGCAGCGCGCGGCCGAGCTCACGCAGAAGCTCGAACTGGCGGCCGCGACTCCGGCCGCCGGGCAAGCGCCTCCGCCGGAGGTCAAGCCGGCGCAGCCGGCGCCGGAGGCGGCCGTCAGAGCAGTGCCGGCCGAGGTTGGCGCCAGCGGCTCGAACTACACCCTTCTCGGCGCACTGGTGGGTGCGCTGCTGGCCCTTGCTGGCTGGCTGTTCTGGCGGAATTCCCGCAGGCGTGCCGATGGCGGTGTGGCCGGCAGGGTGAGCGCGGACATCGAGGTCGACCCGCAACGCAAGGACGAGCGGGAGGAACGGGGCGGCGCCGACCTGCCGGTGGACCCCGTTGCCATGGGGATGCCGATGAAGCTCGATGTCGGTGCCGAGGCGCCGGTGGCAGCGGCGCCGGCTGCCGGGGCGCCGTCCCGGCTGGACTCGATCATGTCGGTTTCGGCGGCTACGGTCGACGAGCATTTCGAGGCCAATCCGGTCATGGAGCTGGCTGAAATCATGCTCTCCTTCGGGCGCGTCAAGGGTGCGGCCCAGGCGCTTCAGGAGTACATCGACAGCAATCCGCAGGAAGCGCTCAAGCCATGGATCCGGCTCATGGAAATCTACCGGATGGCAGGATTGCGCAAGGAATTCGAGAAGGTCGCCCGCGACCTCAACAGGAATTTCAACGTCGAGGTGCAGCGCTGGGAGCAGACGGTCGAGCCCGAGAGCGCGGGACCGGTTGACGTGATCCTCGATACCGAGCCGGTGGCCGCGGGCAACCAGCTTGCCGGCGGCAAGGTCGAAGGCATCGAGGGCATGCCGGCGATCACCGAACAGGTTGTCCTGCGCTGGAACGACGGCAGCGTCATCGACTACATGAATCAGCTGCTGCGCGACAATCGCGGCGGCACGCGCCTGGGATTCTCGCTGCCGGTGATCAGCGACATCCTGTTCCTGGTCGAGTTGAAGGAAGTTTCAAACAAGATTGAAAAGGAGACGACTGCATCATGAGTGAATATCTGGCCCCACTGAAGGACATCCGGTTCGCCATGCAGGATCTCGCCGGTCTGGATCAGATCGTGTCGCTGCCGGGTTGCGAGGAAGCGACCCCCGATGTGGTCGATGCCATTCTCGAAGAAGCCGCGAAGTTCGCCGGAGGCGTTCTTTCACCCCTCAATCATGTCGGCGACCAGGACGGCGCGAGGTGGAAGGACACCGTGGTTACCACCTCGCCGGGTTTCAAGGAAGCCTATCGGCAGTTTGTGGACAACGGCTGGAACGCGCTGGGTTGCGACCCCGAGTTCGGCGGGCAGGGACTGCCCCGATTGCTGTCGACAGCGGTCAGCGAGATGTGGAAAGCGTCCAACCATGCCTTCTCGCTGTGTCCGATGCTGACCCAGGGAGCCATCGAGGCGCTGATGATCGCCGGCAGCGACGAACAGAAGGCGGCCTACCTGCCGAACCTGGTCTCCGGCGAATGGGCGGGGACGATGAACCTGACCGAACCCTCCGCGGGTTCCGATCTGGCGGCGGTGCGCAGTCGCGCCGAGCCGGTCGGCGACGGCACCTACCGGATCTTCGGCCAGAAGATCTTCATCACCTACGGCGAGCACGACATGACGGAAAACATCGTCCATCTCGTGCTGGCGCGCACCCCCGGTGCGCCGGACGGCGTCAAGGGCATCTCGCTGTTCGTCGTGCCCAAGTTCATGCTCACGGCGGATGGCCAGCCGGGCGAGCGCAACGATGTCTACTGTGTTTCGATCGAGCACAAGCTTGGCATCAATGGCAGCCCGACGGCGGTGCTGGCTTTCGGCGACCACGGCGGCGCCATTGGCACCCTGGTCGGCGAGGAGAATCGCGGCCTTGAATACATGTTCATCATGATGAACGCCGCCCGCTTCAATGTCGGCCTGGAAGGGTTGGGCGATGCTGAACGGGCGTATCAGCGTGCTGTGGCCTATGCCCGCGAGCGCGTTCAGGGTGCCGAAGTCGGTGTCCGTGGCGGTCCGAAGGTGCCGATCATCCGTCACCCCGATGTGCGCCGCATGCTGATGTCGATGCGTTCCCGCATCGAAGCGATGCGGGCGCTGGCCTACGTCACCGCCGCCGCCCTCGACAACGCGCAGCAGAATCCGGACGGGGCGGCGCGCGCTCGGGCGCAGGCGTTCGCCGACCTGATGATCCCGGTGGTCAAGGGCTGGAGTACCGAGAGCTCGGTCGACATCGCCTCCCTCGGCGTCCAGGTGCATGGCGGCATGGGCTACATCGAGGAAACCGGCGCCGCCCAGCACCTGCGCGATGCCCGCATCACGACGATCTACGAAGGAACGACGGCGATCCAGGCCAACGATCTGATCGGCCGCAAGATCGCCCGTGAGCAGGGCGCCACGATCCATGCGGTGATCGCCGACATGCGGGACGCCGCCGCCGCATTGGACGGCGATCTGGCAACGGTCGGGAGCCGTCAGCTTGCTGCGGTCGACGCCCTGGAGAAGGCGGTTTTGTGGATCGTCGCCAATTTTGCCGGTGATCCGAAGGCGGTTCATGCCGGGGCGGTGCCCTTTCTCCACCTGTTCGGCATCGTTGCCGGCGGCTGGCAGATGGGGCGGGCGGCGGTGTTGGCACGGGCCAGAAGCGCGGCCGGAGACGGCGACCCGTTCTGGTCGGCCAAGCTGGCGACGACCCGCTTCTTCGCCGACCATTTCCTGACCCAGGCTGCCGGCCTGGCGGAGTCCGTGATCGGCGGTACGACAGGCGCGCTGGAGATGGCCGACGACAGCTTCTGACGAATTCCCGCGTCTTGCCCGAAAGCCCGCGAGTGTTGTTATAATCGCGGGCTTTTCCACCTTGCCCCACCGCTTTCGCATGGCGGGGGGTTCATCCCGTAAGGAGTTTGCATGCGTCATTACGAAATCTGTTTCATCGTCCATCCGGACCAGAGCGAACAGGTGCCCGGCATGGTCGAGCGCTACCGCGCCATCGTTGGCGCCAGGGGCGGCAGCATTCATCGTCTGGAAGACTGGGGTCGCCGCCAGTTGGCCTACCCGATCCAGAAGATCCACAAGGCGCACTACGTCCTGATGAACATCGAGTGCGACGGCGAGACGCTGCGCGAACTCGAGCATTCGTTCAAGTTCAACGACGCCGTGCTGCGCCATCTCACGGTCAAGATGAAGGGTGCGGTGACGACTCCCTCCCCGATGATGAAGGAAGAGAAGTCGAGATCCATGATGCCTGGTCAGCCAGCTCCGGCCGAGCCGACCGAGGCGGCGGCTGCCTGAACCCGGTTCGCGCGGGAAAGACGGCTGAACCGTATCGAACTCTCGGGAAAGCTGGTCGAGCGCAAGGCTCTGCGCTATACGCCGGCCGGGGTGCCGGTCAGCGAAGGATGGCTGCAACACAGTTCCAGGCAGACCGAAAGCGCTGCAGAGCGCCTGGTGGATGTGGAAATCGCCGTTGTGGCCCTGGGCGAACCCGCCCGCTGGCTGCACGCGGTACCCCTCGGCGGGGCAGTCAGTGTGACTGGTTTTCTGGCAGCCAGGAGCCGCAACAGCAAGACGCCCGTGCTGCATGTGAATTCAATCGAATTTTTGGAAGGAAATGAAAATGGCTCGATTCTTCAAGAAGAAGGAAGATGACAAGAAAAAGAAGCGCGGCGGCGGTCTCTTCAAGCGCCGCAAGTTCTGCCGTTTCACGGCGGAAAAGGTCGAACAGATCGACTACAAGGATGTGGATGTCCTGAAGGAGTACATCCAGGAAAACGCCAAGATCATGCCGGCCCGGCTGACGGGGACCAAGGCGGGTTATCAGCGGCAGCTGGGCGCCGCGATCAAGCGCGCCCGCTTCCTGGCCCTGCTGCCCTACACCGACAACCATCAATAATTCCCGGGGAGACGAAACATGCAAATCATTCTGCTCGAGAAGGTCATCAACCTCGGCAACCTTGGCGACATCGTCAAGGTCAGGGACGGTTACGCCCGCAACTTCCTGATCCCGAAGCACATGGCGAAGCGTGCCACGCCGGCTGCCCTGGCCGAATTCGAGGCCCGGCGCGCCGAACTGGAAAGGGTCGCCGCCGAGAAGCGCGACGCGGCTCAAGGCGTCGCCGACAGGCTGGCCGGCGTCTCGGTTTCGGTCGCCCGCAAGGCCGGCATGGACGGTCGGCTGTTCGGATCGGTCGGCAATGCCGATATCGCCGAAGCGCTCAAGATTGCCGGCTTCGAGGTCGACAAGTCGGCCATCCGCATGCCGGATGGCCCGCTCAAGACGATTGGCGAATTCCCGCTCGACGTCGTGGTACACGCCGACGTGACGGCCAGCATCACCGTGGCGGTGGTCTCCGGCTGAGGCGGATCGTCCATTGCGCCTGAAGGCCCCGCGGTTGCGGGGCCTTTTTCACTTAAACTTGGCCACATGAATCAGCGCCTGCAGAAAAGCCCCGTCAGCGACTCCGCGCTTGCCCAGTTGCGGGTGCCTCCACACTCGATCGAGGCCGAGCAGTCGGTCCTCGGCGGCTTGCTGCTCGACAACCAGGCCTGGGACCGGATGGGCGATCTGGTCAACGACGGCGACTTCTATCGCGACGAGCATCGGCGGATCTTCCGGCAGATTCGCAACCTTCTCGAAAAGGCCAGGCCCGCCGATGTCGTCACCGTTGCCGAAGCCCTCGATGCCGCTGGCGAAGGCGATCAGACCGGCGGGCTGGCCTATCTGGGGGAACTTGCCGCGAATACGCCGTCGGCGGCAAATATCCGGCGTTACGCCGAGATCGTTCGCGAACGGGCTGTCTTGCGCCAGCTGGTCGCCACGGCCGACGAGATTGCCGCCGATGCGCTGAACCCCCTCGGGCGGGATGCCGAAACGCTGCTCGACGAGGCGGAATCCAAGATCTTCGCCATTGCCGAAGCCGGCGCAGGCCACGCCGACGGTTTCGTTCACATCAATCCCTTGCTGACCCAGGTCGTCGAGCGCATCCAGGAGCTGCACGACCGCGACAACCCGTCGGACATCACCGGCATTCCCACCGGCTATGTCGATCTCGACCGGATGACCTCGGGTTTGCAGGCCGGCGATCTCATCGTCGTTGCGGGAAGACCGTCGATGGGGAAGACCGCCTTCGCGCTGAACATCGCCGAGAGTGTCGCGGTCGACACCGGGCTGCCGGTCGGCATCTTCTCGATGGAAATGGGGGGCACGCAACTTGCGATGCGGATGCTGGCGTCGATTGGGCGCCTCGATTCGCATCGTGTGCGAACGGGGCGTCTGACCGATGACGAATGGTCGCGGCTCTCGTTCGCGCTTGGCAAGCTGCATGAGGCGCCCATCTTCATCGACGAGGCCGGCGGGCTGACCCCGGCCAACCTGCGCGCCCGGGCGCGACGGCTGGCGCGCCAGCACGGCGGCAGGCTTGGCCTACTGGTCATCGACTACATCCAGTTGATGACCAGCAATCGCCAGGGCGAAAACCGGGCTACCGAAGTCTCGGACATTTCACGGGCGATCAAGTCGCTGGCCAAGGAACTGCAGGTGCCGATCGTTGCCCTGTCGCAACTCTCGCGCAAGGTCGAGGAGCGCAACGACAAGCGTCCGATGATGTCCGACCTGCGCGAGTCGGGCGCCATCGAGCAGGACGCCGACGTGATCCTGATGATGTATCGCGAGGAATACTACAAGCCCGACACGCCGGACAAGGGCATTGCCGAAGTGATCATCGGCAAGCAGCGCAACGGACCGACCGGCACGGTCCAGCTGACGTTCCTGGGAGAATACACGCGCTTCGAGAGTCTGGCCGGCGCCGGCTCCGGGCGCCCCGGTCACTGACTCGTGGTCAGGCCATTCCATTTCCAGATCGATCGTGACGCGAGGACGAGCCGCCGACCGAGCAAGCAGCACGGCAAGGCGAAGTCGGCAAAGTCACGGTTGGTTTGAGGATGGAA
>ERZ761602.3366-NODE-3366-length-22753-cov-4.709798_pt1 | contig 22753 bp, 22 predicted proteins | sample MGYA00512165_ERZ761602 | MGnify/ENA primary metagenome ERZ761602 (study PRJEB28899, sample SAMN02445085) | bioreactor sludge metagenome | biome: EBPR sludge; isolation source: Thorneside wastewater treatment plant | place: Australia: Brisbane, Thorneside...
GGTCGCAGGGCCCCGATGTCGGCTTGTTGCAGGGGTGGCTCAACAACATGCCCTCGGACCTGCAGGATCTCGTCACCGACGGCATCTTCGGGCCGAAGACCGCCGCCAAGGTGCGCGAGTTCCAGAAGCTGATGGAGATCGCCCCGGATGCGGTGGTCGGACCCGTCACCTGGGCCAAGATCAACGACGCGCTGCTCGCCATCGGCATTCCCGGCGCGCTGCCGGGATCGACCGGGCCGCAGTTCAATTTCGAGTTCACCGACAACGACCGGCCCAAACCCGGCTGGCACGAGAACAAGGCGTGGGACCTGTTCTCGATCCGCGAAGCGATCGTCCGCTACAATCGCTCGGCATTGGACGTGAACACGATCCTGGCGATCTTTTTCGAGGAATCGCTGTTCTGCAACATCGCCCAGCCGCTGAAGAGCGGCAATGCAGGGCCGGGGCGCGGCTTCGGCCAGATGGAAACCCGCAACCCCGACAAGCAGGCCTATTACGCCTGGGCGGGGCTGCCGACCGACCCCGAGAAAACCCCGCAGAGCGTGCGCGGCGAGAAGGTCTCGGCGATGATGCTCGGCAGCAAGGACGAGTGCGTGCGTATCCATGTCGGCTGGTTCAACTGGCTGACCGAGGTGCACGGCAAGGATTCCGAAGGCATTCTGGCGGCGCAGGTCGGGGCGCATGTCGTCTACAAGAATCTCTTCCGGCGCGGCGGCGTCGCCATCGGGGCGGCCTTCGCGACACGCAGGCGCATCGACATGATCAATGCGCTGAACCTGGCCCGCGCCGAGTCGCCCAAGGAAAACGGCATCCCCTGGCCGCGCTTCGGCAAATTCTGGCGCTTCATCATTCCCGACTGGTCGCTGATCCTGGGGTTCTGAGAGCTTGGACTTCGAGGCCTATCGCGAACCGGAACTGCGCTCGGCGCGGCTGGTGCTGGAGCCGCTGACCGCCTGGCATGGCGAGAGCCTGTTCGGGCTGCTGAAGGATCCGATGCTCTACACCTATATCGCCAAGGAACCGCCGCTCGCCGCTTCGCACCTGTCGCGGCGCTTCGAAGCTCTGGAGCAGCGGCGCTCGGCGGATGGCGAGGAACTGTGGCTGAACTGGGCGGTGCGGATCGCCGCCGGCGGCTATGCCGGGCTGGTCGAGGCGACGGTGCGCGGCGACGCGACGGCGCTCGTGGCGTGGTGGACCTTCCTGCCCTTCCAGCGCCGGGGCTATGGCCGCGAGGCGGCGGCTGCCGTTCTGGATCATCTGCGCTCGATCGGCGTTCGCGAGGCGGCGGCTTTCATCGACACGCGCAATATGGCCTCGATCCGCTTGGCCGAAACGCTGGGTTTCGTTCGCGCCGGTACCCATGCGATGCGCGAGAAGGTGCGAGGGCGCTGGATCGACGATCATGAGTACCGCAAGGTGCTTTGAGGGCGTGACGCTGCGGCCAAATGCGGCGTTGAGCCGGCGCGACGGACGGCGGAGCGTGCGGGATCGCAGTTGAGGCCTCGCATGATGCTCGATCGAACGCCTGCTATCGCCCTAGTGGCGGCCTGCGCCTGGATGGCGGTCGAAGCCGTGGCCGGTACGATCATGCCGGAGGCTAAGGCGGTGCTCGATCAGGGCCGCTGGGGCCTCATCGAGGAGGACTTGTCACCGCAGGCCATCGCCGCCGCCAAGGCCTGCGCAGGCCCGTCGATACGATTCAGCTTCCAACAGGACCGGGTCGAGCTATTCGCGAAGGCGAGCGATGCACCGGCGGTCATACCTGGGCGGTCCTTCGCGGCCGCTCTTGCGACGGTCGACCCGCCCTTCGTCGTCATCGAGCTTTACGCGGAAACCGGCGACAAGGAGCCCGCCCTTGTCTACACGCACGACCCCAGCGTCAATTCGCTGATGGAAATGGCTGACGACGGCACAGGCGACGGCATTGCGCTCTATGCGCTCTGCGAATAGGCCGTTGCGCTCAAGCGGCTTGTGACACAGGGCGCGGGCGCGTAGAACGCCGCGCCCTTTTGTTTTCGGGAATGGATGGAAGTCGTGGCGCGCAATCCTGTCGTCGCGGTCGCGGGAGCGACCGGCGCAGTCGGTGTCGAGATGCTGAAGTGCCTGGAGAAGCGGAACTTCCCGCTCGCCTCGCTGAAGCTGCTCGCCTCGAAACGCTCGGCCGGCACGACGATGCGCTTCCGCGGCGAGGACCTGCCGGTCACGGAACTGACGGCGGAGAGCTTCGCCGGGGTCGACATTGCGCTGTTCTCGGCGGGCGGCTCGGTGAGCCGCGCCTTCGCCCCGGCGGTGGTCGCGGCGGGCGCGGTGATGATCGACAATTCGTCGGCCTTCCGCATGGACGAGGGCGTGCCGCTGGTCGTGCCGGAGATCAATCCGGAGGCGGCCAAGGGTCACAAGGGGATCATCGCCAACCCCAATTGCTCGACCATCATCGCCGACGTGCCGCTGTGGCCGCTACACCGACGGAACCGGATCGTCCGCCTGATCGCCGCGACCTATCAGGCGGCTTCCGGCGCGGGCTGGGCGGCAATGGAGGAACTGAAGGAGGCGACCCGCGCGGCGCTGGACGGCAAGCCGTTCACGCAGACGATCATTCCGCACCCTTATGCCTTCAACCTCTTCAGCCATAATTCGGCGGTCGATCCGGTCACCCTCTACAACGAGGAAGAGACCAAGCTGCTGAAGGAGACGCGCAAGATCTTCGGCGACGACAGCATCCGCATCTCGGCGACCTGCGTGCGCGTGCCGGTGCTGCGCGCCCATTGCGAGGCGCTGACCGTCGAGTTCGAGCGGCCGATGAGCCGAGCGGAGGTGACGGCGATCCTCAAGGACGCGCCGGGCGTGAAGATCGTCGACGACGTGGCGGCCAACCACTTCCCGATGCCGAACGAGGCGAGCGAGCAGGACGACGTGCTGGTCGGCCGCATCCGGCCCGATTCCAGCGACCCGACCGGCCACTCGATCCAGATGTTCGTCTCGGGCGACCAGCTTCTGAAGGGCGCGGCGCTCAACGCCGTGCAAATCGCCGAACTGCTGCTCTAGGGCAAAGGCTCAGGGCCTGAGGATCAGGCTGCCGGTGGTGCGGCGCGCTTCGAGGTCGGCGTGCGCCGCGCTGGCGTCGGCGAGGGTATAGACGCGGGGCGGCTCGACCTTGACCGAACCCGAGACGATCACGGCGAAGAGTGCCGCCGCGCTTTCGCCAAGTTCGGCCGGGGTCGCCACATAGGCCATCAGGGTCGGCCGCGTCATGTAGAGCGATTTCGGCGTCAGCAGGGCCGGCGGAAAGGCCGGGACCGGGCCGCTGGCGTTGCCGAAGGTGACGAAGAGGCCGCGCGGCTTCAGGCAGGCGAGGCTCGCCTCCCAGGTGTCCTTGCCGACCCCGTCATAGACGACCGGCACGCCCGCTCCGCCGGTGATCTCCATGACCCGCGCGGCGATGTCCTCGGCGGAGGAGACGATCACATGGTCGCAGCCATGGGCGCGGGCGAGCGCGGCCTTGGCCTCGCCGCCGACCGTACCGATAACCGTCGCCCCCAGCGCCTTCGCCCACTGGCAGGCGATCTGGCCGACCCCGCCGGCGGCGGCGTGGAAGAGGATCGTCTCGCCGGCCTTGAGCGGATAGGTCCGCCGCAGCAGGAACTCCGCCGTCATGCCCTTGAGGAGGATCGAGGCGGCGATGTCGTCGGAGATCGCGTCCGGCACGGCGACGGCGCGCGCCGCCGGGACATTGGCAGCTTCCGCATAGGCCCCGATCGGGCCGCTCGCATAGGCGACGCGGTCTCCCGGCTTGAAGGCGGCGACGCCCTCGCCCAGCGTCTCGACGATGCCTGCTGCCTCCATGCCGAGGCCGGAGGGCAGCTTCACCGGATAAAGTCCGGAGCGGTGATAGGTGTCGATGAAGTTGATCCCGATCGCCGTGTGGCGGACGCGGATCTCGCCGGGACCGGGTCCGGGCAGATCGACGTCGGCGAGGCGGAGGACCTCCGGTCCTCCTGTGGCGGCGAACCGGATGGTCTTCATCGTGCGCGCCTTTTCGTCTGTGTACGGATCAGCTGAGATGAGCCGCGAAGAACGCCGCCGTCGCCGCGTTGGCGGCGGTCGCGGCATCGGCGTGGTAGTGCGCGCCGCCTATGCGGGCGAAGGCGTGATCCTGGCCGGCATAGGTCAGCATGGTCGCCTGGGCATGGGGGCCGAGCACCTTCGCCATTTCGGCCTGCGCCTCGGGCGGGACGAACTGGTCCCGGGCAGCGACGTGGAGAAGAATCGGCTTCGAAATGTTCGCCGCCTCGCCCAGCAGGTTTGCGATGTTGACGCCGTAATAGGAGACCGAGGCGTCGATGTCGGTGCGGGCCGCCGTCAGATAGGCGAGCAGGCCGCCGAGGCAGTAGCCGACCGCGCCCACCTTGCCGACGCCTGGCATGGCGCGCAGCGCCACGATCGCCGCCTGGATGTCCTTGACGCCGAGATCGGCGTTGAACTTGCCGAAGAGGTCGAAGGCCTTGGCCCATTCGGCGTCGGTCTTGTCGGTGATATCGACGCCCGGCTCGATGCGCCAGAAGAGATCCGGGGCGAGGGCGACATGGCCCTTTGCGGCCAGGTCGTCCGCGATGGCGCGGACATTGGCGTTCACCCCGAAGATCTCCTGGATGACGACGACGCCCGGCCCCTTGCCGGAGGCCGGCTTCGCCAGATAGGCGGAAAAGCTGCCGTCCGCCGTCCTGATCTCGATCTTCTCGCCCATCTCGATTGCCTCCACGTGAAACGTCAACGGTTGTTGGCCGCGGCCATGCGTTGCTGCTGCTGCGCGACGGCCTCGGCCTGCATCTGGGCGAGCCTGCGGAAGGGCTCGGCGATCAGGCCGGCGAAGAGCTGGGCCGGATCGGTCACCGGCGGCGAGCAGGTGGTCGCGGAGCAGACATAGGCGGTGGCCTTGCCGCCCTCCAGCCCCTTGCCATGCGCCGGATGGGACTTGGGCAGCTTCTCGCCGGGCCGCAGCACGGTGAGGATGCGGGCCGGAAGCGATCGGTCGAAGACGGCGCGGATCAGCGCCTGGGTCTCCGGGCTGCGCTCGTCGCCGATGATCACGATCTGGACCGCGGCGAAGATGAACTCCATCGCGTTCAACAGGGAGGCGGCGCCGGTGGGATTGCGCTCGATCTCGGCGCCGAAGGCTACGACGGCGCCGTTCGAGCGTTTGCGGTATTTTTCGTCGCCGGTCAGGAAGGCGAGGCGGGCAAGGACCTCGATCAGGACGCCGTTGTAGTTCGGTGTTGCGGCGTCGTAGGCGGTCTTGATGCGGACATCGACATCGGTGGCGTCGGCGCTGGAGAGGAAGTAGCCGCCTCTGGCGCTGTCGGCGAACTTGTCCTCGACACGTTCCATCCAGGCGACCGCCTTGTCGAGATAGCGCTTGTCCATCGTCAGTTCGTGCAGGATGAGGGCCGCCCGGGACATCTGCGCATAGCCCTCGGCGGTCGCCTCGTTGAGGCTGCGGCCATCGCACCAGGACTGGTGGAGCTTGTCGCCATCGCCGAGCTTGGCGTCGATCGCCCAGAAGGCGCGGATGGCGGCCAGCTGCCATTCCGGCTTGCGGAAGACTGCGCCGGCCTGGGCAAGCGCCGCTATCGCCATGCCGTTCCAGTCGGCCAGCGCCTTGTTGTCGCGGGCCGGCCGGACGCGCTTGGCGCGGGCCATGAGCAGCATGCGGCGGCAGCGGGTCAGCACCGCCTCCTGGTCGGGGCGCAGGAAACCCATCGCGCCGAGGCGATGGAGGATGTTCTGGCCTTCCCAGTTGCCCTGCGGCGTGACGCCATAGACCTGCTTGAAGAGCGGCGCGTCGTTCGGGCCGAGCACCTCGTCGATCTCGGCTTCCGACCAGACATAGAAGCGGCCTTCGGCGCCCTCGCTGTCGGCGTCGAGGGCGGCGGCAAAGGCCCCGTCATTGGTCACCATTTCGCGTAGGAGCCAGTCGACCGTCTCGTCGACCCGCGCGGCATAGAGCGGCGAGCGGGTGTGCTGCCAGACCAGCGTCAGCAGTTCGACCATCGAGGCGTTGTCGTAGAGCATCTTCTCGAAATGCGGCACCAGCCAGCGTTCGTCCGTCGCATAGCGCGCGAAGCCGCCGCCGAGATGGTCGTAGATGCCGCCCTGGCTCATATTGTCGAGGGTCAGGCCGATTGCCTGGCCGAACGGGCCCAGCGCAGACCGCATGAAGGCGCGCCAGACGAACGTCAAAGCGTGGGTTTGGGGAAATTTGGGAGCGCCTTCGAAGCCACCGAAGAACAGGTCGATGCGCTGGGTGATGCGCCGCGAGACCACTTCGATGACCGCAGGGTTGATCTGCCGGGGCTCATCGGTGCCCCACAGGCGTACCAACGCCTCGCGCACCTTCGTCGCGGTGTCCTCGATTTCGGCGCGCCTGTCCGTCCAGGCGGCTGCGATGTCGCTCACGACTTTCGAGAAGGCCGGCCGACCGTTCGACTCCACTGCCGGAAAATAGGTCCCGCCGCCGAACGCCTTGCCGTCGGGCGTCAGGAACACGGTCAGCGGCCAGCCACCCTGCTGGCCGAGCGCCTGCAGCGCGGTCTGGAAGGTCTGGTCGATCTCGGGGCGCTCCTCGCGGTCGACCTTGATGCAGACGAAGCTGGCGTTCAGCAGATCGGCCGTCGACTGGTCCTCGAAGGATTCGTGCGCCATGACGTGGCACCAGTGGCAGGCCGAGTAGCCCGTCGAGAGCAGGATCGGCTTGTCCAGCGCCTTGGCCTCGGCCAGCGCCTCGGCGCTCCAGGGCCGCCAGTGCACGGGATTGTCCTTGTGCTGGAGGAGGTAGGGGCTGGTCGCGTCGCCGAGCAGGTTGCGGGCGGGAAGTGCGGTCATGGTCGAATGCGTCCGTTTTGGGCGCCGCTGAAGGCGTCATGGCGGCTCCGGCCGCCGGAGGGGCGGGTGACTCGCATGTTTGCGAAGCCGAGTCCAGAATGGGAACACCGGCCGGTCGCGCCGGGCAGGGGAGAGAGCATGAAGATCCATGTCGACATCGACGTGTCGCCGGAAGAGGCGCGGCGCTTTCTGGGGCTGCCGGACCTTGAGCCGATGCAGCAGGCGATCCTGAAGGATGTGCAGGAGCGGTTGCAGAAGAACATCGCCCGGGTCGATCCCGAGGCGCTCTTGAAGAGCTGGTTCAGTCTCGCGCCGCAGGGCATGGAGCAGGTTCAGAAGATGTTCGGCGGTCTCGCGTCAATGGCCAGCGGCCGCCGCAAGCCGGCCAAGGACTAGGCAGCCCCCTGATCGATTCGGATACGATCTATGCGCTCGCCAGCGCCCCCGGACGGGCGGGGGTCGCGGTCGTGCGGCTGAGCGGGCCGGCCGCCATCGCCGCGCTGGCACGCCTTGCGCCGGGACTTGAGCCGCGGCCTCGGGTGGCACACCGGGTCCGGCTGGCCGATCCGGCGACCGGCGCGCCACTCGATGATGGTCTGGCTTTGGTCTTTGCGGGACCGGCGAGCTTTACCGGGGAAGATGTCGTCGAGCTCCATCTGCACGGCAGCCCGGCGGTTCTGGAGCGGCTGTTCACGGTTCTGGCCGGGCTGGGTCTCAAACCTGCCAGGGCAGGAGAGTTCACCCGCCGCGCCTTTGCCAACGGCAAGATGGATCTCACAGAGGCTGAAGGCCTCGCCGACCTCATCGAAGCCGATTCGGACTCGCAACGATTGCAGGCGCTGGAGCAGATGGGCGGTGCCTGGGCGCGGGGGATCGCCGGCTGGCAGGCGCGGCTGCTTGACGCCCTGGCCTGGCTGGAAGCGGCGATCGACTTCACCGACGAGGAGGACGTGCCGGCGGATGTCGCGGCACGGGCCTATGGCCCGGTGGCTATGGTCGCTGCGGAGATGGCCGGGCTGCTGGCGGACGGTCGTCGGGGCGAGATCATACGCGATGGGTTGCGGGTGGCGATCGTCGGACCACCAAATGTTGGGAAATCGACGCTGTTGAACGTGCTGGCGGGGCGCGAGGCGGCGATCGTCTCGGCGATTCCGGGCACGACCCGCGATATTGTCGAGGTTCGGCTGGCGCTGGACGGTTATGTCGTCGTGCTCTCGGATACGGCGGGCCTGAGACCGAGCGACGATCCGATCGAGGCCGAGGGCGTGCGGCGGGCGCGGGCGCGAGCGGGCGAGGCCGACCTCAGGGTTTTCGTGGTGGCGCCGGCGAGTCCGGACTCAGGACTTCGAGTCGGACTCGAAACGGATGGGCTGGCTCAGCCGGGCGATATCGTGTTCCGCAACAAGGCCGACCTTGGCGTTAACGCCGGGGAGCTTGAGGGGACGGAAGGTCTGGTCAGGCTGACGGGGTCGGCGCTGACCGGGGACATCGGCGGCTTGCTGGAGGCGCTGAGGGCGCGTCTGGCGGACCGAGGGGCGGGCGCGGGCGTTCTGATCACCAGGGCGCGGCATCGCGAGGCGCTCGGCGAGGCATGGGGCGCCTTGCAGCGGTCGCTGGAGGCAACGCCGGACCTTGCTGCGGAGGATTTGCGGCTGGCGTTGCGGGCGCTGGCGCGGATCGTCGGGCGGTTCGATGTCGAGGCGGTGCTGGACCGGATTTTTGCGGCCTTCTGTATCGGCAAGTGATTCACGTGAAACGTAGGGGCTATGTTCCACGTGAAACAACCGCGCGGTCAGCGAGTCCTTGCGGCCTGTTTCACGTGAAACGTGTGCCGCATTCTTGACTTCGGCGCGGCGGCGAGTCCTAAGGCGCGGCATGAAATTCGATGTTCTGGTCATCGGTGGCGGGCACGCCGGGGTGGAGGCCGCTTCTGCCGCGGCGCGGCTCGGCGCACGCGCGGCGCTGGTCACCCAGAAGCGCGCGACCATCGGCGAGATGTCGTGCAACCCGGCGATCGGCGGGCTCGGCAAGGGACATCTGGTGCGTGAGGTGGACGCGCTGGACGGGTTGATGGGGCGGGTCGCAGATGCGGCGGGCATCCAGTTCCGGCTGCTCAACCGTCGCAAGGGGCCGGCGGTGCAGGGACCACGGGCCCAGGCGGATCGTAAGCTCTATCGGCAGACGATGCAGGCAGCGCTGGACGCGACGCCCTGTCTGACGGTGGTGGAGGCCTCGGTCGATGATCTACTGATCCAGGATGGCCAGGTGGCCGGCGTGCTAACCGGGGCCGGTGAAGCGGTTCATGCCGGGGCCGTGGTCCTGACGACGGGAACGTTCCTCAATGGTCTTATCCATGTCGGCGAGAGCCGCATTCCGGCGGGTCGGGTCGGCGATGCGCCATCGATCGGGTTAGCGCGGACGCTGCATGGACTGGGGCTCGCCATGGGGCGGCTGAAGACCGGGACGCCGCCGCGCCTTGACGGCCGGACCATCGACTGGAATGCGGTGGAGATGCAGCCGGGCGACGATGTGCCGGCGGCGTTCTCGTTCCTGACGGAGAAGATCACCACGCCGCAGATCGCCTGCGGCATCACCCGTACGACGGCGGCGGGGCATCGCCTCCTGACCGAGAACCTCTCCAGCCTGCCGCTCTTTTCGGGCCAGATCGCCGGTCGCGGTCCGCGCTACTGCCCGTCCATCGAGGACAAGGTGGTGCGGTTCGCGGAGCGCGAGAGTCACCAGGTCTTTCTGGAGCCGGAGGGGCTGGATGACGATACGGTCTATCCGAACGGGATTTCGACCTCGATGCCGGAGGCGTTGCAGCGCGCGTTCCTGGCGACCATTCCGGGGCTCGAGCGGGCGGCGATGGTCCGGCCGGGCTATGCCATCGAGTACGACTATGTCGATCCGCGGGAACTGACGGCCGCGTTTCACGTGAAACGCCTGCCCGGCCTCTTCCTCGCGGGCCAGATCAACGGCACCACGGGCTATGAGGAGGCGGCGGCCCAGGGCCTGCTCGCCGGGCTCAATGCGGGGCTGTTCGCGGGCGGCGGCGCGCCGCTGATCCTCGATCGCGCCACGGCCTATGCGGGCGTGATGGCGGACGATCTGGTAACGCGGGGGGTGAGCGAGCCCTATCGCATGTTCACCAGCCGGGCCGAGTTCCGCCTGAGCCTTCGGGCCGACACCGCCGATCAGCGGCTGACGCCCTTGGGGCTGAAGCTCGGATGCATTGGCTCGGAGCGAGCCCGTGCCTATGCTACCAAGACAGCGGCGCTGGAGGCGGCCCGGGCGCAGCTCGACCGGTTGAGTCTCACCACCGCCAAGCTGAAGGCGGCCGGCGTCGAGATCGTGCAGGACGGCGTCACTCGGACGGCGCGCGAGCTGCTGCGCTTCCCGACGATAGACATGACGGTGCTGAAACGGCTCTGGCCGGACGAGCTGGGATCTGTTGCACCCGAGATCGCGGCGCTTCTGGAAACCGATGGTCACTATGCCGCCTATCTGGAGCGTCAGGACGCCGAAATCGCCGCCTTCCGCCGCGACGAGAGCCTGATCCTGCCAGATGGCCTCGACTATACGGCGATCCCCGGTCTTTCGACCGAAGTGAAACAGAAGCTCTCGGCGACCCGTCCGGCGACCCTTGGTCAGGCGGCGCGCATCGAGGGCGTGACGCCGGGGGCGCTGACTGCGCTGCTCGGCCATGTCAGGCGGGGCGATGTCAGACGGCGTGCCTGAACCGCTGACCCCGGAAGGATTTCAGCGCCTGAGCAGGGTCGACGACGCAGCGATGGCGCGGCTTCGAACCTACGCGCAGACGCTGACCGACTGGAATGGACGCATGAATCTGGTGAGTCCGGGATCGCTCGCCGATCTCTGGCGCCGCCACATGCTCGACAGCGCCCAGCTGGCGCCGCTGGTGCCGGCGGCGGCGAAGCGGCTGATCGACATCGGCAGCGGGGCGGGGTTTCCGGGCCTGGTGCTCGCCGCGCTTCTTGGCCCCCGAGTCGGACTCGAAACGATCCTCGTCGAGTCGATCGAGAAGAAATGTGCCTTCCTGCGCGCCGCCGCCGAGGCGATGGGCATCGCCGCCCATGTGCGGGTGCTGCGCGGCCGGGCCGAGGACGGCGGCGTCTCGCGCGCCGATGTCGTTACGGCGCGCGCCGTCGCGCCACTGGAGACCTTGTTGGGCTATGCGGTGCGGCTGCTCAGGCCAGGTGGAATTTGTCTCTTTCCCAAGGGCCGCACGGCTGCGGACGAATTGACCGCGGCCCGCCGATCCTGGACAATCGACGCGACCGCGATCCCGAGCCAAAGCGACCCGGCCGGATCGATCGTCGTCGTCCGCTCACTCGCCCCCAAAGGCCGCCGCCCGTGACCAGCTTCGCATCCGAAAGCCGGCCTCGTATTCTCGCCGTCGCCAACCAGAAGGGCGGCGTCGGCAAGACGACGACCGCCATCAACCTGGGCACGGCGCTTGCCGCGGTCGGCGAAACCGTGCTGCTGATCGACAGCGACCCGCAGGGCAACGCCTCGACCGGCCTGGGCATCGACCGGTCGCGCCGCCTGACCACGACCTATGATGTGCTGATCGGCCAGGCGACGCTGGCCGAGACCATCCTGCCGACGCCGATCCCGCGCCTCTTCATCGCCCCGGCAACGCCTGACCTTGCTGGCGCCGAGACCGAACTCTTCGATGCGCCGCAGCGGGCCTTCCGCCTGCGCGACGCGCTGGCCGCGCTCAGCGCGCGGGGACCGGCCTTCACCTATGTGCTGATCGACTGCCCGCCCAGTCTCAATCTGCTCACCATGAACGCGCTCGCCGCCGCCGACGGGCTGCTGGTGCCTCTGCAATGCGAGTTCTTCGCCCTGGAAGGCCTCAGCCAGCTGCAGCGCACGGTGGAGCTGGTGCGCGGCTCGCTCAACCCGACGCTGAAGATTCAGGGCGTCGTGCTGACCATGGCGGACAAGCGCAACCGATTGACCGAACAGGTCGAGTCGGATGTGCGCGCCCATATGGGCGAGATCGTGTATAAGACAATAATCCCACGAAACGTGCGCCTGTCCGAGGCGCCGAGCCACGGGCTACCGGCCATCGTCTATGACATCAAGGCGCCCGGCAGCCAGGCCTATATCCAGCTCGCCTCCGAACTCATCCAGCGCGAGCGGGCGCTGAAGGCGGCGTGATGGGCGGCTCGATTCGGATCAAGAACAAGGATCACTCGTCATGACGACCGCCAAGCCGGCCGCGCCGCGGGGCCTCGGCCGCGGCCTCAGCGCCCTGCTCGGCGATGCGCCGCCGGCGCAGGAAGCGCAAGGCCAGCGCGGCAACGGCGCGCGGCTGATCGCCATCGACCTGCTCGGCCCCAACCCTTTCCAGCCACGCCGCCAGTTCGACGAGACGGATTTGCGCGAGCTGACCGAGTCGGTGCGCGCCAACGGCATTCTGCAGCCGATCGTCGTGCGCCCCGATCCGCGCGGGCAGGGCCGCTTCCAGATCGTCGCGGGCGAACGGCGCTGGCGTTCGGCCCAGCGCGCCGGGCTGCACGAGGTGCCGGTCGTGGTGCGCGACTTCACCGACGACCAGAGCCTGGAAGTCGCCATCGTCGAAAACGTCCAGCGGGCGGGACTCAATTCGATCGAGGAAGCGCTCGGCTATCAGGCGCTGATCGACCGCTTCGGCTACACTCAGGACAAGCTCGCCGAGAATGTCGGCAAGAGCCGCAGCCACATCGCCAATACGCTGCGCCTGTTGCAGCTTCCGGCCGAAGTGCGCCGCCTGGTCGAGGAGGGCAAGCTGACGGCCGGCCATGCCCGCGCCCTCATCACGGCGAAGGACCCAGTGGCGCTCGCCCGCGAGGCGGTCGCCCGGGGCCTCTCTGTGCGCGAGATGGAGGCGCTGGCGACCTCGCTGCGCACGACGCCGGCCAAGGGCGGGCGCAAGGCCGCGCACGCCCCCAAAGATGTCGATACGCTGCGGCTGGAGAAGGATCTGAGCGCCGCCACCGGCTGCCGGGTGACGATCGAGCCCGATGGCGCAAACAAGGATTCGGGCCGCGTCGTCATCGTCTATCGCGACGCCGACGCACTCGACGAAGTGTTGCGGCGACTCGGCTAGGTTCGACTCCCGCCGTCGACCCGGATCAAACGCCGCCTCAAGCCCGCCGGCCGGCAGCGCGCCGCGCCGCGGCGGCGACCATCAGCAGGGCGCGGCCGGTAACCGCGTCGGCGGGGATTTCGGTCCGGCGGGTCAGAATCTCGGCCTCGGCCAATTGCTCGATCGCCGCCATTGCGGTCTCGGGCGACCAGGCGCGCAGCTGGCGCTGCACCGCCGCCTTGCGCTTCCAGATGAGGCGCGGAAACGCCTTCTCCAGCGCCCGATCTGCCTCCATGCCCTCGGCGACCAGCGAAGCGCCCAGATGCACACGTTCCATGTGCATCAGCACCATGCGCAGCACGCCCTGCGACGTCTCGCCGCCGGAGAGCGCGCGGGCGAACGCAGAGTCGAGGCTCTCCAGATCGCCGCCGCCGCAGGCATCGACGATTTCCGAGAGGTCCGCCTCCGCTTCGACGCCAAGCGCCGCTTCGACGTCTTCACGTGAAACGCTCCCTGAGCGCGCGCCGTCCGCCCCCTTGTAGAGGGCGAGCTTGGCGAGTTCGGTTCGCGTCATGCGGCGGTCGTCGCCGAGCCGCGCTGCAAGGTCGGTGAGCGCGTCGGGGGAAACTGACAACCCTTCCGCCTTCAGCGCCCCGACGATGACACCGCGCAGATCCTCGCCCTCGTCGGGATAGCAGGCGATGGCGGCGGCGCTCTCGCCGGCCCCCTCGACCGCCCGGGTCAGCGCGCCCTTGCCGATGTCGCCGGCCTCCACGACAACGAGCGCGTCACCGGGGGGGGCCTCCAGGAACGCCTCGATCGCCTTGGCGAGGCCGTGGTCGGCGTCGCGCACCCGCACCACGCGCCGGCCGCCGAGCATGGCAATGGCGGCGGCCTCGTCGCCGAGACGGGCCGGATCGGACCTGACCTCGGCGGCTGCGAGATCGGCGACGCGAAAGGGATCGGCGAGGTCCTCGACCACGAGCCGGGCAAGGAGAGTGGCGCGCTCACGCGCCAAGCCCTGATCGGGGCCATAGAAGAGGGCGAGGCGCAGCTCAGCCGGCGGCTTCTTCAGGAACCCCTCGATGAAGCGGCCCTTGATCTCCATGCCGCCTAGTCCGGTTTGATCAGCGACACCGCGAGGCGAAGCTTGATCTGTTCGGCGATCTCGCGCGCTGCGCGGTCCTCGGCGTCCTTGCGCGCGACGAGGGTCGCGTATTGGGAATCGACCACGTTGTAGGATGCGGTCGTCTCCGCCCGTCCGCTCGTCGCCGGCGTCTCCGCCCCTAGCGGCGTAAGCGCCCACTCCGCGACAAGACGATAATTGTAGCGGGTGACGGAGGCGTCGTCCTGCACCGCGAGTCCGCGCCGTTCGTCGGCCAGCTTGACGGCAAGCGCGTAGGCGACCGGCTCGTTGTGGCCGGGCGTGTGCAGAGTGCGGTCCAGCGCCTCGGCGACGAGGAAGCCGATGCGGTCGCTGTCGTTGGTCGCGGCGATCGGCTCGACGCGGATAGTTGCGAAGGCGGATTCCGCGCCCTGCGGGATGCTCGACGTGCCGTAGAGCGGACGAAAGCCGCACCCCGCCAGCATCAGCGCGGTGCAAACTGGAAGGATCGTCCGTGTACGCATCACACCACCAGATTGACGATACGATTGGGCACAACGATCACTTTCTTCGGCCGTCCCCCGGCGAGCGCGCGCTTCACAGCGTCGAGCGCCAGCACTGCCGCCTCGACTTCAGCGGCGGCAAGATCCTTCTTCAGCGCGATCTCGTCGCGGCGCTTGCCGTTGATCTGTACGGCGAGCGTGACGGTGTCCTGAGCCACGAGCTCGGGGAGCGCCTTTGGCCATGCGGCGTGGACCACCATGGCATCATGGCCGAGCAGCGCCCAGGCCTCCTCGGCGAGGTGCGGCATCATCGGGGCGACGAGAAGCACCAGAGTTTCGTATGCCTCGCGCAGTACAGCACCGGCGCCCTGCGTTCGGGCGTCGAAGGCGCCGAGCGCGTTCACCAGTTCGTAAAGACGCGCAACGCCGCGATTGAATCGGAACTGTTCCAAGTCCTGCGTCAGCTCGTGCACGGTGCGATGGACGATGCGGCGCAGTTCGAGAACCACGCCTTGGGCGCCCTCAGCCGACGCACCCTTCTCCGCCATATGCGGCAGCGCATCGTTCAGCAGGCGCCAGATGCGTTGCACGAGACGGGCGGCGCCGTCGACACCGGCCTGCGTCCACTCGCTGTCGCGCTCAGGCGGGGAGTCCGACATCAGGAACCAGCGCGCGCAGTCGACGCCGTAGGTTGCGGCGATTTCTTCCGGCGGCACCACGTTCTTCTTGGATTTCGACATCTTCTCCGGCGGGCCAAGCGTCACAGGGGCGTTCGAGCCGCGGGTGAAGACGAGGCCGTCGCGCTTCTCGATCTCTTCAGGCGAGAGCCACCTGCCGTTCGCGTCGCGATAGGTCTCGTGAGTGATCATGCCCTGGGTGAAGAGACCGGCGAACGGCTCGCTGATATGCAGGTGGCCGGCCGCCTTCATCGCCCGCACGAAGAAACGGGCATAGAGCAGGTGCAGAATCGCGTGCTCGATGCCGCCGATATACTGATCTACCGGCAGCCAATAGTCGGTCGCGGCGAGATCGGTCGGACGGTCGGCGGGCGACGCGTCGCAGAAACGGGCGAAGTACCAGGACGAGTCCACAAAGGTGTCCATCGTATCCGTCTCGCGCCGCGCGGCGGCGCCGCAGGACGGGCACGGCACATGCTTCCAGGTGGGGTGGCGGTCGAGCGGATTGCCCGGCGCGTCGAAGGTGACGTCCTCGGGCAGCGTGACCGGCAGGTCGGCGAGCGGTACCGGTACCGGTCCGCAGGCGTCGCAGTGGACGATGGGGATCGGGCAGCCCCAATAGCGCTGGCGCGAGACGCCCCAGTCGCGCAGCCGCCAGTTCACCTGGCGAGCGCCGACACCCAGCCTCTCCAACGCCTCGATGGCGCGCGCCTTGGCGGCGGTGGCGTCGAGGCCGTCGAGGAAGGCGGAATGGGCCATGCGGCCTTCACCCGTATAGGCCTCGCTGCCGATCATGAACGCGTCGGCGTCCTCGCCCGGCGGAATGACGACGGGCTTCACCGGCAAGCCGTATTTGCGGGCGAATTCCAGATCGCGCTGGTCGTGCGCCGGGCAGCCGAAGATCGCGCCGGTGCCGTAGTCCATCAGCACGAAATTCGCCACATAGACCGGCAAGCTCCAATTCGTGTCGAAGGGATGGACGGCGCGCAGCCCGGTGTCGAAGCCGAGCTTCTCGGCCGTCTCGATCGCCGCTTCGGTCGTCGCGGTGCGGCCGCACTGCTCGATGAAGGCGGCAAGCGCAGGATCGGTCCTCGCCGCCGCGCGGGCGAGCGGGTGATCGGCGGCGATGGCGATGAAGCTCGCCCCGAACAGCGTGTCGGGGCGGGTCGAATAGACCTCGACCGTTTCGTCGTCGCCGGGCGAAGCGGCGAGCGCGAAGCGGAAACTCGCGCCCTCCGAGCGGCCGATCCAGTTGGCCTGCATGGCGCGGACCTTGTCGGGCCAGCGATCGAGGCTCTTCAGATCATTCAGCAGATCGTCGGCGAAGGCGGTGATGCGGAAGAACCACTGGGTCAGCATCTTCTTCTCGACCGGCGCACCCGAGCGCCATCCGAGGCCGTCGATGACCTGCTCGTTGGCCAGCACCGTCATGTCGACGGGATCCCAGTTGACCGCGCTTTCCTTGCGGTAGGCGAGGCCGAGCCGCAGGAAGTCGAGGAACATGCGCTGCTGGTGGCGGTAATAGGCCGGGTCGCAGGTCGCGAACTCACGGCTCCAGTCGAGCGAGAGGCCGAGGAGGTCGAGCTGCTCCTTCATCGCCGCGATGTTCTCGTAGGTCCAACCCTTGGGGTGGACGCCGCGCTCGGCCGCGGCGTTCTCGGCCGGCAGGCCGAAGGCGTCCCAGCCGAACGGGTGCAGGACGTTGAAGCCGGCCATGCGCTTGTAGCGCGCGATGACGTCGCCCATCACGTAGTTGCGTCCGTGGCCGATATGGATTTTCCCCGAGGGGTAGGGGAACATCTCCAGCACGTAGTACTTGGGCCGTGATGCGTCGATCCTGGCGCGGAAGACGTCCTCTTCCTTCCAGCGGGCGCGCCAGCGCGCCTCGGCGGCGGCGGCGTCATAGCGGACGTGCATTCTCGGGTCGGTCTCGGTCATCGTCAAAGGCAGTCCCCGGCGCGTCCCACCACGGGCGCGGCCTTGCAGTTCATCGTCCTGGCGCGGGCGGTTCGCGCGCGCTTCAATCGAGTTCGAGCGACGCCTTGAGCTGGCGCGCCCGCAGGAGGATCGCCTCCTGCACGGTCGGGCCCGTCAGGGGATCGACCCCGGCCGGCGCACCGCTCACCCGGCGCTGCACCGCCACTGCCACCGAATTCGGGCTGATCTGGCCGGGATAGATCTGCACAGTCACCTGCACCTCCTCGGCCGGGTTGCCCGACACGCTGCCCCAGCCGGTCTCAATCCGACCCGTCGACGGCGAAGCACCGGCGAGCGGCAGGAAGGACAGCGTCTCCAGCGCGCCTTGCCACAGGAAGGCATCGACGGCGAGGTCGGCCGGCATGCCCGCCAGCGTCGGCTCGCCTTCGCTGAGGCCGAGCGTCTCGCAGCCGGCAAGGCCAGGTGCGGCCAAGAGAAGAAGACCGAAAGCTGCGGCGCGAAAGGTTGGGGGGGCTGCGAAGTCTGGACGCATCGGGGTGGGGCCTCGCTGAGTGAGGACAAGGTCTTAGCGGCGCGTGCCGTTTCCGGCAAGGCGAGGGCCGGCGGCAGCGGCGCGCCGTTCCAGGAGCAGCGGCGCAAAAATCTCTCCAATCCGCTAAACGGGCGTTAAGCTTGTCCGGCAGATGAAGAACGGCAGCCCAGGAGCGACGACGATGTCCCGCAGTGCAGTCTTCGGCGTCAGCCTTTCCGCCCTCGCCGCGGCGGCGGCGGCGGCCGAAGAGCCGGTTTTCGAGCTGAGCGGCTTCCTCGACGCGGCCCTGTTCGACGCCGGCCAGGACACCGGCGGCTTCGCCGATCCGGATCAGGAGGGCTTCGACGCCCTCGCCAACGGCAAGCTCAACCTGCGCGGCGCGCTGGTGAGCGAGGACGGCACGGAACTGGGCGGGCGCATCGAGCTGAGGCTGCAGAGCGGCGGCCGCTCGAACGCGACCAGCGGCGCGGCGGACGCGCTGGTGGTGGAGAAGGCCTATGTCTGGGCCGAAAGCGGCCTCGGGCGGCTGGTCCTCGGGGCCGAGGACGGGGCGGCCAAGCTCGCCCAGGCGGCGCCGCCCTCGCTCACCAAGTCGATGCGCATCGACAATCCGCTGATGATGCCCATCGCCGACGGCGCCGGCGACTATTACCGCCCGGCCGGGCTGATGCTGCGGACCGATTCCTACGCCTCGGACCAGAGCGCCAAGATCGTCTATCGCTCGCCGCGCCTGATCGGCTTGCAGCTGATCGTGTCCTACACGCCCGAATTCTCGGCCAATCTGGAGCGCTTCGTGAAGACCGCGGCGACGGATTTCGACCAGCAGTCGGACATCTTCGAGGCGGGCCTCAGTTACGACAGCAATCTCGACGAAGTGCGCGTGCGCGCCAGCCTCACCTATCTGATGGCGGCGAACGAGGCCGAACGCGACACGGCCGTCACCCTCGCCAGCCCCTGGCGGTCGGCGGACTTGAGCGAATGGAGCGCGGCGGCCGGCTTCAAGGTCGACGGCTTCAGCTTCGGCGGCGCCTATCGCCATTCCAACGCGCGCGGCGGCTTCGTCGATCATGCCCCGGTGGTGCTGACCGGCGGGGCGAGCGATGCCGAGATCTGGTCGCTCGGCGCGCTCTACGAATGGGAAAGCTGGAAGATCGGCGCGAACTATGCCCGCGGCCGCACCAAGGTGGCGGTCGAGGACGCGGGCGGCGGGCGTCTCGAACGCCAGACCGGCGAAGGCTGGCAGATCGGCGCCGCCTATGCGGTGACGCCCGAGATCCAGATCGCAGCGGGCTTCCAGCGCTACAGCTTCGCGGCCGGCGCGGCGCTCAATCCGTTCGGCCTCGCCGAAACCCGGCCGGCGGACCTGCCGGGCGGCGCTTACGTCGGCGATCTCGACGCCGACATCGTCTTCACCGAGTTCTCGTTCGGGTTCTAGGACGCCGGCTCGCGGCGTCCCGGTGGCCCGGCCCGATCCGGCCATCCAGCGACAGCCCAACCCCCGTGCTGGATGGCCGCCTCAAGGGCGGCCATGAGGAGGTGGCCCTCTGGCGCGCCGGAAACAACCTCAGCCAGGCGGTCTTGCGAAGGCGGCGATGGCGGCGTAGCCGGCGGCGCCGCTGCCCCTGAGGCGGCGGAGCGCCCGCCCATCCATGCCGCCGAGCGCCACGGCCTTGCCGTCCGCCAGCCGGGCCAGCGCCGCGAAGCGCACCGGCCCGAGACCCCGCGCCCCCGGGTGGCTGGCGGTCGCAAAGACCGGCGAAATGAGAACCGCGTCCGCCCCCGCCCGCCGCGCCGCCAGAACCCCCGGCGCGCCATGCGCGGCGGCGCTCATCAGGCCGTGCGGCATCAGGCGGCGCGCCGCGGCGATGCGATGGACGAAGCGCTCGGGGGTATGAAAGCCGTCCGCCCCCACAAGCGCCGCGAGACGCGGATCGCCGGCAACCAGAAAGACGAGGCCGCGCGCGCGGGCGAGATGCCGGAGGGCGCGGGCGAGCGCCTCGCGGTCCGCCGCCTCGTAGTGGCGGAAGATGACGGCCGCGCCGCGCGGCAATGCGCGCATCGCCGCGGCCGGATCGCCGCGCGCCGGGTCGGTCATCAGATAGAGCGTGGGCAGGCGCCGCGAAGCCATCGCCGTCATGTCGCGCCTTGCACGCGCCGCCGCAAGACGGATAAGCGATGGCCATGACCGACAGCGCCGCCGCCCTCGCCGAAATCCAGGCCCGCATGAAGGCGGCCGCCCGCGCGGCGGGCCGCCGGGCGGACGAGGTGACGCTGGTCGCGGTCTCCAAGACCTTTCCGGCCGAGGCGATCCGCAAGGCGCTCGCCGCCGGCCAGCGCGTCTTCGGCGAGAACCGCGTCCAGGAAGCGCAGGCCAAGTGGCCGCCGCTCAAGGCCGAGCACCCCGACGCGGCGCTTCACCTCATCGGCCAGCTCCAGTCGAACAAGGCGCGCGAGGCGGTGGCGCTGTTCGATGCGATCCACAGCCTCGACCGGCCGAGCCTCGCCAAGGCGCTCGCCGCCGAGATCGCCCGCCAGGGCCGCAAGCCGCTGCTCTTCGTGCAGGTGAACACCGGCGAGGAGCCGCAGAAGGGCGGCGTCGCGCCCGGCGATCTCGGCGCCTTCCTCGCCGACTGCGCGGCGCTCGGCCTCGCCATCGGCGGCCTGATGTGCATTCCGCCCGAGGACGAGGAGCCGGCGCTGCATTTCGCGCTGCTCGCCCGGCTCGCGCGCGAGCATGGCCTCGCGCATCTCTCGATGGGGATGAGCGGGGATTTCGAGACCGCGATCGCGCTGGGCGCGACCCATGTGCGGATCGGCAGCGCGATCTTCGGTCACCGCGCCGCGGCGCCCTGAGCGGTGCAGCCTATCGGCGCGTCCGGCGTTGTACCCGCCAGAGGGATGAAGCCGCGCCACGCGGCCCTTCGACAGGAGCGCCGCATGGCCTTTACGCTGCCCGCACTCGACTACGCCCCCGGTGCCCTCGCGGCGCGCGGGATGTCGCAGGAGACGCTGGACTATCACCATGGCAAGCACCACCGCGCCTATGTCGATGCGCTGAACGCGCTGGTGGCGAAGGACCCGGCCCTGCAGGGCAAGACGGCCGAGGACCTGGTCCTCCTCGCCAGGGACAAGCCGGACCTCGCGGCGGTCTTCAACAATGCCGGCCAGCATCTCAATCACAGCCTCTTCTGGAAATCGCTGTCGCCGGCGGGCGGCGCCGTGCCGCCGGGGCTCGAACGCAAACTGACCGAGGACTTCGGATCGGTCGCGGCGTTCAAGGAGGCCTTCAAGACCGCCGCGACGACGCAGTTCGGCTCGGGCTGGGCATGGCTGGCGCTCGGCCAGGACGGCAGGCTGAAGGTGACCAAGACGCCGGACGCCGCCGGTCCGCTGGCCACCGGGGAAGGCAAGCCGCTGCTCGTCCTCGACGTGTGGGAGCACGCGTACTACATCGACTACCGCAACCGCCGCCCCGACTTCGTTGCGAACTTTCTCGACAGGCTCGCGAACTACGCGTTCGCCGAGGCCATGCTGCCGGCGGGCTGACCGGTCCGCGCTCAGCCTTCGCCCAGGACGATGACCGTCTCCGGGCCGACGAGCGCCAGCAGCTTCATCATGTCTTCCATCTGCACCGCGACGCAGCCCGCCGTCGGGCTGTAGTCGGCGCGGCTGATGTGCAGGAAGATGGCGCTGCCCAAGCCCGCCACCGGCGGGTCGTCGTTGTAGCCGATCACCACGATCACGTCGTAGATGCCGTCGTCGCGCCAGAGTTCCTCGTGGCTCGCCGCATAGGGCAGGCGGACGAAGCGGTTGTAGTTGGGATCGCCGGGCGCGTCGCACCAGCCGTCGGCCGGACCCAGCGGGCGCAGCTTCAGCCGGGTGGCGGGGGCCGGCATCCGGTCGGGGCGGTAGAACGCCTCGCGCAGCAGCCAGCGGCCGACCGGCGTGCCGCCGTCGCCCTCGCGCTTCTTCGCGATCATGCCGCCGCGGCCGATCGCGCAGCGCATGGCGAAGCCGCTTGTCTCGAGCACGAAGCCGCCGCCCGTCCAGGGTCTGACCGTCAGAATCATGGGGTCGATGCTAAAGCCATCGCAGGCCTCTTCGTAGAGCCCCGCTTCACTCGCCATAGATGCCGGCCCGGCCCTTCACGGTGCGCAGCGTCCGCAGATAGGCATCGCTCGCCGTCGCGGCGGCGGCCGCGTTTTCGTCCGCCTGGCGCGGCGCCACGGGATAGAAGCGCAGATCGGCCGAAGGCGGGGGACCGGGCAAACCGGAGGCGGCGAAGGCCGCCGGGGCATCGCCGGCGGCCGGTTCGGCGGCCATGCCGAAGCTCTGCATCAGCAGCGTCATTTGCTCGGGCGAGAGTTCGGCGGCCCGGTCGACGCTCTTGTCCATCGCCGCCTCGGCCGCCGCCTCGACGGCCTGGCGGGCGGCGGGGGGCGTGACGGGCGGGGCGAAAGCCGGAGCGGCGGGCAGGGCGGGCTGTGCCGCGCCGTCATTCGCCGGGGTCGCGCCGAGGCTGCGCAACAGGACATCCATCTGCCCATCGGACAACTCGACGGGGAGGGCCGAGACGACCGGCGTTTCGGCCGGCGGCGGTGCGGCGGCCGGCTCCCCGGCGGCGGTCATGAGGCCGGGCATGGCGCGGCTGGCGGCGGCGACCGGGGCGTCCGGGGCGGCGGCGATCGGGACGGGGGGATTGGCCGCCGCCAGCTGCTGCGCGAAGGGCGGGGCTTCGGCGACCGGCGAGCCGGTCTCGCGCACGCGCGCCAGGATGCGCTCGTGGCGCGCCATGCTCTGGGCGATCGCGGCGGTGTCGTTCATTGCGCCTGCGGCGCAGCAAAGGGCGTGCCGGGCGGGAAGGCGCGGATTTCCGCGCTCCTGTGCAGGGGTTGGCGCGGGCGGCGCGGCAAACTCTGCCGCATTCGGGCCGGTTTTTGCTGCGGGCGCGGCCGGGGGGCGGGAGGGAAGGCGTGGATGGTCCGCCTGCGCGGACCATGACGATCAAACCGCCACGGCCCT